>Ga0315295_10003207_pt1 | contig 13881 bp, 11 predicted proteins | sample YL17G14_0_MG_FD_204453 | JGI IMG/M metagenome (GOLD analysis project Ga0315295, IMG submission 204453) | Sediment microbial communities from Yellowstone Lake, YNP, Wyoming, USA - YL17G14_0 | ecosystem: Environmental > Aquatic > Freshwater > Lake > Sediment | place: USA: Wyoming | collected...
CATGGCCCCATCCGGGATGCTGGTGCTCGAGACCGATTCCCCCTGGCTCGAGCCGGAGCCGCGCTCGCTCAGGCGCAACGAGCCCGGCCTGCTGCGCCGCGTGCTGCCGCGGCTGTGCGAGCTGCGAGGCTGGACCCCCGAGGAGGCCGACCGCCTCACCACGGCCAACGCCCGGGACCTGTTCCGGCTGCCCGCCTGAGGCCGCGGCCCGCGCGGCCCGAGCACCCCGTGCGCGACCACGGCTCAAGCACCCGCTCCCGGCGGCCGATAACCGCCTTGTCATGTCCGGACCTCCCACGGCCACACCCCACGGCCTCTTCTTCACCCTGCTCTTCGTGTCCGCGGCCATCGCAGGCGCCGGTTACCTCCTGCGCATGCTGAGGCGGCGGGAGCGCGGGCACGAGCGGCGGCAGGTCGCCGACGTCGCGCAGTCCCTCCGCGACTTCCTCGAGCACCGCCTCCCCGCGCGCGAGCTGGCCGTCCAGGCCGCCGCGGCCGAGCCGGGCGCGTTCTGGACCGCCCTCGAGTCGCTGGCCTCGCGCGGCAGCGGCTGGCTCGCGCTCTCGCGGGCGCTGGACGACTGCCCACACTTCGGCTCCGAGCGCACGGCCCTGCGGGACGAGTCGCCCTGGCGCCGCGAGCTGGCCGCGCGCCGGCTCGGGCTGCTCTACGCGCCCGCCTCGCGGCGCGCCCTGCGCGCGGCCATGCGCGAGGGGCCCGAGCTGGTCACGGTCGCGGCGGCCGCCGCGCTCGCACGCTACCGCGACCTCGGCGCCGCGCGCTGGCTGCTCGCCAACCCGTCCGCGCTGGCCCGCCGTCCGCACCGCGCGCGCATCGCCCTGCTGCGCGCGTTCGGGCGCCGCGCCCTGCCCGAGCTGGCGCTGGGGCTGGCCCGCGGGACCGGCGACTCCGCCATGGACCGCGCGCTGATCGAGACGCTGGGGCTGGCCGGGCACCACGACGCGCGCATGGTCATCGAGCGCCGGCTGCGCGAGGGCGACGCCGAGCAGCGCGTCGCGGCCGCGCGCGCGCTGGGTCACATGCGCGCCGACGACTGCGCGACCTCGCTCATGGGGGCGCTGCAGGACGAGATCTGGCAGGTGCGCGCGCAGGCCGCCCGGGCGCTGGGACACACGCGCGCGCCCGTGGCCCTGCTGGCCCTGCCCGCGCGCCTGACCGACCCGGCGTGGTGGGTCCGTCGCCACGCGGCCTACGCCCTCAAGGAGTTCGGCGAGGAGGGACGCCGCGAGTTGAAGCGCATCGCGAACGGGTCGCCCGACCCGTACGCCCGCGACATGGCACGCGAGGTGCTCGAAGGCTGGACCGAGGCTGCCTGACCCGGCCCCACCGCAGCGCCCTCGCACCACCCCCCGTCCCGATCCCGCTCTCGCCGCTGGCCCGCCGCGCGCCCCGCCCTTAGACTGCGGGCATGAACGATCGGGAACGTCCACGCCGGAAGGCGCCGGGGCCGCCCCGCGCCTCCGCCTACGTGCGCGAGCGCGCGGCCGCCGAGGGCGGCGAGCTGGTTCGGGTGAAGCGGGCGTTGGCCGAGCGCGGGCTCGCCCCGCGCAAGCGCTTCGGCCAGAACTTCCTGGTGCGCGAGGACCTGGCCGAGCGCATCGTCGAGCACTGCCGCCTGCGCGACGACGACGTCGTGGTCGAGATCGGACCCGGCGCGGGCGCGCTCACGCCGCGGCTCGCCGCGCGCGCGCGCGCGCTGGTCGCGGTGGAGCGCGACATCGGGCTGGCGGCCTACCTGCGCGAGGAGCTCGCGGAGATCGGCACCGTCGAGATCGTGGAGGCGGACTTCCTCGAGTTCGACCTGTCCGCGGTCGCGCGGGCCCACGGCGCGGAGCGCCTGGTCGTGGTGGGCAACATCCCCTACAACATCACCACCCCCGTGCTGGAGCGGATCTTCGAGCAGAAGGCGGCGGTGCGCAGCGCCGTGCTGCTGGTGCAGAAGGAGTACGCCGCGCGTCTCGCGGCCGCGGCCGGCACCCCCGAGTACGGCTCGCTCACCCTGTTCGCGCGCTACCACGCGCTGCTGGAGCCGCTCATGGGCGTGCGCGCCGCGGCCTTCTGGCCACGCCCCGACGTGGACAGCATGCTGGTGCGCTTCTTCCTGCGCGAGCAGCCCCCGGTCGAGGCCGACGAGGCCCTGCTCTTCCGCATCATCCGCGGCTCGTTCCACATGCGCCGCAAGATGCTCTCGAACACGCTGCAGGAGTCGCTGGGCCTGGACGGCGAGGGGGTCGAGCGCCTGTGCCGCGCGGCCGGCATCGACGGCCGCCGGCGCGGCGAGACCCTCACCCTGGACGAGTTCGCGAAGCTGGCGCGGGCCGTCACCCCCCGCGGGCGCGCCGGCCCGGGCCATGGCGGAGAATCCGATCACGACGCCTGATCTGGACGTGGTGCTGGGCACGGGCGCGCTCGGGCGCGCCGTGGCCGACGAGTTGCTCGCGCTCGGGCGCCGGGTGCGCCTCGTGAATCGGAGCGGCCGCCTCGAGCAGCCGCCCGCCGGCGCCGCGCTGCACGCGGCGGACCTCACGGACGCGGGCGCCGCCGCCGCGGCCTGCGCGGGCGGCGCCACCGCCTACCTGTGCGCCAACGTGCCCTACACCGACTGGCCCGCCCGCTGGCCGGCGCTGGCGGCGGGCACGCTCGAGGGCGCGAGCCGCGCGGGCGCCAGGCTGGTCTACGGCGACAACCTCTACGCCTACGGCCCCGTGGACGGGCCCCTGCGCGAGGACCTGCCGTACGCCGCGACCGGCGCGAAGGGCCGTGTGCGCGCCGCGATCGCCACGCGGTTCCTCGAGGCGCACCGGGCCGGGCGGGTGCGCGTCACCATCGGCCGTGCCTCGGACTTCTACGGTCCGTGGGCCACGGACTCGAGCCTGCTCGGCTCGCGCGTCATCCCGGCCGCGCTCGCCGGGAAGACCGCGCAGGTCATCGGCGACGTGGATCAGCCGCACACCTTCACGTTCATCCGCGACTACGCGCGGGGCCTCGTGGCCCTGGGCACGCGCGACGAGGCGCTGGGTCAGGCGTGGCACGTGCCCAGCGCCGGGACCGTCACGCAGCGCGCCCTGCTCGCGCTGGTGTGGCAGGAGGCGGGCACGGGCGCGCCGCGCTTCTCGGCCGCGCCGGGCTGGATGGTGCGCGGCCTCGGGCTCTTCGTGCCCATCATGCGCGAGCTGGGCGAGATGATGTACGAGTGGGAGCGGCCCTACGTCGTGGACCACTCGAAGTTCGAGAAGGCCTTCGGCGCCGCGCCCACACCGCACCGCGACGCGATCCGCGAGACCGTGGCGTGGTTCCGGGGGCGGGCCGGGTGATCGCGGGGCGGGCGCGCCCCGCCCCCGCTCAGCGCCCGAGGGTCGTGCCCGCCGTCCGCGCCGTCAGCGTCGAGTCCACGACGAAGCGCACCTCGTAGCCGCCGACATCCTCGACGCAGGCGCTGTCCGCGGACACACCGGCCCTGCCATCGGCGACGAAGCTCACGAACACCGCGGCCTCGCCCCGCACGTCCAGGGTGAAGGCCGCGGAGTCCCCGGGCGAGAGCCGATCCACGGCGGGTGCCAGCGGACCCCGATCTCCGAACAGCACGACGCTGCCCAGCTCGAACCGGGACTCGTTCACCACCACCGCTCGCGGAGGCACTCGGTCGTACGGGGTGGTCCGTGACGACGTCCCGCCCTGCTCGCGCCGGCCACAGCCCGCCGCGAGGAGGACGAGGCCCGCGACGCCGCAGAGCACCGCACGCCCCCGCCGGGGGCGCCGCGCCGCCCGGGATCCCGCCGCGGTGCGGATCAGGGCTCCACGAACTTGTAGCCGACCTTGTGCACCGCCACGATGAACGGCTGCGCGAAGCCGGCGCCGAGCTTGGAGCGCAGATTCGACACGTGCGTGTCCACGGTGCGCGTGGTCACGTTCAGCTCCTCGTCGAGCCCCCAGATCTCCTCGAGCAGCTCCTCGCGGGACACCGTGCGGCCGCGGTGCTCGATCATGTACTTGAGCAGCTCGAACTCCTTGAACGAGAGCGCCACGACGGTGCCGGCCTTGTGGACCTCGCGCGGCTCGAAGCGCACCTCGACGTCGCCGAACTGATAGAGCGTCGGGCCCGGAGCCGGCGCGCCCGAGGGCCCGCGCTGCAGCAGGCGCTTGGCGCGCGCCATCAGCTCCTTCACCCCGAAGGGCTTGGTGACGTAGTCGTCCGCGCCCAGGTCGAAGCCCTTCACCACGTCGCTCTCGAAGTTGCGCGCCGTCATGACCAGCACGGGGATGTCGCGGTGCCGCTGGCGCAGCTCCTTGAGCACGGTGAAGCCGTCCTTCTCGGGCAGCATGATGTCCAGCACCACCAGGTCGGGCTTCTGCTTGAGCGCCGTGCGCAGGCCTTCCTGGCCGGTCTTCGCGGTGAGGACCTCGTAGCCCTCGTACCTGAAGTTGTGGCTGAGGGCTTCGAGCAGGCCCTCCTCGTCCTCGACGATCAGCACTCTCTTCATGTCCGGCCTCCCTCTTCGGCCACCCGCCGGTCCCCGGCTGCGTGGCCTGCGCTACGCGTGAGGTCCTCACGCGGCGAATCGGCGTTCTCCGCCCGCGGCAGCACCAGGGTGAAGGTGCTGCCCTCGCCCGGGCGGCTCACGACCTCCACGCGCCCCCCGTGGGCGCGGATGATCTGATGCACAAGGGACAGCCCGAGCCCCGCGCCCTTCACGCTGTGGACGAGACCGGTCTCCAACCGCACGAACTTCTCGAAGATGCGCTTCTGGTCCTCCGGATCGATGCCGATGCCGTAGTCCGTCACCGACACCGCCACGGCGTCGCCGCGCGCCTCGGCGGCGACCCTCAGCTCGCGCCGCGTGCGGGAATACTTGAGCGCGTTGTCGAGCAGGTTGAGCACGCAGTGCGAGAGCCCGATGGCGTCGCCCCGCACCGGCGGCAGCGACTCGGGCAGATCGAGGTCGAGCCCGAACCCGAGGTGCTCGAGCCGCGGCCGGAAGCTGTCCACAGTCTCTCGCACAATGTGCAGCAGGTCCACCGTTTCGAGGCTGAAGGTGGCCCGCCCCGCCTCGAGGCGGGCGAAGTCCAGGATGTTGTCCACCAGCTGCTGGAGCCGCAGGGTCTCGCGCTCGATGCTCTTCAGGAAGATCTCCCCCTCCTCGGGGCTGGAGATGCGGCGCAGCTGCAGGGTCTCGACGGCCAGCCGGATCAGCGCGATGGGGGTCTTGAGCTCGTGGGTGATGTTCGAGACGAACGAGGACTTCAGGTGGGCCAGCTCGAGCTGGCGCGTGGCGTAGTGCAGCCCGAACACGGTGGCCGCCAGGATGGCCAGGCCCATCAGCCCGATGAAGGTGATCTCCAGCCAGACGAAACGCGTGGCCCACATCGCCGGGGCCCCCCACGCCGGGGCCACGCGGATGGAGAAGCCCTCGAAGGGCCCGGTCAGCGCCTCGGTGCGCGAGCTGCGCTCGTGGCCGGGGTCGCGCACCCGGCGCAGCTCCTCGCCGAAGCCGCCCAGCAGGGCCACGCTGAGGCGCCGCGTGGATTCGAAGCCGCCGTAGAGGCGCGGGTTCTCGGGCAGCCGGTTCTGCACGACCTCGTCGAAGTGCCCGAGCAGGAACCGGCGTGGGTCCATCCACCAGCCGCCGGCCCCCAGCACCTCGCCCTCGGGGCCACGCAGGAGCAGGCCCACGAAGGCACGATCGCCGAGCGCGCCCTCGCCCCGCGCGTAGAGCAGCGCGGTGGACTCCACGATCAGGGCCGTCATCCCCGGCAGCTCGGACTCGGACACGAGGCGCGGCGCCTCGAACTCGCGCGTCCCCGCCCGCAGCGCCGCCAGCACACCCGCCGTGTCCGCGCCGGTCCGGGCCGCGTTCTCCGCGAGGGGGATCGAGCGCCGCAGCTCGTCCAGGAGCTCGCGCTCGAAGGTCTCGCCGACCTGCAGCGCCATGTAGCTGTTGTAGCGGGCGCTCTCGTCCTCGACGGCATGGGCGATGCGCAGCGTCAGGTCGACGCCGAGGGCGGCCAGCAGCAGGGCAGGCAGGGCCACGCCCAGCCCCACGAGCACGAGCATCCGCCTGCTGACGCGGCGAGTGATTGGAGGGACGGCCATGACCTCTCAGCCTAAGCCCGCGGCCCTTTCGCGGGCAACGCGACGGGTCCCCGGAGGCCAGCCCGGATCAGCTCTTCACCGGTGCGGGGAAGCCCGCCATGAAGTGGATCTTCTCCACCACCGACGGATCGCTCGAGGTCGTGACGGTGAGGCAGCCACCCTCGAAGTTGAGGACCTCGCGCGCCAGCTTGCCGCTGACCGCGGCCCCGCGCATGAGCCGGCACTCGGGGCACAGGCGCGCCCGGTCGCCCTCGGCCGTGAGGGTCTTCAGGCGCTCGTTGCGACGCGCCAGCGCCACCTGCACCACGCGGACCCGGGCCGGCGTTTCCACCATGAAGACGTACATCACGCCGTTCTTGAGCTTCACGACCTGCATGCTGGCGCCGGCCGCCTCGAGCTCGGTCAGGCACGCCACCCAACCGCTGCAGGCGTCGCAGTCGGCGTGGATCACGCCGCTGGAGCTCTTCGGGCTCGAGCAACCCGGGCAGCCCGCCAGCACGGCGCCCTCCCGGACCGCCGTCTCGGGACCGGCGGCACGCGCGGCCGTGTCGGACCCGCGGGCAGACGGCACGAGCCAACTCCCTGCCGCCACGAGCGCGATCGCGGCAACGGCGACTCCGATGTTCCTCATGCCGTGGTGCCTCCAGGGGGCTGGACGGCTCCGCCGCGGACCGCTGGCCCACGCCCGGAACCCGACAGGGGTCTGCATACGACCGTACACTGTAGCCTGTCACCGGCCGGGGTGCGGGGTGTCACGGACGGGCAAAAAGGCGCCGTTGACGCGGGGTCCCGTCCTCCTTAACGTGGCCTGCACCTTCCCACCCACCATGCCCCGGAGCAAGAGCAAGAGCAGATCGCCCGTCCTGCCGCGCACGCTGGTCGTGCTCGTGGCCGCCGCTTTGGTGCTGTTCCTGGGTGGGGAAGCCTGGCACCTCGCGCGCTCGGGCCGCGGCCGCGTGGTGCTCGCGCGCTGCGGGCTCATCGCACCCGCCAGGGTCTCGGGCCTTTTCACCCGCGAGATCCGCGCGGGACTCGAGGCCGCGGGTGCCACCCCCGAGAGCATCCGCGTCGCGGCCGCGCCGCGCGCAGCCTCGGCGCCGGCGGGAGCGGACACCGTGTGGCGCGTGCGCCTGCGGGCCGACGCCTCGCTGTTCCAGGCGAACTACGCCCTGACGCGTCGCGTCGAGGCGCTCGGTGGCGACGTCCTGTCCGGCCGGGAGCGCAGGGAGTCCGCGGGCGTGACGGCTCTCACGCTCGTCTTCGGGTTGCGCGGCCGCCCCCTGCACGAGGTCGTCCTGGTGCGCGGCGCGCCCGCCGCGGAGCCCGCCGAACGTCCGGCGCCGCGGCTCGCGCTCGTGGTCTACGGCTTCGGCGACGACCTGGACGAGGCGCGCCGCTGGTTCGGGCTGCCCGCGCCGTTCGCGGTGGCCATCACTCCGGGCACGAAGGCCAGCGCCGCGATGGTCCGCGCGGCGCGCGAGAAGGGACGCGAGGTCGTGCTCCACCTCCCGCTGGAGCCCGTCAACTACCCGCAGCTGAACCCGGGGCCGGGCACGCTGCTCGTCACCATGAAGCCCGACCACGTCACGGGCACGGTGCGGCGCTGGCTCGACCAGGCCGGCCCGGTCGTCGGGGTCGCGAACCACATGGGCTCGCTGGCGACGCAGGACATGACGCTGGTGGGCGCGGTCTACCGCGAGCTGCGGCGCCGGGACCTGCCGTTCATCCACGTGCAGCCCGCGGCGGGCGCGGTGTGCCGCCCGCTCGCGGCGGAGATGGGCGTGGTCTACGAGGAGCCCGGCGCCGTGCTGGACGCCGAGGCCCGCGCGAAGGCCCCGAAGCTCATCGACGCGCGCTGGGACGAGCTGCTGAAGCGCGCCCACGCGCGCGGCCACCTCTCGGTCTGGGTGCGCGCCACGCCGCTCACGCGCGAGTGGCTGCTGCGCGCCACCTCGGTGAAGCGGCTCGGCGGCGTGGACCTCGCGCCGCTCTCGGGCGTGATGCGGCGCCCGGCGGTGCTGTAGCCGGGACCGACCACCAGCCCGCGGCGTCAGGACGGCGGGCGCCTCACCAGCCCATCCGCACGCTGGCGCGCACGGTGCGCGGCGGGTTGTACAGGCGCGGGTCACGGACGGGCACCCACCGCCCGTCCAGGCTGGACCAGTACGCCCCGCCTCCGAGCCCGGTCTCCGTGCGGTAGGCGGCGTAGTCGTCGTAGATGGTGTTGATGACGGGGTTCGGATATCCGTCCACGGTGGCGAGCCGCTCGCCACGGTTGTCGAACAGGTTGCGCGCCTCGAGGCCGAGGGTGACGCCGAAGGCGTGGGGTGGCGACCAGCGCAGGTCGAGCCGGGTGTTCTCCGTCCATTCGAAGCGCCTGCTGTTGACCGCCGACAGGTCGGTCAGCGGCTGGCGACGCGGCTTGGGCGTCCAGGGCAGGGGCGAACCCACCAGGGTGGCCCATCCCACGGACCAGCGCCCCGCCCACTGCCAGGTCCCGCTCACGAGCAGGGTGTGGCGGCGGTCCCACGAAAGCGGACGGTCGCCCAGCGAGGGCAGGCGCACGCCGCGCACCGGGCCGTAGGGGTCGCCCTCCGGACGCGACTCGTTCCCCCACGCTTCCATCCAGGTGTAGTGCGCCTCGAGCCGCCGCTGTTCGCCGGCCGCGCGGATCAGGCTCCACTCGAAGCCCATCGCGTGGCCGGCGTCCTCGTTGGCATAGCGCAGCTGCAGCGGGAGCCCGGGCGCGATGTGCTCACGCGCGCCCACCTGTTCGTACAGGTCTCGATAGAACACCGCGGCCTGAAGCGCCCACTCGGAGTCGAAGATGTGCTTCAGCGCGGCTTCGTAGGAGATCACCGTCGAGGGCCGCAGGGCGGGGTTGCCCAGCGGCTGGCGATTGGTGATCGCCGTGCGCCGGTCGTAGAGGTAGTCGCGCCCGGGCGACTGGTGGATGCGCGCGTAGCTCGTGTAGAAGACATCGCGCTCGGTCAGGGGGAAGGTGAGGCCGAGTCGCGGCGAGAGCGACCACACTCCGCGGTCGTCGCCGGGCAGGGTCTGCTCGCCGGCCTGCGGACCGGCCGTGAAGTACTCGACCCTGAGCCCCGTGTTCACGATCATGTCGCCCTGCAGCCAGCGGCCCTGCACGTGGGCGAAGCCCCCCGGCGCGAAGGCGCGGTAGGCGCGCACGGAATCGAGCGGCACGTTGTTCGGGGTGTCGGCGGTGAGGAGCCCCTGCGGCATCCGGTCCATCTCCCGCAGCGACACCTGCTCGTAGGTGAGCCCCGCACCGAACTTGACCGCGCTGCCGCTGCTCGCCACCGCCTCGGCGTCGCCGCGCAGGGTGAGGGCGTCGCTCCCGCTCTCGCGGTAGAGCGGGTAGCCACCCCACAGGACGTGGAAGCGGTCATCGGTGACGTAGTCGCCGTACTGCGCCCGGTGGATGACGTCGGGGGACTCGTAGTCCCCGCCCACCGAGGTGACGGTCCGGGTGCGCAGCCAGCCCAGGCTCGCGCTCGCCCGGCGTTCGGCGCGCACCGCGCTGGCCGTGAGCAACGCTGCGAGCTGGCGGTCGTCGGTCATGGCCAGATGGTCGGCGGCGCGGTAGCGCACGTAGCCCGGCAGGGGCACGGGGCTGAAGGTCGGCGACCCCTTGGGGTCGGGGTTCGGCAGCGTCCAGCCGTCGAGAGACCAGGCCGGGTCGTAAGGCTGACGCACCTGTCGGCTGACGGCCACCTGGGCCGAGACCCCGCCGGAGGGGCGCGTCGGTGCGACCTTCAGGTAGCCCAGGATGCGGTTCTCCGCCCGCCATCCAAGGGAGAGCCCCGCCACCCCGTGCCGGCTCTGCGAGCGCAACGCTGGCAGCCAGGTGTCGTCCAGCGTCGCGTCACCCGCCGCCACGATCCCCATCCCCAGCACGCCCAGCGGCGCGCTGAGCCGGCCCCCCACCCGGTCGTAGCGCGTGTCGCGCCCGCCGTCGGTCTGCCAGCCCCACTCGCCCGAGAGGCGCGCATCCGGTTCCGCGGTGTGCATGTCCACCGCACCCGCCAGCCCGCAGCCGTACTGGGCCTCGGGGGCACCGCTCACCAGCTCCGCGCTGCGCAGCGCGAGCAGCGGCACCTCCATGGCGCGGCGCCGCAGCGGCTCGCTCAGGCACAGGCCATCCATGAACACCGTCGTCTCGCCCGCGCGTCCGCCGCGCACGTGCAACTCCTCGCCCTGTGCCACCACGCCGGCCTGCAGCGCGATCACGTCCGCGAAGCCGTCCACCGGGTAGGAGCGCAGCGCAGCGCGCGGGATGACGTGCACGGTCTGGCTCGCGCGCATGTCGTTGAGCGTGGCCCGCACCTCGATCGGGGGAAAGGTGCGCACGATGCGCACCGGCGGGGGCGCCGTGTCGGCGGGCGCGGGCGACGCGGGCGCGTCCGCCGCCATGACATCCACGGCCGACAGCACGGAAGACATCAGGACCGGCAGGAGCAGTCTGAGCATGGGACCCTCGCGGCAGGACACCGGGCCCGGTCGAGCGGGACGCGCATCGGCCGGGCTCCCGAGAAGCCCGGCCGACACACCCATGGTGCCCCAGCCCGACCCGTGGTTCAACCAGATTCATGGCCCGGGATGGCATCGTCCGCGGCCCCGGTCGCTTTGCGCTCCCGCCGCCAGCCGCTATCTTCCCCGCGTATGCGCCTCGGACAGGATGTCCTCTCGGACCTCGGCCGCGCCCTCGCCGTGGAGTGGGTGCTCCCGAACGGCCTCGGCGGCTCGGCATCGGGCACGGCGGCCGGCGCGCTCGCGCGGCGCGCGCAGGGCCTGCTGGTGGCCGGCGGCTCCGGCCGCGCCACCGCGCTGCTGTTGAAGCTCGACGAGCGCGTGAGCGGCGCGGCCGGCAGCTTCGACCTGGGCTGCAACCTATTGCGCGCGGGTGCGGCCCGCGCGCCCGGCGAGGCGGGCGCCGTGCGGCTGGCCGGGGTCGAGCGCGTGTGGCCGCACGGCCACCTCCTGCTGGAGGAGTTCCGGCTCGACCCGTGGCCCACCTGGCGCTGGCGCGCGGGCGATACGGTGCTCGAGAAGACCCTCTTCGCCATCCACGGTCACGACGCCGTCGCCGTGACCTACCGCCACCTCGACGGCCCCGCGGTGCACCTGTCCGCGAGCCCTCTGTGCGTGGCACGCGGCCTCGACGCGCCGCCGAGCGGCGCCGCGCCGATCGCCGGCTCGATCCACGGCGTGCCCGGGCGCGTGCGCATCGAACTGGCGGACGGCGTGCCCGCACTCACGCTATGGCACAACGGCACCTTCCTGCCCGCGCGGGTCTGGATGCGCGACCTCGCCTACCCGGACGAGGCCGGGGACGCCGGCGGCGAGGCGCCGCGCGAGGACGTCCTCGTGCCGGGCTACGCGGAGGGACTGGTCGCGCCCGGGCAGACCTTCCACGTCGTCTGCGCCGCCGAGGACAACCTGTTCAAGGCCCTCGCGAGCGAGGCGCGGCTGGGCGTGCCGCCACCCAGGACGCTGGCGGCGTGCGTGGCCGCCCTGGAAGCGGGCGAGCGCGACCGCTGCGCCCGCTGGCGTCTCGGCGCGGTCGAGGGCGCCGACTTCACCGCGCGCCAGGCCGCCGCCGCCCACGGCGGGCCCGGGGCGGACGTGGCGCGCGGGCGCGCGCCGCTGGTGGACGAGCGCGACTTCGTGGCCGTCTACCTGGCGCTCGCGCTGCGCGCGGGGCTGACGCGGCGCGGGCACCGGCGCACGCTGGTCTCCACGCTGCCGCGCGCGCAGGAGCGCGGCGCCGACGCGCTGCAGGCGGTGCAGGCACTGGTGAGCCTCAGGGCCTTCGATCTGGCGCGCGACGTGCTGCGCGGCTACGTGGAGTATCTCGACGAGGGCTTCGCGCCCGAGGGCTTCGACCCCGCCGACGGCCGCCCGCTCTACGGCGACCCCGCGCCCTCGCTGTGGCTGGTGGCCGCCGCCGACCTCTTCGCGCGACGCAGCGCCGACCACGCGTTCCTCGCCGACGCGCTGCATCCCGGCCTCGACGGGCTCATGCAGGCCTTCCGGCAGGGCACGCGCCACGGCGTGCGCGTCGACGCGGACGGCCTGCTCGCCGCCGGCGCGGGCGACGGCCGCGCGGTGAAGCGCGCCGACCTGAACGCCCTCTGGTACCACGCGCTGGTCGCGATGGCGCAGCTCTCGCGCCTGCTCGCGCACCGCGAGAGCGGCGCCTTCTACCTCGCGTGGGCGCGCGAGCACCAGAAGCGCTTCAACGAGGTCTTCTGGGACGAGGAGCGCGGCTGCCTGTTCGAATCGCTGTCCGACGCGGGCCCGGTCCGCGGGCTGTCGCCCGCGCAGGTGCTCGCGGCCAGCCTGCCGCCCGCGCTGCTCCCACCCGAGCGCACCGCGCGACTCGTGGCCACGCTGGAGCGCGACCTGCTCACGCCGTGGGGTCTGCGGGAGTCGCCCGGCAGCCGAACGGTCTCGACCGCCTGGCTCGGGCCCTTCGTCACCGCGCGCGTGCGCGCCCACCAGCGCAGCGCGCAGTCGCAGGAGCTCGCGCGCGGCTGGATCGACTCCGTGCTGTCCGTGGCCCCGGCCGTGGGGCACGTCCCGGGCACGCTGTGCCTGGGCGCGGACGGCCGGCCCGTCTCCGGCGGGTGCCCGGCGGGGCCGGCCGGCGATCCGGCCTCGACGCTGGCCGCCGCCGAGCTGCTGCGCGTCTGGATCGAGGAGCTGGACCGCGAGCCCGTCCCCGCGAGAGAGACGCTCGAGGCCGGCTGAGCGCCTACTCCAGCTTCAGCAGCAGGTCGTACCCGGCCCGCCCGTCCTCCGCCGGCCTGCGGTTCCAGGCCCGCTCGGTCGGCTCCACCCACCAGCGGTCGTTCACCAGGAAGCGGAACGGGTACTCCCGGCCCGTGCCGACCTCCGCGAGGGTGTGGGCCAGCGTGTAGCGCGCCCCCTCCCCGGCATCGGTGCGCGTCATGAGCCAGGCCGAGCGCGACCAGCCGTTGAACGTGCCGGCCACGTTCACGCTCCGGATCCGCAACCCCGCCAGCGGCGCGCGCTCGCCCGAGCTGTCGGCCGTGACCGAATCGTAGTGCGCCGGGTCGAACACGAAGGTGACCTTCGTGCCCCGGATGACGTAGCCCTCCGGCGGCGGTCCCGCGGGCGCCGGCCGCGCGCGACCGCGGAGCGTGGCGCACCCCGGGACGGCGAGTCCGAGCACGATGCACAGCACGAGCGTCCAGCGCTTCATGAGCCTCCCCCCGTCCGATGGCCGGCGCGACCTCGTGGCGTCACTTCTTCGCGGTGTCCGGCGGCGCCTGCTTCTTCTTCCCGCCGAAGAAACCCCGCAACAGCTCCTCGCCCTGCTTCTGCAGATCCTTGCCGAGCGCCTTCGTGTCGAGCTTCGGCGCCGCCTGGCCGCTGTCGCGCGGCGCGAGGCCGCTCCCCTGCAGGAGCGTCTCGGTCAGCCGGGCGCGCTGCTCGCGCACCAGGGCCGAGGCCTTGCCGGCCAGCCGCTCGCGCATCACCTGCTGGTTCAGCGCCACCCGCGGCGCCCTCGCGTTGCCCGTGACGCGCAGGTCGAGCAGCAGGCGGCCCTTGTCGTCGCCCAGCAGGCCCGCCGCGAGCGCGTTCTGGACGCCCGAGTGCCCGAGCGAGCCGGGCGGCAGCGTGGCGCTCACCGCGTAGTCGAGCGCGCCGTCGAAGCCCACGAGGCCCGAGAGCAGCCACTCGCCCGCGCCGCCTGAGAAGCGCACCGAGTCGGTCACGAC
>Ga0315295_10003210_pt1 | contig 13875 bp, 11 predicted proteins | sample YL17G14_0_MG_FD_204453 | JGI IMG/M metagenome (GOLD analysis project Ga0315295, IMG submission 204453) | Sediment microbial communities from Yellowstone Lake, YNP, Wyoming, USA - YL17G14_0 | ecosystem: Environmental > Aquatic > Freshwater > Lake > Sediment | place: USA: Wyoming | collected...
GATATGAGGGAACTCGTCGAAAACGGGACTGGAGGAAAAGCGCGTTATGAAGAGTTTCAATCATCTCTGGGGCTTAAGGAATTTATTGAATATCTTGATTCTAACAGGGAACGACTCATTGAGAAACCTATCCATATAACTTATGACAAAACTGATATACCTGTTGAAATAGCACTTCAGTACAATAATTCTTTTTCAGAAAATGTACACTCATATGTAAATAACATTAACACAATTGAAGGAGGCACTCATCTTGCAGGCTTCAAAAGAGGCTTGACCCGTACGCTGAAAAAGTATGCCGAAGATTCCGGCGCCACTGCAAAGCTTAAATTCGATATTAACGGTGATGATTTCAGGGAGGGGCTTACCGCTATCATTTCTGTAAAAGTAGCTGAGCCTCAGTTTGAGGGACAGACAAAGACAAAACTTGGCAACTCTGAAGTTATGGGAGCCGTCGACCAGGCTGTAAGCACAATGCTTACAAATTACCTTGAGGAGAATCCGAAAGATGCAAGGATAATAGTTCAGAAGGTGATCCTTGCCGCCACTGCCCGTCATGCTGCACGCAAGGCAAGAGAAATGGTTCAGCGGAAAAATGAGTTTTCCGGTTCGGGTCTCCCGGGTAAACTTGCAGACTGTGCTGACAGGGACCCGGAAAAATGTGAAATATATCTGGTAGAGGGTGATTCTGCAGGCGGAACTGCCAAACAGGGACGTGACCGCAAATTTCAGGCTATCCTGCCACTGAGAGGAAAAATCCTGAATGTCGAAAAAGCAATGCAACACAGAATATACGATAGTGAAGAGATAAAAAACATCTTTACTGCACTGGGCGTTAGTATCGGTACAGATGAAGACAGCAAAGCGCTCAATACGGCCGGTTTAAGATATCATAAAATAATAATTATGACAGATGCCGATGTGGACGGGTCTCATATTGACACTCTTATTATGACTTTCTTTTTCAGATATATGCAGGATCTTATTAAAGGAGGAAACTTGTTTATCGCAATGCCTCCGCTATATCTTGTCAAGAAAGGGAAAACTGAACGGTATTGCTGGACCGAAGAAGAACGTGATGCTGCTGTGAATGAAATGGGTCAGGGCAAAGAATCTTCAGTAGGTATCCAAAGGTATAAAGGTCTTGGTGAGATGAACGCTGTACAACTCTGGGAAACGACAATGAATCCCGAAACAAGGACGTTAAAGCAGATTACTATTGATAGTGCAGCCGAAGCTGACCATATATTTTCAATGCTGATGGGCGACGAGGTTCCCCCGCGCAGGGAGTTTATTGAGGCACATGCCAAATATGCCAGGATAGACGCCTGATAAATTTCCAGGATAAGGTTTGTATTCAGGTTCAGAGGCTTTTATATTCCAAAAAGCTTAACTCTTATTTTGACTGCGTTGGACTTGCAAACTTCACTGCAGCAGAAACATCTTATACATTTCCGGTCGGTCAGTACAATATAATTCTTAATGTCACGGTCCATTACTATCGCGTTCTGAGGGCATATCTTAATACATTCATTGCAGCCAGTGCAGTTATTGTGAATGAAAACGGGTCTTCTTTCAAATTTTCTTAGAAACCGTATTCTGTCTTTAAGAAATTTAAGTGAGACATTAGTATTGGGAGTGACAGGAATTCTTTTAAAATTTTTCCTGATAAGAGAATTCAGAACAGGACCATTGTAATTTATTTCATCAGCTGATTTAAGCCATATACCCCTGGCTAAAGCTATCCTGCTGGTCGGGATCTCTTTTGGATTGTACCCGGCAATGGTGCTGGCTACTATATCAAGCGCAAGGGGATTTGAAGAACCAAGTAAAACCTCGGTTCTGAAGGGAGTACCCTGTCCGGGACCGTGTCCCTCCATTCCGATTATACCGTCCATGAGGAAAAAATGAGGTGTGAAAGCTTCATTAAGATCTACCAGAAACCTGCTGAAACTTTCTCTGTTCTGGTTCAAAGCATGCTGTTTGGCTTTGGTGAATCCGGGCACCAGTCCCAGGGTATTTTTTATTGCACCTGTGAAATATACAAGCTCATGGTTCTTTAGCTTTGGCATTGAAATAATAAGGTCAACTTCATTAATAACAGAAGCAATCCTGATATTTCCGTTTCTTAATTTTAAATTAAAAGGCTTTGTTGTAAAATCGACCCAGGTTATACCGGTCTTTTCACAAACCTGGCTTAATCCTGATTTTACAGGCCTGAATCCTCTTAAATGAACTGCAGGAGAGTCTCCTGCAAGCACGGTTGCTCCTTTCTCCTGAAGGAATCTTATCATGCCTTCAAAAACAACTGGATGGATGCTTATGCACTTTTCGGGCAAGTCATCGGATAAGATATTTGGCTTTAGCAGGACCTTTTTATTTTTCAGTTCAGGGCCTTTGCATATTTGGTAAATATCTGAGATATACCGGTAAACCGCCTGAAAATCATAATCTTTACATCTTCTGACAGCAACAATGTTGTTCATAAAAACAGTTAAGTATTATTTATTCAATATTATTTCCTTAAGGATCTCTTCAATTCCGGTTATGATTTTTTGAGGAGGACCTGAATAATTATTTATTAATATACTGAAAGCCATTTCATTTCCTGACATGGTTCTAAAGTAACCAGCATAGCTTCTGACTCTGGTCATTGATCCGCTCTTTGCCTTCAGGTTTGAATCAAAAACCGGGTTTTTGAAATAGTTTGTGAGCGTTCCCTCTTTCCCTGCATCAGGCAGTGAAGTGTAAAATTCATTAAAGTATTTCCCTTTCGTTCTCATGAAAAGCAACAAGTCTGCCAACCCTCCGGAGGTCACCGCATCCATTGGCGACATTCCGCTTCCGTCTTCAATGAACATACCACTGGTATTTATTCCTGAATCTTCGAGGAACTTGAAGAGTACCTCAATACCGGCAGCTGTAGTACCATTATTATTATAGATCTTACCTAATTCTTTCAAAAGATGCTCAGCAAACAGGTTCACACTTTCATGATTCAACACCTCAATTATATCCTTAAGAGGAGGTGAGACCACTTCATCAATTATCTTCAGTTTATTTTCCATAAAATTCTTTTCAAGCCTTGCTGTCGAAGGATCTCCTGAAACGACTATTCCAGCAGAATCAAGCATGCTGTCAATAATCTCCGACAGAAGAAGGGGAGGATCACTTACAGAAGCTTTAAGAACAAAATCTTCCCTGTTGACAGGTACAAATCCTGCAAGCCATCCGTAATCATTGTATGGTGCGGCGAAAACATATCCTTTATCGGAATTGCCTGAAGCTATAAGCTGGTTTGACAGTTTGTACAGGCAAATATCAGGTACAATCCCTGTGATAATAGGATTTGAACCATCATCAGAAGTCCGGAAATGAATTTCATATGTGTTGTCAAAAACTGATAAACCATATGCTCCTGCACCATAATAATTTCCGGTATCCTCCCAAAGCCATTTTGCCGGGACGGGCTGGAAATCATATCTTGAATCGTCGGTAATTATTCTTCCCTCTATCTTTTTTATTCCCAGGTTCCTGATCTCAGTTATCCAGTTTTTCAGAAAATTTTGGTAATGGTCTTTATAATATTCTGATCCCAGGGCAGGATCACCGCCACCAATTATTATAATATCTCCGGTAAGCAGGCCTGCCATACTATTCAGATATCCGGTATATCCTAATTTAGTTCTGAAGCAATATTCCGGGCCCAGCAGTTCCAGCGCTGCTGCTGACGTGACAAGCTTCAGCACAGATGCCGGTATAAGACTTTTTTCAGCATTGAACTCATAAACTGTCTCACCGGTTCCTGTGTTAAGAATACAAAGGGAAACTGATGAATGCATCATTGATGAGTCAGCCATAAGCAATTCCAGTGCTTTTCCCTGGCCTGCCATCAATTGTGGGAAAAACAGGAATTGTAAAATAACTAGTTTCTTTAGCATAAATGTCACTCCTTATTTTGTTCTAATGTTGATAAAAGTCCACAGGCAGCCTGAATATCTAATCCCCTGCTTGCCCTGATTGTGGTCAGAATTCCTTTTGCATTCAAAGCTTCTTTAAAATCAATAACTGAACGTTCATCAGGGCTCCTGAAAGAGGACCCGGGAACAGGATGGAACCGGATGATATTGATCCTGCATTTTACTCCGTTAAGGATTCGTGCAATTTCCTTTATATGACGGGGTGAATCGTTCAATCCATTAAAAAGTATATATTCGAAGGAAACTCTTCTCTGGCTGTTAAAATCAAAATTTCTTATAATATCAAGCACCTCCTTTACAGTGTTGGTTCTCTGAACAGGCATCAGATTTCTGCGTTCTTCATCAAACGGGGAATGAAGACTGACTGCGAGATGGCACCTGCTTTTCTCAAGGAATTCTTTTATGCTGTTTAATATACCAACTGTGCTTACTGTAATCCTTGTCGGACTCCAGGCATAGCCCCATTCACTGGTCATAATATCCAGGCTTTTTAGCACTTCCGTGATATTATCCAGAGGTTCTCCCATTCCCATATAGACCATATTGGTCAGCTGTTTAAATTCAGGCAGGCTCCGGAATTGATTTAAAATTTCATTAGAGGTAAGATTGCCCTGAAATCCCTGTTTGCCGGTCATACAGAAAATACACCCCATCCTGCATCCAGACTGGCATGAGACACAAATTGTCGCCCGGTCCTCATCTGGTATATAGGCAGTCTCTATGTATTTGTTATCCAGTACCTTAAAGAGATACTTTTTAGTTCCGTCTTTACTTTCAGAAAAACTCACAGGATTGGAGAGCCCGATTTCGTAATCATTTGAAAGGAGCTCTCTCATTTTTTTTGAAAGGTTTGTCATTTCATCAATGGTCTGAATTTCCTTTCTATAGAGCCAGTCGGCAATTTGTTTTGCAGCAAAACCAGGTAGCCCTACACGTTTTGTAACTGTGATAAGCTCGTTCAGGGTTTTACCGTATAATTTCTCTTTTATCATTTTAAGTAATAAACAAGAGTTATATTTCTTATAATAGGATTGATTGAGTAGATTCCGGAAATTTTCACCACTGAGTCATAATAAGGAGTTTTAACTCCGTGTTTCTGGTTGTGTTACTCAGTGAACATCAGCAGTTAAATATAGATTTTCCCTTCAAAAACAAAAGTTGCCGGCCCGCAGAGCCATATATTTCTTATTTTCTCACCATCAGTTTCAAATTCAACATTTAAATTGCCACCTTTTGTTCTGACATTTACCGGTCCTCTGACAAAATGTCCTGCAAGAACTGAAGCTATGGCAGAAGCTGTGACTCCTGTACCACATGAAAGTGTTTCATCTTCAACTCCCCTTTCAAATGTCCTCACGTAAATGCCATTTTTTTCAGGTTCTACGAAATCTACGTTTGTGCCTCCGGGAAAAAATTCTTCTGAATGCCTGATTTTCTTTCCCTCATTATAAACATCAAGATTCTCCAGATCTCCCGTGAAAAGCACATAATGAGGCGAACCTGTATTTATGAAATAACTTCCGTTAACAAGGCGGTAATGGTTTACATCATTCATTTTCAACCTTATCAATCCATCTTCTGAAATGGCATTATGGGTTCCGTCAACAGCTTTGAATGTATGCTTTTTTCCTGCAATTCCTGATCGAATGACAAAATCAGCTGCGCACCTGCCTCCGTTTCCACACATGGAACCTTCAAATCCGTCGGAATTAAAATAGACCATTTCAAAATCAAAACCTGGTTTTTCCCTGATCAGAATCAGACCGTCGGCCCCGACACCGAATTTCCTGTCGCACAATTTATTTATCAGGCGTGAATCTTCCGGATTAAAAATATTGTCCCGATTGTCTATAATTATGAAATCATTTCCGGCACCCTGGTATTTGTTAAAAGCTATTGTCATCATTGTTAAATAGTTGTTAAATATTTGTCAATTAGTCAAAAACAACAAAAAAATGCATGAACTTTGCAGAACAAAACTGTTTGAAACAGGTTGTAAAGATATGAATCTTTTATAAAGGCATAGATTTGAAAAATTTGCAGAAAAAATCAAAGTAAAAATTTAAAACAGAAAAGCTATGAAAATGAAATATTTATTAGGTGGGTTATTAATGGCTCTTTTAGGAGCTGCCATTGCTTTAGTTGCTTATACTAAAATAAATGAAAGACCTTCAGGTACTCTTGTAAAGGATACGTCAAAGGTGGAGGTAAAGGATGCCGAAACGCTTCTTACATCGCTTTCGATGCAGGAGGGGCAGATAGATTTTACTTATGCAGCTGAACAAACTGTTCATGCAGTGGTTCATGTTCGTACAAAAAGCACCATAGAACCTCAGGCAAGCAATCCGATAATGGAATGGTTCTATGGCAGTGACAGTTATTCGAAACCCAGGGAAGTTGCCGGATATGGTTCAGGTGTGATTATTTCGGCTGACGGGTATATAATTACAAACAATCATGTAATTGAAGATGCGGAAAGCGTTGAGGTTAAACTGAATGATAACAGGACTTTCACTGCAGAGATTATCGGCCGTGATCCCAGCACAGATATAGCCCTTCTGAAGATCAAAGCAACTGACCTGCCATTTATAAGATATGGTGATTCTGAGCAGCTGAGGCTTGGGGAGTGGGTACTTGCAGTGGGTAACCCCTTTAATCTTACTTCCACCGTTACTGCAGGGATTGTAAGTGCAAAAGGAAGAAGCCTTGGCATCCTTGACAATGATTTAAGAATTGAATCATTTATTCAGACTGATGCTGCCCTGAACATGGGTAACAGCGGTGGTGCGCTGGTCAATACCAAGGGACTGCTTGTTGGAATTACTTCAGCAATAGTTTCTCCCAGTGGAGCGTATGCCGGAAACTCATTTGCCATACCGGTTACTATAGTCAGGAAAGTGGTGGAAGACCTTAAGCAGTACGGTGAAGTTCAGCGGGCAATAATTGGTGTAAATATCATGGAGGTAACTCAGGAAGATGCAGAAAAATTTAAACTCAGTGAAGTTAAGGGTGCTCGTATTTCAAATGTTATTGCAAATGGATCTGCTGAAGCAGCCGGACTTAAGGAAAATGATATTATTGTCAGATTCGACGGTGTGCCAGTAACTACTACTTCTGAATTACAGGAACAGGTTGGTAAACATCGTCCAGGCGACAGGGCAAACATCACATATATTAGAAGCGGAAAAGAGGTTACAGTACCAATCACAATGAAGAACATTGCCGGTAATACAAATGTTGTTAAGCCCGGAATGGAGGGAACAAGCGGTATTGTATATGGTGCACGCCTGGAATCTCTTGGATCGGCAGAAAAGGATAAATTCGATATCGATTATGGTGTAAAAGTCACTGAACTTAATGATGGAAAATTCAAAGATCTGGGGTTAAAGAAAGGATACGTCATTCTCAGCATAAATGGAAAGAAAGTCAGAAATGCTTCCGAAGCGCGACAGGCAACGGACAATGAAAGAGAACTTAAATCGATTGACGGGATTCAGTCCAACGGTACACAATTCAGCTTCTCATTCAGGAATTAGAGAAGGTTAAATATAAGTAATTGATAAACAGGGAATTTGAAAAAACAAATTCCCTGTTCAAAACAATATTATTTAAATTTTGTTTATATACAATAAAGCAATATCTTTGCGGAAATTTTTTCGGAGACATAATGAGACAGCTAAAGATTACCAAGTCCATAACAAACAGGGAGAGCGCATCGCTCGACAAGTATCTGCAGGAAATTGGTAAAGAAGAGTTGATATCGGTAGAAGAAGAAGTTGAACTTGCACAAAGGATTAAAAAAGGAGACAGGGCTGCTCTTGAAAAGCTTACAAAGGCCAACCTTCGTTTTGTAGTCTCTGTGGCAAAGCAATACCAGAATCAGGGATTAAGTCTTCCTGACCTGATTAATGAAGGTAATCTTGGTCTTATTAAAGCTGCAGAAAAGTTTGATGAAACAAGAGGTTTCAAGTTCATATCGTACGCAGTTTGGTGGATCAGGCAGTCGATACTTCAGGCTTTGGCTGAACAGTCGAGGATTGTAAGACTGCCGCTTAACCAGGTTGGTTCACTGAACAAGATAAACAAGGCCTTTTCGAGGTTTGAACAGGAAAATGAACGAACACCATCACCTGAAGAGCTCGCTGACGTTCTTGAATTGCCCAAGGAAAAGGTAACAGATACACTAAAAGTATCGGGACGTCACGTATCAGTAGATGCACCATTCATTGAAGGAGAAGATAACAGCCTTTTGGATGTCCTTACAAACTCAGATTCACCAGTTGCCGATAAGCTTCTTATGGATGAATCTCTTTCCAGGGAGATCTACAGGGCACTAGCAACTCTTACCGAGCGCGAAAGGGATATTATAAGGTTTTTCTTCGGAATAGGATGCCAGGAAATGACACTTGAAGAGATAGGTGAGAAATTCGGACTTACGCGTGAAAGAGTCAGGCAGATAAAAGAGAAGGCTATCAGAAGGCTAAGACATACCTCAAGGAGCAGATTGCTGAAGGGTTATTTAGGTTAGTAAAATAGGTTATTAAAAGAATACAGGGACGTTACACTAATGTCCCTGTTTTTTTATAAAAATGAACCCCCGGGAGAGGCTCAAAATTAATAGCTAAATCATTAAATATCAGTATATATACTGTTTATAAAACGATATGATTCCCAACTATTTCCCAATTTCAGCTGAAACTGATCAAAATTCCTTAAGAATCATAAGCTCCCAAGCTCCAATTTCTAGACTTTGATTTTTGCTGTATTGAGGTTGTAATAAAAATGCCCGCTTGAGTTAAGAGAAAACATAAAGAGAAATATTGTAATTATTCAAGAACTCATAAAAAGACCTATCATAACTTTCTTCCATATGACCTATAGCTTCAATGCCTTTTCAGTTAGCCTGTATCTCTTCGCTCCGTTGAGTATATCAGATAAATTAATACAACCTTTCTCCAGGAGACTGCCAAAGTAATATCTCATCTTCTTGTCATTAAAGTATCCAACAAAGCGAAGAATAGCAGAATAACTGAAAGATGGTCCTTCGTACTTATTATAAAGCATCTGAGTAAACAAATCTGATTTGGTCATTAATATCATTTGTATGAATCAAATGTTCTGACACAATTTTCTTTTGAACTATGCAAGAAACAAAACCTGTCAGGAGCAGGTTTAGAATAATAAAAGAGAGTACTCTCATAATGTGTCGTAAGTGGGTGATATGGATGTCAACTCTTGATAGTTTATCTTTTTTTTCACAAGATAAAATACTAAATACCAACATTAGAAAAACTAAAGATCGTTTCATTATTAAAATGATTTATTAGTCTGACAAAAGATTTTAGTCAATTAATTGACTCCTTTAATGTAAGCATGGAAGCCTATCATCAAATCACAGAGACTTAATATAATAGGATTCAAGGACATTAACTATTTTGGTGCTATAAATGAACCTAAAAAATGGACGAAGAAAGTATCAGATGTATCTTCCCTTTTTGGGAACTGGAAACAGGACCAATCATTATTAATCCCACCCGACTATTTGAGTTTTACCTTAACTGATAGGAGCGACCCGGTTATATGCCGGGTTTTTGCTTGCTCAAATTATTAGCCCCGGAGCTGATTCGAGGGTTGTCAACCAAGTAAGTTTATCACTGTATCTGCTGAACTTCTCTGTACTAATGATTCTCTCTCATTATCTTTTAATTTCTTAGCTATCTCTCTCCAGTCAATTAACTTTATGGAATTCGTTAGTATATCACTATAGAAGGTAAACTCCATTGAGAGAGGGTTTCTATCCTCAAAATAGGCCTGTAACTCTTTTGAAAGCTCATCTTCTGGTAGAGATTTAGTTTTATATTTCCAGTAATTTTTTAAACTCTCATCAGTCTCTAACCAGATAGCAAGAGTCCATGTGGGCTTATTAGTATATCCGTTAAACTCCTCTTCTACATACATAGTTTTTACTTTACTACAACTGTCTTTTTATCTTCATACACACAGGAGTAATAACCAAAATATTGAATTTCCATTTCAGCAATTGTCCTTGGTAATTTATTCCAATGCTTAATATCAGACAAGTGGAGTAAAAGCTGATAATCGGTAGGTATTTGCCAATTCTTCTTTATACGTTTCATTGTCTTTACTTAAAATAGCTTTTAAATATATACTTTTACAAGTATAATACAAGTCATTATAATACAGCTATTTATTATTTAACAATAGTTAAAAGTTATCACCAGAAAATAGTAATAAGAATATAGGGAGTTCCCTGTTAAATACAGGAGAATGATTGGTAAAACATACATCTAGCTAATAACCAAATGGTTTTTCATACAAAGTCATATAACAATTTCAACAGCAAAAGCCTTGACAACCAATTTTAAAGCATATTTTCAAGAAAACCTTGCGTGCATAGGAAAATCATTTTATGTCTATACTTATAAAATCAAAACAGATTAAAATTTAAAATTATATGCTTGGATTGATTATCTTAATTGAAACTAACAAATTAACCTGTTTGACTAACAGGTACCTGATTTCAGGAAATATTTATGGTTTTCAGAACGTAATATATTTCAACTGTTTCAAAGAAGATAAGTCTGCTTCATTTTAAAACTCAGATTACAAGATGTTTCAATATTTAATATATCATTATGTAATTCAATATTAGTTAGTTGGTTTGACATATCCTTTGATCATCTTTATCAATATGTTCATCAAAATAATTATGATATGTTTCATAGAATCTCTAATTTTATAAATCTATTGAATAAAACCGGAACACATCAGAATTAATATGCTGACTGACCAATACAATTCTTGAACAATGAAATATTGTTTACTTGCAATAATGATATTCTATGGAACAAATTATAACAACTTACCTTCTGCTGTAAAGTCCGAAGACCATTTTATCTCAGTATTATCTTTTTCTCAACAGGTGCCATTTTATTTTCTGAACTCTGTACCTGCAACAATAAAGCTCCCCGGTAAAATTGATCTCAGTTTTTTCAGGAACCTGTCGATTGTCGCTCAGTACAGGTATAGACTGGAAATCCCTGGCGGCGTTGATACTGAAATTGACAGAGACCTAATTTTATGGTCTCAGTGGACTAAAAGTAACATGGCAGAAATTAAGGTTCCAAGGCTTGATCTGGAAGGCGGATATAAACTCATTGTTGAGTACATGACTCCTGAGCTAGGAGAAACAAAAAAGTTCGAAAAACCGTTTTATGTTTACAGAGCAAATCAAAAAACCAATGCCGGAATTGCTGGATCCAAAACAGCAACTGAAAGGAAACCTGCAAAGACAACAATTGCACCTGAAAAGGAAACCCCGAAAACAGTACCTGTACCTGATAGGAAAGTAACCGGAACGGCACCATCTACGGATAAAGCGGCCACTAAAACAGCAACTAATGCTTTACCTTCCACTGACAATATAAATAAGGAAAACGAACCTGTAAATAATGAAAAAGCAACTTTAAAGGATAAAAAGGAAGTAATTACTCCGGTAGCTCTGCCCCCGATCGGAAATATAATCATTGAACCCTTTAAAGAATCAGCGGGATTTGAAAAGAGCACAGTATCGGATTATGATAAACTTCTTACTGAAGCCATTGAAAAGAAGGATTCAAGTTTGTTCAGGAAGTCAATACTGAACGGAGCTATTCTTGAATTCAAAGGTATAAACGGGGGAAATATTTTTCATGTTTTAAATGGGAGTATTGCAAATGAGGAATTGATATCGACACTAAAAAGCAAGGGAATTCCGATAAATGAAGCCGATAATAATGGTAACAGCCCTTTGCATGTTGCTATTCTGACAGGAGAAATAGAGTATGCCAGAACATTGATAAATCAGGGCGCTGACTTAAACCTTAAAAACAATATGGAACTTTCACCCTTACATCTTGCCGCATACCTGAATGATGATGAAATAGTAAAGCACCTGCTCGAAAAAGGCGCTGAAATTGACATAAAAGGAAATTCAGGGTATACTCCATTGCATATTGTTACTGAAATGAATCATATTACAGTGGCAAAAGAACTATTGAGCATGGGAGCAAAAATAAGCATAAAAACCAACCAGAAATTGACTCCGAGAGCTATTGCCAAAATTCAGGGAAATTCTGAAATATATAGACTGATAAGCAAAAAGGATTCTTACAAATTAGCTTCACCGGATTCAGTTTCAGCTGATAATGCCAATCAGCTGAATTTTGTCAGACAAAATCCAAATTATAATTTTAATTTGCCTTATGACAAAGAATTGGCAAAAAAGAGACAATTCAACGAAATTTTACAGTTTTTTTCAGTGCCGGTGTTTATAATAGGCACTTCCATAACCACACATATGCATCAAGAGGCGAACAATTATTATTCATCATATAAACATGCAGAGTCTGAAGATATGGCTAAGCAGTATTATGATAAAACTAAAAGGTATGATACATATACATACATTTCAGGAGGGGTTTCGCTGGTTTCTGTATACGGTTTTATTCATTCAACAATAAGGAAAAAAAGTATTTCAAATAAAATGTACAAAGCATTTGATTAGAAAGGTCTGATTTACAAATAAAAATGGACAACAAATAAAAACCATAGTATGAATAAGAAATATTTTGTACTGACCAGCATTATGATCATAATTATGATCATTCCGCCAGGATGTGAGAGAGGTGAATTCAATTGGGGTACGAAAATCGGTGATATAACTTATGCGGGAAATGTAGTTTTCCTCGGATCTGAAGAACTCTCTTTACTTAAAGAGGTTACAGACAACGGAATTGTCTTTAGTGGTAAAACAGGTGAGATAGAAAATATTGCCGATAAAAGTATATTGGTCATGGGGGTCTCTGAAAAAACACCTTTTGGATTATTGAGGAAGGTTAACAGTATTCAGAATAACGGAACCGAAGTTACAATTACTACTTCTGATGCTCTGCTGTCAGATGCTATAAAAGAAGGAACCATTAAATTGCAGGAAAGACTGCTTGAAAAAGATTTTACCCTGAAATCGAAAGCAGAGGGAGTTTTGGTCAAGGGACCTGATAAATCGTTTGATGGTTTAGCCGTAACATTGGATAATCTTGAAATTTATAAAAATGGGATAAATATTGCCAGACTTAACGGAGCAATCGGAATCAGCCCTGAGATTGACGTGACAATTGAAATCAGATTTAATGAAATAACTGAAATTGAAATTGTTACTACACTGAATAAAATTGATGAAATAACTGTTACTTCCAATGCAGCATTTAACGGAGAAAAAGAGATTGTTGCGGCTGAATTTATTCATTCCCCAATAATAGTTGACAGCCTTGTTTTTGTACCTGAGGTAAAAATACTTTGTGGTTATAATGGTGCAATATCTTGTGAAGTTTCATCAGGTGTGAGGCAGGACAGAGTTATTACTTCCAAAATGAATTATCAGCTTTCAAAATGGTCGGAAGATCCATTGGTCCATACTGAAAGTTTTGATTTCTTAAAACCCCAGGTTACAGATAATTCGGATCTTGAAATATTTTCAGGGCCTGAGATCAACCTCAATCTTTTTGGAGTTCCGATTCAGGATATAAAAGCTTCAGGATTCTATTCGCTGGAGGCTGAAAAAACAGGCTCTCCTTTGTGGAAATTATTTATTGGAATTGATGGATATAATACATTAATCGCTGATATTCTGGGACTAAGAGAAAATCATACCTTAGATATGAACATACAAGCCTCTGAGATTGGCAATGCGAATGGTAAATGAAGACCATAAATTCTGAAATCAGTATTTAATCATATGGAAGCTTTTATGACTGATGCCATCTCCGATACTTATAAAATATTGACCAACAGGTAATCCGGAAATATTAAGTCCAATGATCTGATCAGGCGTTAT
>Ga0315295_10003211_pt1 | contig 13874 bp, 27 predicted proteins | sample YL17G14_0_MG_FD_204453 | JGI IMG/M metagenome (GOLD analysis project Ga0315295, IMG submission 204453) | Sediment microbial communities from Yellowstone Lake, YNP, Wyoming, USA - YL17G14_0 | ecosystem: Environmental > Aquatic > Freshwater > Lake > Sediment | place: USA: Wyoming | collected...
TAAAGCCTCATCAGATATCTTAAAAGCATAAAAACCACGAGACATAACAAACAACATATCCCCCACCGTCACCAGATCCTTCGGGATATATACTATCGCTGATGGCCTCACCTCCAATAACTCTATTACCCGCTCCCGAGTCCATCTATCCCTCAACATCCCACCTAAACCCTCTAAAGGTAAATAACTGTCCCTCTTCAACCCCAATATAAACTTGTCCCACGTTAATGCTATACGCACCCTATACCCCCTCCTAAAAGCTCCCCTAATCATATTTATATTATACAAGTCGTAATCCATAAAATTAAACTAAAAATCAACGTCACCCAATTAAATGCCATTTAACCGTGTAAACTGTATCTGTCAGTATTACCTAATAACAGGAACTCAAATGCCTTATAAGAAATAAAGAGGTTTCAGAGAAATTTCTATATAGGTAGAGGAATCTGAGAGGGGGAAATATGAGAACCCCTATAGGAATATGAAGAAACCTGTTATAATAATAGGTATCATTTATAACAATGAATGAGGTCTGTTCACCCGTTTAATGATAACTGATAGAACTCAGATGGACTAGAACATAAAAAGAAGTTCAAAATGAGAACTCAAATGAACATAAAAAGAAGTTCAAAATGAGAACTCAGAACGAGGACTAGGAGAAAATTCAACCGTTCCGAGGTCTACGCCCGAGTCCTTAGTCCCCCTGCCTCAACTTGTTTCCTGAGTTCCTCAACTATTTTCCGAGTCCTTACCCCCCTTGCCATAACTGTTTTTTCAAATTTAATATTCCTCCAATAAAAATTTTTATGGATGAATATTAAAATATTTTCACTGGGTCTTTCATTGTCTTTCACTGGACTTGGCGATGTCTTCTACTGGGTTCTCAGTTCCCACTATGTAAAGGATTGAGTTGAGCCAGTAAAAGACATTTCGATGCCCAGTAGAATACATTTAATGAGCCAGTGAAAATACTCATGAAAATAGGGGTAAAAAACAGGGGGGATACCTAAATTTTCGGTTCCAGAGACCTGATTTAAGGCCTTATTGTGATTTTTTGAACAATATTTTCAGATTTCTCGGACAAAACCCGGAGTTTTTGAGGGTTATTGTTACAGATTTCACAACAACATGCCGGTGATGTGGTCGGCTTCGTCGTGGATTTTCTGCAGGGTTTCTTTTACGGACATAGGGGAACTCCTTTTATCTGAGGTTTAGAACAGAAATTGGCCAGATTTACCATGTCCAGCATCTTCCACACTGGTGGCAGCCTTCTATGTCATGCCAGACTGCCAGACAGTCTTTAGGGTTCTTTTCCAGACCTTTAACTACACGGCCGGCAGAGTGTCTTGGGAAGGAGACATGTATTCGATCGTCATTAGGGACTTGGTCGCTGGGGCGTCTGGGTCCCCAGCATAGTTTACCTGTGTAGTTCCAGACTGATTTAGGTGAGGAGGAGTCTACGGATACTAACAGTTTCAAGTTAGGGAGTTTATTATTAATTTGGGTAGCTATTTCGGGTTTACGTGTCATACCCCAGAACATGGTATTGGGGCAGGCTTTGGCTAATTGGAGTATTTGAGGGATATGGATGGGGTTTAGGTCACCGGAGCCATTAAGACGGATAGTGGGTTTAGGTTTAGCTTCTATGATGAGTTCTTTGATATTGGGTTGGGATAGGTATTGTGATACCCAGTCATGTTTCTTTTGGGCAGCGGGTCTGGCTTGGTGGCCGCAGCGGGCGTAGCAGTCGTGGATACAGTTCTTAGTGGGTCTGCAGTGGTTGTGTATTGGGAGGTCCAGACTGGCGGTACATTTAGAGTTCTCGGACAGGATCTGGGTAGGATGATAGGACATGGTATGGCTCCCTCTGTAAGTGGTTGATATTTTCCCATAATAGTGTCATGTTGATTACTTAATGTATTACTTTAAGTGTGTTTGGAATAATCTCTTTATATGTGATGTGGAGTTTATGCGTTATTTATGTGATGATTGTGGTGAGGAGTTTGATGAGGCTGACTTGGATGAGGGGTCGGGTCAGCCTGCGTGTCCTAAGTGTGGGTCAGTATTTTTAACGGAGATTGGGGATGAACTATGTCCAGACTGATATCCAGACTGGTGCCGGGTAGGATTCGGGTAGCGTCGTGGTATCTTCGTGAGGCAGAGGAGGAGACTGAGAAGTCTAAGGATGGGCCCACATTATTATATAATACTTTTATTGACCGGTTTGGGTCTCGGGTGAATGAGTTACCGCGTCCGGTTTATAATGCTTTTCGGAAGTTAGCTGATCAGATACCGGATGTTCCTGGTAAGGGTTTTGATTTGGATGTAGCTGGGGCGTTGAAGATTGCGGAGGATTTGACTGTAGATAAGGCTATAGAGATGGGTAGGAGGCCTTTGCAGGAGACGGCGCCGGGGTTTTTAGTTCCTAAGACAATGCCATCTATTAAAGTTTTGAAGGGTATAGGATTTAAGGATATGGAGCAGTTGGTTGCTTTTATAGTTCTTAAGGGTTTTGTGGAGGCATTTGGTAGGTCATTAGTATTTAAGATGGAGGGTGGGTTACCGGATGAGGCTAATCAGGCAGAGCGAGGATTAAATGATGTGATACAGAGGTTTTCGATTCCTACGACATCGTCTACGCCTGAGTTGAACAAGGCCTATAAGGATATTGTTCAGAAGTTCATGGGTGTGACGATACCTGGGGAATATAAGAGGTCTGTTAAAGAAGGGCCTAAGAAGGAGGAGGGGCCTAAGGAAGAGACTGAGGGTATAAAGGATTTAAAGAAGTTATGGGTTGATTATGGATATATCTTCAAGCCTGATACTACGCAATTGAGGTCATTGGTCAGGGCATTAAAGAAGGATCAGGGGATGGGTCCTTTTGCTAATGAGAAGGTATGGGTGTCTGGGTATGATGCCTGGTTATCAGCGTTGGAGAAGTTTGAGGAGGGGGAGCGATCGGATATAGTATCCAGACTGAGTGTTCGGATAAAGGATGCTGCGGGTAAGAGGCCTGTAGAGAAGTCTGTAATACCGGAGGAAGAGGCACCTGCTGAACCTGAGTCTTTTACTCAGGGTGATGAATTAAAGGAAGCTCATACTTTATTCTTATCTATGTCACCGGAGCAGAAGAAGGATTTATTGAAGATGCAGATGGATCAGGAGAGTTTGGATTCTAAAGTTTTTGGGTCTGGGGAGTCATGGCCCAGGACATATAAAAAGTTTATGGGTATAGTTTTAAAGACATCGGATCCTAATGCTATGGCCAAGGAATTGAATTACAACGTGAAGATTGTTTTGCGGCAGAGAAAAAAAGAAGAGGGTTCCCCCAAGAAATAAAGAAGGCCCTTTTTTCTTCTTTACCCCTGAGAGAACCCCAAACCCATGGGAGCTCTGACACTCCATGCTCTTATAAATATACTGCAGAATCAATCACCTGTCAAGTCCCTTCTTAATCCAACATCTTGTCGCTCAAGTACTTATACCGTTTTAACCCCAGCACTTGTGTTGACAAAGAGAGAGGGCACCATATAGTGTATGTATATGGTGCCCAAGTATTTAGCGGATAGAGGCCTTGGTTTGTTTGACGAGGGCTCTGAAGGTAGGGAGCTTAGACTTAGGGACAAACTTATAGACATTGGCATCGAGGTCAGGTTTGGCCTTGACGGTGTCTGTGACCTCGAAGGCTTCTTGGAGTTCGAGGCCGGCGGCGGTGAGGGCCTTTTGGAGTTTCTCGATGAAGTCTCTGTTCTCTACTGCTTCAGGTCGGAGGGTGATGGTTCGAATATTCTGGAAGCACTCATCGAAGTTATCACCGAGGAGTTCTTGAACTGAGTCCAGGACCTCAGGTTTAACTGTGGAGAACTTATCGGTGGCAACGTAGGATACGGAGCCGGAGTTACCTTCTACTGAGAAGGTTTTGTTATATTTACCGGCATAGCCCAGTTCATCTTGTTGGGCGGAGACATGGGAGCGAATTTTTTCTTCGTAGTCGCCTTTGTTGGCTTCTAGGGCTGCGATCTGGGATTTGAGGGAGATGACATTATCCACTACTGCCTTGATCTCGTCGGTGACGGTGGCAGCGATCTTAGTGGTCTTGGACTTGGAGTCTGAGGACTTCTTGGTAGCGATGGAACCGAAGAGATCGTTACCTGAGAGTTTCTTTGTGGTAGCCATAATTACTTTTGTCTCCTTTTAGGTTTGTAGGTATTTATACTGTCTTATACTGTTCTGGCCATATACTTATGTAGCCTTTTATCCCCTTTCTTTTATTATACGTTTTTGGGTGGTTTAATTTCTCGAATATTTTTTAATCTTTTGTCCAGGATTTCCCGGGCCTCAAGGGTCTTGAGGCTACCGACGAGTAAGGGGAGATCTCGTTTACGTGTCTTGGCTAGGGTATGGATTTCGTTCCATAAGATACCGAGTTCTCCTCTAGCTTTTTTTGGATTGAATTCCTGGTATATCCATCTTTCATGGAACATGGCATAGAGGGTCAGGTGACTTATGTCTTTAAATTTTTCTGCGGCAACATGATAGAGGTTTATATTTTTCAATGATGCAGGTACGGTTACTGTTTTTCCTTTTTTTCTTTCAGAGATTGAGAGACCTGCGCAATCCTCTTGGGTCAGGAACTTACCTTCATCATCATAGTCTCCTGCGATTACTATGCGGTCACCGGCCCAGGAGCCTACGATCTCTTCACAGACCCAGTCTATTTCGTAAAGGACTTCATCTTTCTTTTTGGCTGGGTAAGATATTCTGGTGGATGTATCTCCACCGCCACGGCCGTTACCAGAGGCCAGGAGGATACCGAGACCGGTGAGGGCCCCACAAGATGCGGGTATGAACTCTAGGAGTTTTATGCCTTCTCCAAAGGCGTAGGGGTTCAGGAATTGTTTCTTATCCAGGTTGATTACTTTATAGTATTGTCCCATTCTATTTTCCTTTCATGATACCGGCTATGCGTGCGTCGAGGTCTTTGGAGAGGCCCATGAGGGTAGGTAGGGCCTTTTTATTCTTGAGCAGGTCTTCGACTATTGCTGTGTTCTCTATGGCTTCGAGGATTTCGAAGGGATTGGTGTGTTCATCGGAGAGGTAGTCTGTCTTACTGGCGCCTAATTCATTTTCGAGGTAATTGCAGAGTGGCTGCCAGTCCATGAAGTGCCAGACTTCCATGTAATACATCATGACGTTACCTGAGAACGTGAGACGCATTTGAATCTCTTTATGGTCTTGGCCGTAGTCCAGTTTTCCAGACAGGCCATTGTTGCAATCACCCTTATAGGGCATGGACTCCAGGAACTTGGTTGCATGGGGATAGTTTATTTCGAATGTTGGCCAGAACTCTTCAGGTTTCTTGTTTCGATTCTCCTGCCAGTAGGTATAGGCCTTACCGAGATCTTGGAGGAGATCCAGGATTGCTTTCTTGGTCTTAGTGGGGACTTTAGTAGGCCAGGTAGCTCTGAGGTAATAGGTAGCGGTACCCATTATGGTTCTCCTTTCATCCGAGGTTATTAAGGATAGCGTCCAGACTGGTTTGGATACCATTCCGGTAGGCTTTCCCAGTTATATCTATGTCATTGCAGGCATGAGCCAGAATCAGGGAATCGAGGGCGTCCAGGGCACCAGTGAGTCTGCAGGCTATGTGGTCATCTTCGGGGCTATCGTCCCCGTACTTATCGTTGAGGGATTTAATGATTCGTCCTGAGTGGTTCTCAATATAGAGTTCCAGACCGAACTCTTCCAGGGATATGTTCATGGGGTTATTTTCCTTTCAGACGTTTATGAAGGATTTCTTTTGAGGACTCATACTCGAGTTTACCCATAAGGATGGGGAGGGTCTTGGGTCTGGCCCGTATTACTTTCCAGTTCTCGAAGAGTTCTTTAAGGGGTATAGAGTCGGAGAAGATTTCTGTTTCGGTATGTTTGAGGGCACTGGAGAATCTTACGGCGTCATCAGTAACAAGCATGAGCTCTGTGTCCATGCTTCCTTCGAATTCCTCGAGTACATCATCTGCAGTCTGGGTTTTGAATTCCATTCCATACCAGAACTGACTCAGCTCATAGGCACTCATGGCTTTGACAATCTTACGGGCTTTCTTTATCCATGCTATATCTTGAGGATTAAGGGTGACGATGACATGGGATGGAAGTTCTGAATAGTCATCATTATAATGGGTACTCAAAGTATACTTAAGTTCGGACACAGGATATACCTCCTTTCAATAATTATACTTCTTACAGGGCTTTCTGATCTTCTTCATCCAGGGTACATCATCGACCCTGGAGGTAGAGTGGACCAGGATACCGGTGGGGTCTTTGAGGATGATGCCTTCGATGACTTCTCCGTCGGCTTGGTTCCAGAGATCCCAGAACCCTGTGGGATAGGTCTGGGATAATTGGATGTGGTCTCCGTAGCAGTCCAGACTCTCGAGGAGTTTGCGGGCCCGTCCCCAGTTCCAGCCATAGAGGGGTTCGTTGTTATAGGCCAGGATGTTATGGACTATGAGGAGGTGTTTGACGGTCTTGGTCTTTTTATGGACGGTTTCTGCGTTGAAGATGGCGCCTTTGGGTAGGCGTCCGAGTTCTGTGATGACTTCAGGACTGGGGATATAGCAGAGTCTGGATCTATCCCGGTTCCAGAGGACTGGGTTGGGCCCGTCGGTATAGATAAGGGTATTGTCCCCGTTCCATTTTTTCTCGGCTATGTACTTGCCAGACTGATCCAGACTGTTGATATAGTCGGGGCTGGGGTTGAGGGGGTTTACTGGGTCAGGAGGGATCAGGGTTGGTCGATTGGGGTAGAAGTAAGGGAAGGCCATTTTATACCTCTTTATCCCAGTCATCCGGGAGGTCTTTATAATTTACAAGGATCTTATCAAAAGAAATGATGTCACTAGGGTCTCCACACTCGATTATCTTCCAGTCTACGATACCATTGGCGGTGAGTTTGGAGTGAGGCATGGATGTATTGACTATGTCTTCCCACATAGCCAGATCTCCGACATTAAAATCTCCACAGGAGTCTTGCCAGGCTTTATGTCCTTCTTCAGTATTCTTTACCCACCAGGTGAGACATTTTTTAAAGGCCTGGATAATGGAGGCTGAGGTCATTTTCTTATAAGTAATGACCTTAATGAGGTCCATCAGGCCTTCTTCTCTTATAAAGGGGATAATTGTTTCATAAGTTTTGTTAGGCATTGGAGGTTCCTTTTTTAGTGTAAGGTAACGCTAGCGGGATTCTGATTAATACCGTCCCAGGCGTGGCATCTGATGGTACCGTGATGATTTTCTATCCAGACTGCGGTACCGGGTGATGCGTCTTCCAGGTCTCCTTTACATCCTTCAATTACGATTTCGAGTCCACCATTTTTCCTGGTGTTATCGAGGTCTTCTTTAGTGAGTATGATACGCATTAGGAGTTACTCTCGCAGTCTGGGTTTCGGCAAACATTGGATTCACCGTAGGAGAGGTCATCATTGTCCCCTACTTCTACCTTCATTGTATATTCATGGCAGTAGGTACAGACTTCCAGTTCTTCTCCGTCGGGGAGGGTGATGTATTCTCGGTTGAGGGTATCATCTTCACCGGGGAGGGAGTCACTGGTATTGGGTGTGACCTCACCGGTCTCGGGATCGAACTCGGCGGTGGTATTGATTTCTGTACCGCTGTTCCAGAGGGATGAGAATGTTACTTCCATAATAGAGGTCTCCTCATAATAGGTTTAATTTGTCACTATATTCAAACCCCACACATACGGGGAAAGCAGAGAGGCACCATAACAGATTTTACATCAGTAACTTATAGTTCAGTTTAAGTTTAATTTAACTGATGAATTCTTGATAACGGTAAGGGGGTGGGGTAGGATCTCCTTCTTTGATCCGGGTAAAGATCTCTTCGAGACCTGTGATGACGCTTTGTTTCTCTTCAGGGGATAGGGAGGCGCCATAGTTCTCGAAGAGTCTGGAAAGGAGGTCCCCGGATGTTTCCAGGAATTCTGTGTAATGGGTTTCCAGGTCTCCATTACGAAACACGATCCGGGAGTTCCTTAATAATGTAGGGGGTACTGATAAGTTTAGGATTTTGCTCCATAACAAGGTAATAGGAATGGGACTCGATCTGATAGACAATTAATTTTGCCCAATGATTCTTCCAGGAGGGGCCTATATTCTGATAGTATGTATCGGTGATATGTCTTATCAGAATATTCTCATATAGACCCATGAGGTGATAGAGATGATTACTCTTATGTTCCAAGTGGAGGTATTCATCAATGAGATCCTGGCGGAAGACCGAGGGTTTGATTTTCCCTTTCCCTTTAAGGAGATCTTCAACCAGGTGTGTTCCATTCCAGTACTGGTCATTAATGAGTAGTGGCAGTTCCTTAGGGTCTATGATTTTGAGGAGGTCTTCTTTATCGGATTCACAGATACCTGAAGGGCTGTAGCCGTCATCACTCCATCTGATTCTGAAGGGGTTGGATTTCAGAACTTGTTCCAGACTGAATCCTTCTACAGGGGTACGTTTACCCCAGAATTCCCCTACGGATTTGGAGGCTTTGCACCAGGGTTTCCAGAGTTTTTCAAAGTCCTCTTTCCTACGTTGGTAGAGGGCTTGGAGTCTCCTGTGTATATCAAGGATGGGGCGCGTTTTTCGGAGCCACATTTTATTCCCCCTTGAGGAGTTGATCGAAGTAGAGTTTGGAAGTTGGGAAGAACCATTTCTTATGGATGTGCAGGGGCAGTTTCTTTTGTTGGTGGAGTCTGTTGATCTCGTCGTGTTCTTTCTGTTCCAGTTCTTCTTGGAAGGCTTCCCAGGCTGATCCCTGCGTGAATGCCTGGAGGGGTTGAAGGCTTTTCATGGGTTTGAATTTTTCATAGGCCAAGTGGAGAACATCAGTAATGGCGTCCCGGTAGGCTCCATAGTCAGAGGCCCCATCCTCATTGAGGTACAGGGCTATGGCTTGTTTGAGGAGGGCTTTTGCTTTCTTGGACATTTGGTGAACTCCTTTTCCAGCATTCCATTCAGGGTCTTATCCAGACCGAGAAGGAGAGGTTGAAGGGCTTTGACTTTCAGGATCTTTTCGAGGAGGGCCTTATAATCTATCAGGTCTTGGTCAAAGCCTATGGCGTTAAGGATTGAGCCACAATCAATATCCGTGAGAAGATTAATTTCACCCATGAGGTCGGTAGGGTCATCACCCCAGGACATGCCACCGGTGAGTAGGATATTGAGATGACATACTCTAATGATTGTGTCATCACGCCGCTTGCCTTCTACGGCTTCCTTGATAGAATTGATACTGGATTCAAGACTATCTTTAGAAACAAGTAGGTCTGAGTCTGTTTTAAGACCCCCCACGACTTCCACCCTTATCCTGATAATCTTTACAATACTTATTTAGGGTTTTTAGTCCTGCGTTCCAATTCAGCTTGGAGTCTATTGGCCATGTCAGATATGTAAGGATGAGGTCAGCGCCCATTTGTGATTACCCCTTTTACAGAATTACAGTGCTGGTATTAATCAGTATACAGAGGTCATCAATTTCGTTTTCGGTACAGGCATTGTAATCTTCCTTGAAGTGTTCTGCGTTTTCAATTCCAGAGTCCTTATAATTGGCCTGGAGGAATCGAAGGGCGAACAGGATGGTAGCAATCTCGGAGGAAGACGCAACAACACTGGTTACGGTCTTGGTTACGGTCTTGGTTATGTTTACGCGGTTCATAGGTCACTCCTTTGAATGTTAATGGTAAAGCCATCTAAGGACTGGGTTACGGTGAGACAGTCCTTGAGGAATCTGGCATTTTTGTTGAGCCAGCGAGCTGCACTTTTGATTATTGCTTCCCGGTAATCCCTGTCTGTCATTGTCAGATCCTTACAGACTGGGTTATCGACTTTGTAGTCTGGGAGGTTTATGGTGATTACCATTCGATTACTCCCAGCCGGGATTTGAAATTGTCAAGGGCTGTATTCAGGTCATGAAAATAATACCCGGCACAGGTATTTCCCTGTGTGTCAATAAGCCATGTGGCAAATTCTGACTTGTCAATATCGAGGGCCAGGACATAGTCCTGTTTATGTGCCAGGACTATGGCCCCGTTCCTGAGTTTGGTTCCTATTTCCATTGGATCTTCCTTGCAATGGCTTCGGACTTGGTAGTCTTCTTCTCCACAACAACAGGCTTCTTCGGGGCGCTGACTGTGGGTTCATTGTAGGCTTTGGTAGAAACACACACCGCATCAGCCCGGCCCATGTCTACCAGTCTGGTATGCTTGCACGAGCGGCTGCCGTCTGGGGCGACGCGCCGTGTCCATCCGGGACAGTTACAGCTTGTGCTGTCATCGTCATACTTCAGGGTCTCATAGGTTCCAGACCCTGAGCTGGATTGGAAGATCCAGACGTTAGCAATTGTTTTACTCATGGCTTACTCCTTTTGATTTGATAGATAAGATATCGAAACCATTCAACAACAGTTCTAATTCGATAGACTTTGATCTTTCCTGTTTCACCACAAGTTCCACAGGGAGATGTGTCCCCATATCCTCTGGAGGATTGTCCGCTTCCCCCACACTCCCAGCAGGATTCCTTGACAACAGGCATCACAAATATTTCTTTTAGAGGGATCTTCAAAATTTTTACATCCATAACAGATATCCGTAGATTCTATCATGTGGGTACCAGTCCTTTCTTCAGGAGCTTACTCAGTCTGGAGGTTGTGTGAAGCCAACCAATGTAGAGTGGTAGATCTCCCGGGTCTACTTCCTTGGCCTCTAAGAGTTCTGGGTTATTACCCAGACCGAAGTTCAACCAGGGCACATACTCTTTAGTCCTCCAACTCTGTCTCGGCTCAAAGTCACAGGCCAGTATCCAGAAGTTCAGGGTCTCTATGTTGAAGTTCTTCAACATACCAATCATCTGCCTCAGTTCTCCGTTATGGTGTGTCCAGGAGAAGTGAAAGATCTTTCCGGGTACTGAAAACTTATGGATCTGGCGGATCTTCAGAGCTTCCAAATCAATCTTATCCTCATGATATTGGATGATTGTTTCCAGGTTCATTCAGGGTGACTCCTTAGCATTGTTTGAAACCTCTAAGATGGGAACAGGCTTCCAGGAAGTCAGCGAACTCCAGATAGTATCTGAGTCGGGACCATTTATCCTTATCATTGAACCTGTCCAGATATATGTGTATCTTGACCTGATCCTGAAGGATTTGTTCCGGGGTCTTATCAGGTTCAGCAAGCCAAGTAGACTCAAAAGTAGCAGTATGCATCAGCTTCTTCAGTCTCTTTAAAGGGTTTTTATCTTGTAGGCGGTCTTCAAGGACTGAGAAGGATAGAGTGTCTGGTTTATACTTGGTAATTTCCAGGGGTATGTCTTTCTGAGGCATCTGTCTGCAGACTGTCATGGCATTCTTGAAATCCTTAAAGGACTCAGGCCAGGGATTCTCAGGAGGGGTTATGGTTCCTTTCTTATAGTTCATGATCCAGGCATAGGAAGGACAAGCCTTAGGGGTGCCTGTGTATACTATTTCCATAGCGTGCTCATAGAACCCGGAGAATCCATCATCAGAATGGAGACCTACGGCCTCTATAAGGTTACCCGACTCATACTCGGTCTTGATCTTCTTAGTGATGGCTTTGCAATGGGATGCAGGTACTTTGTCTCCGTCATTAGACCCTGAGAATCCGGATGTGTCACATTCCAGATCGACAAGGAAATCTATTAATTTTCCCCAGCCGTGCCAATTGAAATGGAAGGATTCACTGCCTTGAACGGAATAAAGATCCATGCCCATAGAAGGGTTATCCTTTCAGGATATTTTGATATGCCTCAGACCTATACTTTGCTGAGATGAAGAGTGGCAGGTCTTGCTCAGCCACGGGCGACGCTGTTCTGCTCCAGACTGACTCGGTATAGAAGGCCTTTTTATCAGAAGGTTCTCGGTTATTGGTAGAGACCAGAAGGAGGCATTCTTTTATAATTCCGTGATGCTTTAGTAGTTGTACTATGTCATAGTTATTAGGATCGTTATTGAAAGTAAGCTTAAAGAGATTGGTCACGTTTCAGCTCCTTTTTAATTATGACAGTCCACAGTTACCAGACAACCCCCAGTAAGATTCTCGGACTTGAGATAGGGTTTAACCTGGTCATTGAAGTCATGTAGGATTTTAGGCCATCTACCTTTTGCTATGATCAGGGTATAGCAGGACAGGTCATCAACAACTTTATCCTGTTCCATGACATCTTCAGAGTGTGGAACATAACTATACTTTGTAGAGGTTCCTGTACCTGAGCATCCGTTACATCCTCGAAGGGCTGGACTTGGCGGTGGGTTATCCCGAATGCCCTTGCCATTACAGATAGAGCACAGGGTAATATTTTTGATATCATCCTGTGGGTTATAGTTATCATGGCTACCTGTGTACCTACCTCCTATTACATACCAGTCATAGAACCCTCTCTTTGATTCTTCATGATAGTTTTGGAGCATTCTTTCTACTTTATAAGTAGCATCGCTATAGTTCAGGACTTCAGGCAGCCAGATTTCGCAGTGGTAGTGCATGGGTTCCTCCTGATAAGCGATCCATGAGAATGTTCTTCCAGCCATCGGACTCATCAGAGTCATTAAGAACCAGGGGCAGGAATTCTTTGATGCAGTACGTTACGATAAAGGCCCGGGCGGAAGCTTTTCTCCAACGAGGCCCGCAGTGTTTCCAGAGTTTCTGGAGCTGATCCAGGGTCATGACCTTGAGAGTCTGGATGGCTTCTTCCAGACTGGAGACAGGGCGGCCGGCATACTTATGAAGTTTCTCGGAGATGCTTGGGGTCAGGATACACTTCCCGGTAGAGTCCTGAAGGCGCCCGGATTCATAGATATATTCGAAGTCATTCCGTAGGTCTCGGATGTACCAGATACCTCTATCCGTGTAAATATTATAGCCATCGAGGTTGGAATTGATCCTGTCTTTGGTGGTGACTGTTTCCCAGCCTCCAGTATGGGTCTCTATGGTTCCGTCTGCGTACCATGTGATGATATCAGTAGAGTGGAGTCGTAAGGATACAGACTGATCACAATGAAGGGTGAGGTATGTATGATTTGCCATTTTCTTGGTTGTTTTATCACCGTTCTTTTTATTCTGGATTGCTGCCAGGGCATTTGAATAGTTCATCGGTGTTTCCTCCTGAAGGGGATGACGAGGTTTCGGATACTGGTAAGACGTTTAAAGGTCGTATTTCTTCCACTTGTAGATGGATCATTCAACTCTTTTTTTATCATTGACTTACGTCTTAGTTTAAGTTTGTTAAGTTGTGGGCCGTGTTTCAGGGCTGCTGCAAAGTCGGGGTAAGTGTACCAAGAGATATAGAGTGGAAGATCTGTGTGGGGTATTTCTTGGATGCGGTAGTTTTTAATACAGTAAACATCCAGAAACATTCTAGGATCTGTTATGGGTCTGTATAGTCGCACACCGTTATTGGCAGGTGATCTAGCTAATCTTACAAAGAAGTATCGAGGAATACCCACGGTCAAATATTTCTTTATAAACATGGCTATGACTGGGATGTATAACTTATGCAGTCCGATCTTTCCCAGAAAAGAAAAGGCTGCCCCGTCATGTTCAAATAGATAGATGTGCCCTTTAACAAATCGTTTTACTTCAGGCTGGTCGGGGAACTTTTTTCCAACCATTCTAAGAACTCCGGGTTAAGTCTTTTATAGCTTATGAATAATGGCAGGTCTCTTTTATAGATACGCTTTATCTTTATTGATCCACTATCTTCTACTGAGAAAGGAATCATAAGGGCAAGTAAGGGGTTGAAGGTAGCATTCTGGGCTAATATTCTGAATCGGTTTCTCACTCTATCACAACAGA
>Ga0315295_10003212_pt1 | contig 13872 bp, 9 predicted proteins | sample YL17G14_0_MG_FD_204453 | JGI IMG/M metagenome (GOLD analysis project Ga0315295, IMG submission 204453) | Sediment microbial communities from Yellowstone Lake, YNP, Wyoming, USA - YL17G14_0 | ecosystem: Environmental > Aquatic > Freshwater > Lake > Sediment | place: USA: Wyoming | collected...
ATAAAATTGAGAATTAATTTCAAGAGAAAAAAATTTATTATTTACCTCTCCCCAGCCCCTCCCCCAAAAGGGAGGGGCTTTATATCTCATAATCAGCGATTTTTCCCCTTCTCTCCTGGGTCAGGGAGATGAGGTCAATTCTAATGAAAAGTCGAGGTAATAATTTATTCCATTTTCAATGTCTCCATTCTGTACGAATCAATCGGATCGCATGTACAGACAAGGTTACGGTCGCCATAGCCGTCGTCGATACGCCCCACCGAGGGCCAGAATTTATTCTCTTCAACCCATCTTAGCGGAAAGGCGGCCTTTTGACGGTCATAACCGTGATTCCATTCATTTGCAGTTAAAACCTTCGCAGTATGAGGAGCATTGTGCAGTACATTATCCTCTTTGTCCGCTGTCCCATCTTTGATCTCCCCTATTTCATTCCAGATCGATTTTAATGCATCAATAAATTTATCGAGCTCCTGAAGTGATTCAGATTCGGTAGGCTCAACCATTAATGTTCCATGCACCGGGAAAGAGAGCGTGGGGGCATGAAATCCGTAATCCATAAGTCTCTTTGCAATATCTGATTCAGTTATACCGGCATCTGCCTTAAAATTCCGGCAATCAAGTATCAATTCATGAGCAACAAAGCCCGTCATGCCGGTGTAAAGCGTTTTATACCAATTTTTTAATGAAGCAGAAATATAGTTTGCATTCAGAATTGCATATTTTGTGGCCATTGTAAGACCGTAAGGTCCCATCATCAGAACATAAGCATGCGAGATTGTAAGCACCTGCCCACTGCCGAACGGAGCTCCTGCAACTGCAGTTGTTCCATGACTTCCACCTGTTTTGACTATAGGATGCGACGGCAGGAATTCAGCCAGTCTGTTATTCACAAGGATAGGTCCCATACCAGGGCCGCCCCCACCATGCGGAATGGCAAAGGTTTTGTGCAGGTTAAGATGGCATACATCAGCACCTATATGACCCGGACTGGTCAATCCCACCTGGGCATTCATGTTGGCGCCATCCATATAAACAAGTCCGCCGTTCAAATGTATTATGTCGATCATCCCGGTTATGGCAGCCTCAAAAACACCATGGGTAGAAGGATAAGTGATCATAAAGCATGAAAGATTGGCTTTGTTTTCTTCTGCCTTTTTCTGAAGATCCTCAGCGTTTATATTCCCCTTCTCATCGCACTCCACAACCACTACCTGCATACCTGCCATTACAGCACTTGCAGGATTTGTCCCATGTGCCGATGATGGAATAAGAGCGACATTCCTGTGTCCTTCACCTCTGCTTTTATGATATTCCCTTATAACCAACAACCCGGTATATTCACCTGCTGCTCCTGAATTTGGCATAAAGGAAATTGCAGAAAAACCTGTTATCTCTTTAAGGGCTTCTCCAAGCTCATCCATAAGCTGATAATAACCTTCAGCCTGATCTTTAGGGACAAACGGGTGAATGTTGCCGAATTCAGGCCAGCTCATTGCAAACATCGAGGAGGCGGGATTCAGCTTCATTGTACATGAACCAAGAGATATCATGCAGTGCGTAAGAGAAAAATCTTTACGTTCAAGCATTTTTATGTACCGCATCATCTCAGTTTCGCTCTGATACCTGTTAAAAGCTGATGCCCTGAGGAAAGGCGATTTCCTTAAAAACTTATCATCTATGCAATTACACTCAACAAATGAAGTCACCGGTCCGGCTTTCTTTCCTGCCGCTTTTGCAAATACTTCAATAATGGCATTTATGTCATCAAATGAGGTGATCTCATCAGTGCTGATGCATACACTAACATCATCAGGGTAAAAGAAATTCATTCCTGATTCAAGAGCCAGTTTTCTGATGTGATCCTGACTTATTCCTTTGAGCGGGATCACTTTCAGAGTATCAAAATACATGGAATTAGATTGAATGTACCCGAGTTTTTTCAGATTGCTGCTAACAGTGCAGGCCGACTGGTGTACATGCGTGGCGATATTCTTAAGTCCTTCAGGACCGTGATATTGAGCGTACATGCCCGACATTGTTGCCAGAAGTGCCTGGGCTGTGCAGATATTAGACGTAGCCCTTTCTCTTTTGATGTGCTGTTCTCTTGTCTGAAGGGCCATCCTGAGAGCATTATTACCCTGTGCATCAACAGAGACTCCGATTATGCGTCCCGGCATGCTTCTTTTAAGTTCATCCCTGGTGGCAAAGAATCCGGCATGAGGACCTCCAAAACTCATCGGAAGTCCAAATCTCTGATTTGAACCTACTACAATATCGGCGCCCCATTCGCCCGGGGGTGTCAGAATTGCCAGGCTCATAAGGTCGGCAGCGACTCCGACAAGCAGACCAGATGCATGAGCTTTATCAGTGAACTCTTTGTAATCCTTTATCTGTCCTGATGCTGCTGGATACTGCACAAAAGCTCCAAAGAAGGATTCATTAAAAACCGCATCTTCATATTTCCCTTTAACAAGCTCAATTCCCAATGGTCCTGACCTTGTCGTAATTACATCAAGGGTCTGCAGGAACACGTCTTCATCAATAAAAAATTTATTGGCCCCGGCCCTGACAGCTGTTCGGGAACGGGCATTGAACATCATTATCATAGCCTCAGCAGCTGCGGTTGATTCATCCAGCAGCGAAGCATTGGCAATCTGCATTCCAGTAAGTTCAATTATCATAGTCTGAAAATTCAGCAGAGCTTCAAGCCTGCCCTGCGAAATCTCAGCCTGGTAAGGAGTATAAGAAGTGTACCATGAAGGATTTTCAAGCACATTTCTTATTATCACCGATAACGGGGCAACCCTGTAATAACCCTGGCCTATGAAAGACCTGAATAATTTATTTTTTGATCCGATTTTCCGGATATGGTTCAGGTATTCATACTCACTCATAGCTCTGGGAAGCCTGAGAGGTTTATCAAGCCTTATGTTTTTGGGGACTGTTTTATCAATCAGGTCGTTGAGAGAATCAACGCCGATGGTTTTAAGCATTACTGGTAGTTCGTGATCGCGTGGTCCAATGTGCCGGTTAACAAAAATATCTGATGACATATATTTGAATTATTACAAAATACTCTACAGCCTTAGGATTTTGAAGCCGTGAAAATAACAAATAGATATTATTTAAAAAACGTGAAGGATCAGTTGTGGATAAAATAAGGATTTGATTCAATCTCAATGCTGATTGTAGTTTCGTCTCCGTGCCCCGGATTTACCACTGTATCCGCCGGCAGTGTAAACAATTTATTCCTGATACTGTTTATAAGTGTCTCATAATTACCTCCGGGGAGATCAGTTCTGCCGATACTTCCGGCAAAGAGGGCATCACCTGTAAAAACTGTTTTGTCATTTTTGATATAAAATGCCACACTTCCGCGCGAATGGCCCGGGACATGCAAAACAACAAGTTCAGTTGTGCCAAAGGATACTGTCTGATGGTCCGTTAAGAATCCTGCCGGTACAGGAGGGATTTCCATCGATAGACCGAACATGATCGCATGATTCACTGCATTTTCCCTGTTTCGTTCATCTTCCTTGTGACAAAAGGCTCCAAGATTATATTTTTCAAGTATGAACCTGTTTCCGAATATATGGTCAAGGTGGCAGTGAGTGTTCAGCAATAAAACCGGTTTAAGTTTTTTTTGAGTGATGAGGTCTGTCAGCTTACTGAATTCATTACTGTCATAACATCCGCAGTCAATTATTGCACATTCATCTGACTGATCAGCAAGTATATAAGTATTTACCTGTATCGGATTAAAAACGAGTTTATAAATTTCCATGCCATTAAATTATTCGTCAGCAGTTCCTTTCAGCATGGGCACAAAAATAAAGCTGCCATGAGAAGAATATTCATAATTATCCTCTGTTGTTCTTTTTACCAGAGTCATTACCTGAGAAACGCTGTTCCCAAGCGGGACTACCAGCCTGCCGCCGATCTTTAACTGTGCAGGAAGCTTTTCAGGGATCTCTGCTGTTGCTGCAGTTATGATAATTCCATCGAAAGGTCCGTACTGTGGTTTGCCTTCATACCCATCGCCATAAAAAAAATCAGCAGTATATCCCAGTGATATCAATGTTCTCTGGGCTTTAAGGAATAGTTCCCTGTAACGTTCAATGGTGTAGACTTTTGCACCCATTTCAGCCAGGATAGCTGCCTGGTATCCCGAGCCGGTTCCTATCTCAAGTATTTTATCCCTCTTTTTAACATTAAGTAACTCGGTCTGGACTGCAACAGTATAAGGCTGCGATATTGTCTGGCCCGATGAGATCGGGAACGCTTTATCAATATAAGCATGGTTGAGAAAGGCAGGATCCATAAAATCGTGACGTGGTACTTTGTTGATTGCCCTCAGTACCTCTTCATCCTTTATCCCTTTGCGTCTGAGTTCATCAACAAGCTTCTTTCTTTTTCCTTTGGCTAAAAATGAGTCTGTCATCAAAAAATCAGGTGGTTTGTTCAGGTAAAGAAAGCAAAAAAACCTGAACCGGGAAACAGCTTTTTTGAACCGGTTTGGGGTATGGGGTACAAGGTATGAGGAAAACTATTCTTCCTCGCTCCTTAAACCGCATACCTCATACCATAATTCTATATCAGGATAACGGGAACTTGGCTAATGGCTTATAGAGAGGACCTGTCTGTTTTAAAATACTCTCATAAAGGATCACTTCGTTTACATGAACGATCTGAATCTGACTATCCATATACCTTTCCAAAACAGTTGTAAGATTTCCGGTATCCTTTACAGACTTTATTCGACCGAGAGTCAGATGAGGGTTGAATTGCCTATCCTCAATTTCGAAACCATTTTCTTTCAGGCCGTCTGTTGTTATGTTACTAAGCATCAAAAGTTTCTCCGATGATCGTATTCCCACCCATATTGCTCTCGGATCCCTGAAGTTTTTAAATACACCTGTCCCGGCCAGTATAAACTCAAACTCATGAAATCCGGAATATCTTTCTTTAAGCATATTGACCAGAATTTTTATCCTCTTTTCTTCTGTATCACCAAGAAATGCCAGGGTAACGTGAATATTCACAGTATCGACCCATTTTATATTTTCTGCTCCAAGCAAAGCTTTAAGGGATGAAATCATCCTTAACAGTTCGCCTCCGGGTTCTACTTTTATTGCAATAAATACTCTCTTCATAATAATCAGGGACACAAGAATGTTTAAAGATTACCGGATTCTATTTCGTGTAGGATTATTTCGATTATGGCATCTTCACCATAAGGATCATATTCCTCCTTGAGGTTTGTTCCGAAGATCCGAGCAATGCTTTGCCAGAAAGCAGCTGAAAAAGTGCCGCGGTACTGGCGGATCAGATCATAGGAAGTATTACGTGTCTCCCTGTCGATAAGCTTAATAAGCAATTTACCCTGAGTTATTGTCATATCACGAACATCGTCCTCGTATTCACCGAAGATTTCTTTTTCGTAATGCCTGAGATATTTCTTTCTTTCTCTTTCATCAGTAATTTTTTCAAGCTCGGCATTTACTGCGCCCAACTTCGCTCTTACCACCTGTGAATATGGATGGACCTTTTTCAGGTTATAAATAAGTCGCTGATACTTGTAGAATGGAAATTTTTTGGCCGTTGAAGGCCGACCTATGATAACCACTTCTTTTATATCTACTTCAGGAAGGCTGGTCCCATTCCTTTCTACTGAATGAAGCCCGTAGAAATTTCCGGGAAGAGTATCAACCTTCTGCAGGGTGGTATCGATCTGACCTGATACAGACACTAAAAATCCAAGAGACATTATTATTGAAAAGAGAATTCTCAATGCTTATTGTTTTTGCAAAGTTATCAAAATACGGGCCAATTGAAGAAGAAGGAAAGAATTGATGAATATTTACTCTACGCCAGAGCGGATCTTTGATCTTGCTTTTTTTGTCACCACGAATGGAGATAGACTGTTTTTTGAACATCAAACAAATTTTTGCTTTTGGTTAAACTGCTTCTTAAATTTGGTACAGGATTGAATAATTTACATGAAATCTTTGTTGCTTGTTGCTGGTTACTGATTGCTAGTTGATTGTTAACCGAATAATTGACACTGCTAACCAGTGACAAGAAACAAGCAACCAGCAACTTAATTAATAAACAAGAGAAAAAGTTAATTCAAAATTATGTTAATATCCGACAGGATACCAATTACTGTAGGTGTTGTAGGTCATCTCGATGTAATTACCACCGAAGAACAAAAACTACAAATTGAAAACCTGTTTAAAGATCTGGCAGTAAGATATCCAAATTCTCCCGTTTATCTGTTTTCATCGATTGCAGAGGGAGCCGACAGATATGTTGCCAACATTTTCTTAGACCTTAAAGAAAAGAATGAAGACTACAAAGAAAGATTTGAGCTGATCGTTCCGATGCCGTTTGAAACTGAAGAGTATAAGAATGACTTCAGCGAAGCATCTGACAGGGAGTTTGAAGAATTGTTGAAAAAGGCAAAAAGAAGTTTCTGCGTTGGGTATGATGGCAAAGAAATTGACAGGCCCCAGCAATACTTAAAAACAGGCAAGCTTGTTGCAGACAGTTCGCTTATATTGATTGCTTTGTGGGATGGAGAAGCAGGCAAAAAGGGAGGAACCGCAGATATTGTAAAACACAAAATAACAGGGGATGATGATACAGTGGCTGAAAGCACATTTGAGTATGACGGGACAGTTTTTATTTTACCCAGCAAAAGGGCAAAATCACCATATCAGGTTTCCCCGGGTATCAGTAATAAGGAAGCATTATCGCTAAATCATATTTTAAAAGATCCTGTATTAAAAGATGCCCTCGAAAAAATCGAAGAGATCAATTCAGATTCATTTAATATTGAACAGTCCGAATTTGAAGAATCACAGTCTTATCTGTATAACACTCCTGAAAAACTCAGTATGCCTCAGAAGTTGATCTTAAAGTGGTATTCCATAATGGATTTATTGTCATTGCACTTCCGGAAACGAGATATTCTCATTACAATTTGCCTTTTCTTACTGGGTTTGTTTTTAATCATTGCTCTTGAGGCTTATTCCAATATAATATTCGAGAGATGGATCTTAGTCATCGCAATGATTATTCTTGTTTTCGCTACACTTGTTTATTTTTATTCAAGATCAACCAACAATCATAAAAAATATTTATATAATAGGACTCTGGCGGAAGCTTTAAGGATTCAGTTTTACTGGAATATCGCAGGAATAAATAGAAATGTATCCGATTATATTTTACGGATACACCGGAAGGAATTCACCTGGGTAAAGCATATTCTTTCGGCTGTCTACGGTATTTCCTACAATAACGGATCAATATCTTCAGAAACAATCAATGATCTTACCGTTAATTGGGTGAAAAACCAGTCCGGTTTCTTTGAATCAGCAATCAGGAAGATGACAAAGCAAATAAGCTTTTACCACATGATTTCAAATATATCCTTTGTAACTGCATTCATTCTCCTGGGATCTATCGTAATTTTTGGGGAATTCTATGAATCAAACAATTATCTGAACTGGGTACTGGTAATTATTGGCACATTAATAGGAGTGTTTGCTTTGATCAAAGCTTATATCCAAATGAAAGGTTATGAGCCGCTGGTGAATCAGTACGAACTGATGCATGTTATATACCAGAGGGCTGAATCGAAGATAAATGAAGTGAATGATCTGCCGATGGACATTACTGAGAAGCAATCATATCTTAAAGAGTTGTTCTTTGTGATCGGAAAAGAGGCACTGATTGAGAATGGTAACTGGTACCTGATTTTTAAGGAGAAAGAACCGGAGGTTGAGGGTATTTAGAAGCTGTTTGCCGGCAGTTGAATTATTTTTTGCTTTTAGCCTTACTAAGTCTTAACTTTGATATAGAATATGACAGATCTTTGAAAAATTTTTATAAAATCCTCATTTACAATGGCAAGTATTATTCCTGGTTATGAGTATGACATTTTCATAAGCTACCGCCAGAAAGACAACAAGTACGACGGCTGGGTTACTGAATTTATCGATCATCTGAAAAGAGAAATTGAGGCAACTTTTAAGGAAGATGTCTCCATCTATTTCGATGAGAATCCTCACGATGGCCTGCTTGAGATCCATAATGTCGACAAGAGCCTTGAGATTAAACTGAAATCGCTGATATTCATGCCGGTGATCTCGCAAACCTATTGCGATCCCAAAAGCTTTGCCTGGCAGAATGAATTTGTCGCATTTAATAAAATGGCTGGCTCCGATCCGATTGGAAGGGATATAAAGCTTTCAAGCGGCAATGTCTGTAGCAGGATTATCCCTGTGAAAATCCATGACCTGGATGCTTCTGACACTGAACTTATTGAAAAGGAGATGGGTTGCAGGCTACGTGCAATTGAATTTATCTACTCAAGCGCCGGCGTCAACAGGCCTTTAAAACCGGCTGATAATCCGGATAAGAATCTGAATAAAACCTATTACCGCGATCAGATCAATAAAGTTGCCAACGCTGTTAAAGATGTAATTTATGGCGTTCACCCTGATCCTAAAAAACGGGCGACAAAATCATATCAGACAAGTACGACACCTGGATATACCGATGTTCAGACTTCATCAATGCCTGAAAAAACTGTTCAAGGCAAGCGCCTTTCCCGGAAAACCGTCCTGTATGGATCACTTGGCATACTCCTGTTGGCATCGCTTTTAATTTTTGTTCCCAGATTAATCAACAAAACAAAATCTGAAACAGCATCTTCCGATATAATTAGAAAAGCAATAGCAGTTTTGCCTGTATCAAATCTCACAGGAAATTCTGGTCTTCAGTACATTGCTGATGCCATTCAGAGTGATATAAGTGGAAAGCTCAATGGTGTCAGTAGCTTAATTGTAAGACCAGATCAATCTACTCTACAATTCAGGAATAGTGAAGAGCCGGTTCAGCAAATAGCTAAGAAGCTAAGTGTAAATAACATAATTCAGTCCACGATGAAAGGAACGGAAGACAATCTTCAGGTTGAGGTACGATTAATTGAAGCTTTTCCTGAAGAGAGAAACATATGGAGTTCAATATTCATTTACAACTGGAATAGCATTAGTGAGATTTACCGTGATATCATAAATAAAATTGTTGAAGCTACCCAGATTAAACTGACAGCTCAGGAATCGAAAAACATGGCCATTGTTCAAAAGCACGATATGGATCTATTAAAAGCTTGTCAATTGGGAAACTTTTATATGAAACAGTTGACTCCTGAAGGATTTGAAAAAGGATTAAAGTATTTTAATGAAGCTATGGCAATTGATCCTTTGGATCCATTACCTTATCTCGGACTGGCGAGAGGGTACGGGGAATCATCTCATGGAGCCGGTATAGGTGTGGATGCCCCTAACCGAGCAAGAGATTATGCACTTAAAGCCATTGAATTGGATTCAACCCTGTCAGATGCTTATGCAATTCTAGGCCACTGGAATATTTACCACGGCTGGAATTTTGATCAGGCTGAGAAATATTTAACGCATGCAATAGAGCTGAATCCGAACGATGCTTTTGCTCATTGCCATTTAGGCTGGTTATATTGCGCTTCATTGATTCCTGGTACCCGCTATTCAAGAACCTATAAGGTGGATGATGCCTTTGCCGAAATGAAAAAAGCAGTCGAAATATCTCCAACTGAAACTATTTATCAGGGTTACCTGGCCTGGCTTTATCTATTTGCCGGCCGTTTTGAGGAAGCAATAAACGAAGCCCGTAAAACACTTCAGCTTGATCCGAATTATACAATGGCCTATTTCGTTATGGGATCAGCATATGCTGAAATGGGAATGCATTATGAGGCAATTGAAACGCATAAGAAAGGAATAGCCATAAGCCCAGATTACTTAGATGGCCTGGGTATTGCCTATGCACGTGCCGGACAGAAGGATAACGCATTGGAAATTGTTAAAGAATTGGAAAAATGCGAGGAGTCGTCATGGTGTGCCTGGGGTCTTGCTGAAATTTATTCAGCACTTGGGGAAAAAGATAAAGCTATTGATGCTCTTGAAGTTGTATATAAGCTCGGCGGAGATTTTACACCCTTTATGCAGGCTTGTTGGATATTTAAGCCACTATTTGACGAACCAAGGTTTAGAGATATTGTCAACAAGTTAAACTTTCCAAAATAAGAAAGATTATTGTTGAATATATTTATACCTAATTTCCCTTTGTAAAGCTCTCTCAAAAAGTTAAATTTGAGGAAAGCTTCTTTTATGGCATTACGGGTTGAAGATCTTGATGATCAGTCAAAATACAGACAGATACTTAAGATCCCATATGATGATCTTATAACATTTGTACTTGACTACCTGAGGAGAAAATCAACATTGATGGTTTTTTTCTGGTCATCCTGCATAATTTTTCTGGGAATTGCACTTTTTGTAAGGATTAATATAAGCGGATACTTTCCTTTCAGAGATATCTTTTTCCATTCAATTCTCGGATTTGTTGTTTTCCCACTTCTCAGCATCCCCGTCCATGAACTGTTGCATATTATTCCATATTATCTTACCGGAGCCAGGAATATAAGGGTCTCAATGGACCTGAAACAGTACATGTTTTATGTTACTGCTCACAGACAGGTTGCAACAGCAAGGCAGTTCAGGTTCGTAGCTCTGGTCCCTTTCATAATTATAATCCTTGTTATGCTTTTCCTCATTCTCAATCTACCTGGATTATGGAAATGGAGCCTTTCATTATTTCTTTTTGCACATACAACTATGTGCGCCGGAGATTTTGCAATGCTGAATTTTTATTCCCTGCACAGAGGAAAGAAAATTTATACATGGGATGACTTCGATGAAAAGATTGCTTATTTTTATGAGGAAATATAGGAAGATTAACCCCCCATCCCCCCTAAAGGGGGGTTGATTTTGAATGTTTATCAAAGCCCCCTTTAGGGGGTTGGGGGTGGATTTAAAAGTGGAAATTAATTGAACTAACTTATGAAGAAGCTGATTATCATTGTATTATTATTAGTTACTGCAAATTTTGACGGATTTGGCCAGAGGAAAATCGTTAATCTTCCCGATCTTCCCGGTTATGTCACTCTTAAATGTGACTTCCATATGCACACTGTCTTTTCCGATGGCAATGTATGGCCGACTGTCAGGGTTGAAGAAGCATACCGTGACGGGCTCGATGCCATAGCAATTACCGACCACCTTGAATACACACCTAAAGATGATTTCATTCCTATTGACCATAATGCAGCCTGGAAGATTGCTGAGAATACTGCAAGGGAATATAACCTGATCCTCGTTCACGGCGCTGAGATAACACGCGAAATGCCTCCGGGTCATTTTAATGCTTTGTTCATAAAGGATGCATCCCGTTTAGATGTTGATTCAGTGATGGATGCATTAGCTGCAGCGATTAAGCAGGGTGCTTTTATTCAATGGAATCACCCCGGATGGAAATCACAGGAACCAGACGGAATTCCAAAAATATATGATATACATAAAAAACTTATTGCAAAAAGATGGATTCACGGTATCGAGTTTTTTAACGACCGTGAATATTATCCTAAGATTATGACAGTTTGTAAACAATCCAACCTGGCGGTTATGGCAAACAGTGACATTCATGGAATAATCAGTGAAGAATACAGTACACCTGTCTATCCTGACAGGCCAATGACTCTTGTATTTGCCAAAGCTCGTACTTCTGATGCACTTAAAGAAGCATTATTTGCAGGGCGTACACTTGCATACTTCGGAAATATTTTAGCAGGTAAGGAGGAGTACGCCAGGCCATTCTTCTACCAGTGCATTTCTGTTGGGAAACCTTACTTCGAGAATGATGAGAGCATCTTTTTCGAAGTTACGAACAGTTCGAATGTGACTTTTTATCTGGTTAAAGGGGTCTCCGAAGCTCCCGAATCCATAAAGATTGGAGCCAATTCAGTTACAAGAGTTGTTGTCAGCAAGAAAGTAACTTCACCGCTGATTTATGATGTGAAGAATGTACTTATTGGCGAAGAGGAAGTACTGAAAATTGAATTGAAATTTTAAGCCCCCATCCCCCCTAAAGGGGGGCTAAATTCAATAACTATTGAGCTCCCTTTAGGGATTGGGGGTGCAAAAAAGAGATCCACAGAGTGCTCCTTTAGAATTTTTCTTTTGCAAGTTTTAATACATCATCGTCTTTTACTATTGGCCTCAGCCTGAATGAATACTCATATTTTTTGTTAAGCAGTCTGTACTGGGGATGGATCTGAGCTCCCCATGAATCATCACCACCGACACCCATCTGCCCAAGATCAACGTTCAGGTTAACCAGTTCGCGAGGTTTTACATCATTGGTATGTTTATTTGCACTCTTAGCATCTTTCCGGTACTGTGATAATTTCCCAGGCGATTCAAAATCGTCATGAATATTTTTTAGAGCAGCAAAACAGATCAGTGGATTGCCGCTTACAAGAATACCTGTTCCGTTCTCATCGGTAAGTGTCAGCCAGCGTGTATCGGTTTTATATCCATTCTCCTGTGGACGGATATACGGGACATATTGATCGTCGACAGTACTCTCGTAAAGGCCTACATCAGCTGATGTTTTTCTGTCCCAGTAGTTTTCGTGAGGTCCCCTTCCAAACCATCTCAGGTTCATAAACTCTTCAGGCACCTGCATTTGCATACCCATTCTTGGTATTTCAGGGACTCCATCAGAAACTTTTGAAAACTGGTTCTTAATAATTACATCTGCCGAGCTGAAAATTGTATAGGTAGTTACATATCCTGCAATCTTTTCTCCCTTGTCTCCAGGGATGTCATATTCAAATGTTACAAGTACCTTACCCATTTCAGGCTGGCTGATATTCGCTTTTTTAACTCTGGACTTTTCACCGGCTCTTTTCCATATCCCAAGTTTCTGATCCATATCATACCCATAGTCGTTGTCAGTTGGGGGTCTCCAGAAATCAGGTTCCGGTCCCTTATTGATCATTGACGAACCTTTGTAGGTAAACGATTCCATTCTACCTTTTTCAAGATCGAATACAATTTTCATATCACTGCCGCTTACTTCATATTTATTACCCTCGGTATTCGTCTGAATAACAGCCAGCTGATCACGTTTTGCCAGAACAGGCTTACCTTCGACCGGAAGTTTAAACTGAGCAGTGGCATATACATTATCTTCAGGAACGTAGTTCCATTCATCACTCCTGGATACAGTCAGATTAAGGAAATATTCTGTTCCGGGAGCAGCTTCTATCCCGGAAACCGGAATGCTGACAATGGTATCCTGCCCCGGTTTAAATCCTGGGAATGAGAGTTTTCCTGATTTTACAGCAACACCGTCGGATACTATATCCCAGTCAAATACAAACTCTGACAGATCTGTGAAAAAGTATTTATTTCTGATCCTGATTAAGCCCGATGCCAGATTTACCGGCTCGAAACCAACATATTGATATACTTTTTTAACCTCGTTAAGTGCGGGTTTTCCAGTTCTGTCCGGCCAGGTTATTCCGTTGATACAGAAGTTTCCGTCGCTCGGGATTCCTTCCTCCCCGAAATCTCCTCCATATGCCCAGAATTTCTCCCCGTTCTGATCGGTTTTCAACATTCCCTGGTCGACCCAGTCCCAGATGAATCCTCCCTGAAGTTTCGGATACTTTTCAATCACATCCCAGTAATCCTGCAGATTACCGGTTGAATTTCCCATTGAATGAGCATATTCGCACAATATCAGGGGGCGATCGTATTTTGCATTTTTTGAATAATCCTCGATCTCCCATATCCTGGCATACATCGGACAAAAAATATCAGTATGCCTTTCTGGTGCGTTAGTACTTTGTTCTGCGCGTTCATACTGTACCGGGCGGGTTATATCTCTTGCTTTTGTCCATTTATAATTGTTCAGAAAATT
>Ga0315295_10003213_pt1 | contig 13869 bp, 19 predicted proteins | sample YL17G14_0_MG_FD_204453 | JGI IMG/M metagenome (GOLD analysis project Ga0315295, IMG submission 204453) | Sediment microbial communities from Yellowstone Lake, YNP, Wyoming, USA - YL17G14_0 | ecosystem: Environmental > Aquatic > Freshwater > Lake > Sediment | place: USA: Wyoming | collected...
TATGGAGCGAAGACGAGCAGCCATTAAAGATGTGTCGCAGGGCTTCGACGTATGGACGAGCCCGGACTTTCCTATTGCCCCGAGGCCATCTGATATCCCGAAGAAGAAGGACACAAGGCAGCGCCGGGCGCGGACGATTCGCAACAAGATGGCCTCTGCGTCTCGCAAGCGCAACCGGAGATAGGCGATGATCATCAAGCGCAAGGACGGCTATCACGTTGTCTCTGGCGAACACCTGGACGCCGAGGGCAACAAGAAGAACCTGGGCGGACCCTATGGCACCTGGGGCGAGGCCAAGAAACGGCTTGATCAGGTCGAGATGTTCAAGGCCATGGACAAGTCAGGGACAAAAAGGAAATCGAAATGAAGCAGCTCAAAATTCCCAAGGCCCGGGTCAAGAAGCCCAAGGCGTCTAAGCCGCTCAAGATCAAGGCCACTTCCAAGCAGCGCGGCGCCACCAAGCCGCCCAAGGTCCGCCGGATGATGAAGGACAGCGAGTTGGCCGCCATCCCCGAGATGCCGATGGCGCAAGGACCGGGGATGGACATGGCTACCCGCGTCCCGGCCAACGTAGACGAGGCGATCCCCGAGTACCCGGTTTAGATTCAAGCCATTAACGACGACGAGCGAGGAGGAGGGAACGATGATTAAGGGCATCACGATGTTACCAGTAGTCCTCGGCGCTGCTGGTACGGTCGCAACAGCGGTCGGTAATGTGATGAAAGTATTCGAGAAAAGGGAGGCCAGAAGGGCCAAGGACAGCAAGGTCGAGAAACACGAAAGTATGAGGATCAAGGCGGCCCCGACTGTCCCAGAGATCCCAGATGGGGAAAAGTCGTCCGAGTCCCCATGGAGACCGAACGAGTAGAAACCACCATCGAAGCCAGGAGGATGAAGCATGGCAAAACTGGTATGCGACAAGCCCGATCCGTCAGAAGAGGTGGCCTATTACACCATCGCTGGCCTGCCGGGCGACCCAAGGGCCGAGATCTCAAGCGACCCGCTCTATGGGTTCGAGTATGATCTGACAGGCGTCACGCCGGGGTCCTATTCAATCCGGTGCTCGGCGTGCAACTCGCAGCAATGCTCTCTGCCGGCGAGGCTCGATTTTTTATTGCTGATCACGCCCGCCGTCCCGTCTGGCCTGCGTGTGCTGTAGCAATCGCCATCCTCGTGGTATGGTGGCTTCTGAATGTTTAGCTTTATGATTAACTCCGCGTGGTCTGGCTGGACCGGACCTACCATGGCGCGGAGAGGCGCCTCATTACCTTAACCCCCAATGAATAAGGGCTCGACGGCAGTCGACGGAGTAAGGTCTATGGACCCGAGGCCGAGGGACAAAGCCTGAGCGAGACGGCTCTTGGATGTGGGTTCGAATCCCACATGGGGCGCCAATGCTTTGAGAGGATTATGATCAAGCTGGACCCGAAGACGGTCGCCACCGAACGCGGGATCACCTTGGAGGAGGCCCAGGCGTACTGCCTGATCGCCGCCAACTTATCGAACCAGCGCTGGAGACTGGATCATCTATACCAGATCGTCAGCGCGGCCGGCAAGGTGATCCCTTTCAGAATGAACCTGACCCAGAAGTTGCTGTACCTGGGGCTCTGGTTCTGCAATGTCGTTTTAAAGTCCCGCCAGCATGGCATCACGACCTTCACCTGTCTTCTGTTCCTGGACATCTGCCTGTTCAACTCCCACACACACGCCCTTTTTATAGCGCACAACAAAGCTGAGGCCGAGAACATCTTCAGCAAGAAGATCCTATTTGCTTACAAGCAGTTACCAGACTGGCTGAAGGCAGATATAGGCATCGAGAAGGAGTCGGCCACCGAGATCGTATTCAAGAACGGCTCCTCGATCCGCGTGGCGACATCCGGCCGTTCTGGCACCTACCAGCTGGTGCATATCTCCGAACTCGGCAAGATGTGCAAAAGCCATCCTCTGAAGGCCGACGAGGTCATGTCGGGTACGCTGAACGCGATCCACCCGGGGAACATCGTCGTGGTGGAGTCCACCGCTGAGGGGAAAGAAGGTCATTTCCATGACATGTCTGATACCGCCGAGAAGGCGGCCCAGGCGAAGAAGTTCCTCAGCCAGATGGACTACAAACACTTCTTCTTTGGATGGTATGACAACGATCTCAACCGCTTAGATCCAACCGGGGTTGAGATATCGCCTCGAATGGATCTCTATTTCAAGAAGATCGAGGCAGAAGTCGGCGTCCGGCTGACGGACTGGCAGAAGGCGTGGTATGTCAAGAAGGAAGCGATCCTCGGCGAGTTCATCTTCAACCAGCATCCGAGCACCGCTGCAGAGGCCTTCCGCGTCGCCATCGAGGGGACCTACTACTGGCAGCAAATGGCCGACGCCCGCAAGAATGGCCGCGTCGGATCTGTCCCGTACAACAGCGCCTATGTGGTGGACACATGGTGGGATATCGGCTATGATGATCCGACCGCTATCTGGTTCACCCAGACCATTGCCAGAAAGATACATGTCATTGATTACTATGAGAATTCTGGTGAAGGACTGGAGCACTATCGGGACGAGCTACGGAAGCGCAACTATGCCTACGGAAGGCACACCGCTCCGCACGATATTGTGCAGCATGAATTCACATCCGGCCGGGAGCGCATCCAGATCGCAAAGGACATGGGGATCATCTTCGATGTGGCGCCCAGGACATCGGACGCTACCCAGATCCAGCTGGTCCGAAACGTCCTGAAGGTATGCTATTTTGACTCGGAGAAGGCTGACGAGGGGATCACCTGTCTGGACTCTTTCCGCAAGGAGTGGAACGCCAACACCGGGACCTGGAAGGAAAAATATTACCATGATTGGGCGAGCCATGGCGCCAAGGCATTCGCCACGTTGGCTATTGTCCATCCCCTGGCGCAGGGCTCTCTGATGGATGTCGGGGCCTCCACTCCATTCTCCAATGAAGCGCCCAAGCCCGCCCCGTCTCCGCCGCCCGGCGGATGGACTTAAAAAATAGACAACATTTTGAGTCAGATAGCCACCGATTTTATAGGATTAGTGTTTTCATACCACTCCAACCATAAACGAGGACCCCACTATGGCCTCCGCGATTCCCGAGAGCACCTCATTGCTCAGGTTTGTCGGCAATGCCGAGCTGAACGAGAAAGAGGACCAGAAGCGACAAAATGAAAAGGTCCAGGCCAAGCCCGAGATCCGGGGGCTCGCCGCCTATTTGCAGAAGCGATGGGAGTCCGCCAAGATGGCCAAGTACCCCATTGACGACCGTCTTCTGAAATGTTTCAGGGCCAGGGAGGGCATCTATAGTCCGAGGGAATTACAGGAAATACGCATGTTCGGTGGGTCTGAAACCTACATGCTGTTGACGAATATAAAATGCAGAACGATTGAAGCCTGGATGAAGGACGTCATGCTGCCCGCCGGGGAAAAGCCCTGGTCGGTATTGCCAACGCCGGTCCCGTCCCTTCCAGGTGAGGCCGAGGAAAGCATTGGCGCGCAGATAGCGGCGGAGATCTCAGATGTGATCGATCAGTTTGGCCAAGAGGTGGTCACCCTGAAGATGATCGACGACCGCATGCGCGAGCTGCGCAACGAGATCAAGGCCCAGGCCGGCAAAGAGGCCGAGGAAGAGGCAGCCCAGATCGAGGACAAGGTCGAAGACGAGTTCCAGCAAGGCGCCTTCTATACCGCCCTCGGCAAGTTTCTGAAGGACTTCTCAACCTACCCGGCCGGAATACTCAAAGGGCCGACCTTTAAAAAGAAGCGATCTCTGGCATGGGAAGGCGGCAAGGCCGTTGTCCGGGAGGTGGTCTATCGGTCCTACGATTGCTCCTCGCCCTTTGATATCTATCCGAGCCCAAATGCCCGCACCCTGCAGGAGGGCTATCTCTTCGAGCGCATCCGGTTCACGCCGGCGCAGCTTGCCAGCCTGAAGGGCGTGGATGGATACTCCGAAGCGGCCATCGACGACTGTCTGGAGAACTATCGGTTCGGGCGCCTGAAGCAATGGCTCTACACCGATCAGGAGCGAGCCCGCCTGGAGGGACGTCCGCTTGAACTTATTGAGTTTGATGACATCATCGACGCGCTCGTTTTCTGGGGAGATATCCCGCCAAATCAACTGATTATGTGGGGGATGGATCAGGACATTTTTGCGGACATGTTCACCCCTGTTCCATGCACCGCCATTCTGGTCGGCAACCAAGTGATCATGGCGGTTATCAACTACGATCCGCTCGGACGCCGGCCGTACTATCACGCCAGCTTCGAAGGCGCGAATAACTCCATCTGGGGCATGGCACCACCCGAACTCGTCGAGGACTGCCAGCGCGCATGTAATGCGACGGCCCGGGGCCTGATCAACAACGTCGGTCTGGCATCCGGCCCCCAGGTGGAAGTCCAATGGGATCGCCTGCAGCCGAATGAGGACGCGAACAAGATCTGGCCCTGGAAGATCTGGAAGACCAAGTCGGACCTCCTGGGACACAACCGAAACGCGATCAACTTCTATCAGCCCGAACTCGTCGCCCGGGAGCTGATCGAGGTCTTCACATTCTTCTTCGGTCAGGCCGGCGAACAGCTCGGGGTTCCGGCCTACGAGGCGGGAGTCGGCGGGCAGGCCTCGGGCGCCGGGCAGACAGCGCATGGCCTCAGCATGCTGATGTCGGCCGCTTCCAAGGTGATGAAGGACGCGATTTATGCCGTCGACACAAACATCATCAAGCCGGTGGTCCAGTCCACGACCGACGAGTTGATCCTGGCCGAGGAGGTCGAATACACCGGAGACATCAACATCATGGCCCGGGCCTCGGAATACCTGATTGTCGCCGAGCAACTGCAGGCCAGACGGGCCGAGTTCCTGGCGGTCACGAATAATCCCATCGACATGGCGATAATCGGACACAAGCGGCGCGCCAAGATCCTGCGCGAGAATGCCAAGTCCCTGAAGTTGCAGGGGGATGTGGTCCCCAAGGATGACGAGTTGGTGGCGGCCATGCAGGAGAACATGCAATTAATGGCCGGTATGGGCGGCGGCGGCGGCGGCGGAGCGCCCGGTGGCGGGGGTGGCCCCGGAGGCCCTGTACCGCAGGGGACCGCTTCTGAAAATCCAATGATGTCGCAGCTGGACCAGCTATCACAACTGTAAAAATGGTACACACCCTGAGCCTATAAAACACTTGAGGAGGCCATCATGGCAGACACTTATCCCGCGAAATACAAAAGCGACACCGAGCAATATCAGCCCGGATTCGGCAGAGAGGAGCAGAACCCCATCGCCAAGCGCCCCCTCGCAACCAGAATAGGAAGGTGGCTATCCGGTCAGTCAGACGAGACGCCAAGTCGCAATGATCGGCGCGCTGGCGGATACACTCGCCAGGGAGGCATCAACCGCAAGTCGCAGCTGGACGAAGCCTCGGAGTAGATTATGACCGTCCGCTGGCATGGACAGTTCAGCCTGGATCGTTGGGGCAAGAAGAACAAATGGGACCGCCAGGAGGGCGCCTTGGTACAGCATTTCGACAACACGAAATACGACGCTGATGTCGGTAAGGGTTCCTGGGATGGAGTGAAATGGGTGGCGGCTGCCGGCGGACCCGTATCACACCAGCTTGTAATCCTCACCAAGGGGGCCTGGAGGACCGGCTTCCGGCCGCAATCTATGATCACCGACGGCGCCTTCCCGGCGGGCTCGTCCCTGTTTGGGTTCGATACGGCAGACAACCCGATCTATGTCAATGACGAAGGACAGGACCCGGGAGTTGAATACGAGTTTGACCCATTTTTTGGTCTTGATATCAAGAAGTTTGCGTTTCTGTTCGCGTCCGCGAGCACGATTACGAACATTCGTTTCCGAGTTTAATCTTCCCGCGCATATTGGGCTGGCTGGCCGGCGCGGCGGCTTCGATAATGGTCCCCATTCGTGGGGCAATACAATTCAAAAGGAGGGTTTTTAGTATGGGTTGGAGAGAGGATATCAAAGTCGGGATTCTGAGGGCAGACCAGATCTTCCTCGGGATCGGGAACGGCATCGAGTCCAGTCTTGGACAGGTGTCCGGCCGGGCCACCTTGGCTCAACTCAACGCGGGATTGGTGATTGCGGCTGCCCAACCGGGCCGCGCCTATCGCCCCCTTCTGGTGCGCATGCGCGCCATTGGCGGAGCGGTCACCACCTGTACCCTGGTGCGGATTATGAACGACACGAACGTCGTCCTGTCCAATACCCAGGCTTCGATGGTGCAGGACCTCTGGGTGAACGAGGCAACGTCCGGCGCGGTCTCGACCAACATCAACGTGACCGGTGGCGTCAACAAGTCCCTGACGCTCGACAAGACGGGGACCGCTGCGACCGTCGTCACCCACATCGACTACGTCGTGCTCTATCAGCTGATCGTCAGCAACCTCGGCGCGAATTAGTCGAAATCCCCATCTTGGGGGCATGCCATGGCAAGGGCGGCATGGCTTAAACGAAAACCGCTTAGACCCCGGGACCGCCCTCCCGGGTAGCTTTCTCTGGGGGGAGACATGTCGACCATCTTTATAAAACCGCCCGAGGACACATGGGATAAGTTGAAGCAGGACTATCTCATGCACGCCCGCATTCCCGAACGCCTGATCGACTTCCTGAAGGCCGCCGCCGTCCAGCTCGCCCAAGAGAACGTCTTGGAGCCAGACAGGGGCAAGGAGGAGAAGCGCAAGGGAGCCGTCATTCTAATTGGGGACATCGTCTCGATCCACGAGGATCTGGTCTTCGCCGTCAATCCCAAGCCCAGGAAGTAGCAGCTAAAACACAATTCATGCTATAATAACACCACACATGTTAGCGTGTATGGGTAATTCTATCAACTCAAATTAAGGAGGAAAATCAATGGTTTCGCCAGAAGATGTGATGAAAATGATCAAAAGTGGGAAGCTGCGCAGGCCGTCGAATGTCCCCCCGGGAGCAAACTCGATGGGTCCGATGGCGATGCAGGCGGACCCGGCCGGGATGACCGCCGATGAGTATCGCATGCAGTCCTGCCTGCAGGAGATCAACGTGGTGCTCAGGAAATACAACTGCCGGATGATTCCCCAGATCAGCCTGGACACCGTCAACGGTGTGCGCGGAGTTTGCGCCATAAGCGTCATGCCCCCGATGGAGCAGACGTTGCCAATGCCTACCCCGGCGCCAGAAATTCCCGCCAGATCGAGCGAGGACGAGGAAGAGGCTGCCCGGGCTCGCATCGAAGCTCTCCGCGCCGAGAACCTGAAGTCGGAGGAAGCTGCAACTGTCCCCAACGAGGAGGCCTGATCCATGAGCGACACCCTGAACGATTTGAAAGTCCGAGACATTGCGAACCTACAGGACATCATCAAGCGCAAGTCCAAGGTCTTTTCTCATAAGGACCGCCAAGTCGTTCAGGCTGTCCTCGCGGAGGCCATGCGCCAAGTCCTCCTTCGGTTTGGGTTCAACATCCTGAAGCACGCCCAGGACATGCTCGTCTCTGAAAACCATTACGCCAACAAGGCCCAGGAGGAGCTGGCCCGCCTTCACCTCAAGATCGAGCACCGGGCCTATGATGCCATCGAGGACAAATGGCGCACCGGGCTCTACATCTACCGGAACGACGAGATCGTCTTCTTTTCCCAGGTGGTCATCGACGAACCCCGGCTGAAGCTCTTCTCATTTACCCCGAAATATCATGGACGTTTCTGGTCCGTAATCCCCATCGAGTTAAGATAGAGGAGGTGCAGATGTACCCAGGTACGATTGGAATAAAATTCAAAAAGTTGTCTGAGGATGCCCGGTTGCCCAATCGGGCAACGCCCTGGTCTGCAGGATTCGACGTCTCTGCATCGGAGCTTATCACGATCCCACCCGGAGGGAAAGGGTCTGTCCATACCGGGTTAGCGCTGGAGATGCCCGAGAATTTCTTCGCCCTGGTGTTCCCGAGATCCGGCTTGTCCATGCGGTTCCCCAACTACCTTTCCAATGGGGTGGGCGTGATCGACTCGGACTATCGCGGAGAGATCATGGTCCCCTTCGTCAACAACACCGACATGTGGATCGGGATCTCTATCGGCGACCGCATTGCTCAGATGATCTTCCGGGAACAGACCGACGCGCAGTTCCTATTGTCTTTCGTCGACGAGCTGTCGGACACGCTCCGGGGCGAGGGCGGCTTCGGGTCAACGGGGGGCTGATGATTACAGACAGCGGACTGATGATTACAGACGGACTCAAGATCTATTTGGCGGCGCCCTACTCTCACCGAGAGCAGTCGGTCAGGGAGCGGCGCTTCAACGAAATCAACCGGGCAGCCGGCTGGATCATGCAGCAAGGCTACATCGTTTTCTCGCCCATTTCCCATTCCCATCCCATTGCCCTGACGATCAGCGAGGAGAATGCCCTCAGCCATGAGTTCTGGCTCAAGCAGGACTTCGCCTTCCTGGACTGGAGTGACGAGATGTGGGTCCTGATGCTGGAGGGGTGGGACACATCCAAGGGGGTCAGGATAGAAATCAAATATGCCCTCATTCACAACATCGAGATAAGATATTTGAATCCCGATACAAAAATGTTCACCTAACACCACAAAATCACTTTACAACCAGAGCGTTGTGTACGGGCATACAATATGCCTCCAAGTTGCGGACGAAGACCGTCTTAGTGGCTCGGAGCACAACGCGAACACCCGAAAGGGCTCGCAAGGAGGCAAGATGGACGGAATACCCGATTCAGTTTTGAAGCAAGGCAGCAAGGCCGAATCCCTGCAGAAGGCGTTAGTGGCGCCCGAAACACCGGCAGCACCGGTGGTATCCCCGCCGGCGGAGCCTGCGAAACCCGCAGAACCCGCCAAGACGGAAGAACCCAAACCGGTCGATGACGGCTTCGAGCACAAGTACAGCGTCCTCAAGGGGAAGTACGACAAAGAGACCAAGGAATTCCGGGCAGAGTTATCCCGGGCGACCTCGATCATCACCCAGATGCAGGGGACGTTGGATCAGCAACAAGCCTGGATCGAGGCCCGCAAAGCAGAGCCAGCAAAACAAGCGGCTGGCTCCGAAGAGTCCCTGGTCCAAGGTCCTATCGATCCAGCGAAGTACGCTGAATACGGATCTGAAATTGTCGAGCTGGCCAAGATGGTCAATGCCCTGGCGCAGGAAAACAAGCGCTTGCAAGAGCGTCCGGCTCCTGTCAGCCAAGACAACGAACGTCTGGAGCGAGTCGAGAAGGCGGTCGAGGCGTCAGCCAAGGACCGTTTCTACACCGATCTCAACGCTGCCTGCAGCGATTGGCGTGACTACAACCGGGACGAAGGGTTCCTGGCATGGGCCGAAGAGGTACACCCGGTCTATCGCGTCTCACGCCTTTCGGCGATGCAGAAGGCCTTCTCGGATGGTGACGCCAATGGCGTAGCCGTCGTCTTCAACGAGTACAAGGCCACCCTGAAGCCTACGCCAAAAGCGAAGGAGTCAACGCCGGCAAAGCCCGTCATGCCGACAGAAGGTGCGGGAGGAAGCGCTCCCGTCCAGAATGCGGGCGAACATTTGACAATCATGTCCGCCAAACTCAGGCAGGCCCAGACGGACTTCCTGAAGAAGCGGATCACCGAAGCAGAATTTGACAAAATCGCGGGCGATTATCAAGCTGCCCTGAAGGCCTCGAAGTAGAAGTTCCCCTTCGACCCTCCTCGGTCGCTTGATTGAGTCCCTAACTCTTTCATCGACCAAGGAGGGTTTTCCCCATGATCGGCTCTGCACCCGGCACCCCGCAGTATAGCGGCACTTTCGTCCCGGAGATTTGGTCCGGCAAACTTCTCGTCAAATTTTACGCGGCCTGCGCCATCGCCGCCATCGCCAATACCGACTACGAAGGCGAGATCAAAGATGTTGGGGATAAGGTTATAATTCGGACAGTTCCCGATATTCAGATCAGGGATTACGTTAAGGGTCAGTCCCTCGTGATCCAGCGCCCCGAGGCTCCGAACAAGGAGCTGGTCATCGACAAGGCCAAGTATTTCAATTTCATTTGCGACGACATCGACAAGCACCAGACCGACGTCAAGTTGATGGACTCCTGGTCCACCGATGCGGCCGAGCAGATGAAGATCGCCATCGAGACCGGCGTACTGGCAGACATCTATGCGGATGCCCCCGCCGCCAACAAAGGCCTGACCGCCGGTATCAAAACCGCCGGTTTCAACCTGGGCGCCTCCAGCAACCCGCTGGCGGTATCCAAAGCGAACATTCTCGATGTGATCGTCGATGTTGGCACCGTCCTGGACGAGCAGAACGTACCGAGCACCGAACGGTATTTCCTTCTGACCCCCTGGATGTGCGGCAACATCAAGAAGTCCGACCTTAAAGACGCGAGCCTTTCCGGCGACGGGACGAGCATCCTGCGCAATGGCCGTATCGGTCAGGTCGACCGCTTCATGCTGTACCACTCGAACCTTCTGTACCAGACCACCGATGGTTCGGACACCGTTTGGCATCTGATTGCCGGTCAGCGGGCGGCCCTGTCTTTCGCCGCGCAGATGACCAAGATGGAAAGCCTTCGCGCTGAGAGCACCTTCGGGACCCTGGTGCGTGGCCTGAACGTCTACGGCTACGAGACCCTGAAGCCCGAGGCCCTCTGCGACGTCTACGTCAAGAAGGCTTAGTCAACGTCCCCCCCGGGACCGTCTCCTGAACTCAAGCCCAACAGGGCGTGATAGTAGGGAGACGGTTTACTTTACATCCTGGGCCTAATAAACACACATCACCCTCTGAATAAGGAGCATGTAAAATGGCAGCTTACGCGATCAAAGGTCAAGGTGCAGCTGTAGCATACGACGCCCCCGGCATGGTCGTCCTGCGTCAGCGCATCAATCTCCCCGAGCTGATTGCAAAACCGAGCAAGCTGGCTCTGGCGGCGAGCCCGCTCATCCCGCTCACCTCGTTCGCCGGCTTCGGGTCCACCGACACCCTGAAGGCCATCCTGATTCCGGCCGGTTTCGCAGTTCTGAACGTGTCCATCGATGTGACCGTCGCCGAGGGCGCGGCCTGCACCATCGATGTGGGCGATTCCGCCAGCGCCGTCCAATGGCTGGATGACTTCAGCGTCAACGCGCTCGTCCACACCCTGGCAGCGTCCACTACGCTGAAGGCGTATGCAGCGGCCAACTACGTCAGCGTGCTTTTCAACAGCGCCGGTACGGACGCGGTCATCTTCGATGTCTGCGTGTTCGGCTTCCTGAACCCGCGCAGCTAAACGTGCGCATCAACCTGATGGGCGGAGGTGGGCGGCGATCCGCCTCCTCCGCCTTTCTTTTTTAAGGGGGGACCCATGGCTGATCGTTATTTTGTCCAGATCGATCCGAGCAGTAAAATTCCTTTTGTCTATGTGAACAACCCACTCCTTTTGACCCGTCCTAACGTGTTCGAAGTGGACGAGCAGAAGGCCAAAAAGTTCCAGAAGATGCAGCGCGAACGGAAGCCGTATGGTCAAGCGAAGCAGCTGGAGCCGGCCGAAAAGGCTATCGCCCTGATCCAGGAGGAAGAGAAGAAGGCCGTCGAGGGCTCCAACCCCATCACCCAGAAACTCGACACGCCAGCCGAGGATATCGCCCAGGCGCCGATCTCTAAAAGCCAGGACAAGAAATACGACGAGGCCGTCACCGAGCTGGAGACCTTCCGGCGCGCAACGCAGATGGAGGAATACATGTTGCGCAAATATCGGGTCGAGCTGCCCCATGCCAGCCGAGATGAAGTGCTGACCGGCGCGATGTTGCGGCTGCAGGAGCTTCGAGACCTCAACCAGTTATAGGAGGCCTCCATGGCCATCAACGTCAGCCTATTCTACCCGGGGATCTACGACTTCATCAAGGGGATCGAGCTGGCGCAGTATGCCACGACCCTTGCTGGAACTTGCTTGGATGGCCTTCGCCGATTCTGCATGGACACCGGGATCTGGCAGAAAACTCTCTCCGCGATCACCGTCACGAGCCCGACCGCTGCTTATTCCCTATCGCTTCCGACGGACTCGGACGACGGAAAAGCGGATCTGGTGCATGTGGAGTGGGCGAAGTTCCGGCTGACGGCCGATGCTGACACGCAATACGTCACTCTGATTCCCAGGTCCAGGCAGTATATGGACCAGTATTTTGGGCCGGCCTGGGAATATCAGACAGGGCGTCCTACCATGTTTGTGGTGGACGAGCCCCAGACCATCCTGCTTTATCCGATACCGGATAGTTCCTCAGCTGGTAAACTTCTGGTCCGGCCGGCCCTGATGCCGACCCTGGACGCCACTAAGACGATTGACTTCCTTTACAATAAGTACCAGCACACCATTCAATTCGCCATCCTAAACGAGATCTACGGTCTGACCAATAAGCCATGGTCCGATCAAGAACTCGCCACCGCAGCCCTGGAGGATTATACCCGGGAACTCTACATCGCCAAGAACTTCGTCCAGAGCGGGCTCAACAAGACAATCAACTCCCCGTTCTTTCCTGCGACCGGGGGATCTCGAAACGCTGACGGTAACTGGTAATGGATAGCTCAAAGCAGCGCAAGTCGCCGGCGGCCGGTGGGCGCCAGTTTGGCCTGGGGGTGCAGACCTACCGAGACCGGGCGGTCCTCCCGAGCGGAAGCCTGAGCCTCGTTTCGAACATGCGCAACACCTACCCGGGCATTCGCAAGCGGCGCGGCATGTCGAAGCTATCGACGGCGGATGGATCGACTCCTGATTGGGGTCCTATCTATACGAGCGTGGTCCGGGGCTTTTCATATTACCAGGACATTGCCTTTCAGGCGAGCTATGATACATGGGCGACGCTGCGTGGCAGCGAGTCGGGCATTACTATAAATCAGGTCATTGATACAGCTGACTGCCAGCTGAGTTCCTCAGTCCAGATGATTAAGTCTGGTGTTCTGTACGATGACTTTGGCACCTTCCGCATCGGGAGGCAATTCTTTTCGTGGGATCTTCAACCCTATCTCTCCACGTTCCCGATATCTGGCGGCTCTCTTCGGCTTTATTTTTGCGGATCGCAATTAAGCCCTCTGGACGATTATGGCAGCCCCACCGACAATACGGCAAACATGTGCATCACCGGGATGTCTGCTTACAACCTATACATCGTCAATGGAAACCTAAATACCGCTTCATGGAAGGCGGAGGCCGATACCCCCCTTACCGGGGTCTACAGCACCGCCGGGAAGGGCGCGGGGACATATATTGATTTTGTTTTAAACGCTGCCGGCGTCTCCTATATCAACGGGTTCATCTCGGGCGGTCATTACACCGGATATAAGTTCCTTCTGATGTTGAGGGAATACGATCACGATGTTCTGAACGTCGCCCCAACCGTTCAGGACAACGTATGGAGATGGCAGGCTCGTAATAATCATGCGACACAATGCCCTTCAGGCGAGCGTCCCTATCTGTATGGGACCGGAAGCCCATGCGTCAAGCGCTGGATAAATGGCTATCAATATGTCGCAAGCCGGGAACAGCGCAACCTGGGCGGATCTCTTGGGATTCAGTATGAGAAGAAGACGCTGATCCAGAGACGGGATGGCGTCGTTGAGGTGGGGACTGACAACCCACCGACCGTCACCACCGGGCAATGGGGATCGCCGGCATTCACGAATGCCTACACCGTAGCGCCGCTGCCAGCCTCGTTTTCAGTCCTAAATGATATCCTGATCTACTCGGATGGTGTGTCTCAGCACCAGCTATGGCCCGGTCCACGAGGTCGGATCTCGGCAGCCTATTCCAATGGCGGGACGCCCTATCAGGACAAGGGCATCGATATCTGGGACAACATTCTTGACAGCGATGGAAGGTACGCGACCCTTCCGACGATTGCTCCGTCGAGTTATGAGGGGATCATCATTGGG
>Ga0315295_10003215_pt1 | contig 13867 bp, 14 predicted proteins | sample YL17G14_0_MG_FD_204453 | JGI IMG/M metagenome (GOLD analysis project Ga0315295, IMG submission 204453) | Sediment microbial communities from Yellowstone Lake, YNP, Wyoming, USA - YL17G14_0 | ecosystem: Environmental > Aquatic > Freshwater > Lake > Sediment | place: USA: Wyoming | collected...
TGACGCAGTTAATCAAAGAGTTCAAAATTTTTTCCTTTAAAAAGAAAGCGCTTTCCGTGCTGGTGGTGATTGTTTTGAGTTCGCTTGCCGCGATGCTCTCAGCGCAGGCCCAGCCGCTGGCCCCGGGACAGACCCTTAATCCTGAAGTGGCGATGGTGGCCTCGCAGCCGCAATATGACACGACCCACCGTGGCCGCGCGCCAGAGCCGAGCTCAATGGTCCTTATGGCTTCTGGTTTTATGGCGGCCTTGGTGCGCTTTGCGCGCCGCAGGTTTGCGGAGTTCAAGCGCGGCTTTGATATCTTCGTATCCGTTGTCGGTCTTCTTATCAGCCTTCCTTTTGTTCTGGCGGCCATGGCGGTCATCAAGATGACCTCCTCCGGCCCTGTTTTCTTCCTTCAAAAGAGAGTCGGCAAAGATGGCCTGGTGTTCGATATGCTGAAACTGCGCACCATGGTCGTGGATGCCGAAAAACATACCGGTCCGGTCTGGGCAGCTCACAACGACCCTCGCGTGACCCCCGTTGGGCGGTTTTTGCGCAAGAGCCGCATTGACGAAATCCCCCAATTAGTCAATGTGCTCACAGGGGAGATGAGTCTTATTGGTCCCAGGCCGGAACGACCTGAATTCGTCGATAAGCTTGCAACAGAGATCGGCGATTACAATAAGCGGCTGGACGTGCGGCCCGGCATCACGGGCCTGGCGCAGATCCGCCAGGATTATGATTCGACGCTTCGCGACGTGCGCCGCAAGGTAAAGTTCGACCTGCTTTATATCAAACGCATGTGCTTCCTGACTGACCTGAGGATCCTTTTCAGCACGGTCGCGGTTGTGCTGATGGGAAAGGGAGCCAGGTAGCGAGAGTAGTAGGGGACATTTTAATGTCCCCTACCCGATTACGAGTTCGACGAGAAAGTACACGTTCAATAGGGGGTAATTCATGTCAAAACGTTTAGGAACACTGCTGATCGTCCTGGCAGCGACGGCGCTGATGGCCGGCTGCAATGGCGGCGGTGGCGGCGGCACAAGCGCAAGTGTGTCGGAAAACATGGTGTCTGGTTTTCGTGTTTCTTCTCCGGAATGGCAGAACTCAGAAGGTGCAGAAGGCACTGGTACCGAAGGCAATGATACTAGTAATGGGGGGTTCGCCGGGAAGGGCGACCATGCGCCCGAACCGGCAACGATGTTGCTGTGGGGCGTCGGTCTGGCAGGGGCAGCGCTGTTGCGTCGGAAGAAGAGATAACTCGCAACTTTGCTTATTCGTGAGGAGAAACTCATGAAGCGTCTCGTTGGAATTGCGGCAATATTGTTCTTTCTGGCGGTCGGAACACCGGCATTCGCCATGTCGGTCATCGCTGACTATGTTTACAGCGGCGTGCCGGGAGATTATATTTTGGATTTCACCGTCTGGAACAACATTCCTGCAGGGATTAATCAGGATGTTTATCAGTTTGGCGTTGACTTGGCGCACAATGCGTCCCAGGAGAGCCCCACGGGTTGGTATGATATGAATAATGTGTGGACCAATACCTCTATCGGAGGTAGCTCTATTCCATATACGAGTAATTGGAGGAATTCGAACGCCGCTTTGGACATTTCTTCGGGGAGTTCCCTCGGGGGGTTCAAGGTGCATGCGCCGAGTATTCCTGACACCATCCACTTCTATGCTCTTTCGGCAGGGCGCGACGCTTACAATGGCGCCGATGCGTTCAGGACGGGTACGGATCCTGGCTGGGAAGGCATCGCCTCGCTTGCAGGACAGGGAGGAGTCGTCCCTGAGCCGGCGAGCATGCTGTTGATGGGTATTGGCTTGGCGGGTGCCGCGTTAAGACGGCGCAGAAACAAGGAATAATGTGTTCATCGGCTGTCGTGGAGCGTGTGCCACGTAGAGCGCGAAACAACAGCCCCGATGGCGTTCATTAGATAAAAATTAAAAAGGAAGGGAGGTGAAAAAATTGAGAAAGTTATTTGCGTTAGGAGTGGCGGTTCTCGCGTTAGGCGTCCTAGCTTCGTCTGCGTTCGCGTTTTCCTTTGTTTCGGATTACGCTGGGCCGATCAAGTTCAAATTCTCCAATTATTCTGTGGGGAGTCTGTACTTTGAAAGCTCAGAAGGAGGTTACGGTTATGCAGATGGTGAAGAGGATGCCTGGGGGATCTTTAAGGTCTCTTCTATTGCGACGGATGACCTTAACGAGACCACGCTGTGGTTCGATGGCAAGGATGGAGAACAGTTGACCGGTATGTATTATGGGATTGATGATGACTACTGGCTGCTGGATGACTCCGGATTGACGATTGAATCAGTCGGGGGACAGATAGATCTCTACCTTGACAGCACGACCGCTTTTGACGCTAATCTAGGACCGAGCACCCGTTCGGGTGTTGCCTCGTATCCGAAAGTCACAGACGGAATATTGTTTTTGTCTACCGACTTCGGAACCGGCATTAAGTTCAACGATGGTGATGCGGACAATGATTACATTACGTATCATAATCAGTTGACGAGCAACACGTCTCCTTTCACAGGGGGTGGTTCTTTTTACCTTGATGTGACAGGTGGCGCATATGCTGATATGTTCGAGAGCAACCGTTGGGTTCTGACCGACGATAACGGGAATACCGTCTATCGTGATTTCTTTGGTCAGTTCGATACGACAACCAGCGGCGCTGGTCCTTGGTTGGTCAAGAGTGAAGACCCTATTCAGGGAGCTTATACACCTGAGCCGGCATCCATGATCCTTATGGGTATCGGTTTGGTGGGTGCAGTGTTGAGACGCAAGAGAGTACTTGGTTAAGACTATCCTTGCCCGGGGCGAGAGTCCCGGGCCGGGATAGGCTTAACTGCGTTAGATCAGGGAACGTTCGTCTGTGTCACGTGCGCAGAGTTTCCTGAGTTGCCCGAGGGCGACCGAGGGCAGAACGCGTTCTAAAGCAATTAAGCCTATCGACGGCTTCTCCGAGATAGGAAAAGTACAGGTAGGCTTAATTTTGGCATCATACATAAAATCATATCTTAATGCTTTTAAAAGTTTTACCTTTAATATAGATAGCAAGTCACTCAACCCCATAACCAAAAAGAAGAGACAGGCAGAAAAGGCAGGGTAGGATGATGAGGAAGCTTCTAAGCGTTTTGTTTGGATTAAGTCTGGTGTTCGCGGTCGGCGTATCCGCGCAGGCGGGCCAGCCTGTCGAGCTGATCGATCTGCCTGACCCGAATCTCGAGGTGGATGGGATAGTTGTGGCTAGCAAATATGGTGATTTTTACACGTATCCGGTGTCATTGATTGAAGACCTGTCCCAAGCTTCGTCAACTGACAGTCTGGATCTTGATGATTGGAGCTCTAAGGGCGGTTCTGGATTGCTTGAGTTCCAGATCTATTCGGGATCCGGCGGGCATCAGAATCCCGTTATTCCGCGGACGGGTGACACAGCCGATCCAGGCAAAGTCATTCCGGACGAGAATTTTGAGGTCGCTCTCGACGGCTCCAAGGGTGGCGCCACGGTAAATTATTCTTTTCATGACATCTGGGGCAATGGCAGTGGGGAATCTAAAGGGCCAGGCCCGGTGCTGGTCAGCGATGTTTTGGATTACCTGCATACTTTTGATCAGGATTATAACGTTCCCGTGTTCGGTTTTGATTTGAACGAAACAGGTGCGAATTCGGCTCTCTGGGCTAAAGCGCGTGCCTATATCGTGGACCAATACGGGGCACCGGTCGATGGCGCCTCATGGATCCTTAACGATCCGACTGGTGGCCAGGAGTTCGTGGATTTTGGCTTAATTACCGTTGGGGATCTTAATCCTGACTTTGTCTACGCTCCTCAGTACTTGGCTCTTCAGGGCACTTCACTTGCGTGGTACGAAATAAACAACGCAAACACGGGCAGCGGATTCGTAGATTATTTTATTGTGGCTCCCAATATGGACCTTTCACAGTATGCTGCTGAGGGGAACAGGCTTTATATAGAGCTTAATTTCGAAGCCTTAGATGATGGCTCCGAAGAAGTCTATCTTATGGGCGCTGTTGCTGCGCCCAAAATCATCCCCGAACCGGCGACGATGGCGCTCTTCGGCCTCGGCCTGCTCGGTGCGGCATTCCGGCGCAAGAGGAGGGGGTAGGGATGAAGAAGCTAAGAGGTCTTTTATTACTGTTCCTTGTTTGCGGCTTTTGCCAGACGGCCTTTGCTTTTGGTCTTGTGCTGGACGGCAGCCTCAATGAGTGGGGGGTGACCCCTGGCCCTTGGGGAGCTGGCTCGGATTGGGTTCCGATCGCGGGTATCCATTATGCGGTGGAGGACTATCAGCCGGGTACCGCGGGCGGGTTTGTGAACCCTGGCTACGGTGGGCAGACTTATGATGTCGAGGCGATGTATGCGACCCGGGACAGCAACAACCTCTACTTTGCCGTAGTCACGGGGTTTCCGTCGGCGGGGTATGGAGGTTTTTTGGCGTCTCCCATCGCAATCGACTTTGGCTCAAACGGCAGCTATGAGTACGGCATCGATGTCGTTGGCGCGGAGGCCGGCAACCTCTCCAAGCCCCAAAGCTGGACAAATGGAGTTAATAATTGGGGATATCCGGTCTCCATGGTCAATCCGACGCTTGTCCTGAACCCGGCTCTCCCTAATCTCGTCTATAACAACGCGTACTATGGTGGCAGCGACCACTACGTGATCGAGGGCTTTATGCCTCTTTCGGCTTTTGGCTCCGATTGGAGGGATGTTTACACGATGCATTGGACGATGCAGTGCGGCAATGACTTCATCAATCTTGGAGTCATCCCCGAACCCGCGTCGATGCTGCTCTTCGGCTTCGGCCTCGCCGGTGCCTTCATAAGAAGGAGAAAGCTCAGCTAATCCCCCTTCGGTCGAGGCGAAGCCTCGACCAGGGCGAAGCCTCGACCAGGGCGAAGTTCGCTTGATAATTTAGGCAATTCAAAAAGGCTCAGTTTCCCTATTCATGCCTTACTGGGAACCTGAGCCTTTTTGTTTCTCTATGCCAGACAACAAGTTGCAATCTTGAGATCACAAATTGTGACCTCAAGATTAGACGACTTTGCTATTTCGGATGTTTTATGAGGAAGATATCTTTTTGCACAAACGAATACTATCACATCTACAACCGTGGCACAGACAAGCGACATATCTTTTTGGAGAAGGCAGATTATTTCCGTTTTTTAATCGGGCTGCAGGGATTTAATGGTCCCAAGAATAAAGCCGATCGCCTAATCTGTATGTACCATCCCTTGATCGAGGCGAAGCCTCGACCAAGTACAGACGTTTGGGTGGGAATAGTCTGCTATTGTCTTATGCCAAACCACTTTCATCTCCTTCTTCAGCAATTGCAGGATGATGGTATTTCAAAATATATGCATCGGCTTGGAACCGGCTACACGGCATATTTCAATTTGAAATATAAACGGACGGGGGCTCTATTTCAGGGGGTATTTAAAGCAAAGCATGCCGCAACGGAGGAGTATGTTCTTCATCTTTCTCGATATATCCATCTCAATCCATCCGAAATTTGTGGAGAAACAGTCTATGAGTACGCCTGGTCGAGTCTGCGCTATTATCTGGATTCCCACAAGCCCTGTGTTGTGGGGCTAACAAAGGATGTCATCGAGAAATGTTTTGGAAGTCCGAAGAAGTATCGAGAGTTTTTAGCTCGAAGCGACAATTTACTGGATAAAGACTTGGGGATTGATAGCTAAACCTTGGCCGAAGCGAAGCCTCAGCCGAGGCGAAGCCTCGGCTGAGGCTTCGCCTCGGCCAACAACAAAGGAGGGGTTATGGGCAAGAAGGGAGTTGTTGGTGTTTTTGTGATGGCGTGCGCGGTGATGGGGTTCTATGCGCGCACGGCTGAACCGGCTGTGTTCGACTTTTCAGGTATCTTGGCGATGGCGGATACGATGGAATTTACGCAAGGTGACGTGAGCTTGGCGGCCACGGGATGGGCAGGGACGGCGCCTGCTTTGGTGCACCAGGACGGGGATGGGCTTGGCGTGACGTACGACGGCGACAGGGCATCGTATACGACGGCCTCGCAGATCGACGGCCGCGATGAGCTGGAGTCGTTGGTCCTGACATTTGACCGGCCCGTGAGCCTCTTAAGCGCCACGTTCAGCCTTATAGGGACCAATGATCAGTTTTCGCTTTTGGTCGATGACGCGCTCCTCTTCAGCGGTAATTTCCCATCGAGCCGCACAAAGAGTTTCTCTTCGGACAATGTCGGTCAGGTTTTTACATTTGCCGTTGGCGAGGAAGATGATGATTACAAGGTTAAAGGGATCGAAGTTGAGCCCTCTGGAGCCCCAGGAGTGCCCTCCACACCGAGCGCCAGTACGGTTCCGGAGGTTAGCTCATTAGCGCTATTAGGAATGGGTTTAGTAGGATTGCTTCGGAGATTCCGATGACAGGTGACTTATAGGTATTTGAACTTGCGTTCGTAGTCGAGTTCCATGCCGTACGGAAAGTCGCGGTAGGGATAGAGGATGATCTCGGAGGCGGGGAGGTGGCGCAGGATGGTCTCGCGGATGCGCTGTTCGAGCTCGTGCAGGGCGCTGCACCGGGGTTTGGTCTGGATCTCGACGCGCAGGCCGCCGTCTTTTGCCTGGGAGAGCCGGAAGCACCCGGTGATGGCGGCGGCGATGGTCTGGTCCTCGTAAAGGATCTCTTGCATCTGTTCGGGCCGCAGGATCGTGTCGTAGTCCGGGAGCTTGAGTTTGTCCCGGCCCCACACCGCGGCCAGGGGCAGACGGATGCGGGGCAGGAAGGCGCCGTAGCCCGATGACTCGAGGGTCTCTTTAAGTTTGCTGAAGGAGATGATGATGCCTTCGTCCCGGATGTTGTAGCGGATGAGGGGCAGGATGACGTCTCTCTCGATGTTCGTCAGGATGATCGGGGATTCTCCGTCGGGAGACACAATACTCTCCGCGTAAAGGCGGATCGGGTTATAGTAAAAGAGAGCCGGCAACAGGTCAAGGTTCTTGCCGATAAGGGCTTCTTTGAGTTTGGGGTCGCGCCGGATGAGCCGGCGCAGGCGGATCAGGTCCCGCGTCTCATAAAAGAGGTTGAGCCCGAATTCGGCCACCCCAAAAGAGGAGCCGATGAGCCGGAACTCGGATGGGTCGTCCGGGTCGATGCCCATGATGCCCGCCATGTAGTCGCGCAGGTTTTCGGACAAAAGCTCTTCTCCGACCACCACGTGCAGGGGGACCTCTTTCCAGTCGATCCCCTGTTCCAGCCCGTCCTCCAGGATCCTTTTGACGAAGGCGTTCATGGACACGAGGATGATCTGGTCATAGGCGCGGACAAAGCCTTTGATGAGCCCGATGACGATGTCGCTGCGCACGCTCGTGTCGGCGATGGTGACGAGTTCCGAGTGGATGCGCACGCCCATGGGAAGGGCGTTGATGAGGAGTGTCCGGCGGCTCGTGACCTCAAAGACGTAGTCCAGCATGAAGTCGATGGCTTCCTGGGATTTTTTGAGCTCGATACCCGTCGTCAGCCCGAAAGAGAAAAAGCCCGTGTGGCCGGATGAGGGGACGATGTTTTTTATGTTCTTGAGCTCGTGCGGCAGGCAGAGCGAGGTGATATTATCCCATCGGACCTTGAACGCTTTGTCCTTGTCGAGCAGGGGAACGCGGGCCTTGAAGTCTTCTATCGTCCGGATGTCGCCGGGGTCGACGCGGTTTTCTTTCAGGAAGCTGCGGTAGGCCGGGATCCCGGCAGCCGCGCGCCGGAAGGCCGTTAAAGTGCGCTCTTCGGAAATACGGGCCAAACGCTTTGGCTCCATCGCCGCGAGCATTTGGATCGTCAGGAACTTCTTCGCGCGTTTAAACATAAATGATCCTTAATGACAAAAGACAGATGTCAAGCGAATGGACTATAGACGATAGACTATAGACGATAGGCAAACCATGAACCGGAAATCGGAAGACAGAAGTCGGATGCCGGAAAAACAAGATCCGATTTTGAATCTCCGATTTCCCGTCCTGCGTCTTCCGACCTCCGTCGGCTGACGACGGATGACTTAAAAAACGTCCACGTGCTTTAGACTATAGTCTATTGTCTATAGTCTATAGTCCATTCCTATTGCTATCATCAAAAGAACAGCTTTGCTTCTACGTAGTACAGGTTCTCGTAGTCCGCGAACTCGGAGCCGGGGTCTTCCACGAAGAGCTGCGCGCCCGTGGCGACGTCCAGGTTTTCGCGGACGTTGTAGCGGATCTCGGGGTTGAAAAAGGCGCTCTGTCCGTCGACGTCACAGATGGCGGTCGCTTTGAGCTTGAGGAGGGGCGTCAGCTCGTGCGTCGCCATGATGCCGATGAGGTTTTTCTCCAGCGAGAGCCGGCGGCGCTGCTCGGTCAGGGAGCCGGAAAAGGCATCGGCATGTCCGTTGGCCAGGCCGTTGTAAAAGTACTCGGCAGCCGCGTAGGTCTTTGGGCCGAAGTTGGTGTCGCACCCCACGGCGACGCGCGCCGCCTCGTCGCTGTCGCCTTCCGTGTACGTGGACTCCCCGCGGAACCCCGCATTTTTGATGTAGCCGTCCCACCCAAACCCGAAGACGAGGTCGTCCTCATGGTCGGCCGCGACGGCGAAGACATCATACGTGCCGATCTTCTTATAGCCGCGCAGGCCGAAGCTTGTCTTCTCTTCGTCCTCTCCCGGGCCGAAAACAAAGTTCAGGCTCGAGAAGTCCCCTCCGAACAGCTCGACGTTGACCCCGTCAAAGCCGACCCGCTCGTCCGCCTCGATGTCCGAGGGCAGCGGCGCATTGAAGATGTCCAGCGGGCTGTAGAAGCGCATCCGCCCCCAGTCGATGAGCTGTTTGCCCAGGGTCCAGCGGCTCTGCTGGCTGTGGAAGACGACGTAGGCCCGATAGAGGAGATGGCGCTCAAAGACATGGTCCGTATCGGTGATCACCTTGTCCGCGTCCCAGAAGGCGAGGTTTTTCTGGTTCTTCTGGCGGATGAGGTCGAAGTCCGAGGTGTTGGCGAAATCGTTGATCAAAAGCTCGTGGTCGTAGGTGATAGCGGCGTCCCAGTTCTCGTTGATCTTCGGCTTCCATTCGAGGCGGCCGCGCTGGAGGACGCTGAAAAAACCTTCTTTGGTCCCGGTCGTCTTGGAGAACGCCGCGAGCATCTTGTAATAGCCGGAGATCCGGGCTATGGCTTCGGAGAAGAGGTTGTCTGCGGCCGCGTCCACGACCTGGCATGATCCTTGGGCCGTGAAGGCAAAGAGGCAGATGAGGCACGCCGTGGTGACGCGCCCTGTCCTTCGGATGTGGGATTTATTCACAGATACGCCCGTCGTGGAGCTTGATGAGGGTCGTGGCTTTGTCCATGACCATCTTGTCGTGCGTGGAGAAGATGAAGGTCGTGCCCAGGTTTTTGTTCATCCGGTGCATGAGGTCGATGAGCTCTTCGCCGGTGTGCGAGTCGAGGTTCGCCGTGGGCTCGTCTGCCAGGATGATCCTGGGGTGCGCGAGGATAGCGCGCGCGACAGCCACGCGCTGCTGCTGGCCGCCGCTCAGCTGCGCGGGTTTGCGGTTGATGAAGGTGTCCAGGCCCAGGTCCCTTAAGATGCTCATGGAGTCGTGGTCCCGGTGTTTCTTGCTCGCTCCCTGGAGGAAGGCGACGTACTGGGTGTTCTCTAAAACGGTCAAGGTCGGAAGGAGGTTGTAGGCCTGGAAGACGAAGCCGATATTTTTGAGGCGTAACTCCGCCAATTCCACCGGGCCAAGCTTGTTCACGCAAACGCTGTCCACGAAGATGTCGCCGCTCGTCGGATAGTCGAGGCCGCCGATGAGGTTCAACAGCGTCGTCTTGCCCGAGCCCGACGGCCCGGCGATGGCCATGAAATCGCCCTCGAAGACCTTCAGGTTGATCCCGTCGAGCGCTTTGGTCTCGACCGCCGAGTCCTTCGTGCGGTACGTCCGGCTCACGTTGACAGCTTCGACCACAAGACCCATAGGCTCCTCGCTATGACAAAAGTCACATGAAGTGGTCTATAGACGATCGACTATAGACTATAGGCAACCCAGTAACTTCCGATTCATCAAAACCAAAGGACGATAGACAATAGACTATAGACGATAGAAGATCGAGAATAGAGAATAGAAGATAGAGAATAGTCAACGTAAAAAGCCAAGGTTTTGTCCGACGACGTAAGTCCGAAATCGGAGATCGGAAGTCGGATGTCGGAAAACCAAAATCCGACCCGGCTCTTCTCGATCCTCTATCCTCTATTCTCAGCTTGGCTCTATCTCTATCTTTAGACTATAGTCTATTGTCTATAGTCTATCGACCATTCCGAATGACTTACCCCATAAGCGCGTCGACCGGCTTGAGATGGGAAGCGCGCTGCGCCGGGACCATCGAGACGATGATGCTGACGATCAGGATGATGCAGATATACAGCCCGACCGAAGGGCCGTCGAGCTTCGGATAGATGACCGAGCCGATGTAAAAGTTGTTGAGGGCGTCCGAGACCATCGAGAGGTCGATGCCGATGTCGCCAAAGAGCTCTGTCAGGCCCCAGCCGGCCAGGCCTCCGATCAAAACGCCGATCGCGCCCAGGAAGAACGACTCCACAGCCACGACAAAGACGACCTGGTCGGGTTTTGTGCCCAGGGCCATCATGATGCCGAGCTCGCGCTTGCGCTCAAGGATGCCCATCAGGATCGTGTTCAGGATCCCCGTCGAGACGATCAAAAGGACGATGAGAAGGATGAGGCCGGTGAAGACCTGGTCAAACTGAACCCACTGGTATGTCATCGGCGATATCTCTTTCCAGCTCAGGATCTCGAATTGCGCCGGGTCGATCTCCTTGCGCAGTACCTCGATGGCCCGCTCCACGTCCCCGAGCGAAGAGGCCCTGATCGCGATCTCGGATATCTTCTGGTCAAGAACCAGGAGCCGCTGGGCAGCGGCCAGCGTGATGACCGCCAGGTTTTTGTCGATCTCTTCGCTTCCGGCGTCGAGCAGGCCCGCCACCGTGAAGGCCCCGGCCGCGAGGCTGCCGTCCGCACCCTGGCTCATCAGGACGATCTTGTCGTTGAGTCCGACGCTCAGGTTTTCGGCGAGCTGTCTGCCGATCAGGACCTTGTCGTCATCCGTTTTTTCAAGATAGCGGCCGCTCGACACGCGCTTGTACAGTGTCGAGAGGTGTTTTTCGTTGATGGGGTCGATCCCCATAAGGAGGATGCCTGCCGAGCTTTTGGGCGAGGAGATGAGCGCGAAGTCCTTGACGCGGGGAGACCAGGCTTTGATGTAGGGGACCTTCAAAAGCGCGCGGGCGAGCTTGTAGGGGTTGTTGATGCTTTTTTCCAGGCCCATGTTGTCCTGGAAGCCCCGTTTGTGGACCTGGACGTGGCCGACCAAAAGATCGGTGTAGTTGGAGATCATCTGGTAGTCCGCGCCGGAGACAAAGCTTTTGAGGAAGATGAGGGCGGTCAGGCCGAAGGCCACGGCGCCGATCGTGATGAACGAACGGGAGGGATTGCGGACGACATTGCGCCAGGCGATCCGGATAAAGATCATCATAGTTCAGTTCAACGAGTTCAACGAGTGTCGAGATGGCATCTCTTTTAAGCTGACCGCGTTGCCGAGATGCCATCTCGGAGACTGCACCCGCACGGTCAGCTGTTCAACAGGCTTTGCAACGAAAAGACGCTGTCGCCTATGGGTTCATTATATACCAGGTCATCGCCGACTTCAATGACGGTGCGGCAGCCAGGTTTCACCACGGAGACCATCTCCCAGTGCGTGGGGATGGAGCGGTCGTTGACGGCGCGTTCGTCGCTGTAGGAAAGGACCTTGATGAGCTCGTCGTCCCGGCCGTAAAACTCGTCGCGCAGGGGCGCGAAGGTGTTGGTGTCGATCACCATCTCGCGCCGCTCCCAGACCACCCCGGCGCCGGGCTTAGGGATAAGCTGGATGCGCACGAGCGGCCTCTCGTTGATTGTCTTGCGCGCGATGATGACGTGGTCGTAGTCTTCGACGATGCTGCTTTCCTTGACGAGGTCGTCGTTCGCGAAGTCGCTGCCCATCCAGGGCTGGAGCATCATGGAAGGCGGGATCTTGATCGTGCGCTCCACGCTGGGCAGGTAGTTCCACATCTCGTTGCCGATCCGCAGGGTCGCGATGCCTTTTTCCTTGGCAGGGGAAAGGATCTTCAACAGGATCTTGTCGCGTCCCTTGCTTTGGACGCGTATCTCCAGGCGCCTCTGCCAATCGGGCGTGACAACGGTCATGGTGTAGCTGCCCTTTTGCGTGTCTCCGCGCATAAGGTCATCCGACCGTTTGACGATCTCTTTAGCGGTGAGTTCTTGCTGGACAGGAGGGGCTACCGGGGCAGGCTGTTTTTCCGCAAAGCGCGGCATGCAGGACGCGCAGAAGACAAGGGGCAACAGCGGAAGAAGAAGGGAGAGAGACCTGCCTTTCATATCTCCTATTATATTTTACTGGAGCAAAAAGTCAAGTTGACCAAACAGATAGGGTATGCTATTTTATCCTTGAAGATGATAGATTCCGATGGTATGTTTTTCAGAAAAATCGACTCGCCTGAGCTTCTTGAGGACGTCTTCAGGCTCCGGTATCAAGTCTACTGCAAAGAGCGGCAGTTTTTGAGCGAGTCCGACTACCCGCAGGGCGCGGAGAAGGACGCGTTCGACGACTTCGCCATCCATTTCGGCGCCTTTGACGGGACCGGCAAGCTGGTGGGCGCCGTCCGCCTCATCCTGTCAGAGTGCCCGGTTTTCCAGATCGAACAGCGCGTTCCTTCCGTCGCATCGGCGCTGGGAGAGAGCCTGCCCCTGCGCGGGGAGTGCGCCGAGATCTCGCGCCTGACCATCAGCAAGGAGTTTCGCCGCAGCCTCTCTTCGGGGCTGTCCGGCGGGCCGGATGCCCTCGCGCACAGGGCCGGGTATGTCATCCGCAAGGTCAGCCCGATCGCCCTGGGGCTGTGCCATCTCTTGTACGTGGAGTGCCTCGAGCAGCAGATCGGTTACTGTCTTGCCTTGATGGAACGGCCGCTGGAGCTTTTGTTGAGGCTGCACGGGTTTGTCTTCCGTCGGGTGGGCCCTGAGATCGACTACTTTGGCCCTGTCGCGCCCTACATCATCGACATCGGCGCCATGGACCACCAGCAGCTTTTTTACCATCAGCCGTTCGGTTTCGAGGAAGTCCAGCAATGACGACGGGGCAGTCCGATCCGTTTGAATTCCGCCGCATCACGTCCGCCGACGAGATGGAAGAAGTCTTCCGTCTGCGGTATCAGGTCTATTGCAACGAGTGCCACTTCATCCGGCCCGAAGACTACCCCGACGGTATCGAGACGGACGCGTTCGACAAGCACTCCCTGCATTTCGGCGGCTATGACCGCGAAGGACGCCTCGTCGGCTCTGTCCGCCTGATCCTGCCTTCCTGCGGAAAGTTCCCCATCGAGGAGCATTGCCCGACGCTGGATGTCGATCCCGTGAAGGTGCCCCTGCGCCAAAGCGCCGAGATCTCGCGCCTGACCATCAGCAAGCTCTACCGCCGAAGATCAAAGGACGGCCTCTATTACGAGCCCCAGGTCGAGGACAAAGAGATCCGGGACAAGGGCGAGTATTTCCTGCGCCGCGTGCGGCCGATGGCCTTCGGGCTGTACCGCGAGCTGTACCATGAGTCCAAGCGCCAGAACGTCCGGTACTGGTATGCCCTGATGGAAAAGACCCTGCGCATGCTCCTGAAGATCCACGGTTTTGTCTTCAATCCCATCGGCCACGAAGTGGATTTCTATGGCCTTGTGACGCCCTACCTTGCGGACATCGTCGAGATGGAGAAGTCCGTCCACGAAAAGTTCCCGCAGTTCTACGCGTATTT
>Ga0315295_10003216_pt1 | contig 13865 bp, 10 predicted proteins | sample YL17G14_0_MG_FD_204453 | JGI IMG/M metagenome (GOLD analysis project Ga0315295, IMG submission 204453) | Sediment microbial communities from Yellowstone Lake, YNP, Wyoming, USA - YL17G14_0 | ecosystem: Environmental > Aquatic > Freshwater > Lake > Sediment | place: USA: Wyoming | collected...
CTTTCAAAAAACCGTGAGTGGAGTGCAGATGCGCCTGTAGATTTTTTTCTTGACTCAGAACTAATTGTTAACCAGTTAAACGGTAAATATAAAATTAAAAATCAATTATTGGCAACGCTTTCTTTCAAAGTAAAAAAGTTGGAAAAAAATCTTTCGACAAAAATTATCTATCAGCACATTCCCCGGCCCAAAAATTCTACTGCGGATTTTTTGGTTAATGAAGAATTGGACAGACATCAGTGAAAATTTCACGTTCCCCGTAATTTTCTTGATAATTCCACGTCTGTCACTTGAAAAAGCACTTTTTCTTTTAGAAGCACGTAAGAAAAAATTGAAAGTTTGCGGAGATTGACCTACGATAAGTCTACAATGAAGAGCTCGAGTAGTCCCCCTTTTGTTATAAGCAACAGACCTGCAGTTTCTGTCTTTGCCGATTTTGATGTTTTACCCCTTAGCTTATTGGAAAAACTTCTTGCCAATTTTTGCAAGGTAAAAATATTTTCAGAAGATATCATGGCTTGGCAGGAAAAAACATTGCACCTTGGACACGCGAGATACTTTAGTTTTGCAAGCGAGAGTGCTTTTTCTGAACTAAGCAGGTCATCTTACGTGATTTATGTGAATCTTTACCCCGAGAATCTGGCCAGTGAGGAAAGAACAATTAAAGAGGTAATAAAGTATTCTTCCGAATACTTTGCAAAGGCAATTTTTGTTCTTCCCTATTTTTTGGAAACCGAAGAGCAGAAAAAACTTTGCACTTTTGTTAAGACTCAAATTGGAAAAGAGGAGAATTTTGGGGTTATTTATGTTGGACAAATTTTTTCTCCAAGGATGGTACTAAAAAGAGGAATTCTGCTCCATGAAATTTTAAGCGATTTAGAAAGAGGTTCACGCCTAAAAATTCCCGACAACAATTTTGAAGTTTATCCAACCTTCGCAGTTGATGTTGCAAGAGAAATTGTTAAGTCTTTGTTTTCTTTCGGATATTTTGGGCAGGAGGTCTCAATGTACTCTGCGAAAACTACTTTTGACAATTTTGTTAAATACCTCGCCAGATTAAGACAAACCGAAAACCCTATTGAAAGCGGAACTAAATATGTCAGGGCACCGGGGGTCGACAAAGAAATTCATATTGCAAAAAATCTTGAAAGTTTTGTGCCCGACACTGTCGAATGGTTTCAGCAAAACCCCAACGAAGTTCTGCCTCAAATTAAACCCAGAGAAGCTAGTAGGGTTAAAGAGGCGGCGGTTAAGGTTTCCTTTCCCAGAATTAAAAGAATATTGACCAGCCCCATGTTTGTTTGGGGTGGGGGGTTGGTAGCTGGTTTCCTTCTGTTGCCGTTTTTGATGCTGATAATTAGCATTCTCAGCTTAGTCATTTTCGGGAAAACATTTGTAACCGGAAAACTTGTTTTGGCTGAAAGCGCAGCGGGGTTTGCTGATGTCTCGGCCAATTTAGCAAACAAAGAGTCGGGGTTTCTTATGCAAATCCCTCTTTTGGGAATGCCATACAAGGAGACCGCTTCTTTGGGAAATCTAATTGAAGATTATTCTGTTATCGCCAAGCGGGCCGTATCGATAGCAAAACAGGGCAAAAGCCTTGTAAAAAACATTTTAGGAAAAGATTCTTATAACTTAAGTGGTGCATCCGAGTCCTTGGGTCTGGATTTGGATGTTCTCTATAAAGACTTGGGGTTTCTCCAGGGAGAGATCAACGACCTAATGCCGATTAGCGCAAGGCTTGTGGCGCCGGTATCCGCACGCATAGATTTGGGCCAACTAAAAGAACGGCTCTTTTTGGCCAAAACCGCCATCGATAACTTGCCTGATCTTTTGGGGGCGGACAAACAGAAAAGTTATCTAGTTCTTTTGCAAAACAATATGGAGCTTAGGCCAACCGGGGGATTTATCGGCTCATACGCCCTTTTAACATTTGACCAAGGAAAACTGGTTGATACAAACGTCTCCGATATTTACTCTGCAGACGGGCAACTTCAGGGGCATGTTGAACCGCCGGCTCCTATTAAAAAATACCTGGGAGAAGCGAATTGGTACCTGCGGGACTCTAATTGGGATCCGGACTTTCCAACCTCGGCAACCCGCGCGGAATGGTTTTTGGGAAAAGAAATCAACAAATCCGTTGATGGAGTTATCGGAATTGACCTTGAATTTATCAAGGGCTTAATTAAGGTAACCGGACCAATTACGCTTTCCGATTTCAATCAAACGATTGGTTCGTCCGACCTTTACGAAAAAACCCAAACCCAGGTCGAAAAAGATTTTTTTCCGGGATCTCAGAAAAAGACAAATTACCTTACGGCACTTACCCGAACACTTTTGACGAATTTGGAAAATCCTTCGGATTCATTAATCTTGGGATTTTCAAAAGAAACATTCTCAGCCCTTAACGCAAGACATATCCAGGTATTTGTACATAACCGCGACGTACAAAATGCATTGTCGAATATTGGCTGGGATGGCGCAGTTAATCAGCCGACCTGTGAAGGCAACTGTTATCCTGATTGGTTTGGAATAGTTGATGCAAATATGGGCGTAAATAAGGCAAATTACTATATAGGGAAAGAATCGTTTTTGGGGGTTAGATTTGACAACGACAATATTACCAGAGAGTTAACAATCAATTATAAAAATAGCGCGAATACAGTACTAGGAGCCGGAGCAAAATATAAAAATTATGTAAGAATCCTAGTCCCAAAAGGAGCCGACTTTGCTGATGTACAAGTGACAATTGCGGACAAAACGCAAACACTAAAGCCCGAAATTAACGACACACAAGGAAGAAGAGAGGCCGGTGTCTTGATAGAAATCCCTGCGGGGACGAAGGCCTCGGTTAAGTTTGTTTGGCAAACTCCACTGGGCATCTCTTTCGCTCAGCCCGGAGAGTACAGACTCTATGTACGCAAACAGGCCGGAACAATTGCAGACACAACAACCTTGAAGTTTTCTTTTCCCGAGGGGGTTGTCGCAAAAACCAGCCCAAAGCCTACCTTGACCGTCGAGGGAAGCCTCGAGTATAATACGACTCTGGCTGGCGATTTATTTGCGCTCAGCCGCTGGTAGAAAAATGGACAAAATAACTTTAGCGGCAGAAAAAAGAAGCATTGTTGGCAGAAAAGTAAAAACCCTTAGAAAAGACGGGTATTTGCCAGCAAACGTTTTCGGAAAAGGAATTAAATCCGAATCTTTGCAGGTAAAACTTTCCGATTTTCAAGATACCTATAAAAAGGTTGGAGAAACTGGACTTCTTTACCTTTCTATCAAAAACGGAAAAGTTGAGGAAAAACCCGTTTTGGTTTCCAATGTCCAACTTCAGCCCGTATCCGACACTCCCATTCATGTAGATTTCCACCAGGTTGACCTTAAGGAGAAAGTTACGGCTGCGGTTCCGGTAGAGATTAGCGGGCAGGCGCCGGCGGAAAAAGGAGGAATAGGCACTGTTGTTCAATATATCGACGAAATCGAAGTCGAGGCACTTCCGACCAATCTTCCCGAGAAGTTTATTTTAGATATCTCAAATTTGGCTGAAGTGGACCAGGCGATTTTTGTCAAAGATTTGCCGGTCGATAAGGCAAAGGTTGACATTAAGACGGATGCCGAAGGGATTATTGCTAAAGTAGAACCTCCTCAAAAGGAAGAGGTTGCACCTGTCGCTGAGGTTCCCGCCGAGGGAGAAGCTCCGGCGGAAGGAGTTCCTGAGGGGGAGGTTCCCGCCGAGGGAGAAGCTCCAGTCGCGGAAGAAAATAAACCCCAAGAAGAAAAGCCTAAGGAGTAGTATTTAAGGCGCTTTCCAAATTTCTGACTTCGCTTGAGTTCGGATCTATTTCCTTGGCGCGATCGAGATATGAAAGTGCAGCCTTATTGTCTCTGGACTTTATCTCGAGTTTTGCCAATTCCACCCATCCCGACAAATAATTTGGGTACTTTGCTACGAGATTTTGCCAATAGAGAATTTCCTCTTGGGTTGTGGCCCTTTGACTGCTTGCCCCAAGAACATTCCTATTTAAAAAGAAGCTCGCGTTAAAAGTCGAAAGCGAAAAAATTATTATTGCGGCGCAACAGGAGCATAAAAACACAACCTCTTTGCTGAATTTGAGGCGCAATTTCTTTTTCGATTTTTTTGGGGGTTGCTGGACAGGTTCTTTCATGCTGTATAATAAATCAATTATGGATGACAACCTGCCGAATCCGCAAGGGGATACCCAGAACCTTGCCAATCCTCCCGTCGCACCGCCAACCCCGCCCGTTCCCCCTGCACCGGTTTTGACTCCGACGCCAACTCCGCCGCCAACCCCCCCAGTGCCGAGCGCCTCAAAGCCTAATTTGATGCTTTGGATTTCTTTGGGAATTTTGGCGCTGGCCGCAATTGCGGGAGGAGCATATTATTTCCTTAAGGGAACCACAACAAAGCCAACACCCACGCCGGTACCCGCTGCCCTAACTCCAATCCCAACCCCGGTAGATAGAACTGCCGGTTGGCTGACTTATACAAACACAAAGAATAATTTTTCTTTCAAATATCGCCCGGACGCCAAGATTCAGGAGCAAACAGATGGTACTATCAACCTAACACTTTTGGGGGCGACCCAAAAAACGGGAACCGAATTTTTCGACGGACTAAACATAACTTTTAAGCCGGGAAGTCTGGGTGGCTTAACGCTTAAAACCTTTGTCGACAAAAAAATGACTGCGCTTTCCACTGAGGGGATTGTTTCGGCGACAACCAGCGCAACCATAGCCCAAATGGTAGGGTACAAATTCCATTTGGAGACCATTGTACCCTCCGATTATTATTATCTTCCGTTGAGAACAAGTTCGTACTTGGAAATTGTTGATTTGACCAGAGACCCTTCAAGCCAAGGTTTTGAGCAAAACGCCCAAGATACGCTTTCGACTATTATGTTCGGTGTAGCTAGCCCTTCCGCAACCCCGCTTTCTACTCCTTCGGGAACGATGGGATACTAGGGACTAGGCCAAGAAGAGCCAATTAAGGAGTTAGAATCAAATTGTTCCAATTGTTTTTTTCTTCCCTCTTGCCACACGACCTCGGTTATAAAAGGCATAAATGGGTGGAGCAGCTTGAGACTGGTGGCGAGAGCGTAAAGCATGACCTTTTGACTTAATTTGCCCTCCTTTGCGAGTTCGATGTATCGACTGCAATAACCATCCCAAAACCATCCATATAACGACTCGGCAGTTTGGCTTATCTGCATTTTATCGAGCCCCTTAGACGCGGTTTTAATAATAGTCTTTACTTTGTCAATTAGTTCTTTATCCAGTTCGCCCTTTTTAACTCCGCTATCTATGTGTTCAAGGACAAATCTGGAAGCATTCCAAATCTTGTTGGCAAAGTTTCTTTGACCGCGAATATTGTCTTCGGAAAGGGAAATATCGTTTTCCACCAAAGCTCCCCAGACCATTCCCATTCTCATAGCATCCGCGCCGTATTTATTGGCCATGTCAATCGGGTCGATAACATTTCCTTTAGACTTGGAAATCTTTTGTCCTTCCTTGTCACGCACAAGGCCGTGAATTAAAACTTCGCGGAAGGGAACTTCGCCGGTTGCATAAAGTCCGAGCATTATCATTCTTATTACCCAAAAAGGAAGAATGTCGTAGGCCGTTTCCATAACCGAAGTGGGATAGAAATATTCAAAATCTCTCGGCCCTGATGTTTTGAGCGTTGCGAAGGGCCATTGGCCGGACGAAAACCAGGTATCAAACGTGTCGGGGTCCTGAACAAATTTGTCGTGTCCGCAAGATGCGCACTTTTCCGGCTCAGCCCCGTCTGTAACGGTCCACTCCATACACTTGTCGCATCTATATGCCGGAATTCTTATTCCCCAAACGATTTGTCTTGATATATTCCAATCCCTGAGGTTTTTAAGCCAGTGCTTGGCAATTTTTTCGTAGCGCTCTGAAACAAATTTCACTTGACCTTTAGTTATGGCTTCCAGTGCTTTTTTAGCCAAGGGCGTGATTTTTATAAACCATTGTTTCGAAAGCATCGGCTCAATAAGATATTTATCGCGATAGCAAAGTCCAACCACGTGCGTTATCTTTTCTATCTTTTTGATTTTGCCGGCGGCTTCGAGGTCTTTTACAACTTCTTGTCTTGCTTCTTCCACTTTCATTCCGACATATTTAGAGGGAGTATTCTTCATCCTTCCGACCTCATCGATTACGCTGACAATTTGCAGCTTGTGCTTTTGTCCAATTTCAAAATCTGTTGCGTCGTGGCCGGGGGTAATTTTGAGAGCTCCAGTCCCGAAATCTTTATCAACCAAAGCATCCTCAATTATCGGAAGCTCACGTTCAACCAAAGGCAAGAGGGCGGTTTTGCCTACAAGATTTTTATATCTTTCGTCGTCGGGATTAACCGCAACCGCAACATCCGCAAATATTGTTTCCGGTCGTGTTGTGGCGATTGTGATTGTTCCATAATCGAGAAAATACAAATTATCTTCCCTTTCAATCGAATCGACCTCAAGTTGTGAATAGGCGGTACCGCAGCGGGGACAATAGTTGACGATTCTTTCGCCACGATAAACAAGTCCGTCGTCATAGAGTTTTTTAAATGTCTTGTAAACGATTTTGACTATTTCGGGGTCGAGGGTAAATTTGTTTCTTGTCCAGTCGCAGGAAGCGCCCAAGGCCCGAAGTTGTTTTTCCATATTGGATTTGTTTGTCTGTACATAATCCCAAATCATTTTGTAAAGGGTGTCGCGGTCATAGTCGAAACGGCTTTTGCCTTCGGCTCTTAGTTTCTTTTCAAAAACAAATTGCGTTTCAATTCCGGCGTGGTCTGCGCCCGGGAGCCAGAGCGTGGGTTCGCCCTTCATCCTGTGATAACGAATTAAAACATCTTCGATTGCGATAAAACGTGCATGGCCAACATGTAGAGGATCGGAGGCATTGGCGGGAGGCATGATAATGGTGAACGGAGGCATCCGACGTCCTGAGCTTGTCGAAGGAAGGGGCGGAGTGAAAGCGCCGGAGTTTTCCCACATCTCATAGATTTTTGCCTCAAAAAGTGCGTGGTTATATGCCTTGTCCACGCTTGAATTATACAACAAAAATTTGTGGTATTATTTTTCATAATGAGCGGACTTCGTATTTACGGCCGATGTAGCTGGTATAATCACCCAGTAAATGAATAAAGAGATGGAAGAAGTAAAACTATCGAGAGAAACGACCGAAATACTACCCGTAAATTTCAGGGAGTTAACAGCCAAAGAAGCTGGGCCAATTCTTGAACGAGCCTCTAGAAGAATAGATATACTTCATGTAAAGAAAAATGAACTCTGGCAAGGAATTCAAGAGAATATTGATGGACTAAAAGGCTGGATTGAAGCAAACGGAAGAAAATTGGCAGGAAAAACAGTTAGGGCAATTGCAGGTGGAGCTTTTGTAGTTAGCACCCTTGCTGCATGTTCGGGAGAAGTCAATACTCCTTCTTCTTTTACTCCTACAGAAACAAATAGACCCGTTGCAATCGAAGTTTTTGAAACACCAACTCAAGTTCCAACTGAGGTTCCAACCCCCACCGAAATACCCGTTAGGGATGAAATGCAGATATCGGCAGATGGGCTTATTCTTTACAATGAAGCTACCTTGGCCGAAGGGTTATTCACCATAAACGAGGCTGCCACACAATATACCTGGGATGAGCTGATTAGAAGTCTTTACCAGATTAACGTCGCCGGAGAAAACAGAACATTTTTGAGACAATTCCCAACCCTTGAATCATTTAGAGAAGAGGCCTTAAGCGGAAGGCCAATAGAAAATATGTGGATAGCCATTGACTATCCTCGTGGTGGAGTGGGGTATAGATTTCAGGCAACCTGGGCTCCCGTAGAGGCCGTTGACCTTTCTACTATAGCCATAGAATACTCCTTCGATACCTATGAAGATGTTGTGAGTGGAGTATCTGATGATAGGCCGTTTATAGACAGAGACTCAGTAGGCGGTATATTAATTGAAAGGGTAGAAATCAACGGAAGGCAAATTATCAGATTCGCCTTCCACCAAAATGTTATATATGATATCCCAGAACTAGGAATTTTAGGTTTTTCTCCGGAGAATTACAGTCCGGAGCACAACCTACAATCAGCAACCCAAGAGATATTGAGTTGGCTTTGGCTGGGCCGCCGCCTTGAAGAGGGGTATGGTGCGGGATACATGGTAAGGTATACGGAGGATAATCCACCACTTTTTAATATTCATAACGACAGGGCATACCCAAGCCGTTCGGAGGCAACTGGTTTCACTCAAGATTTAGAACATTCTCCTTTCAGGCTTCGCTAAGTTACTTGAAAGATTTGCCTTTTTCTGTAAGGACAGGCTTGCCTAATTTGATATAGTACCCATACAATGAAGGAGATGGAAAAAAGACAGGATATTGAGAGTGTGGAGATTCTTCCGGAAAAGATAGGCGAACTTTCGGGACAAGAAACCTCTCCTCTTCTTGAAAGAGCTGCTTCTCGGATAGAAATTGTAAGACCAAAGACTGAGTTCTGGCGAGGGATGACGGAAAATCTTCGTGGTGCAGGAGCCTTTTTAACTGCCAAAAAGGCAGATTTAGGTTCCAGGGCTTTTCGTGCAATTGCCGGAGCTTCGCTGGTTGCCACCATGGTTTCTGCCTGTGCAAGACCAACAGAGGGAGATTACACCCTTCCAATCCAAAGCCTTCCAACCGCAACAGAAATCTTTACCCCCACTCTTGAAGCTACTCCAACCACCGAGGCAAGCGCCACTCCCGAAGCAGCGGTTATTAATGAGTGGAGGCTTTCACCAGATGGTCATATTTACTATAACGAGGCTGAATTATATGGTGGCTTATTTACCATTAATCCGGAAAACACCACAGCATATTGGGAAGATTTAGTGAAAGGTCTTTATAGAATAAATCTATATTTTGGAGATACCACGTTTCTCTCTAGATACCCGACAGAAGAAAGATTCTTAGATGCAATAAGCAGTGGGGAGCCGATAGAAGGTTTGTGTATACCCGTCCAGCACCCAACTCGACTGAGGCAGTGGCAAGGAGCCATAGGGTGTTCTTCCCCTATGGGGCCGGTTAATTTATCTTCAGTTGCGATAGTTATTGACCAGCCGACCCGTGAGGAGATGCTAGACCACGGCCCCTCCGATTTCCCCCCTTATATTTTCTTTGATGAAAGACTTGGGGAATTGTATGTAGAGGTTATAGAAAGAGAGGGAAACCAAATACTTGAATTTCATTTTAGAAGGGATGTAGTTTATGAAGAACCATATGTGCGTCCCCTTTTAGCAGATGGAACACAAGATGATAATTTGGTGGCAGCCACGGAATTACTTAACAGTTGGAATTTTGTAATAGGTTTGTTACCAGAGAGACCCCCACGCGATAATTTCTACCTTAGAGATGAATTAAGGCCGCCGGCTCTATATCCTATCTTTAACCTTACCAGAGGACCCACTTCCTATTCCTCGTTGTCGGAAACGGATTCTTCGTTAATAATGCTGCGATAAGCCGGCCAGCATGCGCTGGAAAGAAGTGGCTCCATAGACATATTTTGATTATAGGATTAAGAATTGGTACAATTCGCGCATATGGAGAGGATAGGTAGAAGGGACTTCCTTAAAATTATAAAAGTGGCGGGGGGAGGATTGATATTGGCAGGCTGCGGGATTCCTACACCCCAGCCAACTCCCGAGGCAGAAGATGATGAAATTTTTAGAGGAATAGTGGCAGATCCGGAAGATGGCTCTTTATGGGTTATCCTTGATGAAGATTACAGAATTGTAGGAAGCTCGGCTGGAAGTTTCTATCGCTGGGTACCAGAAGAATCTATCCCCGTAGACGAAAGACAAGATGGGGTAAGGTGGGGATTGTGGTCAAATAGGGAAGGGCGAGGAAGGATAAGGTTTATGAGGCTGGAAGGTTTTCAGGGAGATTTAAACTCTTCTATTTTTTTAGCAGACGCGAATAATGAAACTATCTGGAGAATGGTTGATAGAGACTACAAATTAGTTGGTGGCTACCCAGGTATATTTGACGGATGGGTGGATGAGGAAGAGGGAATTCGTTTAGGCAGATGGTCAAATAGAGAAGGTTATGGCACAGTCGGATTCGTGTGTATAGAAGGGTCGGAACAGACTAAATAAGCCCTTTAGTGGTAAAATAGTGACGAACAAAACCACTTGTTGGTTTTGAAGCGTTAACCTAAAATGAAAGAAAGAATGCCGGAAGGAATGGAAAATCTGGCCGTCGCCGAACTTAAAGAGGCGGACGAGAAGTTTGTGGCAGCGGCTATAATTGGCAATGCTAGAAACATGGCCCGTTTTTCAATTGGCCAAACCCCGCCCCCCAACTTTGATTTGGAGAGAGCAACCGATTTGGAAGTTGCAAGACATCTTTCTGATGTACAAGTTGACGACAAAAGTCTAGCACAAAATATAAAAGAGGCTCTTGATAGAAATCTCACAGACCCGGATGGAGCTTTTCAGGCAGCAAGCCTGACAGTAGCCAAAGCCATAGCCACAGAAGAAGTCGTATTACCAAATGAAAGAGGATTCTTTAAAAGAGTCTCCGATAAAGTGGTAAAAGAGATGGGTCAGCTTATCGCCTCAAAATCCGGGAAGAAGGGATTAGCTGTAGTTTCTGGTCTTTCGCTTGTCGCCACCGCCTGCGGTCAGGTTGCCCAAGGAGCAGAACCCTCAAGGCCAATAGACCTTGAAACCCCGACAGCCGTGGCCACAGAGGTTAGGCCGACCAGCACTCCTTTTTCACCGGTTCCGCCAACCGAAATAGCCACCCCCACCCCCGAAGTGGTTAGGGATGAGTGGCAGGTATCGGCAGACGGGCTTATTCTTTACAATGAAGCAGAGTTATATGGCGGGATGTTTACTATGAACCCGGAACGGACAGGATATCTTTACGAACAACTGATGCGAAGCCTTTACCAAATTAATGTGGCGGGGGAAAATATGCCCTTCTTAAGACAATTTCCGACTCTCGAAGCTTTTATTCAATACGCCCATACTGGACAACCCATAAATAATATGTGGATTGCCATTGACCACCCGGGAAGCGGGGTAAGGTACCTGTATCAAGCAACTTGGGCTCCAGTTGAACCCGTAGACCTTTCCTCAACGGCCGTTGCTATTGTCCATCTAACCTATGATGATATCGTGCACCCTACCACCCGGGACGAAAGGCCATTCTTTCCCGTCGAGGAGGGCCTGGGCGAGCTGGTAATAGAAAGGGTGGAAATAAACGGCCGTTTTGTCATCAGGTTTACTTTCAAACAGAGTCTTTATGATGACCCGGCCTATGGCACTTTAGGACTGTCAGATGATTATCCTCCGGAGCATAATTTGTCGGCCATTACCCAGCTTATGAATGTTTGGTCTTGGGAAGTCGACCATATGAGAGACGATGCGGACGATATTCGTATAACTGGTGCGACCCCGCCCATATTCAACATAACCAAAAGTTGGCCCAGTGAGGGGGAATTTAGAGAAATGGCAGAAGATGTTGAGAACTCTCCTTTTGTGCTTCGTTAAGTCACTTGAAAGATTTACCTTTTTCTGTAAGGATTAAAGTGGGTATATGAATAAGCTTCTTTATATTCTATTTGGTATAGTACTTGTCCTTGCTATTGTTTTAGGGGCGTTGTATGAAAGACGGGGTGGCTTGTTATTTTTGAGTAAAGACAAAATAAACTTCATAAGTAGTAAGAGCGGATTTGAGTGGGAAGTAAACGAAGATTTTGTGCGTTCGCTCGAAGAGTTGATTAGGACGAAAGAGGGCTCCGAATCGAAGAAAGTATTGGTTGTTCTCTCCTCCGAATTTAAACAAACACCCGAAGGTGGGGGATATGGAGAGCTTGAACCGTTTGTTTATGCAGAGTGGAGTTCTTCTGGAAATCGGGATACTTTAAATATCTACCTTGATGGCAATATTTGGAAGCAAATAGAAGAAAAGAAGAGAAATACCCCTGTGTCTTATCTGATATCTCAACAAATTCTGCAACACTTTGAGATGACCGATGAACCTTTAGAGAAGATTACTGAAGATATTTTTAACAATGGACCAAAAATTTCTATTAAGGAAAGTTCAATTTTTTAAATTTGCCATGAGGAAACTAATATTGCTAATCTTTTCAGGTTTGATCTTTATTGCATTATTTGTTGTCCCCAAAAACATTCAGGCTGCTTGTACTGGTAATACGAAATGCGCACCTTATAGTGGAGGCCATTGTTGGTGGGTGGAGAATATGTACTATACAGTAGGCTGTACCGCCTCGCCACAGTGCGAGGGGAATCCCTGTAATAAGGCCATTTGCCTAGTATCCGATACCTGTGAGTATGTCTGTAATCCTGGCGCAACAACTTGCGGTCCTTGTTCCAAACCTTGTGGAGGAGGAACAAGTGTCTGTACGAATGGGTGCAGTTCGTGGAATGTGGCTTGCCATACCCAGGCTTGTCCGCCTGGCTGTACCCCAAATTGTTCAGGTATGGAGTGTGGGCCGGACCCTGTCTGTAGTGTAAGCTGTGGAACTTGTACGGCGCCGGAAACTTGTAATGCCAGCGGGCAATGCGTTGCCCCGCCTCCCCCCCCTCCTTCTAGCTGCACCGTTGATCTTCTACCAGCAACAGCCACAACATCAGTGGGTTCAAGCGTAACACTTACGGCTTCGGTTACGGTAGGAAGTGGAACCGTCGACCAGGTAAATTTCACTTCTGCCAATACGGGGATTCTTACGGTAAGCCCGGCTTCCGACAGCACCGTGACGTATCAAACACAGGCAACAGGGGTGGCCCTTGGTTCAACTACCGTATCCACCGAGGTGATTATGGGCGGTGTTTCAACCTGCGCTGATAGTGCTGGGTTAGGCGGAGGCACAGTTGTTGATGTAACTTCCGCAGGCCCTTGGTGGCAAGTTATAGATGCGGATGTGACGACAAACGGCAATCTAACTTCCACTATTCCTGGAAGTTGCTCCCTGCCTAGCTGTAATCCGCTTTTTGACTTGGTTGGGCCTGGGGGATATCCCGGAATTCCTGCATATGGCGGGGCGGTATCTTTTGGAAACGGAACCGTTTCCACTCTGGAATGGTTAGCAAATACCCTGAGCCAGACAAGCAACAACAGACAATACACATACGCCTGGTTTAAGAGACTGATTCCCTCGGATGTAACTATAAATGAGATAACTTCACCTTCCATTGACGGCACCGAGCTTTCTTCAGGAGGGACTGCCAGCGGGGGATACTATTATTACCATTATGACGGCTCAAGCGGGCTGGATTTGACCATAAATACCGATGCCTCTTTGGGCACAAGAAGAGTGATTTTGTTAGTGGACGGGGCGGATTTGAATCTAAACGCAAGGATTAACTTCACAAAAGGTCAAGGCTTCTTTATGGCTATTGTGGGCAAAACTCTGCTGGGGGCCAAGGGTAATATCAATGTTTCTTCAACGCTTGGCGGAGGAGCCATCCCACATCTTGAAGGATTATTTGAGGCCGATAATGCTTTCCATTCTGGAGCAGGAACTACACAGCTTTATATCAGGGGGAGCGTTGCTGCCTATGGAGGAATAAATTTGGAAAGGGATTTGACCGACAATTCTGCAACCCCGGCAGAAGTTTTTGAATACGCCCCCGATTTAGTTTTCACCTATCCCTATAAGCTCCGTGAGCGCCGCATCTTCTGGCAAGAAGTAGCACCGTAAAGATAACTCAAATCTCAAAGTTCAAATCTTAAATCTACACCTCAAATCTAAAATCTTTAAAACATGGTAATATTTGGCTACGATGATAGTTATTCTCAACAGGAGAGCAACACCCGAAGAGAT
>Ga0315295_10003217_pt1 | contig 13864 bp, 11 predicted proteins | sample YL17G14_0_MG_FD_204453 | JGI IMG/M metagenome (GOLD analysis project Ga0315295, IMG submission 204453) | Sediment microbial communities from Yellowstone Lake, YNP, Wyoming, USA - YL17G14_0 | ecosystem: Environmental > Aquatic > Freshwater > Lake > Sediment | place: USA: Wyoming | collected...
GAAATAGAAAAATTCATTGATACGCCGATCAAGCATTTTTCAAGCGGGATGTACATGAGGCTGGCTTTTGCTGTTGCTTCCCACATGGACCCGGAGATACTGGTGGTTGATGAAGTGCTTGCCGTGGGAGACGCGCAGTTCCAGAAGAAATGCCTGGGGAAGATGGAGGAAGTGGGAAAAGAGGGAAGGACAGTTCTTTTTGTAAGCCATAATATGGCTGCCATTAAGGCGCTTTGTAAAAGAGGGATCTTACTGGAAAACGGGCAGATCGCATGTGATGGCGATGTTTCTGTTGTTTCCGAAAAATATCTTGCAGGATCGGGGAATTCCTGTAAAAACACACCTCTTTCTCAAAGAAAAAGAGAAGGTAATTTATGCTTACACGCAAAGATCCTTGATATTAATTTGATCTGCGATGACGGAATAGATCCGGAATTCATCCATAGCAACAAACCTTTTACCTTGCGATTAAAAATTCAAGCGGAAAAAAACACCCGCGCAGGCATTTATCTGGTCATTCGCGATTCAAGCCAGAAAATGATCATGATGGATTCAGGCCTTTTATATAAAAAAATATTCGAATTTAATCGAGGAATATGGCAGGTTGATTGCAACGTTGACCCAACATATCTCTCGAGCGGGGACTACAGGATCGATTGCGGGCTTACGATCCCGAATCAGCAAAGCCTGGATTGGCTGACAGATTGTTACTTTTTTAGCGTGACAGATCTGGATCCTTATGGAAGCGGTTTTAATTTATCGCAGAACTTTGCCGGGTATCATGTAAATCATGCGTGGTCGCCGGCAATATTAATTGGCGAAGCATCCAAATATTAAGAGGAATTATGAGATCGAAGATAAATGAACTAAAGAGAATGATAGTTAAAGCGGCTGCCCAGGCAGGAGAGGGGCATATTGCCAGCGCTTTCTCGATCCTGGATATATTATGCGTCCTTTATGACCGGATACTGGAATTTGATCCAAGGAACCACAGGAGTGCCCTGCGCGACAGATTCATACTAAGCAAGGGGCATGCTTCTCTTGGGCTTTATGCCGTGCTGGCAGATAAAGGATTTTTTAAAAGTTCAGACATAACAAGCTTCGGGAAGTTTGAAAGTATGTTTGGCGGCCATCCGGACCGCAACAAAGTTCCCGGGGTTGAGGCGTCAACCGGCTCGCTTGGACATGGTTTCCCGATGAGCGTTGGAGTTGCTCTGGGATTAAGGATAAAAAGATCAAAAGGAAGAGTGTTCACGTTGATCGGGGACGGCGAGTCCAATGAAGGGAGCGTTTGGGAAGCCGCGCTCCTTGCCTCGCACCACAAGCTTTCCAACCTCTGCTGCATCGTGGATTACAATCATTCCACCGACAGGGCGTTGCTTGTGGAAAAACTGGATGAGAAATTCAGGGCTTTTGGCTGGGAGACCCTCGTCATAAACGGGCATGACCATAAGGAGATCTGCGAAGCGCTGCGAAAATTCCCAGCATCTAAACCTCTGGCAATAATTGCAGAAACTGTAAAAGGCTGCGGTTGTAAAATGATGGAAAATAATCCCGCCTGGCATCATAAAACGCCAACCAAGGATGAACTTGAAAGTATCCTGAAGGAATTGACATAAACATGAGAAAGCAATTTGTTAAAACAGTGGAGTCGCTCCTTGAAGCGGATGAACGTCTTGTCCTGCTTCTTGGGGATATCGGCGTTTTTGGTTTCAGGGGTGCCTTTGAGAGATTTCCAGACCGTGCATACAATGTGGGCATACTTGAGCAGTCTACGGTCAGCCTGGCTGCGGGATTGTCCATGGAAGGCCTGATCCCCGTGGTTCACACTATCGCACCATTTTTAATAGAAAGAAGCCTGGAGCAATTAAAGATAGATTTTTGTTATCAAAACATCGGAGGTAATTTCGTAAGTGTTGGAGCCTCATATGACTATGCGGCTTTAGGTTGCACCCATCATTGTCCGGGTGATGTCGGCATTTTAAAAAATCTCCCGGGAATGGAGATAGTATTGCCCGGGACGGCTCAGGAATTCGACATTCTTTTCCGGCAGGCGTATTCGAACAATAAGCCAACATATTACAGGCTGAGCGAAAGAAATAATCCCGAAAGCTATGATGTGAAATTCGGCAGGGCGGAAGTGATAAAAAAGGGGAGCCGAGCGACTGTTGTTGCGGTTGGCCCAGTATTGAAGCCCGTACTTGAAGCGAGCAGCGATCTGGATGTTACCGTTTTATACTATACAACAGTTGCTCCTTTCGATTCTGCCACATTAAGGCAAAACTGCGCCTCTAACAAGATCATAGTGTGCGAACCGTATTATTACGGGGCTCTCACTTCAGATATTATAGAAGCGATGCGCGCCAGATCGGCCACTATTTATCATGTTGGGGTTCCCCGCGTATTCCTTACGAATTACGGCAAAGCTGAAGAACATGATTCAGCGATCGGATTAACTGCTCATAATATCAGAAAAAAGATCGAGAGCTTGATAAAAAGATGAAGGTTCCAGTTGGTAACTTTATTATAGGAAAAGAAGAAAAAGCTGCTGTCAATGCAGTGCTTGATTCAGGACGAGTATCGGAAGGAAAATACACAAGATTATTTGAACAAGAATGGGCTAAATATATCGGCACAAAATACGCAGTCGCGCTGAATTCCGGCACATCCGCAATTATTGCGGGTCTGCTTTCCCTTGTATACGATGATCGATTCCCAAAGGTCAAGTCCGGGGCAAAGGTAATAACATCTCCTGTTACTTACATTGCCACCGCGAACGCGATAAAACTCGCAGGTCTCGAACCTGTATTTGCAGACATTCATCTCCATGACTTCACCATTGATTGCGATAAGGTCGAGGATCTCTTAAAAAAGGACGGGAACGTTGCGGCAATAATCCCTGTCCATCTTTTTGGATTTCCGAACGACATGGATAGACTGAATCGCCTCTCAAGAAAGTATGATGTCGTCCTGTTTGAAGACTCAGCGCAGGCACATGGATCCATATACAAAGGCAAAAAAGTGGGCAGTTTATCACTTCTTTCGGATTTTTCCTTTTACATTGCCCACAACATTCAGGCAGGTGAACTTGGAGTGATCACAACAAATGACAGCAAAATATTCAGCTTGATCAAAAGAATAAAAGCTAACGGAAGAATGTGTGATTGTGCCGAATGTCTGCGCACTAAAGGGTTGTGTAAATATTTAAAAGATGACCAGCTCTACGAGGTTGATCCAAGGTTTCATCATGAATTAATAGGAGCCAACTTTAAGACAACTGAATTTCAGACGGCGCTCGCTCTCAGTCAACTTAAGCATGCCGACGAAATATTCAAGAAAAGATCAGAAAATGTTAAATACTTGAACAAGGAACTTAATAAATATAAAAATATACTTAATCTACCCGTTTATCATAAGAATGTAAGCTACCTTGCTTATCCAATTGTAATTAAAGACCAACGCGTTATCTCAAGAAAATATTTAAGGAAGCATCTTGAAACACTTGGGGTTGAGACAAGGCCACTTTTTAAGTGTATACCAAACCAACAGCCCGCTTATCAGAGCTACCATAGACTTTATAAAGATAATTTGCCAAATGCTGACTTTGTAGGGAGCAACGGTTTCTATGTGGCATGCCACCAGTATTTGACAAAAACCGACCTTAATTATATATCGAAAGTGTTTGGAGAGATCCTCGGCAAAATATCTAAAAAAGGGAATTAATGGTGGACAAGTTAATCCGTATTATCGCTGACGATGCAAAAAAAATAATCAATAAAAACGATTTCAGTGAATTATCCGAGAAAACAATAGTGATCACTGGTGCATCCGGCCTAATAGGGACTTATTTTCTGGAATGCTTAAAACAGATAAAGGAAGATCTCAGACTTGTTGCAGTTATTCAAAGTGAGCCAGTCCATTATCTGGAACATATTCTTGATGATAAAAGAATAAGAATATTACGCGGTGATCTAACCAGCCATAGTTTTCTTAATGAGATCCCACAGGCTGAATATATTATTCATACAGCAGGATACGCACAGCCAGGGCGTTTTATGGAAGATCAGATAAAAACGCTCAAACTGAATACGGAGGTTCAATTATCATTATTTGAAAAATTATCAACTGACGGAAAATACCTTTTCGTAAGTTCGAGCGAGGTTTATAGCGGATCACCGAATGTCCCTTACAAGGAAACCGATATCGGCATAACGAATACCACGCACCCCCGCTCATGTTATATAGAAGGAAAACGCTGCGGCGAAGCTGTATGCAACGCTTATAGGGCTAAAGGAGTTGACGCAAAATCCGCAAGGCTTTCACTTGCTTATGGACCCGGAACAAAACGCGGGGATAAAAGGGTCATGAATTCATTCATACAGAAGGCTTTGGAAGGCAAGATCACCCTTCTTGACCAGGGAAGGGCAAAGAGAACCTACTGTTATGTATCAGATGCCGTTGAAATAATGTGGAAGATACTTCTGCACGGGAAAGAAGCAATATATAACGTGGGAGGCAATTCCCGGATAACAATAAGGGAACTTGCACAAAAGATCGGCAGCTGCATGAAAGTTCCGGTGGAGTTCCCCAAAGAAGCACATGAAGCTGAAGGGGCGCCTGAAGATGTTTACCTGGATATGACAAAGGTCATTAATGAGTTCGGAAAGACCGAATATGTCCCTTTTGATGAGGGCCTTGCAAGAACGATCGAATGGCAAAAGGCGCTGTATTCCAGCAAGGAGGGAATCTAAAAATGCCCAGGACCTTGGTTACTGGTGCCGGAGGGCTGGTCGGTTACGCGATAAGAAAATTGGACTGTCCCGATACCGTCTACTTGACGAGGAGTGATGTGGACCTCACGGATATTGAAAAGGTAAAAGAAGTGTTCAATTCCATTAAACCCGACAGGGTCATACATCTTGCTGCGGTGGTTGGAGGGGTAGCGGGGAACACGGCTCATCCAGGGGAGTTCTTCCTGAAAAACATTCAGATGAATACGAACGTTCTGGAAGCTGCCAGGATCCATAAAGTCAAAAAGCTAATATCGTTCATGGCGACCTGCGTATTTCCGGACAATTGCACTTATCCCTTGAAGGAAACGGATATTCATAACGGTCCGCCGCATCCATCAAATTTTGGATACGCTTATGCCAAAAGGATGCTGGACGTGCAAAGCCGCGCTTATAGAAAAGAGTGGAACTGCGATTATATAGTTGCAATTCCGACAAATGCTTATGGCCCGAACGACAATTTTGATCTTAAGGACGGGCATGTCATCCCCTCTCTTATCCATAAATGCTATCTTGCAAAGAAAAACGGTACAGATCTTGCAATATGGGGCAGCGGGAAACCTTTAAGAGAATTCATATTCTCAGATGATATTGCCAAGCTTATTTTCTGGGCGCTGGATAATTATAATGAGGATACTCCTATTATATTCAATCCCGGTGAAGAAGTAAGTATAAAACGAATAGTAGATCTTATAACAAAGAAGTTGGGATATAAGGGTGATATTATCTTTGATCCTTCAAAACCTGAGGGTCAATTGCGCAGGCCTTCTGATACAACAAAGCTGAAAAAATATTATCCGGAATTTAAATTCACTTCCATTGAAGAGGGGATAGAGAGAACGGTTGATTGGTTCCTTTTGAACTATCCGAATGTAAGGAAGTGAAGATATGAAATATAAAGCTTCAATGGTCGTTGAAAATCCTTTATATTTAGAAAACAAGTGGTTTTCAAGCGATCCAAATGTGATAAGGGACAACCAAAATGCCTGCTATATATCTTTAAGAGAAGTGCTTTGGAAATACGGAATAGATCTGGCCACGGAGGATATCAATCCTGTTGGGGGATCTGATATTGTCATCCGTTTAAATGTAGGAAGAAAAGTATACAGCCGGTCGTCGCAACAGAAATCTTATTTAATAATTACAGAGCCTGAATTCGTAATCCCGGGAAATTGGGACAGAGCAAATCACGAAAGTTTTGATAGGGTATTTACATGGAACGAAATGCTTGTTGACAATAACAAGTATTTTCTCCTGCGCATGGCGTATAAGTTTGGCCTGGATAGGGCCAGAGTTAATATGGCCGAAAGGAAACTTTGCACTATGATAGCCGGATATAAGTTCGCTCGTCACAGGAATGAGTTATATTCTGAAAGGCTTGCCGCGATCAACTGGTTCACAAAGAATCATCCGGAGGACTTTGAGCTCTACGGGGCAGGTTGGCCAAGCTATCGGCTGCCGTTCCTTGGAAGAGGGAAAACCAGCCTGTGCGGCTTCATAGCGACCCGGGTACCAAAAAGCATCCTTAAAATGGTCTTCCCTAGGAATACCGCTTATAGAGGGGGAGTTAAGTCAAAACATGAAACACTTCGTAAATACAGGTTCTCGATATGCTATGAAAACATGAAGGACATGCCGGGATACATTACAGAGAAGATATTCGACAGCTTTTCCGCAGGATGCATACCTATATACTGGGGAGCCTCCAATATTACCGAGCTTATCCCTTCAAATTGTTTTATTGATAAAAGAAAATATGTTAATTATGAGGAGCTTTGCCGGTATATCTCCGGGATAGATGAAAAATCGTACGGCAAATATATTGATAATATCGAGAGTTTTCTTAATAGTGATTCTGCTCGTATTTTTAGCGCCGATCATTTTGCGCAAACATTAAGCGGATATATCTTAAAAGATCTTAGACTGGTATGAGGGGGATCCATGCTTTCCAAGCTTCTTAAAAAAATAATGCCATTATCGAAACAAGAGAAAAGGGTTATGCCGTGGTGGAAAATCAATGGAGATGAAACTTTAAGGAAAGAATACGACCTTGATGAGGATTCTGTTGTTTTTGACATGGGCGGGTATGAAGGCAAATGGTCAAGAGATATTTTTGCAAAGTATGCCTGCAGGATCTATATCTTTGAGCCGGTACCGGAATATTTTAGTAATATCAGAAGTATCTTTTTGAACAATAGAAAGGTTGAAGTATTTAATTATGGGTTGGACAAGGATAATAAAAATGAGCAAATATCATTATTAGGAGATAGCTCCTCGATATTTAAAAGAGGTGGAAAACAGATCAACATTAAGCTGGTGAAGGCAGCAGACTTTCTGGCTGAAAAAATGATCAATAAGATCGACCTGATAAAGATAAACATAGAGGGGGGGGAATACGATCTGCTTGAGCATTTAATAGGATCCGGATTTATCAGGAATATCAATGATATTCAAGTGCAGTTCCATGATTTCATCCCGCAGGCGGAGGAACGGATGCATAACATACAATCAAAACTTAAAGAAACCCATTACCTGACTTATCAGTATCCTTTTGTCTGGGAGAACTGGAGAATAAAGGATAAAACATGATCATCATTAAATTAATGGGATGTTTTGGGAATCAGATGTTCCAATACGCTGCGGCTAAAAGACTGGCGGTAAGGCGGGGGACATCGTTAAAACTTGATGTTTCGGTCTACCGAACGGAACTAAAAGGTTCGACCCCGATACGCTTTGAGCTCGATCGTTTTAATATGAAGTATCAGACGGCTAAATGGAAAGACCTGTTTTTGGCAATGGAGAGCGAAGGGTTAAGGAGCAGAGTGAAAAAGATCATTATTCCAAATAAATACAGGATAAAAAAGATAAGGGAAGATCATTTTGGTTTTGACAGATCTTTGTTGGAAGCGCCGGACAACGTTTACCTTATTGGCGACTGGCAAAGCGAGAATTATTTTAAGGATATTGAAGGAATGATCCGGAAAGATTATCTATTTAGATCTCCCCAAAAAGGGAGGAACAGGGAATTGGCGGATCTGATCGCGTCTACGGAGTCGGTCGGTCTGCATATACGCAGAGGGGATTATGTATCTGATCCCATGATCAATATGATCCATGGGACCTGCGATCTCGGCTATTATTCCAGCGCAATAAAAGAGATCGTAAAGAGGACGAAAAGCCCTTATTTCCTGGTGTTTTCAGACGATATACAATGGGCAAAAGATAATTTAAAGATAGATCACCCCGTTATATTTGTTGATAATAACTCTGGCCGTGACGGCTTTGAGGATATGCGGCTTATGAGCCAGTGCAAGCATAATATAATCGCGAATAGCAGCTTTAGCTGGTGGGCTGCTTGGCTGAACAAAAATCCGGAAAAGATAGTCATAGCCCCGAAAAATTGGTTCAAAAATAAGGATGCTGACACAAGGGACCTGTTTCCCGAGGGCTGGGTAAAGATATGAGCGATACAACTAACAAAAACCAAATATTGGTGACAGGTGGGGCGGGATTTATTGGGAGCAACCTAGTTGAAAGATTGCTAAAAGATGGTTGCGATGTGATATGTCTTGATAATTTTAATGATTATTATGATCCACAAATTAAAAGAAGAAACATCGCACCTTTTTTGAACGTGGAGAAATTTCATGTGGTGGAAGCAGATGTCCGGGATATCGGCGCATTAAAAAGAGTGTTTGGGGAATATGAAATTCAAAAAGTAGTTCATCTTGCGGCGCAACCGGGAGTAAGGCTGTCTTTATTGGACCCTTCATTATATATAGATATAAATTACAAAGGCACGTTGAATCTTTTGGAAATGTGTAAAACAAAAAAAATAGAAAATATTGTATTTGCTTCCTCTTCATCTGTATATGGCGACACAAAAAAGATCCCATTTATAGAGGCGGGAGCAACAAGCCCCATTTCCCCTTATGGTGTTAGTAAAAGGGCGACGGAGCTTCTTTGTTATACATATAATAAGCTTTACCATATTCCTGTGACCATGCTCCGTTTCTTTGCCGTTTACGGTCCAAGGCAGAGGCCTGATATGGCTATTTACAAATTCATCAAATTTATTGACGACAATAAGGAAATAATAATCTATGGCAACGGCGAAAGTTGTCGGGATTACACGTATGTCACGGATATTATTGAGGGGATAATATTGGCATTGAAAAGCAATTTTGACTTTCAGATCTTCAATCTTGGAAATTCAAACCCCGTTTCTTTGTCCCATCTTATTTCTGTGATCTCTAAATGCATGAAAAAAACCGCGAAGATAAAATATATACCAGATCAAATGGGCGATCCTTACATTACCTATGCTGATATAAGTAAGGCAAAAGAATTATTGAATTATTGTCCCAAAATAAAGATTGATGAAGGGATTGCACGGTATGTGGAATGGTGTAAATATGGACAAACCTAAAGTAACAGTTTTAATGCCGGTTTATAACAGCGAAAAATACTTAAAAGAAGCCATAGAGAGCATCCTGAACCAGACCTTCAAGGATTTTGAGTTTCTGATAATTGATGACGCCTCTACGGACAAAAGCGTTGAGATCGTGAGCAGTTATAGGGATAGCCGAATAAGGATAATCCATAACGACAGGAATCTTGGGTGCGCAGAGAGCTTGAATAGAGGGGTTAAGCTTGCTATGGGCGAATATATAGCTCGAATGGATGCAGATGATATAAGTTTGCCCAACAGGCTCGAAAAACAGGTGCGTTTTATGGAAAAAAACCCTGATATAGGCATATGCGGCGCTTGGCATGAAAGCATCGGCGATGATGAAGGGGCCATATGGCAAACCCCCGTTAAACATGAAAGGATCTGCGTCGAGCTGCTATTCCTGTCATGCCTTTCCCATCCGACAGTTATTATGAGGCGAGAGCCGATACTCAAAAATGGTCTATTTTACGATGAAAGCTTTACGCTTGCAGGGGATTATGATTATTGGGCTAAAGCATCAAAGATCGTGCGCCTGGCCAACATGCCCGAAGTGCTCCTGAAATACAGGGTTTATGAACGAGCCGGTAATAGAAAGGATATACGGGAGCGCTTCACAGCGATAATAATTATAAGGCAGTTGCGGGACCTTTTGGGGAGTATTTCGGAGAAAGAATATGCTCTGCACAGGGGCTTGGCCGATCCAAATATCGGGCCAATAAAAGATCATCTGGAAGAAGTGAACAATTGGTTCGCCCGGATGAGAAATGCGAACGGGACCAGGAAGATATATGACAGGCAGTCCATGGAATGGGTGCTGGCGCAAAAATGGTTCCAGGCCTGCAGGAAGCTTTCAGTGCCGGAATTATTGAAATGGGGGAAATTCTGGAAATATTCTTTTTCATATTTTTCAGCTTTCACTTTACCCCAGAGGATCATGAGTGTTTATCGTTTCTTAAGAGTAATGTCCCAGGATCTATGGAAGAACGGGAAAACACATAAACTAAACAAAATCATAGCCGAAAATGATTTGAAAAAACTTAAAGTGACCGTTTTAATGCCGGTCCATAACGGGGAAAAATATTTAAGGGAAGCCATGGAAAGCGTCCTGAACCAAACTTTCATGGACTTCGAATTCGTTATAATAGATGATGCATCAAAGGATAACAGCGTTGATATAGTGAAAAACTATAAAGATAGCCGAATAAAGTTATTCCTTAATGAACAAAATCTCGGCATTTCAAAAAGCTGCGCTAAAGGTGTCAGGCTTTCCAAGGGTAAATATATCGCCCGCATGGATGCGGACGATGTATGCTTGCCCAAAAGGATCGAAAAACAAGTGGATTTTATGGAAAAGAATCCTGATATAGGCATATGCGGCGCCTGGACCGAAAGTATCGGCGAGATCGAAGGACATGTATGGCAGCCCCCTGTTAAGCACGAAAGGATCTGCATTGAGCTGCTTTTCTTGTGCTCCCTTGCCCATCCGACAGTTATGATGAGGAAAGAGTCCATATATAAAAACGATCTCTTCTATGATGAAACTCTTGTATCCGGCGAGGATTATGAGTTATGGGTCAGGGCAGGCAGAGTTGTGCGGCTGGCGAACATTCCCGAAGTTTTGCTTAAACACAGAGAATACGGGAGGGTTCAGGATTATCTTGACCTGCGGAAGATAGCGACGGAGACGATCCGTAAAAAACAATTGTCGGACCTGGGAGTAAACTTTACAGAAGAGGAATATTCCCTTCACGCCAGCCTTGTCAATATGGATCTTGTGCCGACAAAGGCATATTCGGATAAAATATATGCCTGGTTCAACAGACTGTTATCCGCAAATAAAAAAAAGAAGATATACGACCGGCAAACGCTTGAATGGGTCCTCGCTCACAAATGGTTCCTGGCTTCCAGAAAACTTCCAATAATGGAATTGTTGAAATGGGGGGAATTCTGGCAATATGCTTTTTCATATTTCTCCGTGTTCACTTTACCCCAGAAGATGAAGAGCATCTATTTATTATTAAATATGATGCTTCATGATGTAAGAATCTTCAACAGGGAAGCAGTTAAATAATGGAAAATATCCTTTCCGGAGATAAAAGAACCCTCAAAGATATTGCGCCGTTCCTCATCTGTGGTTTTATTGCGTTCTTATTCGCCCTGGCGGTAATGAGATCATTTCTATTCATATCTATTGCTTTGATGGCGTTATATTTTCTTGTGCTTCTTTTTATGGGGGCCAAGGGGCTTAATATCGGTTATCTTATATTGGTGTTTTCTCTTCCCCTGGTTTTATTTGTACCAATGGGCATGATCCCGGTCAATCATACATATCTTCTATTTAACATCCGCTTTCTTTTTTATTTGGGCATATTATTATTGTGGGGTGTATTGGTTTTAAGAAAAAAAATACGCCTTGATCCTATCAATGACAATATAGTTCATGTCCTCCTCTTCTTTTATTTAATGGAGATAGTATCTTTAATGTATTTCAGGGGCATTAACATACCCGATTTTCGCGATAGCTTTGTATTTCAGGACATCAGGGACCAGAGCATGTCCCTGATAATGTTCTTATTGACCATTTCGCTTTGCAAGAACAAGGAAAGCATCAAAAAAACCATTCTTGCGCTAAGCGCATCCGCCCCCATTGTCATCGGGATCGGTTTCCTGGAATGGGCCTTCAACTGCGCAATATGCTCCCCAAGAACGATTTTATTGCGGGAATTCACCCAGGTATCAAGCACTTTCTGGGACCCGAATCATCTTTCCAGGTATCTTGTTATCCTTATCCTGTTATATCTCCCGTTTTATTTATACAGCGCCGCGAAAAATACATGGCTTTTCTTTTTGTCGCTTTCATCGCTGATCCTGCTGCCGCTCACCAGATCTGTCTCAGGATTTATTTCATTGGTGTTGGGCTTTTTGCTCATTTTATTTAACATAAAATATTACATTAAAAGGGAAAAAGGATCTTATGCGGGGGCGGGGAAAGTTACGCCCGGTGTGTTCGTATGGTTCATATTGATAATTGTTATTGCGCTGATGGGGGCCTGGATCCTTTCCCAGGTCAGCATCTATTCCGAGCTTATTTTCCATAAGATGAGCGCGATAGAAGGGTCCGCAAGGCAGAATATGGACCTTGCCGCGCTGGAAATGTTCCTAAAGCATCCGCTCTTCGGGGTGGGCTTTTCTAATTACAGCATCCTTTTTTCATCATTTAATCCCGGGTTGCACCTTTGGGGGATGGGGGGGATGCCCATTATACATGATTCGTTCATGAGCGTTGCATCGGAATTGGGCATAACGGGGCTTATACTTTTATTCATTATTTACATCTATTTTGGGAAGACCGCCTTGATAAACAGCAGGAACATTCAAGACGATTTCCTGAGAAGAACACAAATATCTTTAGGGGCGATCTGGATAGCTTTGATCGTCAACAGTTTTGCTTATTTTAAATTCTTTGAGGATCCGAAGGTCTGGCTTGTCGCGGGGCTTATTTATGCCATTAACAAGATGACATTTGCAGGGAAACAGGAAAATGCGCAATAAAAAAATAAAAGTGTTGCATGTTCTTCCGTTTTTGAATAAGGGAGGCGGGACAGAACGCATCGTTTACGATATATTATCAAGGCTTGATGCTGATCTGTTTGAACCCGCAATTTGCATAACGCATAAAGAGGCTGACCCATCACAGAGATCAAAATACATTAATGCCGGAATAAAAATATATGAGCTGCCCCAAAAATCGAATCGCAGGGACCGGTTTGTCGGATTATTGAAGTATCTTCGTTCCAATTACCATGATATTGCTCATATCCATACATATGACACCAATGAGATCTACGCCCGGTTAGTTTGTATCCTTGCCGGGGTCCCTGCAATTCTCACATATGACCACAGGTTTTCCTGGTGGGACGATCGACCCATATTCAATCTGGCTTGGTCCACATTGAACTTATTCACGTATAAAAACATTGCTGTTTCTGATACCTGCCGTGATTTCAGAAGACAATGTTGCTTCTGGCAGAAAGACAAGGTCATTACGGTCAATAACGGGGTGGACCTGGATGTCTTTTCCCCTGCTTCTTCGCAAGAAAAACGAAAATTCAAGATGCAGTACGGGATCGACCCGGGGGATCTTGTTGTGGGGGCCGCCGGCCGCCTTGTTGAAGTGAAAAGGTTCGATATGCTGATAAAAGCCGCAAAACTACTGGAGAACAGAAAGAACATAACCTTTGTTCTTGCGGGAAGCGGTCCCCTGGAGGGGAGTCTTAAACGCCTCGCCGGGGAACTTGGCCTGAAAAAGATGAGGTTCGCGGGATGGCTCAATGATAGCCCGTCTTTTTATAAAGCCCTTGATGCTTACGTGATGAGCAGTGAGTTCAATGAAGGATTTGGCCTTGTCACAGCCGAGGCAATGGCTTCGGGTGTTCCTGTTATTGCCGTGAACGATCCGAACCATGTTAATGTGATAACGCACGGCCACGGCATATTTGTAGATCCGACTCCTCAGGGGATAGCGGATGGAATAGAAAAGATACTTGATAACAGGCAACTTGCCCTTGAACTTTCGGCAAAAGGCAGAAAACGGGCTGAAGAATGTTTTGATGTAAACCGT
>Ga0315295_10003218_pt1 | contig 13863 bp, 9 predicted proteins | sample YL17G14_0_MG_FD_204453 | JGI IMG/M metagenome (GOLD analysis project Ga0315295, IMG submission 204453) | Sediment microbial communities from Yellowstone Lake, YNP, Wyoming, USA - YL17G14_0 | ecosystem: Environmental > Aquatic > Freshwater > Lake > Sediment | place: USA: Wyoming | collected...
TCCGAACTATTTTGTTCGTGATCTTAAGAATGACAAAATATCACAAATCACTCGATTCCCTCATCCTACACCACAATTGGTAAATGTGCAAAAAGAGCTTATACGGTATGAGCGTGGGGATGGGATAAAAATGACCGCAACACTTTACCTTCCTCCAGGCTACAGGGTAGAAGATGGCCCTCTACCCATACTAATGTGGGCATATCCTGAGGAGTTCAAAAGTGCGGATGCTGCTGGACAGGTGACAGACTCACCCTACCGTTTTATAAGAATCGGTGGGGGGTCAGCGTTGCTATGGTTGGTGTTGGGGTATGCCGTCCTTGACAATCCAACAATGCCGATCGTTGGGGAAGGTGATTTAGAACCGAATGATAAGTACATCGAACAACTAGTGGCAAGTGCAGAGGCAGCAGTCAATGAGGTTGTTCGTCGAGGGATTGCAGAAAGGGGACGGATTGCAATTGGTGGTCATTCTTATGGTGCTTTTATGACAGCAAATCTTTTAGCTCATTGCGATATATTTTCTGCAGGAATAGCTTGTAGCGGTGCTTACAACAGGACTTTAACTCCCTTTGGATTTCAAGCTGAAGAAAGAACTCTCTGGCAAGCACCGGAAGCGTATTTTACGATGTCTCCCTACATGCATGCCAATAAGGTTAACGAACCGATACTACTGATTCACGGACAGGAAGATAGTAATGCCGGAACATACCCGATGCAAAGTGAACGCTTTTATAATGCCATAAAAGGCCACGGAGGTACTGCAAAACTGGTTATGCTGCCCCATGAAAGTCATGGTTATCGTGCACGGGAGTCGGTAATGCATGTGGTTTGGGAGATGAATAATTGGCTGGAAAAATACGTGAAAAAGGTTAAACCAGTAGAGTGACCTTTGTTTGCTAACACCTGTCGATAGAACCATTTTCCAGCATGCCAGAAACTGCTTGAACCTTTCCTCTAATCAAATGACTTGAACTGTGCTATTATTGCTGACATCAGACAATTTGGAGCAGTTCCAACAGGAGAACGGCCTACTCCCAACCAACCTTTCCACCAATCAACACACATGTTCTCCCTACTCCATTCTCCCCTCTCAAAAAATCTCAAAATTCTTCAAAATCCTGCATTCCGAATGCCGTATCCGGAGTGCGCATTGGGTAAATATGACTTGACGGATGGGGGCGGAACAATTACACTGGCTGTTTTGGTTCTGGGGCGTATTCAGGAGTGATTATTGTGGAAGAGGCTATTGCCAAGGCCGATGCTTTGATTGAGGCGATGGAGTATATCCGTGGCTTTCGCGGGCGGATTGTGGTCGTAAAGTTAGGCGGGAGCGTTCTGGACGATATTGCCCTGCAGAAGGAGCTTCTGACGGACATCGCCTTTATGTCAACTGTGGGGATGCGCCCGATCATCGTTCACGGGGGCGGCAAGGCAATCACCAAGGCGATGAACGAGACGGGGATGGAGCCGGTCTGGGTGCAGGGACGGCGGTACACCGACGAGCGGACCCTGACGATAGTCGAGCATACCCTGGTGCATAAGATCAATGTGCCCATCTGCGAAATGCTCGAAGAATTGGGCTGTGAGCCGATGGGGCTTCATTCGCTGAGCAGTTGCGTGCTGTTTGCCGAGACGCTGAGGCTGGCGGGCGAGGACGGACGCAAGATAGACATCGGATTCGTGGGGCAGGTTACGAGCGCAAACGGCAACCTGCTGAAGAAGATGTGCGCGGACGGGACGATACCCGTAATCGCATCTGTGGCGCTGGACAAGGCCGGCGGCAAGCTCAACGTCAACGCCGACAGCGCCGCGGGCAAGGTGGCGGCGGAGGTCGCGGCTGAGAAGCTGGTTATGGTGAGCGATACGCACGGGATACGAAGGGATATAAACGACCCGAATAGCTGGATATCGAGCCTGAATGAGAAACAGATCAAGGAGATGATTGAGGCGGGGATCATCACCGACGCGATGTTCCCTAAGGTAGAGGCGTGCCTTGCTGCGCTGGAGGCCGGCGTGAAGAAGGCGCACATTATCGACGGGCGGATTCCTCATTCGCTGCTGCTTGAGATTTATACGGACAAGGGGATCGGGACGGAGATTGTGAGGAATTGAGAATTATGACCACGCAGGAGACGATTGAGTTGTTTGACAAGTACGTTATTGCCAATTACGGGCGGCTGCCGCGGGTAATAGTCAGGGGCGAGGGGTGCTACCTGTACGACGCCGAGGGCAATAAGATACTGGATATGTTCCCCGGCTGGGCGGTCAGCGCGCTGGGGCACTGCCATCCAAAGGTGGTGGCAGCCCTGCGGAAGCAGGCGGGCGAGCTTCTGCACATTGACAATACGTTCTACTCCGAGCCGCAGGGACAGTTGGCAAAACTGTTGAGCGAACGGGCGTTCGGGGGCAAGTGCTTTTTCTGCAACAGCGGGGCCGAGGCGAATGAGGCGGCGATGAAGCTGGCGCGCCTTTATACAGCGAAGGAGAAGTATAAGTTCATCACGGCTGAGGGGAGCTTTCACGGCAGGACCTTTGCAACCGTCACTGCGACGGCGCAGCCCAAGTATCACGAGGGCTTTCTGCCGCTGCTGCCGGGTTTTTCCTATATTCCGTTCAATGATGTCGCGGCCCTCGAATCGGCATTCAGCGATGAGGTCGCGGCGGTTATGGTCGAGCCGATTCAGGGCGAAGGCGGTATAAACGTCGCCACGGAAGAGTTCCTGCAGGCGATTCGTCGGCTTTGCGATGAGAACGGTGCCGTAATGATTCTGGACGAGGTGCAAACGGGGATCGGCAGGACGGGCAAGTGGTTCGCGTATCAGCATTTTGACGTCGAGCCGGACATTATAACGATGGCCAAGGCGCTGGGCGGCGGTGTCGCAATCGGGGCGATGATGGCGAAGCCGGAGCTTGCAGCGGTGCTGACGCCGGGCAAGCACGCCTCGACTTTTGGTGGCAACTGCATAGCGTGTGCGGCGGGGATTGCGGTCATCGAGGCGATAGAAGAGGATAATCTCCTGCAGAATGCTGCGGAGCTCGGGCAATACACCAAAGACAAGCTGCTGCAATTGAAGCAGAATCACTCGGTAATAGACAGCGTTCGCGGGATCGGGATGATGATCGGCGTGCAGTTGACCGGCCCGGGGGCGGCGATAGTCGATAAGTGCCTGGAGCAGGGGCTGCGGATAAACTGCACACACGATACGGTACTGCGGTTGATGCCGCCGATGATTGCGACAAAAGAGCAGATTGACCGGGCAATAGAGATTCTTGACGGCGTTTTGTCCCCACCGGATGGCGGGGCCAAGTGAGGGTGAATGATGAAGGATTTTCTTGCGATAATTGATTGCCCGATTGAGACGCTCAATGAGCTATTGGAGCTTAGCGCGAGCCTGAAGAAACTCTACAAGGGCGGGGGCAGGGATTTGTGTTTGTCGGGCAAGGTTCTGGCGATGCTGTTTGAGAAGCCGAGCCTGCGGACGCGGATCAGTTTTCACGTTGCGATGACGGATTTGGGTGGCAGCGCGATTTACGTCAAGCCTGAGGACATCGGCGGTATCGGCAAGCGTGAGCCGGTCAAGGATATGGCGCGGGTGTTCAGCCGGTACGTCGATGGGATTATGGCGCGGACGTTCGAGCACAGCACCGTAACCGAGCTTGCGAAATATGCGACTGTGCCGGTGATAAACGCCCTGACGGACTGGTCGCACCCGTGCCAGGCGATGGCGGACGTGCTGACGATTAAGGAGCATTTGGGGCGAATAGAGGGCATCAGGCTCGCCTACGTGGGCGACGGCAACAACGTCGCCCGGTCGCTGGCGTTTGCGTCGGGCAAGTTCGGTATGAAGATGGTGATTGCCGCACCGGCTGGCTACGAGCTTGACGCCGAGACAATAAACAGGGCCAACGTCGTAACGGCCGGGAGCGTCCGGCAGACGAACGACCCGTGGGCGGCCGTTGCCGAGGCCGATGTAATTTATACCGATACCTGGGTTAGCATGGGGCAGGAGAATGAAAAGCAAAAACGGGTGGCGGCGTTTGCGGGCTTTCAGGTCAATGCCGAATTGGTGAAAGCGGCGCCGGCGGGCGTGAAGATTATGCACTGTCTGCCGGCCAAACGCGGCTACGAAATCACCGACGAAGTTACAGAGATGCCCAATTCGATCATATTCGACCAGGCCGAGAACCGCCTCCACTTCCAAAGGGCCCTGCTCAAAAAACTGATGGGCCAACGATGACCACTCACAAGATAATCATTGGCGACTCGAGATGTATGGGTGAATTGCGCGACGAGTCCATCCATTTGATTGTTACCTCGCCGCCATACTGGCAGCTCAAAGACTACGGAAACGGCAGTCAGATAGGTTTTGACGACAGTTACGAAGACTATATCAACAACCTCGACTTGGTCTGGAACGAGTGTCATAGAGTGCTGCACAAAGGCTGTCGATTGTGCGTGAATATCGGCGACCAGTTTGCCCGCTCCGTGTATTACGGCAGGTATAAGGTAATTCCCATCAGGACTGAGATCATCAAATTCTGCGAGACCAAAGGCTTTGACTATATGGGGGCCATCATCTGGCAGAAAGTCACCACCTGTAACACTACAGGCGGTGCGACGATAATGGGGTCATTCCCTTATCCGCGCAACGGGATTCTGAAAATCGACTATGAGTTCATCCTCATTTTCAAGAAACAAGGTGTCGCCCCTGATGTCAGCAGAGAGACCAAAGAAGAGTCCAAACTGACAATCGACGAGTGGAACGAGTTCTTTGCGGGCCATTGGAATATCCCCGGCGAAAAACAAGACAAACACTTAGCCGTTTTCCCCGAAGAAATCCCTCGGCGTTTAATCAAGATGTTCAGCTTTGTCGGCGACACCGTTCTCGACCCATTCTTAGGCAGCGGGACGACTTCTCTAGTCGCAAGAAAACTGGCGCGGGATTCCGTCGGTTACGAAGTCAACCCCGACTTTCTGCCGGTCATAAAGGAGAAATTGGGAATAGAGCACAGAGCACTCTTTGAAGACGCGCAGTCTGAGATAATCCAGCAGGAAAACCCGAAAACGAACTTTGCGGAAGCGATTAGCCGCCTACCCTATGTGTTCAAAGACCCTGTGAAATTTGATAAGAAGGTTGACCCGCGAAAACTCCAGTTCGGCTCAAAAATAAATAATCATAGTTCCCGCAAAGAAGAATATTACTACGTAAAAGAGGTAGTTTCTCCGGAGCAATTGGTTGTTGGAGACGGACTGAAAGTAAGACTCTTGGGAGTGAAAGAAAAACCACAAACCAGCGGCCAAGCAATTCAGTTTTTAAGGGATAAGACCAGCGGCCAGAAGGTTTTTATGAAGTTCGACACCGTTAAGTATGACCGCCAGAATAACCTGATGTGTTACTTATACCTTCAGAACAAGACTTTCATAAATGCCCACTTGGTTAAAGAGGGCTTAGTGTCAATTGATACCGAAACGGATTTCAAGTTCAAAAGGAAGTTTGTACACCTGGCACAAAGAGGAGCATTTCAAAAGTGAAAATCCATTCGAAGAGTTTCGGCAAGAAGGAAAAGGTGCTGAATTATGCCAACCAGACGTATCAATTATCCCGGCCCAATAAAGTAGGGGCTGTTATGGCCTTAATCAGAGAGTGCCAGCCGAAAACTATCGAGGAGTGGGAAAAATGGTACTTCGAAAAAGCACATACGGAGGGGAAGAATCCTGCGAAAGTCACGAATGATACGCTCGTAGAACTCGGTGAGAGATTGTATGTCAAAATCACAGAGATTGTTATCCCTGAATGGCAGGAGGCGTTCAATCAACTGACGCTCCAGGACTGCATCGACTACATATACAACCTCACCATCAACAGAACCTATGACGGGTTCTACAGAGAAAAATCCGTCGTAACTGAAACGCTGGAGAAGAAGTTTTCGGATGTTAAATTTGTCGAATCGGAGCCGGAACTAGACCACGCGGGAGACATTGATTATCTGGGGTACGTTGGCAATAAAGCGTTTGGCATACAGATAAAACCCGTAACCGCCAAAGCGAACTTCGGCAATTATTCTCCTTCGGAAAGGATGAAGGCAAGCTTCCGAGCGTTTGAACAAAAATATGGAGGCAAGGTATTCATTATTTTCAGCATCGATGATGAAATAAAGAATATAGAGGTTCTCGAAGAGATAGAGAAGGAAATTGTCCGACTCAAAAGGCTGCAAGAAGGAGGGAAGGGTTGAAGGGCCGACGCAAGATACTTGTAGCCAGTACGAATCCGGGGAAGGTCCGCGAGTTGCGGGTGATGTTAGATGCGGATGTGGAGTGGGTGGGGCTCTCGGATTTTCCCGGTATCAAGGAGGTAAAAGAGGACGGGACTACTTTTGCACAGAATGCCTGCAAGAAGGCTACAGAGTACGCGAAGGCGACGGGGCTTTGGACGATTGCGGATGATTCGGGCTTAGTCGTTGATGCGCTCGGCGGCGAGCCGGGGGTGAAGTCGGCGCGGTTTTCAGGAGAGAAGATGGCGGGCGAGGAGCGGACACTTATTGACCATCGGAACATTGCTAAAGTTCTGGAGCTTCTCAAGGACGTGCCGAGGGAAAAAAGGACGGCTCGGTTTGTGTGCTGTCTGTGCCTGGCGAGTCCGCAAAAGATACTGCTTGAGACTCAAGGGACATTGGAGGGCTTCATTGCCGATAAAGAGATCGGGAACAACGGATTCGGGTACGATCCGATTGTGTTTGTGCCGAGGGCGAATAAGACGGTTGGTCAAATGACCGTGGAGGAGAAAAACGCGATTTCGCATCGCGGCAATGCGATCAGAAAACTCAAGCCGATTCTTGACGAATTACTTCGAGGGAAGCGATAAACCGGCGTGAAACGCCGGGCTAAATGTGACGGGGGCGTGCGGAGAAAATCCGTTGGCAATGAAAACGCACCGGGATATTATGTGCCCAAGTACAGATTGTGCACAGTGTGTTCACTGGAGGATAGATTATGCGTGGTATTGATCAGCGAAGTTTTTTGAAGAGCTCTGTTGTGGCGGCGGGGTCGCTGGCGTTTGTGCAGGGGACGAGAAGATCAGGTAGAACATCCAAGCGACTGTTCGGTTTTGACGGATTTCGGCCCGTTGCTTGACAGGTAATAAATTGCTTGACGGTGTCAGCCAGACACAGTATTTGTAGCGGCAACGGGATACAATACAGACAAAAAGGATTTTGTGGTATTAGGAATGGAACAGGCGAGCGAGCGAAGGTCAGAGCAAAGGCTGCGTTATCGTTGGCCGGTTCGGTTTGCCGGGGATGCGCAACAGACGCCTGCGCCGGGTCAGATAATCGATATTTCAAGCGGTGGTATGGGGCTGCTTTGCCGGGCCGACGAGAATTGTCCGCAGCTGGGCCAGCCGATACGTGCGAGCTTTGGCGTGCCGCACTTCGATTCGGAGGGGTCTTTTGATACTGTGCTGTTCAATCGGATGGGGCGGGTCTGCCGGGTGGCGGACGTTGACAGATCGATTCGTTTCATCGCGCTGCAGTTCGGCGAGCCGTTGTTTTTCAAGCCGGGGGAGCAGAATATCAGTGAAACCGAGATCCGGGAAAGACTCAAGGCCAAGGCCAAGTCGATAGTTGAGTCCAGAGCGAAGGCGGATGCCGAAGCGAAGGCCAGAAGATATGCAGAGGCAGAGGCCCAGGCGGAGAGGGAAGCGAGGGCGGATGCGGAAAAACTGGCGAGGGGCTACAGTGAAGCATTGGCCGCGGCGGAAGAGCAGGCGAAGTTATACGCACAGGGTAAGGCGCAGGCGGAAGAGAAGCTGCGACTTGAGATTGAAGCGAGACGGCGGGCTGAGGCCGCGGCGCGAGTTCAGGCCGAGGCTGTAGAAGAAGCTGAGAAGGTGATTAGGGCGGAGGCGGAAGAGCAAATCAGGGTTTACAGAGAGGCGGCCGATGTAGCGGAAGAACAGGCGCAGGTTGAGGCTGAAGCGCGGGCTAAAGCCGAGGCTAACGCCCAGGGCGAGGCGAAGGCCAGGGCGCGGGCGGAAGAGGCGCTGAGGCAGGAGGTCGCGGCCAGAGAAATGGTCGAGCGAGAGACAAAGGCCGAACTGGAGGCGAAGGCAAGGGCTTGCGCCGAGGCCCAGGAGAAGCTGCGGGCGGAGGTTCAGGCAAGGCTGGAGGCGGAACAGCGCGCGAAGGAGGAAATCGAGCAGAGCGCAAAGGCGCAGGCTGAAGCGAGATTGGAGGTTGAAAAACAGATAAAGGCGGAGGCCGAAGAGCAGGTCGAATTTTACAAAGAAGCGCTTGGCATAGCTGAGGAAGAAGTGGAGGTGGAGGCGGAAGCGCGGGCGCGGGCCGAGGCGAAAACGCAGAACGAGGTTGAGGCCAAGTCCCGGGCGGAAGAGGCGCTTAGTTTGGAGGTCGAGACCAGAGGGAGAATCGAGCAAGAGGCGAGAGCCGAATTGGAAGCGAGGGCGCGGGCCTGTGCCGAGGCCCAGGAGAAATTGCGGGCTGAGATTCAGGCAAGACTGCGTGCTGAGGAGCAGACAAGAATAGAGGCCGAGAAGAGGGCGAAGCTCGAAGCCAGGCTAAAATCGAAAGAAGAGGCCAGGGCGGAGAGGATAGCGAAGGCTCAGGCCAAGGCCGGGGCGAAGGTTGAGATGCAGGGTTACGCCGAGGCGATAGCCAAGGTCAAGGAGCAGGCTAAGGCTGAGGTTTTGGCCCGGGCCGAATTGGAAAAGAAGCTGAAGGCGGAGATCAAAGCGAGATACAAGGCCGAGGCGGATGCAAAAGCCCAGGCGCAAGCGGGGGTCCGGGCTGAGAAAGAGGCCAGGGCGAAGGCTGAGGAGGATGCGAAGTTCTACAGGGAAATGATAAAAAAAGCCGACGCGAGGGCGCAGACCGAGGCCGACGAACGTGCGAAAGCAGAGGCCAAGGCCGCGGCCGAAAGCAGGGCCAGGCTTGAGGCTGAGGCGAAGGCCCGTGCGGAAGTGGGAACATTGCTCGAGGCTGAGAGGGCGGGGAGAATCAAGGCTGAAGAAAAAGCGAAGGCCGAGGCAGAAGCAGCCAGGAAGGCGCATGAAAAGTTGCAGCCCTATTCAGAAGCGAGAGACCGGGCTGAGGAAAAGCTCAAGAGCGAAACTGAGGCGAAGATCAGGGCCGAGGAAAAGGCAAAGGCAGAGGTCGAGAAGCGGTTGAAAGCGGAAGCCCAAGCGGCGACGGAGGCGAGATTAAGGACAAGGGCCCAGAGGGAGGCCAAATCGCAGGCCAAAAAGCAGGCGAAGGTTGAAGCAAGTGCGGAAAAAAGAGCCAGGTCTTATGCCGAGGAGATTGCGAAAGTGCGGGCGGAAGCTGCGGAGGAAGTAGCCAAAGTCAGGGCCGAGGCGGAAAAGGCAGCGGCGAAAGCAAGAGCGGAATTTGAAGAAAACGCCGAGGCAAAGACAGAAACGCAAGAGCACGAAAACGCCAAGACAACCGCGAAGGCCAAAGGCAAATCCAAGGCGAAAGCAGACGACAAACAAGGCACAGCGAGAGGCTTGTTGAAGAAGGTGGACAAGTTCGTTACCGACAAGAACAAGATTTTTTGAGGCGCCGGCATCAGAGGGAAATGCGGAGGTGTCGCAGGCGAAGGTGAGCGATTCTTCCCCGCGCAGGATTGTTGTTCCGGCGTTTCTGATCGCCGGCTGGGTGCTTCTGTTACTGGGCCTGCAAGACCAGGCGGATGGTGAATATTCCGCCGGACTGCACCTCAACAGACGTACTGCCTCCCAGCGCCGCAACGACCCTCTGCACCAGGGCCAACCCCAGCCCGCAGTGGGAGCCTGTTCCTGTTCGTGATGAATCGCCGCGCCAGAGGCAATCGAATACGTGTGCCGCCTGCTCGTTTGTGAGGCGGCATCCGGTATTGGAGACGGTGATTTCAACGGAGCCGTCTATTTGACGGGCCGTTGTCCAGATTCGCCCCGCTTCGTCGGCGTATTCGACCGCATTGTCGAGAATGTTCGAGAATACGATGGACAGACTCTCACGGTCTGATTGACAAGTCGTATGGGCGGGTACGCGGTTCTCAAAAACGATGTCGCGTTTGGCTGCTCCGGCACTGAAGGTCCGCCAGGAGGAGTCTATGAGCTCTGCGAGGCGAATTTGCTCGCGGCGAAAAGCCGTCTGTTTGGCTTCGATGCGGGCGAGCGTCAGCAGGTTGTTGACCATTGCCTGCATATTCTTTGCGATGGTCAGGCAATCGCAAAGTGCGGTTTGATACTCGTCTGCACGGCGGGTCCTCGTCAGGGTCACTTCGAGTGTTGAGCGTATTCCGGCCAGGGGCGTTCGCAACTCGTGGGCGACATCGGCGGCGAAACGGCGTTCCCGGGCGAAAGAGGCGCCCAGGCGGGCCAGTAGCTCATTGAGCCTGTTCTTGATTGGCATTATCTCCGCGGGCATCTTCTCGGTTCCGACTCTAACGTTGAGGTCGTCCTCGGTTATGGCCGCTATTTCGGCGGCAAGGGAATTGAGGGGACAAAGCCCCCGGCGAACGACGACGGCTGCAACGAGAACGGATAGTGTGATTGTGCCGACCGAGGCAATCAAAAGCAGCCAGCGCAAGAACTCCAAATGTCGCAGCATATCGCCGGCGTCCCGAGCGACTACGAGGGTGAGCGCGAGTGTCTTTTCCGGCTGCCGGGGATTTTTCTCCTCGCTGTCTGCGGCTCTCGGGCGGAATCCGAGGCCGGCGGCCCGGCCGGGGCGGCCATTTCTCAATTGCAGCGCGCCGAAGGCAGGCTCGCCCGCGGCGCCTTCAAAACGCAAGAGGTCATCTGCGCCCAATGAAGGCGACCTCGCAAGAACGGCGCCGTCGGGCCGCCATAGCTCGTAGTAAGTGGGGCGTTCGGCCTCTTGAAATTCCGGCATCTGTGCAACTTCAAATTCGAGCTCAATCTCCTCGCGATTCTGTTCGACGGATGCGGCCAGCATGCGGGCCATGGATGCCAACGACGTGTCAAACTGGTTGATCAGTGCGCGACGGATGGCTGTGTAGATTACGAGGCTAAAGACAATCAGCAACAGCGTCATACCGCTTATTATGCCTATGAGTAAACGCACACGAAGCGAACGATTCACGATTGCGCTCCTAAAATATACCCGCGACCTCGCACGGTTCGAATCAGGGCGGGTCTGCCGGGACGTTCGATCTTCCTGCGGAGATAGCCGATATACACGTCCACGACGTTACTTGATACAGACGAGTTGAACTCATAGACGTGCTCCCATATATCCGTGCGGGACACCGTCTGGCCGGCCCGCATCGCCAGATACTCCAGGAGGGCGTATTCTCGCGGCGTAAGCTGAATTTCGTCCCCGCCGCGACAAACGCGCTGTCTCGTCAGGTCAATCCGCAGGTCCTGAATTTCAATTTGAGGGTTCTTCTCTCTGTAGCCGCGGCGCACTAATGCGCGAATCCTTGCGAGCAGCTCCTCGAACGCAAACGGCTTGACAAGATAATCATCCGCTCCGAGGTCCAGGCCGGTCACTCGGTCCTGCAGCTCGTCTTTGGCTGTGAGGATCAAGACGTGGGACTTTCGGCCTTGAGACCTGAGCTTCTTGAGTATCTCAAGCCCATCGAGGCCCGGCAGCATCAGGTCAAGTATTATTGCATCGTAGTCGTTGTTCAAGGCATACCACAGGCCCTCTTGTCCGTCACCTGTAGTATCTACTGCGTAGCCTGCCTCCCGCAATCCCTTTGTAAGGGATTGCCGCAGAGGTCGATAGTCTTCTATAAGCAGTAGTCGCATGTTCACGTCCACTAAGAAAGCCGCTCTCAGCAGCGGCCTCATGTACATTTTAGCTGCTGAAGCGAACCGTGTCAGGACTTCCTTACCTTTCCATCATGGTCTGCAGTCAGTCTTTGCTACGTGCACCATCGGTTTGCGACGGAGACTCACGCATAATAGGCTGTATCGTATGGTCGTTGGCATCCAGTTGGGGCCAATTCGGCGAGGGAGCGTCGGGAAGCAGGACATGTGGAGTGATAAAGAGCGTCAGGACGCTGTTTCGGGTCGCTTTTTGAGTTTTCCTGAACAAAGGCCCGATGAGCGGCACATTGCCCAGGACCGGCACTTTGATAACGGCTTGGCTCATTTCCTGCTCGCGCAGGCCACCGATCACCAGGGTCTGGCCTTCGCGTACAACGACCGTAGTCGTGGATTCCCGATTGACCTGTTCGGGCAGGCCGGCGTCGGGTGTGAAGGTAAAGCTTCCGACCTTGACCGACACCACCATGCTGATTCGACCGTCCGCCAGAAGGGTGGGGGTAATGCGGCCCTGGGTGTCCGCCGAAATATCGCTCTTCTTGACGATGGGACGGCCTGATACGTCATAGCCCTCGTTGAAGAAGTAGTTCAGTGTCTTGCGAATCTGAATCATGGCTTCCTGGCCGCTGACAGCGACCGTTCGCGGGTTAGTCAGGATCGTGCCTTTGCCGTCCTGGACCAGTGCGTTTAACCGAACAAAGAACTCTTCCGGCAGTCGGCCAACACCCTGGTAGAAGAACTGGCCGGTCCCGGGATAAGTGGTCAGTCCGCCTAACGTGGCGTCTGGGCTCAGGTCACGAATCGCATTACCCATAGGTTGGAACATGCCGAAACGTCCCTTGGAATAGGTCCAGTCCAGCCCGAGTTCACGGGTGGCTTCGTCGGTCAGCTCCACAGCCAGCAGATCCACCAGAATCTGGGTGGCCGGGGTGTCAATCAGTTTCAGATTGTTCTGGAGCTCGGCCAGAAGCTCGGCAGGACCCATGAACAGGAATAGATTGCGGGACGCGTTCGCAGTAATATATTGGGCATACTTGGACGGTAATGATGAAAGAGCTTCTTCCACGGTCATGTGCGAGGGCTCAATCGTCCGGATGACGATACCGGAATCCTTCGAGGAAGGTTCCAGAGCGGTAGGCTTCGGTGTCGTGCCGGGAGAGAGTTGCTCCTGTCGCTGTCCGGCTGATGGCGCGCTGGCCACCATCGGCGCGGCCCGGCCTATTGGGGGCCCGTCACAGGCTCGGGCCAAAGGGCTGATTAGGCGTTCCGGCAGATCCACGCGATAGACATCCGGCTGCATGATGCCGTCGGCTTTGCTGATGATCTTGGAGATCGTGATGAACAACGACCGGCTGTCCGGCGACCACGAGATATTGACCACGCCGTCATCACGATCCTCGCAGGCCTCGATTTGCTTGCGATCCTGCTCTTCGCTAAACACCAGAAGGTCCTCAATGCCTCTGGTGACCATATCATAGAGGGCCAGAACCGTCCGTCGATTTTCTGACCGTGAATCAGGACCCCAGTTCCGAACCGTGGAGCGTTTGATCAGCAGAGCAATTTTCGTGCTGTCATAGGACCACTTGAAGCCCTCGAAATCCTCGAGCGTCCCATCCTCTCGCGGATGGGAGGTCAAAAGGGCCTGATAGCCGCCCGTGTTCGGGTCCACAAGATATAACGTGGGTATGTCGTTGCCCTGAATATCGAAGCGATCGCCCTTGAACAGTATGTAGCGCCCGTCCCACGACCAGATCGGATCATCCAGATCCAGTTGGTTCTCTGTGGCAGGTGTGCTCGCATGGGTCAGGTTTCTGGCGTCACTGCCATCGCAGCGGGCGATCCAGGCATCGCAACACTGCCCGCGTTCGCTTTGAGTCATGTCCTTATCAAAGGTGAAGGCCACGACATCATCCACGGGCGACCAGCGTGGACCTTCGACACGCAATGATTCACTGCCGATGTCGGTGAGCATGACAAGGTCTGTGGCGTCGGGCTTGACTGTGACCAGGTCCCAACCGCCGCCGGCCTGAACGAGTAAGCTGAGCCTCGGCGGCACAGATGCACTCCA
>Ga0315295_10003219_pt1 | contig 13861 bp, 7 predicted proteins | sample YL17G14_0_MG_FD_204453 | JGI IMG/M metagenome (GOLD analysis project Ga0315295, IMG submission 204453) | Sediment microbial communities from Yellowstone Lake, YNP, Wyoming, USA - YL17G14_0 | ecosystem: Environmental > Aquatic > Freshwater > Lake > Sediment | place: USA: Wyoming | collected...
TATCTGGCCTTCAGAGATTTGCCAGAGATCGTCGCGGAGCATGTGCGAGGAAGGAGAGCGTTAGATTTCGGATGCGGGGCTGGTCGTTCCACCAGGTTCTTGCGGCGTCTAGGATTCGAGGCGATCGGCATCGACGTCTCCTCCGACATGATCCGAGAGGCAGAGCAAATCGACCCTGCGGGAGACTATCGCCTTGTCGAGGAAGGTGATCTGGCCCAATTCGAGGCCTATTCCTTCAATCTGGTGCTGTCCGCCTTCGCTTTCGACAACATACCCACGGCCAAGAAGAAGGTGAAGAACCTCAGAGCCCTCGAACGCCTATTGAAGGAAGAGGGAAAGGTGGTCAACCTGGTCTCTTCGCCCGATATCTACAAGAACGAATGGGCGTCATTCACCACCAAGGCCTTTCCTGAGAATCTGGCGGCCAAGAATGGGGATAGGGTTAGAATCGTCATGATGGACGTCGATGATCGCCGGCCAGTGGAGGACATCATATGGTATGATGATGATTACCAGGACGTCTTCTCAAAGGCTGGATTGAGATCCATCGAGGCGTATCGACCGTTGGGGAAGGAGCACGAGCCATACGTGTGGGTCAATGAGACAAGGATACCGCCTTGGGTCATCTACGTGCTGGGGAGAACGAACGAGATTCGTTCAAGGAGGATGCATTGATGAAGGCGCAGAAGGTCATTCAGAAAGCCACTGAGGCAGGAGAGCCGATCCCAGAGAAGGTGACGATCGACCAGTCGGGAGGGGGGCTGCGCATCTCCTATCGCTGGCACCGGTCATCGAGCGCAGGACTGATGGCTTTCTTCATGCTCTGGACGATCCCTTTCATAGCCATATTCATTCTCTTGCTGGTGGACAGTATCACAACGGGTGAGTTCAATCCATTCATCCTGTTCCCGCTTCCATTCATGGCTGGCGGTCTTTTCGTGATCTACATCTCTCTGGCAGGCTTAGTCGATAGAACAATCATCGAGGTTGAGGGTGGTTCGGTGAAGATCGCTCATCGTCCGCTCCCCTACTTTGGCCAGAGGGTTCTCGGCTTTGGGGATATCAAGCAACTCTACGTAAGTCAGGGAATGTCGGAACGAACATACCGCAAGACGACCCAGCTGTACACCTTGATGCTATGCCTTAGCAGCGGGAAAGAACTGAAGGTGGTCAGGAACATCGATTCCGTCGAGGCCGCCAGCTTCATGGAGAGACATCTGGAGGACGCACTTCACATACGAGACATGAGGATGCCCAAGGAAAGCCCTGAGATCGCCAACGAAAGAGCCATGGAGGTGCTCGATTCCATCACCGACTACATCCCCCCGACCAAAGAGGCCGAGCTGACGCGATCGGGAACGCTCATGCCCTCCTGGTACCTCGTCTCCGGACAGGATGACCAAGTCGGAAGTCTGATCTCCAAAGGCATCGGGTTTAACCGTAATATCGCGGTAACCACGGCCATCTTGCTGTTCATGTTCTCGGTCATCATATTGATGGCCTCGAGTTCCGGAGCGCCCATCTTTTCCCTGGTCATGATCCCCCTGGCATTCTTCGGCATCCTGTTCTTTGCCATACGCAGCACGGGAACGAGAACGTACCATTCGAATTCGGGCGACTTTCAATACGCGATGTGGGTCAAGAAGGGGACCCTCAACACCCCACAGTTCGTGTGCCTGAACGTGAACGATGGAAGCCATCCGTTCGTGGAGGAGGGAGGGACCATCAAATTCGATGATGGCACCACTTATATGCATATCAGCGGAACGAGCGGTCCCCAGCGTTCGGGAAGATCTGCCGTTTTGCAGCCCGACTACAGGAACGTCAGCATCACCATATTCCGCAAGGACGACGACCGCTACGTCCCCTTGGTAGTTGTGAAGGATACTAGCGATTCGAATGCGGCAAGGGCGAAATTCTATCTCGAACCGAATGAGAAGCACATCGACCAGCTCACGGGGTTCGCGGTGTTCCTCTTTCACAATTTCAAGATCAATCCGAACTTCGTGATCGGCAGTAAGGCGCAGGTGCAGATCGGAACGAATTGAGGAGTCACGAGTAGTCGTCAATTGGCCTGGTTTCATCTCGTCGTGCCGGTCGTCTTCACGATGATCTGCTTCCCGATGAGGTAGATGATGACGACGATCGTGCCGATGACCAAAGCATCGATGGCGACAAGAGCGCCGAAGTCCAGCAGCAGATCGAGCCCGCTCCCCTGGAGCAGTGCCGTCCACGCCAGGTAGCTCAGGAGAAGCGATGTTGCCACCCCCGTCGTCAAACCGGCGAACGCAGGCAGCGCAAGCTCGATCAGCATGCCCCTCGCCTGCACGGGATCTCTCATGCCCAGCGCCTTCAATATCGAGATCTCTTGATGCCTCTCCTTGACCGAACGGGCGGCGTTCACTACGAGGCCGGTAAGCAAGGCGATGGTGAATACCCCGAGAAACGCATTGAAGACCTTGTGCCATTCGTTGATGGTGGCTTCTATCGACAGTTTCTCGCTCTGCAGGTCCATGATCATGATCCCCTCGCCCAGCAATTCCCGCCGCAACATCATGGACTGCAGCCTCGTATCCAGTCCGGGCTTGAATTCGATGAGAAGGAGCGATGGCGCGCTGACGTTGAACTGATCGCGCACCAGCGACTCCTTGATGAACACCCCGCCGATGAACCGCTGCTCGGTGATCCCCACGACCTTCACCGTGACGTTCTGTCCATCGTGGGCGATCTGCAGCTGCGCCCCGATGGCGATCCTCACCGATTCCCCGCCGACGATCTCGCTGAAGCTGGCAGCAAGGTTCGCATCGACAATCGCCAGGGAATCGTTCAACGCCACCGCCTCCCAGACGCGGGTCTCGTCCTTGAATTGAGTCTTGTCGTAATCGAGCAGGGGGAAATCGAGGACGCTGATAGTCTGATGAGCGACCCCTATGATGTACGAACTCCATTTCGAGGAGTTCTGCATCTCGGAAGCATCGGCCTTTGCCACAATCCCGACCGCGGCGAAAACCGGCGAGACCAAAGTAACGTTGCTGGGGCTGAGCGGACCCGCCGTGCGGTTAATCTCGTCCCAGACATCGAGGGTGATTGGCTCCAGAGCTTCGTTCACCGCGATCGCGTCGAAGTCTCCGGAAGCCTCGTCATAGATGCGGTCGACGTTCTGCAATGCCATTCCGATCAAGAGCGTAGATAGCGAGACCAAAAGGAATAGCGAGGCGAACGTGATGACCAGAATAGCGCGGCGTCCGTCCTCCGAGGTCAGATGTCTGATCGAGACCAGGAGTTCTGCCGCTCGTCTTTTCCTTCCAGTCCTTAGCAGTAGATTCGCCCCCTTACGGAGAACGGATGACGCGAGCAGAGCGAGGGAAGCGAGCAGGAACACCGCGGCAAGAAGGATGGCGTTGGATGCTCCCAGCTCGGCCTCGATCCCGAGGTATCCGAACCAGACGATCCAAGTCAGGACCATGAAGGTGGAGATAGCCAGCCATATTGGCAACGAGTGCCGATAGCGGGGAAGGGTACCGATCGCGACCGCAGCTAGCGATGCTCCAATGGCCGCCAGCCCCGGCATATCCCACATCGCAGCACCACCAGCCATGGCGATACCCAGGGCGACCGCCGCCAGGTGAACGATGCGAGAAGGCCTGCGAACTCGCGCCGGAACGGTCCATTGCGGCAGATCCCTTTCGTTCCGTCCAAGCGCTTCATCCTGTCGTCCGCTTCGGTCCGCAAGGATGGCGATCGCCAGGGCGCATGCAACCACAATCCCGGCGGACCTCAACGCCGATGCCAGGGAGTACGATGGCGTGACCAGGAAGCTTGTCCCGGGGGAACTCCACACAGGACTAAGCAGCACCGCGGTCAGCACGATCCCGGCGATAACGCCGAGCACGGCCCCGATAGCAGCGAGGAACAAGGCCTCGAAGACCATCAAGCCCCTGATTCCTCCTCTCCTCAGGCCCAGACAGCGCAGCAAGGACAACTCTTCGGACCGGCTTTGGTTGGCCATTCCCATGAACCCTGCGACCAGGACGAAGCTGGTGAGGATCGAGAACATGCCGATGAAACCGACCGCGCTTAAGGGCGAAGCGAACATGTGCTCGTTCTGTGCCGCCTCGCTCGCCGCGTCGTCCAGGACCGTCAAGCCGAGAGGTTGGGCGTTCGCCAGGACGACGGAGACCCGGTTGGTGGCAGCGCTCACAACCGCCATGTCGCCATCGACCCCCGCCATCTTGACGATGATCCGATTGACCATTCCGATCTTGCCCTCGATGATGCTGGCCGCGTTCATGCTGACGAATATCTGAGCCGAATTGGCCTGGAAGCCACCGAATCCCTCGGAGGTCACCACCCCGATGACCTGCAGGGCGACGACGTGGTCTTGGGCCAGCAGGAACAGATACTCTCCCACCTGCACCGGCATGATGGCCACGAATTTCTCATTGACTAGGGCTTGGTCGCCTTCGATCTCGTCGTCGATCAGTCCCCCGTCCAGGGTCTTGAAGGCACCGAAGGCGTGGACGACCTCCCGATAAGCTCCCACGAACTTTGCGTCGGGGATGAAGCCCATCCCGCCGCCTCCGAGAACTGGAGCGCTCCCGACCAAGATCGTTTCAGCGCTCGAGACGCCCTGGGTCGATCGGATATCGGTCATTAGGCTGGAAATCTCTGCTCCAGTGTACGATCGGCCTGATTGCCCTTCTCCTGGACCGACAAGGACGTCGACGCTTCCTAGCTTGATTTTTCCCTGGGATTGGATGGAACTCAGGAGCGAGTCGGATATCATGAGGGTGGAGCATACGCTGGCGGCCACGAAGCCAAGCGCCAGGATTAGAAGGACGCTGTTCCAGCCCTTGCGCCTGATGTTCCTGGCCGCTAAGCTGAGGAGCGTTCTCGACCTCCTCTGGGGCAAGACCACGACCAGCACGCTCGCGCCCAAGGCTGAAATGCCCGTCAGCGGCTGGTCGATAAGGCAGAGGAGAATCGCCACAACGATTAAAGCGAGCGCGGTTGCCTTCGCCATTCCCGTGGAAGCCTCTGTTATGGCCATGCACCTCCGATGTCGTCGACATGGCGGTCAAAGAGGATAGCCCTTACCTGCGGAATGCTCTCGGCTATCGACAATGCCAATGAGGTGGATAGCAAGGCCTCTGCTTCCGACCCCAATGAGGGGAGGGCCATACCCCATTGCACCCCCTCCCACATCGAGCCATTGGAACGGAACATCGGCCCCTGCGGACCGCGCGTGCCGAACAATTCCCCGTAGCTGCCTCCCCACTCCCCCCACCGACCTCCGAATGCGAGCCATGGCTGGACGATCGCGTCGGTCGTCGCGTTGGTCATCTCGACCAGATCGTAGTCGTCGGGACGAAGGACCGTTGGCGTCCCGGACATATCGATCGATCCAGGAAGATGCGACAGGCCATGACTGCCCCTGGTCACATAGACCTCGGGAACGCCACTGGCATTCTTATTGACGGTGCCCCACGAGGCCCGCGAACCGCTCTGGTGTTGGCTGAACATCGCTTCGGTCGGCTGGAGATGCGCGTCCAGGATTATCTGGAACAACTCCCAATCGCCCTCGTGCCGGTTGAAGGTGCCGTTGTTGAAGCCGTAGAACGTCCAATACTGGATCAGATGCCGCCCACCGCTGGATGCGAAGCGGCAATAGACCGTATTGTTGATTCGATCGTCCTGGGACAGATACCATCGTTCGATCGCCCCATCGTCAAGCGAGCCCAGGGTGTTGTCCAAATAGTAGGACGTTGCGTTCCTGCCCAACGCGGACATTGCCAAAAGGGTGGCGTTGCGCTCCACCTCGATTCCGCCCCCGTTCTCCCAATGCATGAGTCGGCAATTGGAGACGAAATGTCCGACGTCGCTTGGGAAGAGCGTCTCGTTCGTGTCGAAATGCAGGACCGGTGCGTATCTGGCAATGAGCCGGTCAGCGTCGATGTTCGGCGATCGATCCGGACCGGTCCCTATCGGGATGATGGCCATCGCAAGCAGTAACGAAAAGGAGAATAGGAGACAGGCTCCCAGCAGGAGCCTGCCAGTCCTGAAAGGTTTGCTCATCCGCTTTACCTATTTCTTACGGCGCATCACCACGACTCCAACGACGGCCCCGACCACCACCACCGCCACTACCCCAATGATGATCAGCATGTCGGAACTGATGCCAGACGAGGCTCCGCTCCCACCCGATCCGCTGGTGTCCCCGGTGACGGTGGCGTACGATTGCTTGTCGGCGACCTGGGTGTTGATCTTCGTGATGGCCGTCTGGGTCGTACCGACCGCAGCCGCGTGCGTGGTGAACAACACCTGCGCAGTACTCATGGGAATGATCGAAGTCGTTCCAATCGTATGGCCGTTGGCCGGGTTCAACAGGAAGGTGAAGACGTCGGTCGAGCCACCCTGCTGCAATCCATACTCGCGCGCCTCGACGGAGCCAGATACATCGTTCACGTTCGTATTCCTCAGGTAGACCATGTGGGTCGCCAACGGTCCACTGCTGGCGTCGATGGTCCCATCGTGGATTGGCATCCCATTGGTATCTGGATTATGAATCCCCGCGAGGTTGATCGGGAAGCCAGTCATCCCCCATTGAGCAGTGCTCGACGTGAAATACATGTCCCTGATGCTAGCAGGGAGGTTGCCGATGTTCGCGCTCCCGGAAATGGTCTCGCTCGCCGTCATCGTGGCTGACGCATCAACGAAGTCCCCCACGGACATCGTGTCGGAGATGACCAGTATGGCCGGTGATACCACCGCGTGCATGCTGGTCAAGGAGCTTATGTCGATCGGACAGTTCGCGTTGACATAACTGACCGTGACCTCGGTTTGCGCTTGGTTATAGACATAGTCCGGATAGTTCGTGACCGCAATGTAACCCTTCATGTAGCTGCTGACCGTCGCATCCATAGACTCGATCGCCATCGTATTGCTCGTTAGGACGGCGATGATCGTCCCGCTCGACGCGGCGACCAACTTCGAGCTGACCGAGACGTCCTTGTTCACATAGGTCGGTTGAGACCCGCCCATGCTGTAGACGCCTGCGGCCGGGAAGTCGCCATTGATGACCGCGCTGGCGGAGATCGTAGCGTTTCCTGCGATCTTGATCTGGACCGTGATGTTCGACGCGGTGATGGCCATGACCTCGAACACTGCGTCCATCGTTATCCTGCCTTGGAAGTTCGAGCTCGAGAGCGCCAAGTTCATGGGCGGTCCGGAGTTGGTGAAGCTAGTGACTATCAGCGGGGCCAACGTATCCCAGATCTGGCCGATGTCCTTCTCTCCTGCGAGCGCCCACTTGTCCCCCACTTGCCAGGCAGGCGCGGCCGATACGTTCCCGGGCACGGCCGCCATCAGCATCGTGGCAAAAAGGGAGATGATCATAATCCCCACAACCAGAGTCCTGATATACCCCCTCGTTCCCCTCATGCCATTGTGATTCTCGCGTGGCTATTTATTGCTTGCCCATCCAGAATACAAACATATCCTGGTTCGCATCTGAGGCGTCGGCCGAACGATCGGAGGAAACCGACCACTCTCAGAGGAAATTGCGTCGACCTACCTAGGTCCGCGGATATACGCGCTGCATTTGGGGCAATTGGTCGCTTGAGGCGGGACCTCTGCGCCGCACCTAGGACAATCCACATATCCTTGAGCGACCCGCGCTTCCTTCTTCTTCACGTTGCGCACGATCAGTGCGCATATCGCGACGACGGCGATCGCCGTCATTAGTATCACGATCAGCAGCGGCCACTGTTCTAGCAATACAAATGGAGGGGGATTGTTGTCCTCCGCCTTGCCGTTCGCCTCCGCTGACAATGAACCTTCTCCCGCTGCATTTACTGCTGAGACTTTGTAGAAGTACGTCTGTCCGTTGGTCACGCTTGTGTCTGTGTAAGATATGTTGGTGACGTTAATGAGGAAGGTGAGCGAGCCGGAAACGATCCCGCGGTACAGCTTGTAGCCGGTGATGGGCGAGTCACCATAACTGGCCGGTGCCTGCCAGGTCAGAGTGACCCGAGCGTTGCCCCAGGTCGCGGTGAGATTCCGCGGAGGACCGGGGCTTCCCTCTACGGGTATGTACGCACCCATTGTCAATCCATTCCAAACGCCCCCTGGGGCGGGGAAGTTCGAGGCGGCGAATGCGTGTCCTCTTATTTCTGGGTCTGTGTTCAGGATCCAATCCGTACCAACTTCGGTCGGCGCAACGAGCACCAAGAATGTTACTGATGCCAGGGCGGTGCAGGAGTAGAACGCGTCGTCCCCGATGGACGTGACGCTGCTCCCTATGGTCACGGAGGTCAGGGCGGTGCAGGAGTAGAACGCGTCGTCCCCGATGGACGTGACACCGCTCCCTAGGGTCGCGGAGGTCAGGGAGGAGCAGTAGGCGAACGCAAGGTCCCCGATGGACATGACGCTGTCAGGTATAGTCACGGAGGTCAGGGAGTAGTAGTAGATGAACGCAGAGTCATCGATGGCCACTGTCGGATACCCCCCAATGTGGAGGGGATCGTGACCGCTCCGCCGGCGCCAGCGTATCCCGTGATGGTTGCACCGCTGCCGCTAGTTGTGTAGATATAATCGCCGTCTTGGTCTGCTACCGCTGCACCTGGAGCAACGATCAAGAACGCACCTAACAGCAATAGCAGCACGAGAATCGTGGATTTCATATGTACTCTGAATCTCTTTCCCATTGAAGCACTCCCCCTAGACTCTCCGCTCAATTCGTGCGAATCGAGTCTTAATTCGCATAGTCCGACTGATGTCTTAATAATTGTCATCGGTTACCGCATCCAGTACTACCATCTCCAGCATGGAACGGGCAGCCTCGGAGTGGAGGTGGCATGGTCTCATGGGCAGTTGTCTTTTCCGATGGTTTATGAGAGGTTTGGAGGTCGTATTCTCGAAGCATATCTCGGCGCGCTTTGCTTCAATACAACATATGAACCCGGTTGGAAGTGGAAGCTCCCCGTCGAGAAACCAAGTCAACATAATCCAGATTTGCTCTTTAAGAACCCAAAAGCCCATCTAATCGTTCGCATTATGCACATTCAAAGCTCTGAGCCGTATGATAAAAGGTTACACAGAGAAAGAGCTGGTTCGTGCCATTGAAACGACCTATTATGAAGACATCGTTGCCCTTAGCGCCGGCATTCCCGGTTCGTTCTCTCGCCGAGAGTCCGACATGATCATCTACTCCAGCGGGCTTCCCGCCAATTTCCTGAACGGCGTGCTCGGCCCCAGGTTCAGCTCGAAAACGGTCTCGAAAAGGATCGAGCTGGCGATGACCCGCTTCAAAAAAATGCGGCTGCCGATGAGATGGGTCCTCGGTCCTTCGAGCACCCCATCGGGGCTGGAAGGCCTGCTACTAAGAAAGGGCATGATCTCAGGAGCGGCAATACCTGGAATGGCCATCGATCTGAAGATGGTGGAGAGCGAGCCCTTGCCCTCGGGACTCGAGATCAGGCGGGCGGAGGATATGAAGTCCGTAGGGATCTGCGGCGAGACCGTGGCGAAAGGTTTCGAGTTCCCGCAAGACGTGGGGGAAGGCTTTAGGAGACTCATCGAAGGTTACGGCCTTAGTACGAAGCACCGTTGGTTCCTAGGGTATTGGAGAGGAAGACCGGTGGCGGCATCGCTGGTGGTCCTTCGCGAAGATGTGGCGAGCATCTATTGCGTCGCGACGCTCCCTGAAGCAAGAGGGAGGGGCATAGGCACGGCGATCACTCGGGAACCTCTGTTGGAGGCGAAGAACGGTGGCTATGACGTTGCCGTCCTTGAGGCGAGCGAGATGGGCCTTCCGGTGTATCGAAGGCTTGGGTTCAAAGAGCTCTTCGAGTTCAAAACCCTCACGTGGTCGCCCTAGAAGCGCTTTCCTGCGTGGCGAACATCGTAGCGGATGAAGTCCCGCAGTACACAGCAAGCGCAAGAATGAATTCAATTGGATTCAAAGAATGTCTGTCTAGATACAGTTGATGATGCTCCCGTCTGGGACTGCACCTCGGCTTATCTAGACATTTATTCTATGTGCTCAATCAAAACTAGAAATGCACTCTTTGAGTTTTCCGGCGAAACCCTTTCCACTCTTTTTGGACTGCTGCCATTACCCCAAGTGCGAAGAATGAAGGAGATAGAGGGAATCGGTCAATGCATGGCTCACCTATCGATCATCCTATGCTGCAAGGGCATCTTCTCCGTCACTTCAACTGCCTGCCGCAGGTTCCGCAGAATTGAAATCCGGTTGTCTGCGAACCGCACCCGGGACAATATTGGATAGGTTGACCCGGGGGTTGGGGCTGATGATCCTGGCTTTGCGACGGAGGCAGTTGAGACGGCATCCCATGAGGCACCTGACCCTGGTTGTTGCCCGTCGGTCCGGTCGCGTTTCCTTGTATGGGCGGATAAGGCGGAGGCGCGGCTGCCTTCTTTCCCTTTCGCCAACGCGGGACGAACAGCGCTGCCACCAGCACCGCGACTATCGCCACAGCCAATGCGACGACCCCCAGAAGCCAGAACTCGATCGCTATCCCGGGAGCTGGGTTTTCGTTCTCTGTCTCGCCGTTCACTTCAGCGGACAGGGAGCTCTCCCCAGCCGCGCTGACGGCTGATACCTTGTAGTAGTATTTCTGGCCCTTTATTATGTTCAGGTCCGTGTAGGATGTGCCGGTGACGTTGATCAGGAAGGTGAGCGAGCCGGAAACGGTGCCGCGGTACAATTTGTAGTGGGTGATCGGGGAGCTCCCTGAATGGCTGGGAGCGGTCCAGTTCAGTGTGAGCCGGTCATCGCCTTCTACTATGTGCAGTCCGATCGGAACGCCTGGAGGGACCGAGGGCGCGATAGGCGTCGCATGTATCGAGGTGGTGTTCAGGCCCCAGCCCACGCTGTTCCCCGCCGAGACCTGGTAAGAGTATTCATGTCCATTGATCAGACCGGAATCGGTGTGGGACGTGGCGGTCCCGGACCAGACCATGACCTGATCGCGGAACAGGCGGTAGGTAATCGTCCCGGGCCCGGTGTACGAGGACGCGGTCCAGTTCAGCATTACTTGCGAATTGCCCGGAACTGCTTCCAATCCTCTCGGCGCATCCGGCACCCCGAAAGGAGTGCCTGATATCACAGTGGAGTTCGAGCCCCAGCCCGCGCTGTTCTGCGCTGCCACCTTGAAGTAGTAAGTCTGTCCCTTGGTCAGACCTTCCAGAACGTATACCCTCTGATTGCAGGCTATCTGAATGGACATCGATCCTGGAGAGGTCCCATAGTAGATCATGTAACCGGAAACGGCGGAGGCGTTGCTGAAGGCCGGCACGTCCCACATTAACGTCACATTCTCCCTCCCCGGCGTGGCCACGAAGTTCCTTGGGACGGTGGGCTTCATCTCGCTAGGCAAAGGCATAACCTGCACCGCCGTGGAGTTCGGTCCCCGGCCTTCCGAATTCTGCGCTGCCACCGTGTACGAGTAGGTGACGAAATTCGTCACACCTGTGTCAACGCGCGACAAGCCTGTCCCGCTCCAGACTTCCACTCCGTCACGGAATAGATGATAGGTGAGGACGCCAGGACCAAGGTGCGATGGCTCGGTCCAGTTCAGCCCGATCAGACCATTGCCAGGGCTAGCGGTCAGGCCTCTAGGCGCTGAGGGCAGGTCGATAGGAGTGGCTTGCACCGAGGTGCAGTTCGGTCCCCAACCCAGGGAGTTGTTGGCTGCCAGTTTGTATGAGTAGGTCAGGCCGTTGGTGACCGAGCCATCGTCGTAGATTAGTTCCGTGCCACTCCATATCTGCGCGTCATCTCTGAAAATATGATAGACGAGGGTACCCGGACCGATGTATGATGGCACCGTCCAATTCAGATGGACTACGGAATTGCCAGGCAGGGCCTGCAGGCCCCGAGGTGCGGTCGGGATGGACATAGGGATCGCTGAGACCTCGTCGGACCTAGCTCCCTCTCCGTAGGAATTGTTGGCGCTGATTTGGTAGTAGTATGTCTGGCCGCCGTTAAGTCCCATGTCCGCGTATGTAAGAACGTTGCCAATCTTGATCAAGAAAGCCTCTGCGCCAGGCGTCTCGCTCCGGTAGACGCTGTAGTTGGTGATTGCACTACCCCCTTCAATGGCAGGTGCCGTCCATGCCAGAACCACCTGGGCGTTGCCTGGGGCGACGGAGATGCCAATTGGAGCGCCGGGGACCAATGGTATGATTGCCCCCATCGTCAAACCAAAGAAAACGCCCCCCGGAACGGGGAAGTTCGAGGCAACGAATGCATGACCCTCGATTCCCGCCTGTGTTGCCAGTATCCAATTCGCGCCAACGGTGGTCGGTGCAACCAGCCCTAAGAATGATATCGACCCCAAAGAAGTGCAGGAGCGGAACGCGCCACTCCCGATGCTGGTGACTCCTGTACCCAAGATGACAGAGGTCAATGAGGTGCAGTAGTAGAAGGCATAGCTCCCGATGGATGTGACGCTGCTGGGGATGATTACCGATGTCAGGGCGGAGCATTGATAGAAGGCATAGCTCCCGATGGAGGTGACGCTGTTGGGGATGATCACCGAGGTCAGTGAGGTGCAGTAGTAGAAGACACTACTACCTATGAACGTGACGCTGCTGGGGATGTTCACCGAGGTCAGGGCGGAGCAGGATTCAAATGCGCTATTCCCGATGGACGTGACGCTGCTGGGGATGATCACTGAGGTCAGGGCGGAGCATTGATAGAAGGCATAGCTCCCGATGGAGGTGACGCTGCTGGGGATGGTGACGGAGGTCAGGGCGGAGCAGTAGGAGAAGACGCTACTGCCGATGGAGGTGACGCTGCTGAGGAGGCTCACCGAGGCCAACGCACTGCATTGGTAAAAAGCGCTACTGCCGATGAACGTGATGCTGCTGGGGATGTTCACCGAGGTCAGTGAGGTGCAGGAGTAGAACGCATTACTGCCGATGGAGGTGACGCTGTTAGGGATGGTCACCGAGGTAACGGAGGTGCAAGAATAGAAAGCACCGTACCCGATGTATGTAATGCTATTGGGTATTTCGAATGCACCAACCTTACCGTTGGGGTACTGAATCAATGTTGTTAAAGCCTTGTTACAAAGTGCACCATCGATGCTGGCATAACTTGGATTGCTTACATCCACATCGATGGTGGTTATGGAGGCGCAGTAGCGGAATGCATTGAATCCAATGGAGGTGACGCTACTAGGTATGTTCATCGAGGTCAGGGAGGTGCAGGAGTAGAACGCATTACTGCCGATGAACGTGACGCTGCTGGGGATGTTCACCGAGGTCAGTGAGGTGCAGGAGTAGAACGCATTACTGCCGATGGAGGTGACGCTGTTAGGGATGGTCACGGAGGTCAGGGATGTGCAGTAATAGAAGGCATAATCTCCAATAGACGTTACGCTGATGGGGATGCCGAACGCACCGGCCTTTCCTCCAGGGCATTGGATCAATGCGCTCACGGCCTTGTCGTATAGCACGCCATCGACGCTGGCATAGTTCGGATTGGCGGCATCGACATCGATGGAGGCCAGGGAGGTACAGCGGGAGAAGGCATTACTGCCGATGGAGGTGACGCTGCTGGGGATGGTGACGGAGGTCAGGACGGAGCAGTAGCAGAACGCATTATTGCCGATGGACGTGACGCTGCTGGGGATGTTCACCGATGTCAGGGCGGAGCATTGATAGAAAGCATAGCTCCCGACGGAGGTGATGCTGTTGGGGATGATCACCGATGTCAGGGCGGAGCAGTAATAGAAAGCATAGCTCCCGACGGAGGTGATGCTGTTGGGGATGATCACCGATGTCAGGGCGGAGCAGTAATAGAAGGCATAGCTCCCGATAGAGGTGACGCTGG
>Ga0315295_10003220_pt1 | contig 13861 bp, 15 predicted proteins | sample YL17G14_0_MG_FD_204453 | JGI IMG/M metagenome (GOLD analysis project Ga0315295, IMG submission 204453) | Sediment microbial communities from Yellowstone Lake, YNP, Wyoming, USA - YL17G14_0 | ecosystem: Environmental > Aquatic > Freshwater > Lake > Sediment | place: USA: Wyoming | collected...
AAGTATATCTCCCTTATGAAACGATATTACCTGAACCATCTCCAGAAACTTGAAGCAGAATCAATCTTTGTCATCCGTGAGGTCGCAGCACAATTCGAACGGCCCGTGCTGCTTTTTTCAGGGGGAAAAGACTCTATCGTCCTTGGGATTCTCTCCAGAAAAGCCTTCGCTCCTGCGAAAATCCCCTATCCGTTACTGCATATCGATACCGGGCATAACTTCCCGGAGGTCCTGCGGTTCAGAGATGCTTTTGTGAAATACCTTGATGTTCGTTTGCTTGTTGGCTCAGTCCAGAAATCCATTGACACCGGACGGGTGAAAGACGAAACCGGAAAATTCGCAACCAGGAATTATCTCCAGTCGATCACCCTGCTTGACACCCTCCATGAGCATAAATTCGATGCAGCCATCGGAGGTGGACGGAGGGATGAGGAAAAATCTCGTGCTAAGGAGCGTTTTTTTTCCCATCGAAATGATTTTGGCCAATGGGACCCAAAGAACCAACGCCCGGAGCTGTGGGACCTGTATAACGGTCGAAAACACCATGGTGAGCATTTCCGTGTGTTTCCCTTGAGTAATTGGACGGAGCTGGATATCTGGCAGTACATCCTCAAAGAGAACATTCAGATTCCCTCGATCTATTTCTCGCATACCCGAGATTGCATCATCCGGGATGACGTGATCTACGCGTATTCAGATTATCTTCATCTCGATGAAGCGGAAAGGAAAAAAGTACAGTCCATGACGGTTCGATTTCGCACGGTTGGTGACATGACCTGTACCGGGGCAGTACACTCCGATGCTCGTACCGTTGAAGAGATCGTCCAAGAGGTCGCGGCGTATCGTATTTCAGAACGTGGCAATAGGGTAGATGACCGACGATCGGAAAACTCTCTTGAGGACCGGAAAAAGGAGGGGTATTTCTAGGATGGATGAAAAAACCTATCTGAACATGGATTTGCTCCGTTTCACTACTGCTGGCAGTGTCGATGATGGAAAAAGCACCCTCATCGGGCGGCTTCTCTACGATAGTAAAACCCTCTTTGAAGACCAATTGGAAAACCTGCAGCGTCTGAGTCAACAGCGTGGTGAAGAGCTGAACCTTGCCTTTCTAACCGATGGTCTGCGGGCAGAGCGAGAACAAGGTATCACTATTGATGTTGCGTATCGCTACTTTGCGACTCCTGTCCGAAAATTCATTATTGCTGATACCCCTGGGCATATTCAGTATACACGGAACATGGTAACCGGGGCTTCAACCGCGAACCTTGCGTTGATTCTGGTGGATGCGCGGAATGGGGTGACCGAACAAACCCATCGTCATATCTTCATCGCCTCACTTCTGGAGATCCCCCATTTTGTCATCTGCATTAACAAGATGGATCTCGTGAACTATAAACAAGACGTTTACGACGCAATCAAGGCTGAAATTGAGGATTTTATTTCAAAGCTTTCGGTCCCCGATATCACCTTTATCCCTATCAGCGCGTTACATGGTGATAACGTGGTGAATGCATCGAAAAACATGGAGTGGTACCATGGTCCGACCCTGCTGTACCATCTTGAGGACGTCCATATCGGCAGTGACGAAAACCTTGTTGACTGTCGGTTCCCTGTCCAGTATGTGATCCGGCCACGATCCGATAAATACCATGATTATCGTGGATATGCTGGGAAGATCGCAAGCGGGATTTTCAAACCAAGTGATAGCGTCATTGTTCTTCCCTGTGGTTTTACCACAACAATCAAGTCGATTGAAGACCCGAAAGGTGAAATCGATGAAGCGTTCCCTCCGATGTCGGTCGTCATGCAACTCACGGACGATCTTGATATCAGCCGAGGTGATATGCTTGTCCGGCCGCATAACACGCCGTTTATCAGTCAGGATCTTGATTGTATGATCTGTTGGATGAATACAAAACCATTGATCCCGGGAACCAGGTACATCATCCGTCATACGACAAGGGAAATAAAAGGGATTGTCAAAGAGATTCAATACAAAATCGATATCAACACGCTGCATCGGATACCTGAGGTGACGTCCCTTGGTCTTAACGAGATTGGACGCATCACAATACGAACCGCGCAACCGTTGTTCTTTGATAGTTACCAGCATAATCGAACCACCGGCAGTATCATCTTAATTGATGAAACAACCAATGAGACTATTGGCGCAGGGATGATACGGGAACCCTCTGTAAAGGTTGTTGAAAAGAAAAAATAAAGGAAGATAAGCTATGAAGAAACATCAGGGTTTTACCATCTGGTTTACAGGTCTTCCTTGTTGCGGAAAAACAACAATCGCCGATCAGGTTGCTTTCATTTTAAAAAAGAAGAATTACTTGGTTGAACGACTTGATGGTGATCTCATTCGCCAGAACTTTTCCAGTGATCTGAGTTTTTCAAAAAAAGATAGAGATGAGAATATCAGACGTGCCACGTTCCTTGCGAAGATGCTTTCACGTAATAATGTTGTGGTGCTCGCAAGTTTTGTCTCACCGTACAGAAAACAACGAAGGAGAGCACGGAAGGAAATAAAGAATTTCGTTGAAGTGTATGTTCGATGTCCGTTGAAGATTTGCATGAAACGTGATGTGAAAGGCATGTATCGAAAGGCTCTTGAGGGGAAGATTACGCATTTCACCGGGGTTGATGATCCGTATGAAGAGCCAGAGGATCCAGAGCTTATCGTTGACACTGATATCGAGTCTGTGGAAGAAAGTGTTGGTAAGGTGCTACAGAAAATCGAGGAACTCGGGTATTTAAAAGAGTAAAGAAACCGGTTAGGGTAATCGATTTTTGGTTGTTGTTTCATCGTTTGAGTAGGTTCTTACAATAGGCGAAAACGAATCGGGGGATAATTCTCCATTTATCTTTTTGTACTCCCCCGGGTTTTGGGATCGCCTCACAGATAATATCGATGAGTTTTTTGTCTTTGCTGGTAACCTCAATGAGGTAATCGATATTTCGTCCCCAGCGTTTGGATAACCGATTTACAAAGGACAACTCTCCGTGGAATTCATGGTTCCATCTGCGTTGGTAGCATCGGAGGGACTGTGCATCTGTTGTATTGTTTTCGAGGGCGTTGATTGCTGTTTTTGCTGCCATCTCACCAGAGCACATCGCATAATAGATTCCCTCACCAGTCAATGGGTTGACAAGCCCGCCTGCATCACCACAGAGCAACACACGGTCCGCCGTCAGTCTTTTCATCTGACAGGTTGGGAATGTTCCCCCATGCGTCGTTGCAATGTTGAGATTGTTTGGGATAAGTTTTTGTTTTTTTAAGGTCTTAAGATACTGGGCATAGTTTATGTGTAAATTCTTTTTTTCTATCGCAGGGTGAATGGCTTGTCGAAATTCGGCGACCCCGATATTGACGTGTTTTTGTTTAGGGAATACCCAGCCGTATCCCGCAAGTCCGTGGGGTTGAAGATGGATATGGACTCCTCGTTCATCCCCATACAGCTTCTGAATGGTTTCTGGATTCATTGGATACTCATTATACACGCAGATTCCGATATGGTCACAGTCCTGTTTCATCCCTATTTTCTTTGCAATGGTGCTCCAGGATCCATCTGCACCTATGATCAATCGTGATTCAACTGTCGTTCCATCTGAAAGATTGAGGCGCATAATGTCTTTCTGGTTGATTATGTCCTGTACTGTGCTTCCGCATTGGAGGATCGCCCCGTTTCGTGTCGCAAGGTTGACGAGGCCTTCGTCAAAGCTTTTTCTCAGGACCATTGCTTGAAGCGGTTTGGTATGGTGAAAGTCTAAATGGTGTGTCATTGAGGACGTATGTATTTGAAACGTAGTGGAGTACGAATCGATCAGGTTGTTTTCCTCAATGTATTTGAATCGGTGGAGGACTCGCATCTGAAGTCCACCGCCGCAGGGTTTGTCTCGGGGAAATGTTGTTTTTTCGAGAAGAAGGGTGCGTACGCCTTGTTCTGAGAGAAATTTTGCTGCTGTGGAGCCGGCTGGGCCAGCTCCGACGATAGCAACATCATAGAGCATAGAAAAATTTTTCCTCCTTTTCGCTTTTATTAATGCTCTTATAATATTTAAATTTTACAGAGGAGGATCATAGGAGTTTTTCTTATCTAATAAACGGGAGAGTATCGGAATGATTTTCCATTATTCAAGTAAGAGCAATCCGTAATAGTTCTCAGGACAGCCCTGGTCTTGGACCACTTCGATTGGGTAACCAGCAGTTCGTGCTGTTCGATAGACATCGATACCGCAGGCTTCCATTGAGGGTCGTGCTTGCTCCGTGTGACAGCATGTTTTCTGCACGTTACAGATCTCACATAAAGAGCAGGGACCAGCGCTCATCCCAAACGCCTTGTAGTATCCTGCGAGGAACGCCTCACGTTCAAGGGTGCTAATGATTTGGAGTACTTCAACCCCTCTTGTTGGACAATGGATCAACAGAGCGGTGGTGTACTCATCAAGCAACCGTCGTGTCTCCTGCGGTGTCGGTGAATAGGGGGGACACGTGAGATGTTCGCCAAAGCCATCACACCCATACTGACATTTTCGTCGTACCCATTCCGCGGTGAAGACATGCTGTGGAGAAATCACCTTTGCTTCTATTGCCCCAAGTTCACATGCCCTGTGGAGAAAATGCTCAGGAGTAGGGAGTGATTTTTTCTTCATCAGGTCAGAAACATGTATTGATACTTTAAAGTAATCTATAAAAAAGTGCAGGGGAAGCGATTTGAACCCATGCATGAGGGAAAAACAATAGTTGCAAATTGCTAGTTCTTTGGTTTTCGATAGGTGCGTCCCGTCCAGTGTATCTCCTGGGTTATCGCTGATGCAAAAGCATTTTGTGCTAATAAGAGAAATACGATCGGAGTAAGGAGAGCATAGCCTATTTTAGATGGATAACGTTCTTTCGGATATGTCATGGTCTTCGGTAGAATAGAGATCCCAAGCCAGCCATAGAGTATTTCGAAAAGAATCATCGAGCTGAGTAACAAACCAGGGAGGTAGTATCCGAACAGAAGGAGGAGCAGACCAAGTGCGATGATGACTTGAGCTCCGATAAAACCAACGAACGAGCCAATCCAGAACACCGGGTAATACCAGCGCACCCAGGTGTATTGTCGGGTCCCCCAACGGACAAAACTTGTTATGCTTGTCTCTGGTGGGCTTTCCATGATGCATTTCGGCTGAAGATAGATCTTGTAACCAGCTTTTTTTACCGATATGGTAAGGACAAGGTCATCGGAGAACGCGGTTTTCCATTTTTCCTTAATATCCAGTGCATCGAACACGTTTTTTCTGATAGCCATTGATCCGCCCCAGGCAAACGTATAACTGGGGTAAAACATAAAGACAATTGAGGCCATATTCCAGGCAGATATAAGCAATGTTTTCAGGTTAGAAGGGAAATACCACCGGTATCCGGTCGAAGCCCCGATGGTCTCATCTTGGAGCGGTGTGACGATGTTCTCAAGCCAGTTTGTGTCTGGTTTGATATCGCTGTCTGCAAACACCAGAATCTCTGCTTTTTCTGTTGATTTAAGTCCTGTGAGCAGTGCAGCAACCTTGCCGCTACAGCCAGAAACAGGTTCTGTGAGGACAAGATGTATATGTGGTTTGTTTTCTATGAGACGCAACAAGGCCGCATAGGCAGGATCCTGCGTTGAATCCACGACAAATATCAGGTCATAGTTTGGGTATTCCTGGGCGAGAAAACCTTGGATGTTTTCCAAGAAACCATGTCCGGTCCCTTTACAGGGGACAATGACAGAAACGAAAGGAAAATACGCAGGGAATATCCTTTTTTTTGTCCGTCGATATGCGATCAGCCACAGGCTGATGATATAACATTCACCCAGGACCCCAATGATTCCTAGAATAATCAGTAATTCAAGAATCATGTCTCTTCAACAATGCTTTGTATCCTTCGCTGGTTATTAGAGATTTACCTTCCATGGCTTTGTTATGTGAAAAAAGAAGGAGCCCTCATCTGTTACACGTGTAAAAGGTGTTGGGTTTATTAAAAGAAATTCAATATATCATGCTGTGAGTAACCAGATGGGCAGGAGCCAAGAGACATCATATCTCAAAGAACTCGAGCACGTGGATTTTCAACCGGTGTTTATCTTAGGGGTCCATCGATCGGGGACCAGTATCTTATACAAGATGTTGACCGCTACCGGATGTTTCAATCCAGTCACCGCGTATCATCTGATCAACTATCACGAGCTGCTCTCCAACTATCATGAGCAAACAGAGCAACAAGCAAAACAACAGCTCACAGAATCGTTTCTCAAAAATGGGCTTAGGGATAGAGGAATCGATCGGCTAAAGATAACCGCAGATTTTGCCGAGGAATATGGATTTCTTCTTAGTACCCAGACGCTGCAGATGCGGATCACGAAAAAAAACCTTGCACTGTTCACCGAGATGTGTAAAAAAATCCAGTTCATCGCAGGAAACGACAAACCCATTCTTCTAAAGAACCCGTATGATTTCCCCAATTTCCTCTATCTCAAAGAAGTATTTCCAAACGCGCGATTTGTTTTCATCCATCGTCATCCGCTCAAAACAATTAACTCTACGCTTAATGCGATTAGGACGATATTAAAAGAAAAAAATCCGTACACTGCCCGGTTATCTAGCATATATGACAAGTTTTATACGAATCCCTTGCTGGTGAAACCACTCCGTTTTATCTTTCATGTAATCCCGGAATTCAGCGTGGTTTTTATCGCTAAAATTACCCGGAAGGCGACAGATTATTACCTAAAAAACATAGAAAAATTACCGAAAAATGATTATATTTCAATTACCTATGAAGAGTTCTGTTTGCATCCTCAGGAAACGTTGGAAAATATCATGCAAAAACTATCGTCGACCGTGATACAGAAAATCAATGCAGCATTACTGATAAGCCCCCGTAAAGTAAACGTAGATAACTCTGTACAAAAACTTCAAACGTATATCTACAAATCCATGAAAGAATATTTTGATCTATTCCACTATTCTATAGAAAGGTAGTTGAGAATTACTTCTTTTATATGGTTACTTCTGGATCTCTTGTTGGATTCTTGCTAAAGTTTCCTCTTAATAAAATCTTGTATCATGAGAACCTGTGAATCGGGAAATCCTGATACCCGATGACCCCTATCCAGATGGTTTGATTGAACCCCTGGATGGTGACATTTGACCGGAGGATCACTTGAAGTTGATCAGGGATAAATCGTTCCCCACGACGTGGCCATAGCTGAGTGAGCGGGATGAACATATCCCCCTGGAGCACGGTGGTGCTCTGGGGCGTAATAAGACCGTCTGGTAGCGTCCCATTGCTTAATAAGCGGGTCTTGGTCCCGTCGACACGGTAGATTTGGACAGTGATATCATCCGCAAGCAACGTCAGTTTATTTGGATTTTTTATCGTAAACGTAACTGTATCACGTAACCCATCTTTCAAGGTGTACGTATAATCACCGGTGAGCGATGCTTCGGTTGGGAGATCCGAGAGAAGCCGTTCAAGAGAAGGAGGGACGATGTCAGCCTCCACAGACAGGTTCATTGGTTTTCGAATACCAGCGACATAGATGATTATGTCACCTGTGAGGGTCATCCGCAGTGATTCTGCATCTAATGCTTTGAGCAGGATCCATCCGCTCCCAATGAGTTGTTTGGTTGTTTTCGCTGTGATTGTTTCTCTTTGGATATGGACGGCTCCGACATGAAGACCTGTTTCGGTCGTTATGCTTGCTGAGAGGTTTTCTATTTCGATGTCAATCGTGTTCGGGTTGGTAATTTCAATGACACCGGTGAAGTTAATGCCTTCTTGGGTGATATCACTGAAATTTGCTGACAGGTGGATGTGCGGCAGCGTAAATTGTTCCAGGATGTTATTGAGGGCGGTTACAATGGAGAATTTAAGGGGAAATGTTTTTTTTATAATACCGAAAAACAACGTGCCGAATGTCCCGGTCAGACGACTGGTAAGGTGATTGGGCAGAGAACCGTTGAATCGGATGCTGATTGTTGTGGTGAACGTCCTGTTCTCATAGGCTTTTGTTTCTCCTCCGTCGATGGTGAGGTGGTTGATGGTATTCCCGTTCTCATCAATCGTGATCATCGTGAGGTTTTGGAGAAAGATGGGAAACGAATTGTGGTTGTTGATTGAAACCGTTGTTTGGAGTACTGCTTCATCAGCGGTGATATTTATTACCTCCAGGGTCAGTGTCGTTTCCGGTATGGTCATTTGTTGAATATCCAGGAAAAGAAACGCGCCTGCGACGATATTCAGGATCGTTGCTGCGACGAGGATAATGACGATTATTTTTTTCATAGCTCCCGTTTTTAATAGAAAGTATTTATATTTATAAGATATTTTCTATATTAATATACTTTTTCTATAGAATACCTCTATAAAAATAGGTTTTTGCTTATATTCTCCTGGAGAGGATGCAGGCACCAAATGATCAAATTATCAATGATGGAAAACGGATCAAAAGAGTGATTTGAACGGATAGATGGAAAAAAGGGATCTGATTAATGTAGTTTTTCATTAGGTCTTCATACTTTTTCTTTTAGAATAGTACAAGATGTCTGTATGCTTGATGTATCCCAGCTGTTCGAACACCTGCATGGAGGTGACGTTCCAGTCCTCGATGAGACAAGCAACGATATCGATCCCAATCGATGTAAAATGATGTTCGACTTCTTCGACCAATCTTTTGGCGACTCCTTTTTTGCGATAGGACGGTGCAACCACTAGTCGATTGATCCATCCTTTCCGTCCATCATGCGTTCCCACAACCGCCCCGATAATCTTTTTCTCAGTTTCTGCGACAAGAAAATAACAATTCGGTTGTTGTAATTGTCCTGTGATGTTTTTTCTGCTGTCACGACCCTGCGGCCGATAGGGGACGTTTCCTTCTTTCCATAAGGTGATGACTGAATCATAATCCTTAAGAGTCATTTTACGGACAATCATCTCTAGATTCTGTTTCTTCATTGGTTCCATACACCTTACTTTGGTATTATGAAAAGTAATCCGCTTGTTCATTTGAACGTTTCTATCATTTCAACACCTATTCGTATATCTCTCATTGATGAAAAAAATAAGATTCTGACTGATAAAAACCTTTTTAAGAAGATATTATTAGAATAAGGATTTACATCACCTGAGGTCTGACAATCGTCCGGTAGAGAATCACATTTGACACAACCAAACCAATGATGGGATATAAAAGAAGGAATCCTGCCAAGGGTGCGACACTCATGAGCAGAATCGGTATATTTGACCAATTGATTGTATATTGAAGGACAACATATTTTCGTACTTCTTGTCGATTGAAACGTTTGAGATGGACTATTTTATACGTGACGATAAAAAACAATACATTACATAGGATAAGAAGGAGAATTAACGAAATATGCAGGTGGATTACTCCAAAAAGAATAGGCAGGAACACGCAGCACGCGTATAGCAGGCCTAAGAGGTACGCGATGAATTGAAATGATGCTGGGATGCGAAGAACACCCTGTGCCACCCTGACTCCTAGTCGAGTCGAGAGATGTTTTGACTGAATCAAATAATCATGGTCTGCGTCTTTGATTCCCCCAGCGACCAGGTTCAGGTTGAGGGTTTGGAGAAATGCTAAGATGCAAAGGATGATTATCAGAGGTGAAAATTGGAAGGAGACGGTCGCTGCACCAAACACCACGCCGACCATCACAGAAGCCGCTAGAACGAAATCCATACCACTAATTCGTTTGCTATACGCATCATAGAGCCCTGCGAGGAAAATCCCAAGGAAATACAAAAGCAGCAAGATGACACCATAAAAATAGAGTGTTAACAGACATCCCAGAAACAAAACCAGCAGAATGTAGACAAGAGCATTTCTTTTCGAGATACTCCCACTCGGGAGTGGTCTTTTATTGGTAGAAGAAATGAGACGATCGACTTCGATGTCGAAATAATGGTTCAACGCAAAACCAACGATATGAGCAGACAGTCCGATGAAAAAAAGCATGGTAAGGAGGAATAAATCTTTTTCACCCATCGCAATCGCACCAGTCAGCGGGATGATTGCAGTAAGAAAAATGAAATGAGCGCTGGATAATTTCGCGTATTCAAAAACCGTTGTTCGTAGGCTCATTAGTTCCTAATCCTTCTGTTCGTACTCATAGAAGGGATATTTATATAACTTGGGAGTGAGGCCGTTCTTATTGAGCGTAAGACGTAATTTTCTCTATAAAAAAGGTAGTAGTAGCACAGGGTCAGGGATCTTTGCTTGAAGAACAAAACGTATTCCTACGATAAGGTTTGATGCTAGTAGGTATCATACTTTTATCTGGATGTGCGTATGATTTTGGATAGTAAAAACAAACAATTTTTTTCCTTGTTGCAATGGTAGCCTAAATGATCTGAGGAAATAATCCGAGTAAGAAATCCAATCCCATAAGTACGAGTGCAATGAGGATGATAATAAGCAGAATCCAGAGAGCAAATTTTAAAAGCTTCCAAGCGACAAAGACAACCACGATTATTGCGATAAGTGCAAGCCAAATTGGAATTACCATCGTAGACCACCTTATATTTTGGTCAATAACAATGAAAATCCTTGGTCAGTGCTGATAATCAGCTGATTTGAATCAGAAAAACTATAATTGAACGTTTTCCCTATATCTCCAGATGAAAACGTTATTTTCTGATCGGCGATAGAATAATCGAACGATCCGGTAAGGGTGAGAAGACCACTCCCGGTGATCGTTACCTTGTTATTTGAATCAAATGTCATCGACATACTGCCGTCTTGATTTTGCCAGGTTCCAACGAATTTGCTTTTTTCATCTAAACAACCGCTCAAGCAGCTAAGGCAGACTATCGCAAGAACTCCTATTCCGATGAATAATTTCTTCATTTTTTCCTCACAAATCACATTTCTTCAGTTGTTTATATAGATTGCGTAAATCATATTTCAAAAACATGTAAAAATAGTGAATTGATGTGTTTCATCAAGAGGAACGGAAAATTAATCGTGTGATCGAAATCACCTGCAGTAAGACCATCTATTTTCTTATGGATTATCGAGTTAGTTCCTTATTTCGTTTAAGGAAAAAAAAATTATTTGTATCAAAACATTTAAATCTACGAAGCACCATCTAAAATATTGGAAGTATTGTATATAAGATAAATTAGGGAGGCGAAAATAGATGAAAAAAAAAGCGATAGTAATAGGAGCGATACTCCTATTGGGGGCTAGTGTCTTTACCACCATAACAAGTGCTCAGAACTACCAAACAGGGGGTAGCGAAACCGCATCACGAGGACTCGTCTGGTCCGAAAACTTTGATTCGTATACAGCGGGTTCTACGTTAGGCGGACAAGGCGGTTGGTTCCCCTGGGGTGACAATCCTGATGCTGATGCAAATGTAACCAACGTTCAATCCCATAGTCCAGCCAACTCTGTTGAAATCAAGGGAGGATGTGATATGGTTCATCAATGGGCTAATGTGAACTATGGAAATTGCACATTCCGGGTTTGGGCATATGTACCTTCGGATTTTGAGGGATCGGCCTATATTATTTTGTTGAGTCTGTATGGTGGTGATTCATCAAAATGGGATCTCCAGGTATACTTCAACTCAATTACCTTTATGCTTGAGGATGCCGACAGTATCAACGCGACACCCTATGTAATCGATGGATGGGGAGAAGTTCGAGTAGAAATCGATTTTATCAACGACTGGCAAAAAGTCTATTACAATGATGTACTCTGGCTTTCCAAGAGTTGGACGCATGGGACGAGCGGTGAAGGTGTTCTTGCACTCGATGCCGTAGATCTTTTTGGAGAGAGTGGAACCGCTGTCTACTATGACGATGCGTCAGTCTGGGCAACAGAAGCACCCGCTCAGCCTGAATTAGATATCGGAACGATCACTGGTGGATTTGGTGTCAAAGCATCCGTGAAAAACACTGGAGACGGAGCAGCAACAAACATAAACTGGACAATCACTCTTGACGGAAAACTGGTCTTCCTTGGAAAATCATCCACAGGAATCATCGCAAGCCTGGCAGCTGCTGGTGAAGAACCTATCAAAGCAGGTTTCATCCTTGGCTTTGGTAAAACAAACATTGTCGTCTCAGCAACGTGCAACGAGGGAAAAACAGCAGAAAAAACCGCAAGCGGGTTTGTTCTCGGACCCTTCGTTCTCGGAGTCAAATAGACTCCCTTTCTTCTTCTTTTTTTTATCGTTCACAGAAACAGACCACTATAAGAAAAAAAAAGATTCTCCACGAATTCTATATGCGGACTCCGATCACAAAGAACAAGAATTTAAATCCCTGTGCGGTCTGTGTCACCGGTTCACCCCCGGAGACATCCACGGTGACCGTTATCTCCAGACGACCAAAACCCAGGGGAATCCGATCTGTTATGACCGTGCTCACCGATTCCTTTGACAGGGTATTCAAGGTTCCAGTGGAGCGAAGATCGATGCGTTTGAGAATCCCTCCGGTAACTGAGATACTCCAATTGATGGACTTCGCGTCTTGATCACCGATGTTTCTGATATCCGCAGAGATTTTGTTGATTCTCCCCCTGATGTTCTCAATCGCCAGCTTCGGGACTCCCGCACTCTCAGCTGGAGTATTTGGTTGCGTCGTACCAGGATTAGGCGTAAATGAGGGGATGTAGTCCTGGAAGGTAATATAACCTAACCAATATAATCCACCGAGCAGGAGCAGGATACCCGCGATGAGGATGACAGCAATGAATCGTTTTTTCATGCTTGATAAGTATTATTCCTCCTATATATTAATACGAAATACGCGTATTTAAAGCTGTGGAAGGACCACAACGGAGAAAAAACAAGAGGAGAAAAACATCCTTAGACCGACTGCATACCCACGGATTACTTAATACGCGGAGTTGCTAATAAAGGAGATGTTTTTTAAAGAAAGAGATGTTATCAATCTTTCAATCTACTGGAGGAACCCATCATGTTAAAACTAAAAATAAAAGTAGGGTGTTACTATGCATTTGCATTGAGAAATGATCATATAATCGCATTTGCGGTGTTGTATGGTTTTGAAAGAGGAAAAAACAAGGATGTCTATACCCTGAGGATGTACACGGGCACAGGGGATTTTGAATTTCCAATCGAAGAATCCACTTTTAATCGATGGGCCAGAGAAGGGCGAATTAGAGAAATTAGCCCTGAGGAAGCATTGGAATATGCGATGTAAAAACGTGTTTTCAAAGAAAGAAAAGTTATTCAATAATTTGATGATTGATTCTCGTCGCATCTCTCGATAGGTTATAGAATAGGTTTTAAAGAAATTACATCAATGAGTTTGCTGAAATGAAATCGGTGTAAAAATTAGTGCAGGGGAAGGGATTTGAACCCCTAATTACCGGTTAAATTCTGAAAGAGGGATAATAATTTTAGTTGAAATCCAGGAGAAAATGAAGTATTGGGAATGCATTTGGGAATCGCAGGAATAATCTATTTAACCATAAAGTATCTAGTAATGTTGTTTTTGACTTACCTTGACTATCGGTCTTAATCAACAAAAGATTATAATCATAAACCCATGGATTTTGTTTTAGTCTATATCCAGTTATAATATATCCGTCATCGGTAGTCTGTTGAACACACTCACCCATTTCGGCATCTGTTCTTCCAAAGGTTTGGTTCCACACCTCATCACCATTGCCATCGGTCTTGACCAACCACGCATCATAATTATTTGCAGATTCTGTATATCCTGCGATTATATACCCTCCATCAGTGGTTCGTTGAACAGACTTACCCGCTTCCTCGCCTGTTCCTCCGAAGGTTTTATTCCATACCTCCTCGCCATTGCCATCGG
>Ga0315295_10003221_pt1 | contig 13859 bp, 11 predicted proteins | sample YL17G14_0_MG_FD_204453 | JGI IMG/M metagenome (GOLD analysis project Ga0315295, IMG submission 204453) | Sediment microbial communities from Yellowstone Lake, YNP, Wyoming, USA - YL17G14_0 | ecosystem: Environmental > Aquatic > Freshwater > Lake > Sediment | place: USA: Wyoming | collected...
CGAAAGTGGACCTCGAAAAGAAGCTGGGTGTGCCAATCGATACCTTTGCCTACCCCTTCGGCGCCTACCTGCCCGATCTGGGAACGATGGTCAGCCGAGCGGGTTATCTGGGCGGTGCCGGGCTGGGTCCCTCGCCCGTGCAAGGGCTGGGCTCCCTCTTCTATATGAGCCGCATCGAGATTCGCGGCGACGAATCCCTATCAGATTTCCTGCGCCTGCTTCCCTGGCACGGCGAAGGCACGCCCTTCTGCGGTTGAGGCCGAATGAGCGAGCGCAGCGTCTACCTGCACGATATTCCGCTGGAGGAGGCCCAGGCGCGGCTGCGCGCCGCGCTCGAAGCGGCCGGGCTGTGGGGCACGCTCGCGGCGGAGGATGCGCCCCTCGAAAGCGCGCTCGGGCGCGTCACGGTCGAGCCGGTGTGGGCCGGCCTCTCTTCGCCAAACTTCCACTCGGCCGCGATGGACGGCTATGCCCTGCGCGCCGAAAGCAGCGCCAACGCCTCGCCCAATCAACCGGTCGAACTTCGCCTCGGCTCGCAGGCCGAGTATGTGGATACCGGCGACCCGCTGCCAGCCTGGGCCGATGCGGTGGTGCCGACCGAAACCACCCAGCCGCTGCGCGATGTGGACGGCCGCATGCAGGCGGTGGAGATACGCGCGGCGCTGGCGCCGTGGGCCAATGTGCGCGCCATGGGCGAAGACATCGTCGCCAGCGAGCTGGTGCTCGCCGCCGGCCAGCGCCTGCGCCCGGTGGATTTGGGCGCGATTGCCTCCGCCGGGCACGCGCGGGTGCGCGTGGCGCGCCGCCCGCGGGTGGTCGTCATCCCCACCGGCGATGAGCTCATCCCGCCGGGGACGCTGCCGCAAGGCGGCCAGATCGTCGAATCAAATTCGCTCGTGCTTTCCGCGCAGGTCGAGGAATGGGGCGGCGCGGCTAAGCGCTTCCCTATCGTGAAGGATGAACCGGAGGCAGCCCGCGCAGCGCTGGAGGCGGGGGCGCGCGAGGCGGACCTGGTGCTGGTCAACGCCGGCTCCTCCGCCGGCAGTGAGGATTACAACGCGCAGGCCATCGCGGCCCTGGGGCGCGTGCTCGTGCACGGCGTCGCAGTGCGCCCCGGCCATCCGGTCATCATCGGGATGATCCGCATCGGTCAAGGTGAGTTGGCGCGCGAGGTGCCGGTGATCGGCGTGCCTGGCTTCCCGGCCTCGGCCGCGCTCACCGGCGAGATCTTCGTGCGTCCCCTCATTGAACGCTGGCTGGGGCTGCCTCCCTTCGCGCCTGAGGAAGTGGAGGCGGTGCTCACGCGCAAGGTGCACTCGCCGCTCGGCGACGACGAATACCTGCGAGTGAGCGTGGGCGAGGTGCGCGGCAAAATGGTCGCCGCGCCGCTCGCGCGCGGAGCTGGCATGCTCACCTCGCTCGTGCGCGCCGACGGCATCGTGCGCATCCCGCGCATGACGCAAGGCGTGCAAGCGGGCGAGCTCGTGCGCGTGCTGCTCTATCGCCCGCAGGCCGAGGTGCGCCGGTCGATTCTGCACATCGGCTCGCACGATCTGACGCTCGATTTGCTCTCACAGCATCTGGGTGCCTACGGCGTGCGCCTGGTCTCGGCCAATGCTGGCAGCGTCGGCGGGTTGGTGGCGTTGCGCCGCGGCGAAGCCCACCTGGCGGGTTGCCATCTCCTGGACCCGGCCACGGGCGCTTACAACCTGCGCTATGTGCGCGAGTACCTGCCCGGGCAGGCGGTGGTGCTCATCAGCCTGGTCGGGCGGGCGCAGGGCCTGATGGTTGCGCGCGCCAATCCGAAGCACATCACTTCGCTGGCGGACCTGGCGCGCGAGGAGCTGCGCTTCGTCAACCGGCAGCGCGGCGCCGGCACGCGCGTGCTGCTCGATTACCATCTCGAGCGGCTGGGGATTGAGGTCGCGCGCGTGCGCGGCTACGAGCGCGAGGTGGTGACGCATCTCGCGGTGGCGGTGGACGTGGCCTCCGGCGTGGCCGACTGCGGGCTGGGCATCGCCGCCGCGGCCCAGGCGCTGGGGTTGGATTTCGTTCCCGTGGCCGACGAGCGCTACGACCTGGTGATCCCGGCCGAGGAGTGGGAGGGTGCCCGCCTCGCGCCGCTGCGCGCGGTTCTGGCGGATGTGCGATTCCGCAAGGCGGTGGCCGCCCTGCCGGGCTACGACGTGCGCCGCATGGGCGAGCAGGTGGCGCGGGTGGAGGCGGGCTAGCGCGTTTCTCTGCATAGCCAAGCCCTCGTCGCACATCGCGAGTTCTGTACCTGGGTCTTGCCAATCACAACTCCGATCATCTTCGCAATTGGCTGGATATGTTCTTCTCTCGCGACTCTCGGCCTTTCACGCCGATTGAGGACGGACTCGCCACGGAGGACTCTGGGTGTATTGGCACAAGTCATTGTGATTTCGGAGATCGTCATAAGGGTGAGTGCTGTGAGGACAGCACCCCCAGCGCCTTCGATATCGTCCCCCTGGGGTGGAATGGTGGCTCTTCTTACAGGGTGGTGGGTGTCCCATCAGCACATGCTGGCAAATGTCCTCGCTAGCTGTGCCCCATCTCTGTTTGCGCCGCGACACAAACCGCGCCTATCCATGTAATCCCAGCCCTCGTCTTCTTTTTTCCTGCCCGCGCTCCTGCTCGCCTGCCTCGCGCCGCCGATCCTGTTGCTGCTTGTGCGATAGATCAGGCAACGTAACCGGGCTTCAGGGCTCTGCCGGGTCAACATCCCTGGCCTCCCAAAGGGCATCGGGACGATGCGCGCGCTGGGCAGACGGGCTACGAAGCCCCGTGCTCTTAGCGGGAGGCTGCCCTGCTGGCGAAGGGAGTGCGAGAGGTAGTGAGAGATAGCAGAGGGCGGATACGGCGTTGGCACGGCGGGCATGGCCGAGGCCCCAGACGGCATGGGCTAGGCCGTATGTGGAATTGCGCGGTCTTTGTTCCGGAAGTAGAGCCACAGAGCGAAGGCAACAATCACGAATGTGGCTGTGACACAGAAGAATACAATGACATTCGCCTCTTTCAACGCTTCAGCCAATTCGCCGCGCGGGTTGATCAGTGTGTGGTAGAAAGCGAATGTGATGCCGACCAACCCGGCGATCCATAGCCAACGGTTCTTCTGCTTGAGGGTCTGACCAAAGCCTCCCGGAAAACCGAGCATTTGGACGAATGTGTTTTCCAAGGCTACGGCAAAAACGACCAGCAAGAAACCCTCGAACCCGCCGATCATAGTGCCAAGGATGTTTGACAACGGCAACCGCTGGATCAGCGACGTAGCTACCGTCGTCAACCACAGGCCTGAGCCGACGACCAAGAAGGTGATGGCGGAAATCTTGAGCAGTCTATTGCGCTTCCCTTGATCCAGCAAGGATACGTCCACGTGGAGGGCCTCCGGAGTTCCGAACATCAGCCCGGGGACCAAGCCAAACAGGCGCGAAGTCAGGGTGGACGATACCGAGACAAGGAAATTGGCCGGACGGACGGTGATTTCGGCGGGCACACCCCAACTGCGGAGGGCTCGCCATTGCATGAGGTCGTCGGCAATGCCCACTACACCATAAGCAATTGTCATGTTGAGGAAGAGCACCAGACCGGCGACGCTCAAGGGGTTCCAGGTTCGGTCGAGGAGCGAGAAGACGATTCCATAAAAGAAGATAACACCGACTAGTCTCAGGATATCCTGGATGACCGGGCGGCGCAGCCTCGAGCGCGCGCTCTGTTCGAGGCGGCGCTGGAGGCGCGCCAGCCAGTCTACAGGCTTGAACATGCGTCGCAAGTCACCTTCATGTTCGCCGAGGGTGCGCGTGAAGAGTTCAGCAGCGACAGCGAAGGGCAGCATGATCAACGCCGCCAGGAGCAAGTTGGCGCCGACGACGCCCGGTTTCGTAGAGACATCGAGCGGGGTGGGAATGTAGGTCGTGATCTCGGGGACGAGTGGACCGGCGGGGCGGAAGGGGATGTAGCTAGCGGTTCCGACGACGGCGATGGCGCGTATGTCGAGGATGCGCGCGAGCTCAACCGCGTTGACGAGAGGCCGTTTGTCGCCGGGGTACATGACGGCCACTTCGATGAGGATGGGCCCGCGACGGGCAACGACATAGTCCATACGCAAGGGGGATACCGCCATGGAGAATGCCAGGCGTGAATTTCCAATACTCCCAGCGCCGTCGAGCATCGTGATGTCATCACCACCAAAGACTTCGCCCAAAGACTCCGCTGTGCCTGAGCCAGAAAGCTGCGAATCAACCCCGGTCTGTTCCATAGGGGTCAGCGGGAACAACAGCCCGCTGGCGACGTATTGGCGGTTCTGCGTCTCGTTGGTGCTGTACCCGGTGAGGTTTTGCAGGCTGGCCTCAGCCAAACCGCCTGCGATGCTGCCCATGATTCCTTCCATGCTGGAAAGCTGATCCGCCGCCATCCCACTGAAAGCCGGGGGTAGATCACCCACTGCGATCTCAACCCCTGTCAAGTCCGGACCTTCGCCGTTTTGTGCCGAGTCTTCCCCCGTCGCGCGGAGGGGTGCCGCCGCGGTATTGAGAACCACCCCCAGTGCACTGAGGGTAAGCACGCAGAGGCATATACCTGTGCGATTCATGGTAGCCTATCCTCTCTTGAGTTCCCCGTTCTTTGAGAACACACATCGCACGCTGCTCATGGAGAGACAGGATCCCATTCGCAGACAAATGTGTTCGCGTTTTCCAGTGGCTGATCATTCCAGGTGGCACCATGCGATGAGACACTTAGATAATGCTCACCTGCACTTCGATCAGAGGGCGTGTTACTTGGTTCGCCTGAATCCCAATCCGCAAAACCCCAGGGCTCCCCGGTTACCCAAGCCCAAGTCCCCTCTTGGATTTCGTCCGTAGCGCCCAGCCAACTGCCAACCTCTGCCAGTCGGCGTACAAAGCCATTCTCCGAGGCTGACTCGACCGTCACTAGATAGCCGCCCCGGGAGACGCAGAAATCCCGCGCGCGATGCCAGGTGTCGGGATTCCCGATGAACAGATATAGATGCTGGTTTTCAGGGTTTACTACCCTTGCATCGGGGGTGGCAGTTGGCCGGGCAACCTCGGTAGCCAATGCGATGGCCTGGGCCGCGATTGCCTGTGCCGGGATAGGCTGTGCCGTTTGAGTGACTGCGGGCATTGCAGTTGCGGTCAAGGCAACCTGAACTGGGGGAGCTGTTTGGGTTGGCTCTCCGGGCATGAATGGGCGACCACAAGAACACAGGCACAAACCTGCTACACAGCCCAGCATCCAAAGGGCAGCATGGCCGCTTTCTCCGGGCTTCGTTGTCACTAGTAGCCTCCTCGAGTTGCTTGCGCTCTGGCGCATTCCGGCGAGTTCGATCCATGCACAGACTATACGGCCTGGCCTTGCAGCCGGGAACGGAGCCCAACGGCCGCCTTGGCCTCCCGAAGCACATCGGGAGGATGTGCGTGGCCCGGGCACGCAGCGAGCCGCTAAGCGGTGCCGGGAGGCAGCGGCTGCCCGAAATGCGAAAGCACGATGGTATCTACCTCAGTCCAGAAAGTCTTCGCGCTAACCCCGAGCTTAGCCGCTATCCGGTTTTCGAGCTGCCGGCGGCTTGAGCGCGCACGGAGCACGTCCCTTAGGAACTCCAAGTCGGTTTCCGCAAGATAGCGAGCGATCCAGTAGCCCCGCACGTAGTGGCGAATGATCGTGTCTTTGTCGGCCAGGTTCACGCGAGCAGAGTCTTGGGGCCTGCCCGCGTGGGATTGCGGCTCGAGTGTCGCAAGGGTCTCCTGCCGCACCGTCGTTTTGCCGAAGTACCGATCCACGGTGACCATGGCCAAGCCCTCATTCAGCCAAGAGGGAAGCCTGAGATGCGCCATAAACGCGTGCGTGAGTTCGTGGCACGTCACGTGCCGTACTTTCTGTGTCACGTCGTCCTCGCGGAGGAAGATGCGCTCGCCGATACTCTTATCGGCCGTCGACATGAGACGCGGTGGCTTAACCCCAACGGCTGCACTCCCCCCGAATCGTTGCGTCCAACCACCTGCATAGCGCCACAAGCTCCGGACTCGGGAGAACCAGAGCGGCACGGTGATCGCTATCAGGAGTTGCCAGTGCCAGGGTGCGGAATCGAACATGAATCGCATCCAGGACGTCATGACGTAGACTCGGCACTCCCCGGGGACGGGTAGGCCCCAGGTATCCGTGATGACCCGAATGCTGCGCAGACAGGCATCCTCAACGATCCCGGCCGCCTCACTGTCGTCGGCCCGGTAGATCACACGTAAACCGCCTATCGATTTCGTTTGCATGAAGGGTTCCCCATCTTCTGGGAGTCGGGCTGCAATTGCTGCCCCTTGGACCCGCGCCGCCGCGCAGACGGCGCCCATCCGCGTCATCCCCGCGCTCGTCTGTTTCTGCCTGCCCGCGCTGCTGCTGGTCTACCTCGCGCCGCCGATCTTGCTCTTGCTCGTGCGCGAGTCAGCCAACAATTGCCGGAGTCTCCGGTGCGCACCCAATTGCAGTGGCCACTGCCTGGCCGGCTGAACATCACTGCCGGCACGGGTGCGCCCCGCAGTGACTCGACACAAACGCCAAACCACTTGGAGCGCGGCACGCTGGCAGTTCGGCTGCAACCCCCTGTTGGGCCGCGCTGTGCTTCGGGTCTTCTACGACTCGCGGCCTAGCAGAAAGAGAAGAGCTACGGCGGTGGAAAGCACGGCCAGATACGGTGTAATGTGATGTAGCTTCAAGATGATTGCCGGCATTGGCTTCTCGATGCTCAACAAGCCGCCAGTAACGAACAGGCCGAGAAGCAAGAAGCCGGTGACAATAACGGCGAGTGATTCAACCGGGCGCAGGGCAGCCACCTGATTTGTCCGGTAAAGGGTTATGACGAAAAGGACCACCGCCGTCAGCGCAATGAGCTTGTGGATGTTGAAGATGATTCCGTTGTACGGCTTGCCGGAACGGCTCAGCCAGAAGCCGGAAAGAAAGAGGAAGAGAGAGAATAGCCCAGCGCCTGCAACCTGCAATTGGCCAGTAGTCATTGCAGCTCCTTCAGGCTCGCGTGTCTAGGCGCGAGCGAGAGCGCACCGAATCACCCAAAACCGATACTGCGGACCTGGGCACGTGCAGCGCGGGCTTTGGCCTCCAAATCCTCGGCGCTGCGCAAACGCCACCCGACTCAGCCTCTCTCCGGCTTGGCGAATGGTTTCCCCCTGGCCCGAAGAGCAGCGCGAATACTCCCAATCGCCTTGGGGCCCAATCCATGCGGTCTCAAGAGGTCGGATTCCTTGACCTGCGCCAATTGATCGAGACGGGTGTATCCGGCCCCGCGGAGCGCCCTCAGCGCAGGTTGCGCGAGGCCGAGCGGGAGGTCATGCGTTGCATCGCCTTCCTTCTTGCGCGACATGGTTCTTCCTCCTTTGGGCCAATACCGAGTCCCTTGGAGAGATGGCATTGCTGCGAAATAACCCGCGAGACTCGACGTGGCCCATCAGTCGCTAGTGCCGGCTCGTGGCCAAGAAACGCCAGAGCGCAGGCCATGTCTTGCGGCCTCGTAATAGCCGGGAGCTCTGCGGGCAGGCAGCGGGTTGTCAGGCGCCTGTAGGCACGACCTTCGTGAGCAGCTCCCTTGCGAAAGGCTGGCCGTGCCCGGGATAGACCGTTCTTATGTTCGGAGCTTCTAGCTTCGCGACACTGGCCTTCGCGGCCGTGGGATCATCCATAAGGGAATTGAGGGCCGGCCCCTTCGTGTTCTCAAAGAGGTCACCGCAGAACAATTCGCCAGTGGCGGTCAAGATGCCCACGGACCCCTTGGAATGCCCAGGCAGACAGATGACTTTGGCCGCAAGGCCGTATTGAGAGAGGTCGTAACCCTCATCGAGGAGAACGTCGGGTGTGAATCGCTCGGAAGCGCCAAACCCCGTGAAGAGAGGCAGGAGGGTGCCGATGACGAGGTTCGGCTTCTTTCTGTTCACGAACATGTCTCCGCGCTCCGCCATGCCCGAATCGTCGCGGTGCATCGCTAACCTGGCTCCGAACGCGGAGCGGAGGTAGGCTGCGTTCCCGATGTGGTCGAAGTCCCCATGCGTGAGTATCACCAGCTTGAGGGAGGTTGGCGTGCAGCCGGACCCTTCGAGTTGTGCGAGCAGCTCTTTACGTGCGTTGGAGCAGCCCGTGTCGATGAGGACATGACCGGCAGCGGTCTTGATAAGGTAGCAGTTTACGATCCCCATGCGAAGGGGCATGGGGAGGCTGAGGAGGTTGATGTCTTGTGGCATGTTGGACCCCTTCCTGTGCGGGTCGTGGTCAGGGCGTCCTAGCGGCCTCCCTGGCCTCCCGAACGACATCGGGACGATGTGCGGCCCGGGCAGGCAGCGAGTTGTTGGTCGGCGTCCAGGCCAGCCCTCACGTCTTGTGCCGGGGCCTCAAGTGACTAGCTCCGCTGACGCGCGGCCTGGACTACTAAGGTCGATAGACACTGCCGATGATACTCTGTGTCATCGTCAGCACTTCTTCATCCCGCATCTCGCGCACGGTTGCGTTCCTCACTGGGGGATGAATGACCATTTCTGACTCGGCATTAGGATCAATGTAGAGTCTTCGCATTGGTTTCAAGCGGTATGGCCCGTTTTGGGGTTACGGGGAGCAAGTCCAGGGATGTCTGCTATAGGATACGGACTAACCCATGCCTGATTTGATGGATCCTGCCATCCGTCGTCCTTGCACCTTCGGGGAGAATGATGACGCCATGAGCGACACCGCCTTCGAGAAGACCATCTTCGAAACCACTCCCTCCTTGGCCGCCTTTACCAGGCTGGACAAAGGTCGCTCTCACTCGGCTGTGCACCTGGGCAAGCAGAGGGACCCTCTTCAGGAACGCGTGCACGACAACCGAGGCTTGCGGGAATGCTCCGATCAAAGCGAACCCGGAATGGAAGCTGGGCTAATTCGAGACGATCACATATCCGTGGTCTGGTTCGAGGTTCTCATGACCAGCGACCACCAGATCCTTGCTGACTACTGCAAACAAACACTTGACGAATGCGCGCTTCAGAGCAGATATCTTGAGCTCGTCAATGTAGGAAACCAGAATCGCAAAGGGGAGGGTCACGAAGACAAACAGGTGTCTGACGACGCACATTGAAAGCCTGAATAAGATGACACGCATGGCCCTGAACACGACAGGTTCCCCATCGCGCAACCGAACTATGCATCAGGCGGACTTGCCTTGCCAACCGCATTCATCAGATACTATCCCAAGCGAGCCTGCGCGAAGCGCAGGCGCATCTCAGTATGGCGGTGTATCTCACCCCTTTGGGGATGCCACCCGCGGGCGTGGCACATGACATTGGCGCCTGCCGGCCGTCGTCTGACCAGGGCGCCGGTTTAGCATCCCTGCAACGTCAATTCGTCCGTTGGGCTGTGGAGTCTCGTGGTGCTGAGATTCCCCCTTGTGCGGCGGACGACGGGGCAACTACTGCTCTCATCCATACCTTGCGCGGCTTCCCCCGAGACGATTATTGTATCCAGGCAGCCGCCGCACGCAAGTCAACTGCGTGGCCCCCTCACTCTTGCGCACCCGGCGCGCGAGCAGTATTCTGCAACACGATTGCGGTCATCCGCGCGGCGACACGTGCGCTGACCACGCGCACGCGGGCATGCGTGAGGCGTGCTACGCCCTCCTCCAGCTACTCAACCGCGACCAGAGACCCGATGGCCATGAGGACCAGCGAGAGCAGCGCCAGCGCAAGCATGGCCGGGCTCCCCCAACGACCGAGTGTCCAGCCGGGGTCTCGAACCGGTCCGGTCCGCTGCGCCTGCCGGTACATGGGGATGGTGATGAGCGCCACGACGATCGCTGTGGCGCCGGCAGCCAGACGCAGCCACTCGAGGAACTGCCACGCGCCAACCCACAGGATGAGCAGCGAGGGGAGCGTGGCCAGCAACCATGCGACCCAGCCCGCGATGCCGGTCCTTTCGCGGAGGATGTCCGCCAGAGCGAGGGACACCGACCAGTAGCTCGTCACCAGCGCCGCCACGATGAACAGCGAACCGGTAATGCCGGCCCAGGCCCCCACGCGGTCGCTGATGCCGATGATCGCTACCTGGGTGACCTCGGTCGAGATCCCCAGAGCGACCAGGGCCACGGCCGTGGTCAGCACACCGTTGATTGCGAGCCCGACAAGGATCGCGCGGACCGCACCGCGACGGTCGGGGCCGAGGCCCTTAACGACCTGGGGCACGCTGTAGAAGGTCCATAACGCGTACATGACCATCCCGTAGAGCGCGAGCCATTGGGTCGCGGAACCGGTTGGGCCGAGGCGCGCATGAAACGGCAGCGGAATCGCGCCGACCCCGATTGCGGCGACGAGGCCCACCAGCACGAGCGCTCCGAACCGCTCGGCGACGCCGACCGCCCGCAGGCCAAAGAACACCACACTGGCCGAGATCGCGTAGACCAGGCCCTCGGCGAGGTGCCGGTCGATCCCCGCGAGGTTAGCCACGATCTCTCCCGCGCCGGAGACGTACGCCGCCAGGTTGGCGAGGAAAGCGATGCTCAGGAAGACGAAGACCGTCCATAGCAGCCAGCGCCCGATGCGGCCGCGCAGCAAGTAGAGCCGTATCAGCTCCACGATCTGCAGGTCGCGCCCGGTGCGGAACAACACCTCCGCCAGCATCAGGTGGATCAGGGAACTGGCGGCCCATGCCACGGGCAGGACGAGCGCCAGGCCGACGAGGCCCACGCGCTCGGCGAGGAACGGCACGGCCATGATCCCCGCGCCGACGCCTGCGCCGACCATGAGCGAGGTCGCTTCCCATCGCGAGAGCGGATGATCTTTCATCCCGGCCATCCTTTCACCTTTGGTCCGTGGTCGATCACAGCGTTGCGATCTCGATGTAGGGGACCCGCCCGTCGAGTAGGGCGATCGGCTCGTCGGACCACGAGGCCGCGAACAGGTCGCTGCGGTACGTCACGTGGAGATACCGGCGGGCGACGGCCAGCAGAGGGTCATTGTCCGCCAGGCCGATCATAAGGAAGGCCTTTCCGCGCTCGCGTGCACTCATCGTGCAGGCGGAGAGCAGTCCGCGCATCACCGCGGGGTCGTCGTCGGCGACGCAGATGCACGAGGCAAACGCGAGCGGTATCGCCTGACCCGGCGGCGTGAGCGGGCGTGCCCCAAGCAGCCGCGCGCCGAGGTCGTAGGCGGGGCGCAGGCGGCGCAGCATCGGACCGTAGGCGTCGACGACGTCCTGCTTGTAGGCCGCCTGGTCCCACGCGGCCATCACGCCCACCACGGCGCCGCCGCGGCGAGCGACCATGACATCCTGCGGCCTGAGCCCGCGCAGCGTTGCTCCGCCGGTGAAATCTTCGAGCGTGTAGGCGGGGAAGAACTGACGCCGGGGACCGTGCAGGCGCAGGAACTCGACGATCTCGCCGAGGGTCTCCGGCGCGCCCGGCCGCACCTCGACCCCTGGCGAGCGAAGAACCCGCCGCGGACGCAGAAGGATCGCGCAGGTTGTCAGCCCGCATACGCGAACGGCGCGCGGGCCTCCGGGCGGCCGGGCGCCCACGAGCAAGGCACGCGCGCGGGGATTCTCACCGGCGACCACGCCCATGTAGAGCAAGCCGGGAGGGCTTGCCTCCCTGAACCACTTCGCTCCGCGATGGACGAGCCAATGTCCGCGGAAGCCCGGAGCCACGCGGATCTGGCCGATGTAGCCGAGCGGTGACTCACGCCCGTTCACATACGCCCGGCGCTCGGCGCGGCAAGCGATCCCTGCCAGCCGTCCGTCCGGCCGATGCCGGGCAATCAGCACATCGCACGGGTCACCCATGGTGGTGGTGCCGAGGAAATAGTCCGGCTCGCGAGCGAACCGCACGGTGACGGCGCCCGGCATCGGCACCGCGGCCACCAGGGTGCGGATGTCGGACTCATCGGCCGATGTTGCCCATCTCAGGTCAAAGCCGGCCTCGCCGCTCATCGGGTGCCCAGGCGCATGCCCTGCCGCTTGAACGCCTCGCGGCGGAAGAGCGGGTTGTAGGCGCAGTAGAGGGCGAAGCGGAAGGGTGTGGCGAGATTGGTGCGCGGATCCAACGCGCGCCTGACGATTGAGGCGTGGCTGCTCCATCGCCGGCGGCATGCCCAGGCGGCGTCGGTCAGCTCGTCGGACGTCATGCGTGCCGGGCGGAAGGCTGCGTGGTTGAAGCGGTAATCCGGGTGGAGCCACCAGCGCCCGTCGTAGAGAAGCCGCCCCTCGGCCTGCAAGCGCTGGTAGAGCGCGGTCGACGGGTAGGGCATTAGCACGTTGAAGGCGGCGAAGGTGAAGTGGTTGGAGATGCCCCACTCGCAGGTGGCGAGGAGCGACTCGACGGTGTCGTGGTCGTATCCGAGCGCGAAGGCCGCCCAGGTCTGCAGGTGATGGTCACGCAGGGTCGCGACCGCCTCGGCATAGCCGTCGAACGCGGTGAGGTTCACTGACTTGCGCATCTGCCGCAGGTTCTCGAAATCCAGACTCTCGAAGCCGATGACGTTGCCCAGGCAGCCGCTCTCGACGAACAGGCGCATCAACTCGGGGTCGCGGGTGTGATCGAGGCTGGCTTGCGAGACCCAACGCACCTTGAGAGGCACCAGCGCGCGCAGGAGCTCCTTGGCCGCCTCGGGGTTGGCGACGAAGTTGTCGTCGACGAAGAACAGGTGCCGGCGCGGCTGCGCGGCGATCTCGGCCACCACCTCGGCGACGGGCCGCGTGTACTGGCGATGGTCGAAGTATTGGCTCACCGCGCAGTACTCGCAATGGTTGCAGCAGCCGCGGCCGAACTGGATCAGGCTTATCGGCAGGTAGCCTTTGCCGGCATACAGGTCCCGCCGGGGCATCACGCCGGGCTGGGGGATCCCCAGCGCACCATCGTAGCGCGGCCGCAGCCGCCCCTGGTGGGCGTCGGCCACGACCTGCGCCCAGAGCGCCTCGCCGTCTCCTGTGAAGACGGCGTCCGCGTGCTCGGCCACCTCGTCGGGGATGAGCGTCGCGTGCATACCGCCCATCACCACCGGCACCCGGCGCTCGCGGAACTCGGCGGCGATCTCGTAGGCGCGGCGTGCGGTAAACGTCTCGACGTTGATGGCGACCAGGTTGGTCGGCTCGTCGTAGTCGATTTCGTCGATGCGGTCGTCGAGCAGCCGGCAGTCGACGCCCGGCGGAGTCAATCCCGCCAGGACTCCGAGAGAGAGTGGCTCCATGCGCGCCTCGTCGACGAACCGTTCGCCGTCGTCCAGGCGTCCGAGCGTCGGCTTGATGAAGGTCACCTGCATCGTGCTACCTCTCGCAAGGACCGGTCGACCTTGGAATGCCCTCGCGCATCTGCTTCAGTTCTGCCCATGCCGAGGATCAATTGAGCGTCCTGTCCCTCGGCGGCGCAGACGAATCCGACCCGAGGAGCACTTGGGGCGGGCCACTGAGTGTTAGGGGCGCAGGTTCGCAGCAGTCCTTGCGCCACCTAACGGCCTAGACCTGCCTGCCCCGGGCGCGCATAGTCCCAATGTTCCTCGGCAGGCCGGAGGGTGCCGCACGGCGTAGAGGGCGCGACAACGATTGTAGGGGAAACCACATGGCTGGCAAGTGAGTGTTACCCCTGCAGCAGGAGCTGCGTTGGCAGTTGTCAGTGGCTAGCCGCCGGGGAGGGGCATCGGGCCAAACGTGGAGTCAATACACGGGCTGGCATTCTGGAAGAGTCTAGAGACTCCGATGCTGAGCGCAGCGAAGCGGGTCGGCTGCCCACGCTTTTTGGGCCGCGCCCAGCTACTTCGCCTTCCTAACCATGTGCTGGACCGATTGCCTGATCAATGCCTTCAACGTCGGCA
>Ga0315295_10003222_pt1 | contig 13857 bp, 10 predicted proteins | sample YL17G14_0_MG_FD_204453 | JGI IMG/M metagenome (GOLD analysis project Ga0315295, IMG submission 204453) | Sediment microbial communities from Yellowstone Lake, YNP, Wyoming, USA - YL17G14_0 | ecosystem: Environmental > Aquatic > Freshwater > Lake > Sediment | place: USA: Wyoming | collected...
TGACCACGCTTCACGCAGGGGGCAAGTTCGACGCTGACTCGTACAAGGTCTCCGGCGGACTTCACGGCGTCGGCGTTTCTGTAGTGAACGCGCTCTCGGAGTGGCTCGAGGTGAAGGTAGGCAGGGACGGCAAGATCTATCACCAGCGCTACGAGAGGGGCAAGACGACGACGAAGCTCAAGGAAGCCGGCAAGTCGAAGACGACGGGCACGACCGTGAGCTTCAAACCGGATTCCACGGTTTTCGAGACTCTGGATTTCAGTTTCGACACGCTGTCGCAGCGCCTGAGAGAGCTCGCGTTTCTGAACAGGGGCGTGCTCATCGAGTTCGTTGACGAGCGCTCAGGCAAGAGCCACACGTTCAAGTACGAGGGCGGAATCGCGTCCTTCGTGAAATGGCTCAACGAGAACAAGAACGTGCTTCATCCGAAGCCGGTTTACTTCCAGAAGCTCCGCGACGACGTGGAGGTTGAGATCGGGCTTCAATACAACGATTCGTACCTCGAAAACATCTTCAGTTTCGTCAACAACATAAACACTGTCGAGGGCGGCACGCACCTCATCGGGTTCAAGGCGGCCTTGACGAGGACCATCAACAACTACGCGGCCAAAGAAGGCCTGACGAAGAACGGCAAGATATCGCTTTCCGGCGACGACGCGCGCGAGGGACTCACGGCGGTGGTAAGCGTCAAGCTCAAGCAGCCGCAGTTCGAGGGCCAGACCAAGAGCAAGCTCGGCAACAGCGAGGTGAAGGGAATCGTCGAATCGATCGTGGGCGACGGCCTCGGTGAGTTCTTCGAGGAGAACCCGTCGGTGGCCGGTAAGATCGTCGAGAAGTGCATCGCCGCCGCGAGAGCCAGGGACGCGGCGCGAAAGGCCAGGGAGCTGGCTCGGAGAAAGAGCGTACTCGAAAGCGGCTCTCTGCCCGGCAAGCTGGCCGACTGTTCCGCCACGGACCCCTCCATTTCGGAGATCTACATCGTCGAGGGCGATTCCGCGGGCGGCTCCGCCAAGCAGGGTAGGGACAGGCGGTTTCAGGCGATTCTGCCGCTCAGGGGCAAGATCCTCAACGTCGAGAAGGCCCGGCTCGACAAGATACTCTCGAACGAAGAGATCCGCACTCTTATTCTCGCCATCGGCACGGGAGTCGGCGGCGAAGAAGATTTCGACGCCAACAAGGCGCGCTACCACAAGATAGTCATCATGACGGACGCGGACGTGGACGGCGCCCACATACGCACCCTGCTTCTGACGTTTTTCTATCGCCACATGAAGGAGCTCATCACAAGAGGATACGTGTACATTGCCCAGCCCCCGCTCTACAAAGTCAAGAAGGGGAAACAGGAGTTGTACGCATATAACGACAAGGAGAGAGACGGCATCGTCGCCAAGCTCGGAAGACAGGGCGTGACGATGCAGCGATATAAGGGCCTCGGCGAGATGAACCCGGAGCAGCTCTGGCTCACCACGATGAACCCCGAGTCCAGGGTCTTCCTCAAGGTCACGCTCGAGGACGGCGTCGAAGCAGACAGGATTTTCACGATACTCATGGGCGACATGGTCGAACCGCGGCGCAAGTTCATCGAAGAGAACGCGCTTTCCGTGCGGAATCTGGACGTTTAGGGGGCAATTCATGGATTCATGCGGGGCCGGCGCGGCCCCGAGCTCTTGCCCGGTGAGCGCCCCACGCGGAGGGCGTCGCGGGTTCAGATAGGCAACTGGAGACCTGGATGAATCCTCACAAAGAGCGAGTTGTTTCGGTATACATCGAAGACGAGATGAAAAGCTCGTACATCGACTATGCGATGAGCGTCATAGTTTCCAGGGCGCTCCCCGATGTGCGGGACGGGCTCAAGCCCGTGCAGAGGCGCGTGCTCGTGGCCATGAGGGACCTGAACCTCCTCCACGACCGCCCCTTCAGGAAGTCCGCAAAGATCTGCGGCGACGTGACCGGCAACTACCACCCGCACGGCACGGTCGCCGTATACGAGACCATGGTGCGGCTGGCCCAGGACTTTTCGATGCGCTACCGGCTCGTCGACGGGCAGGGGAACTTCGGTTCGATAGACGGCGACGCTCCCGCTGCCGAGCGCTACACCGAGGCGCGGCTTACCGCCATTGCGGAGGAGATGCTGCGCGACATCGAGAAAAACACCGTGGACTTCAAGCCCAACTACGACGAGTCGCGGCAGGAACCGGTCGTACTGCCGGGGCTCGTGCCCAACCTGCTCGTGAACGGCGCGTCCGGAATCGCCGTGGGCATGGCCACGAACGTCCCGCCCCACAACTTGGGCGAGATTTGTGACGCGATCGTAAAAGTGATAGACGAACCGGAGACCACGGGCGAAGAACTGCTCGAGATCGTGAAGGGCCCCGACTTCCCGACCGCTGGAACCATCTACGGTCGCCAGGGCATCCGGGACTGCTACCTGACGGGCAAGGGCCTCATCGTGATGAGGGCCAAGGCCTGCATAGAGACGCAGGAAAAGACCGGAAAAGAGTTCATAGTCATAAACGAGATTCCCTACCAGGTGAACAAGTCCTCTGTCCTGGAGAAGATAGCGGAGCTAGTCAGGGAAGGGAAAATCACCGGCATCTCCGACATCAGGGACGAATCCGACCGGGATGGCATGAGGATCGTGATTGAGCTCAAGCGCGACGGGCAGCCGCGCGTGGTCCTGAACCAGCTCTACAAGCACACGCAGCTCCAGGGCACCTTCGGCGGGAACATGCTCGCCCTCATCGAGAACCGGCCGAAGGTCCTCACTCTCAGAGAGATGCTCGGTCTGTACATAGAGCATCGGCAGGAAGTGATAAGGCGGAGAACCCAGTTCGACCTGGAAGAAGCCGAAAAGAGAGCCCACATCCTCGAGGGCCTCAAGATCGCACTCGACCACATCGACGAGATCATCGCGCTCATCAAGAAGTCCGCGAACGTGGATGCTGCGCGCGAAGGTCTCATGGCGAAGTTCAAGCTATCGGAGATCCAGGCGCAGGCCATCCTGGACATGCGGCTCCAGAGACTCACCGGCCTCGAACGTAAAAAGATCGAAGACGAGTACATCGAGGTCATCAAGCTCATCGAGAAGCTGAAGGGAATCCTCGCCAGTCCCAGGAAGATAATGGAGATCATCAAGACAGAGGTGCTGGAGCTCAGGAAGAAGCACGCGGACGAGCGCCGGACGGAAATAGTGACCGCCACGGATGAGTTCGAGATCGAGGACCTCATCGCCGAGGAGGACATGGTCATCACCATCTCCCACGGCGGCTACATAAAGCGGCTCCCCGTAAGCACATACAGACGCCAGCGCCGCGGGGGCAAGGGGATCACGGGGGCCTCCACGAAAGAGGAGGACTTTGTCGAGCACCTGTTCATAGCTTCCACTCACAGCTACATACTTTTCATCACAGACAAAGGCAGATGCTATTGGCTCAAGGTGCACGAGGTTCCGCAGGCGGGCCGGCTCTCTCGCGGCAAGGCCATCGTGAACATGATAGAGATAAGCAAAGACGAGAGGATCGCCACTTTCGTTCACACCAAAGAATTTGATGAGAAGCATTTCCTCGTGATTGCGACCCGGAAGGGCATCATCAAGAAGACGACCCTCTCGAGTTACGGGAATCCGCGCAAGGCCGGCATCGTCGCGATCGGTATTGATGCAGACGACAGCGTGATTGACGCCTCGGTCACGGACGGAAACCAGGACATCATCCTCGCCAAGAGACAGGGCAAGGCAATCAGGTTCCCGGAGAAAAAGGTGCGGGCGATGGGCAGGTCCGCAGGCGGGGTCAAGGGCGTCACGCTGGAGAAAGACGACGAAGTCGTGTCCATGATCGCCGCGGCCGGCGAGGGTACGCTCCTCGTGGTCACGGAAAATGGATACGGGAAGAGGAGCCCCTTCGAGGACTACCGGGTCACGGGAAGAGGGGGCAAGGGGATCATCACCGTCAAGAACACGCCTCGAAACGGTCCGGTGGTGACCGTCATGCAAGTGAGCGACAACGACGAGCTCATGATAATCACGACGCGAGGTGTCATCATCCGTCTGCCCATCCAGGGAGTCTCGGTAATGGGCCGCAACACGCAGGGCGTGCGGCTCATCCAGCTTGACGAGGGCGACAGGGTCGGCGCCGTGGCGCGGGTTGTGGTGGGGAGTGAAGAGGGAGAGGAAGAATAGCTTCAACCAGCGGCCGCTCTGCCGGCACCCGGTCTACGGCAGTCGTCCCGAACTGGAGCCCGACACAGGCATAAGGACATCGCTAAGGAGGTGATTGAGTTGAGGAAAATCGCTTACGTTCTAGTTTTCGTCTGCGCCTGCGCACTTCTTTTCTCGGTCATCAGCTGTGACAGGCAGAAGATGATGGATCGGCTGATGCAGGATCCGCAGGCCATTGATCAGCTCGTCAAGAGCATCACGGGCAATCCCGACGCCCTGACCAAGATGATGGATTCCATCTTCGCAGACAAGGCCTCGACCGGCACGCTGATGGACAAGATCGTCGGTGACCCGAATCTCGCGAATGAGATGATGAGCAAGCTCCTTGCGAATGCCGTGACTGCCGACCAGATCATGCTGCAGCTGATGCAGAACCCAGAGAATGTCGCGCAGATCAAGGGAATGCTCAGAAAGAAGTAGGGGCGGGGGAAGTCGTTCCCGCACGGGCGCCGCAGCTCCGGCCCCGGCATAGAGTCGGCCCTGGCTCGCAACGGCGCGCCAGGGCTGCTTGTTTATACGGGGCTTTTCGGGCGGGGCAGCCGGCCCGCGTACGGCGCCGCACCGCTGTTTGCATCTAAAGCCGCCGGACGAGGTCGCGATAGAACTGCGGTCTTCTGTCCTTGAAGAGATCGTTCCCGGGCGTAAATCTCTTGTCTCTGGCGCGGGCGGGGTCGATGTCCACCGCCATGATTTTCTCTCCGGTCCTTGGCGCCTGCCGCAAGACCTTGCCGAAGGGGTCGACTATCTGGCTCATGCCCGAGAACGGTATCTCCACCCTTCCCCTCTTCTCTTTCCCGACCCTGTTGGCCGTGACCGTGAACACCCTATTCTCCAAAGAGCGGGTGATCATGGCCGCCTGGCAGAAGGGAAGCACAAGATTGGAGGGATGGCAGACGATGTCCGCGCCCTTCAGTGCGAGGATCCTCGCGGACTCGGGATAGACCCAGTCGAAACAGATCATGACGCCTATTCTCGCGCCCCTGAATTTCGAGACCGAGAAGCCGAGGTCGCCGGCGTCGAACCATTTCTTCTCCAGATTGAAGAAGTGGGTCTTGCGGTAATTTGCAACGAGCCCGCGCGATCCGACGAAAACTGCAGAGTTAAAGAATTTCTTCGCAGACCCCCTTCCGGCGACTTCTGCGATTCCGGCGACGATGGCGCAATCCTCCGCGCGGCAGAATTCTATCAGCGACCGCGTGGTCGGGCCTGCCGGAATGGGCTCGGCAAGTGCCGCCAGCTCTTTTCTGGACCCGAAGAGGTATCCTGTCGAGAAAAGTTCAGGAAGGACGTAGAGGTCCGCCTTCGAGGAGCCGAGGGCATTGAGAGCGGTGAAAAGGTTGTATTCGATTTCGCCATAGACGGGGCTACTCTGGTAAAAAGCAACGCGCATCGTTTCCTCCTCCACGTTTTCCACGGCGCTCCGCCATCTTGTGGTAGAGCTTCTCCATCTTTGCCATTTCGTTCTCGTAATCCATGCCTTCGGCGGTGGTGCCGGCTGCAGCATTTGACAATCGTGCCCGGGCGCGGTCGTCTTTCAAGAGTCTGATAAGTGCTCCGGCGAGAGAGTGCGGGTCCTTCTGGTTCACGGTCAGGGCGTTCTCTTCGTTCTTCACGACTCCGTTGTATTGGGGCAGAGCCGAGACCACCGGTACTGTCCCGCACGCCATCGCCTCGAGGAGGGACTGCGGCATTCCGTCGGAGTCCGGGATCGAGACCAGTGCCTCAGCGAGGTTGAAGTACAACGGCATGAGCTCGTGGGGAATCGAGCCCACGAAAACCGTGGCAGCTTCGACGCCCAGTTCCCCGGCGAGGCGTTTCATTCTCTCTATGTAGGGTCTGCTGCCCATGTGTTGTGAGAAGATGAACTTGACTCCCGGAACCTCGCGGAGGACCTCCGGGATCGCCCTCACAACAGTCTCCGTGTTGTAGAGCGTGTCGATGATGCGAGGACAAAAGACGACCCGACTCTCTCCGAGTCGCAGCTCTTTCCGGAGCGCCTTGCTGTCGAGGCCGGGCTTGAAGAGCCTGCGATCCACACCCGGACAGCCCACCATCTCGACGGCTGCACTTCGGCCTCCGAGCGCCATTACCCTGTCCCTCAGAAAGCGCGAATGCGCGGTGACGAGGTCCGCCCTTCTGAGAGTAAAGGGCGTAAGCGTCCTGCCCAGGACGTCGGCGAAGGCCCCCTGGTCTTCGAGGATGTCTCCGCCCCAAACCGTCACGACGAGCGGCCTGAAAAAGGTCAACGCGGCGAGCCAGCCGTAAATGCGGGCATAATGCGCGTGTAATATGTGCGGCCGGAACGACACGATTGTCCAGAGAACCGGCAGCACGTTCGTCAGCTGGACGAGCTTGGGTAGGGTTGGGGTGCGGAAGATCCTTCGCACCAGGACCCCGGGGAGCTCAATCTCAGTCGGACTCAGGACGAGGACGGTGTGACCCTTTTGGGCAAAGTAACTCACCCACCGTACCGTGTGTGAGCTCTTCAGGTCGGCGATGTAGCAGAGTCTCAGCCTCCAGCTCTTTCTGGCTTTCTTTTCCTGCGTCATAGAGCTCCGTTGGTGTTCATGTCGTCGAGGTCTCGAGAAAATCAGGCGTCCCTCTTTCTGGCTACAACCCCCAGGTAGAGACCTCGAAGGGTGCGGCCGAGAACGGGGTCCAGCACGTCACACTCCACAAAGTGCAGTTGCGGGTATCGTCTCCCGGCCTCAACCGTGCTCTGGTCGAATCCCGCCGCCTCGCCGAAGTGCGAGAGGACTTCCGTGAGCCAGCCCCGGTCGTAGCCGACGTCGGCGATTCTGGGCCGCGACGCCGAGCGCGTCATCCTCGATTTTGTGCCGAGGTTTGTTGCGGCCCTCGACTCGCGCCTGACGACCGCCCTCACCTCTGAGACGATGAACCGCAGGCGGCATTTTTAGTCGCAGGCCAGCGCGTGCTGGTTCTTCCAAAAGCTGTCGTAGAATGTCTTGTCACCGGCTCTCATTTAGTGGTTCCGGGTTTCCTGCGGCGTGTTCTCGAGCCTCTCGGGCCTTGGCCCCGGACCTGTTCCATCACGACCGCGGAGAGCCCTTCGTATTCCTGCCGGAATCCGACCTTCCGCGCAGGAACGGTCATTGCCCGGGCGTAGGGCGCCACGAGCCGCACTTCCTTGAGGCCGAAGTCGAAGGCCAGGCGGCGGGTCCCACCCAACAGAGAGGAAAGACAATCCTCTCGAAGATCAGCGAGGGTCCAGACGAGGAGCCGCTGTCTTCGCCTCTGGGCTGCAGCCACTATAAGGCCGGCGACAGCCGGAGCGGACGCAGTCCCCGACTGACCAGCGACCCCGGATTTACCAGCTGAACCAGTGCTATTCAGAAGGGCCACGTAGAATTCTCGCCTTCTGAGAGCGCGCTCCACGAAATCCTCGTCTATCTGGTAGAACGTCCAGCCTTCTGAAGCGAGTCCTTTCATCGAAGTCACGAAACGGGAGGAACGCAGCACCCGCGTGAGCTGCGCGATTGCCTGCTGTCTGCTACGGCGAACGTGCTTACGTTCTGAGCGGGAGCCCGCGGCTTCGTCCACAGCACCGCCATTACCGGCAGATGCGCCGCCCGGCCACGAGAGCCCGGCAGCAGCGGCGTTGAGCAACTGCAGTGCCCTTGCAGGATCCGTGACGCGGGCGAGGACCGGCTTCCTCCGTCCATCCGGAGGCGCCTCGAGACAGGTGTACCGTCGCAGCAACTCAAAGCCCCAGCTCCTGCCGATGTGTTGGGAAGTGAGATTGCTCCCGCCGGTAGCGTATCGGACTGACTTTGCGCCCATCCGCGAAGCCTTCTTGAGGAGAAAACTCGTCAGAACGTGCGCGAGCCCGATTCCCCTGAACTCACGGTCCACCCTGAGTCCCTCGAACCACACCTCTCCAGGCTTGAGCAGCGTGAGCTTGGCAGTGCCGATGGGCCTCTCCCCGAGCGCGGCCACCGCGAAGAAGCCACGTTTGTCCCTCAGCCATTCGTCCCACACCCTGTCGATGAAGTCGCCGTAATCGCCCCACGTCCGGCGGCAGAAGTGCAACACCGGTGCCTTGTCCGTGGGACGCGCGCGCCGGATCTTGACGCTGGCGAGGAGGGAGCGACTGCGACGGGTACGCCGCACCCTGGAGGCGCGCCTCTTGTTACTGCACCTCGCATTGCGCCTCAGCGAATTGCGTTTACTCATCAGAGGAGATGATAGCTCATGCGGGTGCACGATTGAAGGCAGAAGGGGCTCGGTCGCGGGGGTGGCAGCACGTCGTCGGCCATCCCTTTCAGCCGTCCGTCAGTGGCAGGGAGGCGAGCCAGCCCGACTGCGGCCGAGGGGGCCCCGCGGAGGGCTCTTCCGGCCCCGGCACCATTCTATATCCGTGACATTGACAAGCGCCGCCGCTGGCAATAGACTCCTCTTCTTGTCACGGCGGTCCGGGCGCCATCCGAGTGGCGGGAGGCGCGAGCCGAATCCGTCACATTTACCACCTTGCCGGTGGAATACATGCAGCTGCGAGCCCGCGGAAGGAATCGGCCATAGACAGACGCACGCTTCGTTATCGGTATCTCACGCCTATCTACCTCGCGGCAGTCGCCGAGGGGATTTGCCTCACCATAATCATGATCTTCATCCCGCTCTACGTGAGGCGGACCTTCGAGGGCACGAAACTTCTGACCATCGCCTCGGTCGTGGCAATCCCTACGTTCACCAAGTTCATTGCGAGCAATTTCTGGGGCGCGCTGGCCGATTACACCAAGAAGCTCAAGCCCTTTCTAGTGATAGGGTTGGCGGGCTACGCGGCATGTCTTCTTGCGCTCAGCGCATCGGACTCTGCGGCGTCCGTTGTTCTGATGGCGGCGGCGGCCTCGCTCCTCTACGCAGCGGTGTCGCCGATATCGCAGTCCTACGTCACGCTTCTGCGGGAAACGGAGAAGGGACGAGCGGTCGGCGATCTTATGGTTTTCCAGAGTCTGGGGTGGTTCGTGGGAGGGATCGCCTGCGCGTACCTGTTCGAACCGGAGTTCGAGATTCCGGTCCGGAGCGTACTGCTGGGAAGCGCGGCGCTCGCCGCAGTCGTGCTGGGGCTGGTGTCTGTGACGCTGAGACCTCTGTACTTGCGGAGTAGCATGGGAGAAGAGGGCGATGGTGTGCGGCGCGAGACCCGCGAGGTGGGGCAGAAGCACGGCGGACTCCTGCAGGAGCGCAGAACGGAGGCACGGGAGCGCGATGGTATCGGCGAAGCGCGCGGGGCCTGGGTCTTTCGACTGCTCTCGGATCTGCGGGTCCTTTACCGGTCGAAAGCGCTTGCCACCACCTTCATTCTGGTTGGCATCTCTACTGCGGGGGTGTGGGTGTACTTCGGGAACTTTTCGGTCTACATGACCGAGTACATCAAGGGTTCCACCAGCGCGGTGGGGTGGGTGATGGCTCTCTCAGCCCTCCCCGGCATGCTCGCGTTCAGGCCCTCGGGAAAGTTCGTAGACACTTTCGGTCCGGTGAGGGTCCTTTTAGTCGCTGTGCTTGCCTACGTCATAATCTACGGGCTGATCTCGCTCACTGTGGATCCCATTCTGATATCGGTCCTGCTCTGCGTGCCGGTTTATCCTCCATTCAATGTCAGTTCCGTCGCCCTCGTTTCTGAATTGAGCGGTGAATCTAGGAGGGCCGGCGGACTCGGGATCCTGAGTGGGGTGTTTGCCGTGTCACTTGCAGCCGGTAGCCTCCTCGGAGGCGCGATCGGTGATGCTTCGGGTCTGGGTGCGCTGCCCAGGTGGGCACTGGGACTGGAAGTCGTTTCGGTGGTCGCGGCCGTCGTGTCGGTCACGCTTCTCAAAACGCTCTCACTTAATGCTGGACGTGAGAGCGCGGCTGGGTGAAGATGAAGCAAGCGTTTATGCATAGCAAATGAACCCAGCGGTGGGACATTGGAAGAGGTGAGCGTTCATGGAAGTAGTACAGCTTAGGATCGGCGAGAGCACCGTCGAGCTCATAGAAGGTGACATGACCGAGCTGGAAGTCGACGCGATAGTGAACGCCGCAAACACGGACCTGGTTCTGGGGACGGGCGTGGCCGGGGCCATCAGAACAAAGGGGGGGCCGAGCATCCAGGAAGAATGCGACGAGCAGGCGCCGGTCGGGTTGGGCCAGGCCGTGGCCACCGGTGCGGGCGACCTGAGAGCGCGGTACGTCATTCACGCTGCCGGCATGGGACCCGACCGAAAGACCAACGCGGGGATTGTGGAGACGGTCACGCGCAATACGCTCATTTGCGCGGAACAGAAGAGGGTGAAAACAATCGCCTTCCCCGCGATAGGCACCGGCGTCGGAGGCATGAAACTCGAGGAATCGGCGAGGATCATGTTGAAGTGCGTGCTGGACTACCTGGAGCAGGGCACAAGCTCGCTCAAGAAGGTCATTTTCGCCCTCTACGGTTCCAGGGCCTTCGACGTCTTCAAGGACGAGCTCGAGAGACAGTCGGAAGAGAGGGGCCTGGAAACGGGGGGCGGCTGAGAGTGCCGTTCGATTGACGATTCATGTCCCGAAGGCACGGGTGAGCTGAGGCACGGGTGCCCGGACGTCCATAGCCGGAGGCATGGAGGAGCGGAGGCGTGGGTGCCTGGGAGCCCGTCATCGCAGTAGGCGCTACCGGAGGAGGCAATTCAATGCTCGACAAAAGGGACTTCGAAACAGAGCTGCTGGAAATCTTCCGAAATCTCATAAGAATCGACACGTCAAACCCACCCGGCAACGAGACTCTTGCGGCCAATTACGTGCACGACGTTCTGGCCAGGGAGGGCATACCGGCGAAGGTCCTCAACTCTACACCCACCAGGGGCAGTGTCGTCGGGCGGCTCAAAGGCAGCGGCGCAAAACCCCCCATCCTCCTGCTCTCGCATCTGGACGTTGTGCCGGTCGAACCGGAGAGGTGGAGTGTCAAGCCGTTTGACGCAGAAATGTCCGAAGGCCGCGTCTGGGGCAGGGGGACACTCGACATCAAGAACCTTACTGCTATGGAACTGATGGCCCTGATGCTGGTGAAACGGACAGGGCTCGCACTCAAGAGAGACATCATCATCGCGGCGACCGCCGACGAGGAAGCAGGTGGCACGTACGGAGCGCGCTGGCTGATAGAGAATCACTTCCACGAGATATCCGCAGAATATGCCATCAACGAGGGCGGATTCGGGGTGGTAGTCGACGGCAAGAAGTTCTTCCTCTGTCAGACCGCGGAGAAGGGGATCTGCTGGATAAAGGCCACCATCAAGGGCGAGGGCGGCCACGGTTCTCTCCCGACTGCCCGGAATCCAGTGATTCAGATGGGAAACGCCATTTCCCGAATCGGACAGCACGCGTTTCCGACAGCCAAGATACCCATCACCGAGAAGCTCATCCTGGGCCTGGAAAAACTCAACATGCTCCCGGAGGGCCTCACCGCGCAGCGGATTTTCACCGACGAGAAATGCCTTGTCTCGCACACGTCGAAGTTCGCCAAGCGGCTCAACGCCTTCGTGAGGGCGACTGCTACCCCCACGTTCGTCAAGAGCGGAACCAAGGTCAACGTCATCCCGATGGACGCGCAGCTGTCCATAGACTGCAGGCTGCTGCCCGGTTCCAACCCCGACGAGATGTTCGAAACAGTGAAAAAGCTCATCGGGCTGCCCGACGTAGAATACGAGATACTGCAGAGGAAACCGGGGACCGAGTCCCGGACGGACACAGAGCTCTGGCCGGTGCTCGAGAGCTGTGTGAAAGAGGTGGAGCCGAGCGCGGGCTTCCTGCCCTACATGTCGCCGGGCGGCACAGATTCGGGCTTCCTGAGAGAGAAGGGCATGATCTGCTACGGGTTTGATCCCACGTTTCTGACCTGGGACGACGTGGACACCATACATGGCGTGGACGAGCGGATCTCGGTAGAGAACCTGACAAGAGGAACACTGCTGCTTTACAGGGTACTAGAGCGGTTCTGTACGTGAGGCCGACCGCACTGTATGCCGGCCGGCCCGATGGAGCTCACTGGCCGATTCGGGCCAGTTTCCTGTACTGGGTGGGCGTGAGACCGGTATGCCTGGTGAATGCGCGGAAGAAGCTTGACTGACAACCGTAACCGGCCTGGGCCGAGATCTCTTTGATCGACAGCCCGCCTTCGCGCAGAAGTCCTCTCGCCCTCTCAACCCTGCAAATTGTCACGAAATCCCAGAGAGTCCGGCCAGTGTATTTTGTGAACTGGCGAGAGAGATGTTCCCGGCTCACGTTGACGTGCCCGCTGACGTTTGTCGCGGTCTCTATCCTCGGCAGGTTTTCCTCTATGAAGTCTATCGCCCGGGCCACCACCTCCCTCATCGCCGTCCTCGTGCGAAGCTGGATTCCGGTTCTCGCGCCGCCCAGTTCCTCCTGAATCGCCTCGGACAGCTTCCAAATGTCTCTGGGTTTTCTGAAGACATGTTTCACGCCGACCCGCGCCATTCGTTGTGGAAGTTGGGCGTCGTCAGAGGCGGTGAACACGAAGGTGGGGATGACCGACTGGCGCTCCCACAGGAATTCCAGTAGCTTGACTGCATCCTCGCCGGAGTCGACGTCTAATACGAACGCGTGGACTTGTCCCCGGGTGCATAGAGAAGCAAGACATTCCTGGAAGCTCGCCGGCACGCCGAGCTGGAACGTCTTGCCGAGCAGCTTGCCCAGGGCCGCAGTCGTTCGCGGGTCGTGCCCGAGTAGACAGAGGTATTTGAGGTTGCGCCCGGCCCTACGTTCGCTGGTCGTCGGCGCTGCAGTTTCTGTCTGAGCCATCGCTCTTATTCCCCACCTCCCGCTCATGTTGGAGAGAGTTCGTCAATCCCGGACGCCTCGCAGCGGGTGTCCGGAGCGGGGTTACTGGTCCTTGCGACACGCAGCCTGTATTCTGGTTTTCCTGACGGACGAGAGTATTGGAGCCGTGCTGCCTTGATGCTTGCGCGTTGGTCTGATGCCTGCACCGGGATCGTTCCCGCATTGGGACACGGACTGGGGACTTGCTTGCGGGAATTAGAATCGGCGCGGCACGCAGTTAGCGCAAGCGATAAGCGTAGGCGGATTGTGACAAACCATTGCGTATGGTGATGTATGTCACGAATTGTGATGCGGGCGCCCGTGTCCCTGTCCCGGTGTCACGTTGTGAGCGTCCGAGTTGACACTGCCCGGCAATCAACGTAACATGGGATAGAATCAACCGGTGTGGTGTTTAAGAATAATGGCCGCCCGGCAAGGTACGCCGCCGCATGCCGGCTCCATGGAGGACAGGATAGTGAAGAACCGCGTTAGTCCCTTCGGGCACATCTGCCGCCTGCATCATACAGATAAGCGGTCACTGGCCGCCGCTCTGGCGTCCGCGCTCATCTGGACCACGTTTTTGTCGCCGGCCTGCGCCCTGGCGCAGGAGGCGCAGTCCAACCAGCCGCTTGTCAGAGCGGTAGACATGGTCATGTTCGATAACAGCAGGGAACAGTTCTGGTCCCCGTTTGACGTCGGGTTCTTCGGGTATTCCGAGCTGGCCATTCTACTGCGTGAGGCGGGCTTCCTCGTGAGCGAAGTGAACCTTCCCGTCACCTTCTCGCTTCAGGTGGACCCGCGCGGAAGCGTTTTCGTCATGGGGCCCGCGGTCGGAC
>Ga0315295_10003223_pt1 | contig 13851 bp, 8 predicted proteins | sample YL17G14_0_MG_FD_204453 | JGI IMG/M metagenome (GOLD analysis project Ga0315295, IMG submission 204453) | Sediment microbial communities from Yellowstone Lake, YNP, Wyoming, USA - YL17G14_0 | ecosystem: Environmental > Aquatic > Freshwater > Lake > Sediment | place: USA: Wyoming | collected...
GTAGCCCCCATGCCGCGCTGGCTGGCATGGTGCTGTGCCGCTTCCCAGATGACACGGTTCGAGCGCCGGATGGCGCCTGCCAGGTGGTTGGTCAGCGTCGAAAACTGCGGGTTCGCCTCGCCCATCAGGGCCGGCCCGTCGTGCGCCGCTTCTTTCATGTGCCGGGGGATCTCTTCGACGGTGATCTTGCTGGCCAGTTCACCGGCAGCCTCGCCGCCCATGCCGTCGGAGAGCACGAACAGGCCCAGCTCCGGAACGACGCTGAAGCTGTCTTCGTTGTTCGCCCGGCGGCGGCCGACGTCGGTGCGCGCGGCCACGTCAAAGCCGGGCGCCGATGCCGCAAACACGCCGCGCGGCTCGGGGGCCGCCGCGCCTTCCGATTGCACGATCCTCAGTCGCATCTCAATAAACACAGCCAGCCGGCCGTGCGATTCCCAGGTTCAGCCCTCCCACGGGATTGTACGCCCGCTGCGTGTCAGGTGCCAGGCGTTAACCAACTGCCGCCTCAGACCCGGTGCCTCACACTTGGCACCTTACCCCCAGCACCTGACACCTGTCTAGGCCGTCGCGGAGCGCTCCATCTGGGCCAGCGCCGCCTTCAGGTCGGCCGCCATCTCCTTACCCGTCTGGTACCGTTCATCCGGGTTCTTCGCCAACGACTTGTCGATCACCTGGATCACTTCCTCGGGGATGCCGGCATTGTACTGCCGCGGCGATTCGTGCCGCTCGTTGGCGATCTTGAACATCAGGGTGGCGATGCTCTCGCCGGTGAACGGCTTCTCGCCGGCCAGCAACTCGTAAAGCGTGACCCCCAGCGAGAACAGGTCGCTCCGCCCGTCCACCTTCTTGCCGGCCAGTTGCTCGGGCGACATGTAGCTGGGCGTGCCCATCACCGTGCCGGTAGCCGTCCGCGAACTGGTGGTGATGCGGGCGATGCCGAAATCGGTGACCTTGACCACGCCGCTCTTCAGCAGCATGATGTTGGCCGGCTTGATGTCGCGGTGGACGATGGCCTGCTGGTGCGCGTAGTCGAGCGCCTCGGCCACTGTGGCCATGTGCTCGACCGCCGTCTTCATCGGGAACAGGTTTTCCTTGGTGGTCCAGTCCTTCAGGTCGCGGCCATCCAGCAATTCCATGGCGATGTAGCACATGTCCTGGTCTTCGCCGGTGTCGAAAATGGTCACGATGTTGGGGTGGCTCAGCCGCCCGGCCGACTCGGCCTCGCGGAAAAACCGCTCCTTCAGCGCCTTCAGGTCTTCCGGATCCACGTCGTCTTCGAAGCGCAACGTCTTGATAGCCACCATGCGGTTGATCTTGGGGTCCTTGCCCAGGAAGACGGTGCCCATGGCGCCCTTGCCCAGCTCCTTGATGATCTCGTAGCGGCCGAGCGTGGGTTTGAGGTCGGCGCCTTCCACCAGCACCGTGGCGTCGGCGCCGCCGCGTTTCAGGCCGGCCGTTCCGGAGATGATCGTCTCACCCGCGGCCTGCAGCTTCGGGATGCGCGTCGCGATGTCCTTGAACTTCGGCAGCTTGCTGGCGATGTGCCCGTAGACGCTGGCCGCCTTGCTGAATTGCCGCTTGCGCTCGAAGTCCAGGCCCAGGTTGTACAGCTCTTCCTTTACATCGTCCACGGGGCAGCGCCGGAATTTCTCGAGCGCCATGTCCAGCATGCCCTGGCCCTGGAAGCTGAGGCCCAGCATCTTGTTGGTTTCGGCGCTCTCGACCTCCAGCACTTCCTTGTGCTTCTCGGTAATCAGGTACTTCTTGGAAATGATGGCCGCGTAGCCGAGGCCCAGCATCAGCGTGGGATAGAGCAGCTTGATCCAGTAGCCCTTGGCCGCGAACACGTACGTGCCGCCTGCCAAGACCACCACCAGCAGGGCGGCCGCGATGATGGCGCTCTTGCGGGCGCCGAGCCGCGGCAGCGCCAGCGAAACGAAGGCGCCGAACAGGATCAGCAGCGCCAGCTCCAGCTTGCCCGCCCACGGCGGCCGGGTAATGAACCGCTGGTGCAGAATGTTCTCCGCGACGTTGGCGATCACTTCCGGCTGCGGCAAGCGGGGTGCGACCGGCGTGGTGATCTGCTCACCGAGCCCCAGGTGCGTCAAGCCGATGATGACGATCTTGCCTTTGAAGGCGTCGGGCTGCACCTTGTGGTCGATCACGTCGGCGATGGGGTAGTACCGCCAGGTGCCCATTCCGCCCTCGTAGTTCACCATCATCCGGAAGGCCGCGTCGGTGGGGATTTCCACCTTGCCTAACTGAACGCCGCCGCCCAGGCGCACCCGCACGTCCTTGGGCTGCAGGTTCCAGTAGGTGGCCACCAGTTGCGTGGAGAAGGAGGGAAAGTATTGGCTCTGGCCGTAATAGTCAACCAGCAGCAGATGGTTGCGGTACACGCCGTCGCGCTCCGGCGCCAGGTTCAGGTGGCCGAGCGCCTTGGTTTCCTTGCACAGCTTCTCGATCGGCGCCTTCATGGCGCCGGTTTCCAGCACCTGCGCAGCCGCCTTGTCGCTGGGATTGTCCACCTGGGTGATGAAATTACGAAGGATCTCCGGCGGCAGTTCGCCTTCGGGCCGCCCCTCGACGCGGCCGATCTCGAAGTAAACGGGCAGCACCACGTTGGCCGAGAGCGCCAGCGAGTCGCCCAGCTTGCTGTCGTTGTCCAGCTTCTTCTCGGCGTCCCCCAAGGCCTGCAGAATGGGTGCGTAAAGAGGGGCGAACTTGACGTTCTGCTGCTGGGCGGTCTCCTCAATCGACTTCTTCAGCGCCCGGATTTCGTCCAGCCCCTGGCTGCGCTCCGGATCAGGAAACAGGACGGTGAGGCCGATCACCTTGGCCCCCGCTTCCGAGATGACGTCGATGGCCTCCGCCATCCGGACGCGCGGCCACGGCCAGCGGCCCAGGCGATCGACCGACTCCTCGTCGATGGCCACGATGGCAATCTCGTTGCCGACCTGGTCGGTGGTCCGCAGGCGAGCCCGCAGGTCGTACAGCTTCATCTCGATGGATTCCAGCGGCCACCACGATACGGCGAACGCCAGCAGCAGCAGCAGTGTCACCACGCCACCCAGCAACCAGTCCGGAATCACAACGCGGGGCTTCTTCATATAGGTCCTCCTCGCCTCCCTCCGGCCCAGCGGGCATCCGAAGGCGAGCTTTCCAGGGGAAGTGCGCGGATTGTAACAGAGCCGGGAAAGGCTTGCAACGACAAGTATATGGAAAAATACGGCCATCCCAGGTGAGTCATCGGGCGTCAGAGCCGGACCTGGCGGACTTGCCGCACGATCAGAAACAACAGCAGGCAGCCGGCCGCCGGCATCAGGGCCACGATGAAAAACACCGGAGTGTACGACACCTTGTCCACCAGCTTGCCGGTCAGGATCGGGAACAGGAAGCCGCTCAGCCCGCCGGCTATGCCGGTAAGCGCCGTAACGCGGCCCACCGCCGTGCTGGGAAAGACGTCCGAGATGACGGCGAACATGTTGGCCGAAAGGAAGGTGTGACCGAACAGCACCAGGCAGACCCAGGCCATGGCCACCGGGGCCTCCCGGGCGCTGACCGCGGCGATGCTCAGCAGGCAGCAGGCGGCTCCCAACCCCATGGTCATCTTGCGCGCCGCGTCCACGCTGAAGCCGCGCCGGATGAACCAGCCGGCCAGCCAGCCGCCGCCGATGCTGCCGATGTCGCCGAACAGGAACGGCACCCAGGCAAACATCCCGATCGATTTCAGGCTCAGGCCGCGCGCCCGGTAAAGGTATTCCGGCAGCCAATAGACGTAGAACTGCACCACCGGCCCCACCAGCATCCGGCAGAGCATGAGGGCCCAGGCCTGGCGATAGCGCAGCAGTTCGCGGTTGGCGGGCGCCGGCCCCGCCGCTTCTCCGTCGCTGGTGATCAGCGCACGCTCGGCGGCCGTCAGCCGCGGATGCCCGGCCGGAGGGTAATACACCAGCCGCCAGGCGAACACCCACAGCATGCCCAGCGCGCTGGGCAGCAGGAATGCCATCTTCCAGCCGAGATTCAGCATGATGGCCACGATCAGCGGCGGGGCGATGATGGACCCGATCATCGTTCCGCCGTTGAAGATGCCCACCGCGAAAGCGCGCTCACGCACCGGGAACCACTGCGCGACCACCTTGACTCCGCCGGAGAAGTTGCCGCATTCTCCGGTGCCCATCCAGAAGCGCAACGCCGCGAAATGCCACATGGCGCGGCCCAAGGCATGGAGCCCGTTGGCCACCGACCACCAGATGATGGCAAAGGAGAATCCCAATCGCGGGCCCCGGCGGTCCATCAGCCAGCCCATCGGGAATTCCCCGATCATCATGCCGAACTGAAAGCCGGCCACCATGATCCCGTAGTCGGTGTTGCTGAGCCGGAACGTTTCCCGCAACACCGGCGCGACGATCGAAAGCACCTGCCGATCGACAAAGTTGATGACCGTGGCGAAGAACAACAGTCCGAGAATCTGCCAGCGCACTTGCTGCCACAGCGGCGGCATCGGCCCGGCAGCGGATGCGGCTGGAACAGCGGCACCGGGTTGCGCGGCATCGCTCATAAAGGCGGTAACCTACCTCAGAACGGTCTAACCACCAAGCGCGTTCTTCCGCGTTCATCCGCGTCCGCGACAGATCTTATAGTAGATCGAGTTTTTGGACACTACGCGGATGCATCCGTAACGACCTAACGCACCTGCCGCCAGATGCTTGATTCTGCCGAGCAGCAGAGTTTTTGCCGCACAGAGGTCACACACCCATGCGCCAAAAACTGCTGGTTGCAGGACATCGCAGGGTTTTGGGGACACGCAATGGTTTCGTTTTCTGGCTCCGTCAGAACATGAGCTTGAGCGCCAACTGCATGACGCGAGGCGGCGTCGACGTGTTCAGGATGCGGCCGAAATTCGCGTTGGACAGCGTCATCGTCGGATCGCCGAGGTTTCCGTGGTTACATACATTAAAAGCCTCTCCGCGAACTTGCAGCTTCCACGATTCGTGGGCCGTGAAATTCTTGAACAGCGATACGTCAACGGTGAAAGCGGAAGGCCCGCGAATGATGTTGCGTCCCGCGTTGCCAAAGGTGCCGATTGCGTTTTGCGCGAACGCCGCGGTGTTGAACCACTTCACCAGCGGGTCAACGCCGGCCAGACGTTTAGGGTTGCCCACGACATCCGCGAAATCCCTCCCGTTCGCCGAGAGCGAGTTGTCGAAACCGGAGAGCACAGACTGAGGAAAGCCGGACCGCAGGGTGAGGATCCCGTTGGTTTGCCATCCATTCAAGATCCCCCACAGCACCGCGTTCGAAAATCCGGCGCGCGGCAATTCATACACCGCGGTGAGGTTGGCCATGTGCTTCAGATCGTTGTCCGCCGGAGCCCGGTCGAGGTTCGGGTTCAGAGGGTTGCGGACCCCGCCGTTGTTGGTGACAGCATTGCTTTCGTTATCGATCGATTTGCCGAATACGTAGTTGCCCCAGATGGTGAGGCCCTTGTGGGAACGCCGGCGCACCTCCACCTGCAGCGCGTGGTAATTGGAGAACCCAAAGGGGCTGCGCAGGTCAAGATCGCCGAAGCCCTGATATAACCGCCGCTGCTCCGTGTTATTGGCGGTGGCGCCGGGTCCGTAGATGGCTGGATCAACCTGGCGGTTGCTCATCAGTTTTACGGCGTGGTTCCCCACATAGCCAACCGTAAGCACCGTCTGCTTCACCAGCGCGCGCTGGACGGCGAAGTTCCAGTTCTGCATGTATCCGCTGCGGGCCGTAGGTTCCGTGACAAAACCGGCGATGGGCGGCGTGAACCGGATGTCCGCCAGAGATGCGGGCGCGCGGAACGGGTACGGGCTGCCGGCGGCGATGTCCGAGTAAGGGTTCACAATGCTCGGAATGGCGTCCGACCGCGATACCAGAAGCGAAAATGGTTGCACCTCGGTGGCTTTGGCGTAAAGGCTCACCTGGTCCGATTTGTAGAAGATTCCGTAGCCGCCCCGCAGGACGGTTCTGCCGTCTCGCCACACATCCCAGGCGAACCCGGCACGCGGCGCCAGGTTGTTCCAATCCTTGCGGAGCAGTGAGTCCGGAAAATCGGCATCGCCGGGGAATACCAGGTTCACCGGAGCGAGCGGCGCCACCTTCGAGCGGAAGCCTGGAATGAAGCCTACCAGACGGTTGCGGTCTTTCCCGTCGCGGTCCTCGGGAGGCAACCACGGCTCCCAGCGGAGGCCGAGATTCAGCGTGAGGCTGCGGCCAACCTTCCAGTCGTCGTTGATCCAGAGATGATACCGGCTCTCGTGAAAACGGTTGGACTTGCCCGAATTCTGGGTGAACGTATTGGGCAGGCCCAGGAGGGCGTCGGCCATGGCGATGCCGGAACCGGAAATCGAAGCCAGCCGCGTGCGCCGGCCGTTGAACTGGAATTGGCCCTCCGAGTTGGATACATCCAGGTGGTAGACGTTGTTGAAGGCGATATCAGAGCCGAATTGAAGGCCATGCCCGCCCCTGTTGTGGAAGAAGGAGAAACGATAGTCTTGCAGTTGCGGAATCTGCTGCAGCGCCCCGCCCGAGAAGAGGTTGAAATACCCGGCCACGTTGAAGCGGATGCCTTCCCGGACTCCGGCCTCGCGGCCCAGCGGATACTTTGCCCCGGCCTCGCGCACCGTGATCGGGGTACTGGGAAACTGGTCGCGGCGGAAGCGCGAGTAAGTACCCAGGGCCGTGAACACCAGAGACGGCGTAAAGGTATTGGAGTACCGCACGGTGACGGACTGGTTCCGGAATACGTTGTCGCCGAAAACCCCGGGCACGACGCCGGCATTCTGGCGCTGGAAATTGTAGCGGTCGTCGAAAAAGCGGGCGCTGAGCTGGCTTCTCGCCGTGATCATGTGGTCGATCTTAATGAGGTACTGGTCGTCGTTCTTGTCGGCGTCCGAGGGCACGGCGAGCTGCCGGGTCACGCCTGGACCGGCCAATGGAACCCCCGCGTCCATGATTTTCAGAGTGATCGGATCCAGGCGCGTCGTGGGAATTCTGTTTCCGGGGAAGGCGGTGTTGTTGAGCGGATCGACCACCACGTTTCGAATTTCGGAGAAGTCGCCACGCCGCATGGCCCCGGTCGGAGGCGTCAAAACATTCACGCTGGGCGAACTCCGCTCGCGCGTGCCCTGGTAGGAACCGAAGAAGAACGTGCGGTCGCGGCGGATGGGGCCGCCCACGGTGCCTCCAAACTGGTTCCGCTTGAAGGGAGGCCGTGAATTGGCGACGAAGTCCGAGGCGTTGAGCTTTTCATTTCGCACGAACTCGAATAGTGTCCCGTGAAGCTGGTTGCTGCCGGACCGCGTGGAAAGTTCCACCAGCGCGCCCCCGCCGGAGTTCCTGGCGCTGTAGTTGGACGACTGCACGGTGAACTCCTGCAACGTGTCCGGGTTCGGCAACACGGGCGCCGAACCGAACCAGGTGTTTGTGTAGTTGCCGCCATCCAGCCGGAAGTTGTTGTCCGTGGCGCGGGCTCCGTTCACGGATACCCCGTCGTTGTCTTGCTGGCCGGTGGTCACGTTGAGGGTCGTCATCTGTGCGCCAGGTGTCAGCACCACCAGTTGCAAAGGATTGCGTCCGTTGAGGGGAAGCTCCTGCATCTGCCGGACATCGACCGAGGTCTGCACCGCCGACTCGGCAGTCTGCACCAGCGGAGTGGCGTCAGACACCTCGATCGCTTCGTTGACTTGGCCCAGTTCCAAACGCAAGAGCAGTTCCACCGTTTGCGAGGTCAACAGTTCCACGCCCTTCTGTACCAACTTGCGGAACCCCGGGCTGGAGACGCTGACCTCGTAGGTACCTATCGGAAGCTCGGGAAAACGGAAGAGGCCGTCTTCGTTGGTGGATGCCTTATACTCAACCCCAGTCCGAACGTTAAGTCCAATCACAGTGGCGTGCGGAACGTGGCTACCGCTCGGATCAGCGACCGAGCCAACGAGGCGAGCCGTTGCCTGGCCATAAACAATCGTCGTGGGCACCAGCAACAGCGTGGCCGCCCAAACATGGAATCCAATTCGGACAACCCAGCGGCTGGCTAGCATTGAGGTCTTCTCCTTTCGGGTGAACCTGCACACGCAACCATCAACAAGAGTCTATAACACAGAGATTGAGAATCGAGAATCGGCGGATTGTCCCTCTCGCAAATCTCGATCTCTGGTCGGCTTTCTGCAGCGCGCCAGTTGCTTCCGCAGGAGCAGCTGGCCGTGTCGGATCTTCCATGTCCAGAAAAGGCGAAAGCCTTTCCGATGCCAGGCGATGACCGTTTCCGGCTTGACGATCACCAAAGCAGATCGCCAGTCGCTCCAGATTCCGCATAGCCAGGCCCACAGAATACGGTCTGCCGCAGTCAGCCTCGGTCGCTTCTTGACTGAGCGCTGGAGTACCCCGATCTGATGGCGGAGGGCCAGGTTTTCTAACCAGGATTTCCATTGGGGACTCCCGGACATGTCAAACATACACTCCGTCCCGACCCGTATCAACCCCGCAGCACGGCTTTCGGCACCCCGGGGCTTCCGCATTGCCTGCATGGGTCGATCTTGCCGCCTGCCAGCGCCTCGAACGCCGAAAACAGCGCCTGCCGCAAGCGACTTCTGAGACACCTAGCCCCCCTCTGTCGCGTTGTCCACCCAAGTTTGCTCCCGTCCGACGCCCCGGCTAGCCCGCCGGGAGCGGGAGCGCTGCGATCCGCCGCACCATCGCCCCGGATTCCCCATCAGTGACCGGTCCAGAACACTCGGATTGGTCGCGTACAGGATCACGTTGTTGAAGGATCTGGTGAAGGTGACCTCGTTCACCAGAGTGGCGGAGATAACGTTGGTGGCGTGAACCGCCTGGTCTCGGGCGGGACGATCCCACAGCACCGGCGTCAGCAGGTAGTTCAGGCTGCCGGCCGGCCACCCTCCCGAACTGCTCTGCAGCAGCAACTGGTTCATGTCTTCCAGCAGGCGGTAGAAAACCTGGAACGACGAGGTGATGTTGTAATCCGCCCGGATCACCTCCTGGCGCCTCGGCCATCCGCCGCTGGGATTAGTTCGGTAGTTCCAGCGATACAGATTGGCCGGGTCGGGGTCGGTGTAGTTGGGCGTCGGCAGGAAATTCAACATCGACTGGCCGAGCTTGTTGATCCGGTCCTTGGGGATAATGTTGCCGGGGAATTGCTTGCCGGTTAAGGGATCGTTCACCGGAATCAGCTTGCCGCTAACGTCGAAGCTCTGGGAAAAATCGCCGTTCCTCTCCAATTGCGTCGGAACATTGATGAATACGGGCGACCAGTTGTTCCGCGATCCAACCAGTTCCTGCGAGAAGAAGAAGAACACCTTGTCTTTGCCCTTGTTGAAGTTGGTCTTGGGAATCAGGACCGGGCCGCCGATTGAGTAGCCCGTGATGCGGTAGCGGTACGGGGCTTTCGGCGTGCCGCTGCGGTTGTTGAAGAAGTCGTTGGCATTCAGGCTTTCGTGCCGGTAGAAGTCGTAGGCGGAGCCATGAAAATCCTTCGAACCCGATTTGGTGATGATCGTAATCAGTCCGCCGGAATTACGGCCGTATTCCGCTTGATAGTTGGTGGTCAGGATCTTCACCTCGGCGATGGCATCCATGTTGGGTTCGTCCGGTACGCCGTTATTGCCGGCATCCATGCTGGGCATGCCGTCCACCATCATCAACACGGAGGTGGAGCGTCCGCCATTGATGCTGATGCCGCTATTCGCGTTGCGCGCCATCGCTTCTCGGCCTCCCGAAGCGGTGTCCACGATCCCCGGAATCGTGATCAGTTAGGAGGCGAGATCGCGGCCTTTGACCGCGATGTCGTTGACCTGTTGTCCGGTGACCAGGCCCGAGCGTTCGCTGCTCGAAACCTGCACCGGTGTGCCTTGCCCCTGCACGGTGACACTTTCGACGACGGCGCCGACTTGCAGGCTCAAGCGGCCCAGACTGTGATTTTCGCCGGCCGTCAAGACGACGTCGCGAATCTCCAGTTTCTTGAAACCGGCGGCCTGGATGGTGACGTTGTACTTGCCCGGCGCAATGTTGGGGATCACGAAAGAGCCGTCGGCATCAGTGGAAAAGTTTCTTGTGGTGCCTTTCGACTGATCGACGAGTGTACCCGCCGCGCCGGGCACTGCGGCGCCGCTAGGATCCAGCATGGAGCCGTTAATTGTGCTGTAGATGTTCTGGCTGAAGGCCATCGAGGCGGCGAGGATGAGAGTGCCGGCTGTTTTCACAAATGTCATGTTGTGCCTCGAGGAGGTATCGTGCTGTCCTCGGGCAGTCTCTAATACATGATATGTTAAAGCCGTGTCAAGCAAATTCGCTTAGCGTGACTGGCCCTTTGGAATCAATGCATTACGGAACATAGTCCTATAAATTCCATGATTTTCGACGCTTCGGATTCTGAGCGAACCCGAAAATGCCGGAAAAACGGCCAAACCCGGAAATCCAGAAGCCGAGAACGCGCTAGAGAAATACGGCAATAGCTGCTTGTTGTTTTTGTGTCTCGGTGCTTTGGTGGGGAAAACCCACTTTGATACACTTGGCCGCCGAGGAGGCTTTCATGGAAAGCGAAATCAACCGCAGGACCTTCATGCGCAGGGCGGCGGGCGGGGCCGGCGCCGCCGCTTCTCCGTCGCTGGTGATCAGCGCGCGCTCGGCAGCCGTCAGCCGGGGATGCTCGGCCGGGGGGTAATACACCAGCCGCCAGGCGAACACCCACAGCATGCCCAGGGCGCTCGGCAGCAGGAAGGCCATCTTCCAGCCGAAATTCAGCATGATGGCCACGATCAGCGGCGGGGCGATGATGGACCCGATCATCGTTCCGCCGTTGAAGATGCCCACCGCGAAGGCGCGCTCACGTACCGGGAACCACTGCGAGACCACCTTGACTCCGCCGGAGAAGTTGCCGCATTCGCCGGTGCCCATCCAGAAGCGCAACGCCGCGAAGTGCCACATGACGCGGCCCAGCGCGTGCAGCCCATTGGCCACCGACCACCAGATGATGGCAAAGGAGAAGCCCAAGCGCGGGCCCCGGCGGTCCATCAGCCAGCCCATCGGGAATTCCCCGATCATCATGCCAAACTGAAAGCTGGCCACCATGATCCCGTAGTCGGTGTTGCTGAGCCGGAACGTTTCCCGCAGCACTGGCGCGACGATGGAAAGCACCTGCCGATCGACAAAGTTGATGACCGTGGCGAAGAACAGCAAGCCGAGAATCTGCCAGCGCACCTGCTGCCACAGCGGCGGCATCGGCCCGGCAGCAGATACGGCTGGAACAGCGGCGCCGGGTTGTGCGGCATCGCTCATAAAGGCGATAGCCTACCTCAGAAGGGTCTAACCACCAAGACACCGAAACACAAAGCCGCAGGGGAATCTGATTCCATCGGTGGGTCTCAAACGCAGAGACGCCGAGGACACCGAGGCTCGCAGAGACTACGGCATTTTCTGCGTTTCCTCTGCGTGCTCTGCGCCTCTGCGTTCAACTCACGGTTCGGGCAACAGGTATTTGTTTCCGGACTGCACGTCCTAAGCCGGCAAATCGTTCCAGTTCAACACACGGCGTTCGCGGAACGATTTCTCCGCCAGCAGGATGATCTTGATTGTGTCTTTCGCCGATTCCGGGCCGACGAGCGGCGGCTTGTTCGCCCGGAGGCTTTCCGCAAACAGCAGGTACTGCTTGTAAGTCTCGTTATCCTGCGCCGACCCCACCTCTTTCCCGACGACCGACTTGGGCGTGTTGTCCTGCACCTCGACGTAGCGAGCCTCGCCGCCGCGCTTGCTGCTGCGAACTGCAATCTTGCCGTTCTCCGGATACATCACGCCGTCGCTGCCAATCAGCACCATGCGCCGGGAATGCACGCCCGAGTTGGCACCGAACAGGCACAGTTCAAAGCTGAGTTTCACGCCCGAAGCGTATTCGATGATCGCCGAGATGTGGTCGGCTGTTTCGCGGTTCTTGTATACGTTATTGCCGCCCATCGCCGTCACCCGCGCAACGCGGTCGTTGATCATCCAGTTCATGCAGTCAATTTCATGAACGCCATCTTCCAGCAGGGCGCTGCCTTCCGTGAACGTGAGATAGCGCCAGTTGGTAGACACCCCCGTCTTGGGATCGGTGTATTTCCAGCTATTCGGATTCCAGTCGCCGCGGAAGAGGTTTCCGCTGACCATCTGAATCTTGCCGATCTCGCCGGCCGCCGTCAGTTGCTGCATCTTCGCGGTTATTGGGACCAGGCGCTTCTGGAAACCGATGTAAAGCAGCTTGCCTGCCTTGCGCGACGCTTCGATCATGCGGTTCGCGTCCTCGACTTTGGTGGCCATCGGTTTTTCGCAAAGCACGGCCAGGCCCCGTTCAAAGGCCGCAATGGTTGGTTCCGCGTGCAGGAAGTTCGGCGTGCACACGACGACCGCGTCGATATCCTTCCGCTCCGCCAACAGCTTCTTGTAATCGGAATAGGTCTTCGCTCCCGGCGCCATGCCGACCGCGCGATCGAGAAACTCCGGCGTAGGGTCGGCCAGCGCAACGACCTGAAAAGTAGGAAGGGATTTCAGGATCGCGAGGTGGGCCCACGCCCGATGCCCGGTGCCGATCATCGCCAAGCGAATTGGTTTCTCACTCTGCGCATCGAGCGCGGATTCGGCGGCAAGTACGGACGCTCCCGCCGTCAGCAGAAATGAACGTCGGCTTGTTTCCATCTTCTTATCTCCTCAAAGTGTGCCCGCTGCCTTCGAAGGCAGCGAGAGGGTCTTCAACGCGTGCAAGCAACCTACCTGACACCCGGTGCCTTCCTTCAAACGCCGAAGAGTTTGCGGATGTATTCGCGGTCCGGTCCAAGGGCCGCCGTGTTGCCCGGCTGCGGACCGCCGCCCTCTTCCGTGATCAGCCAGCCGGACCAGCCGGTTTTCTTCACCGCGGCGGCCAAGGCCTGAAAATCGAAGTCCCCTTGCCCGAGCGGGACCTGGCCGCTGACGTCCTTGCCGCGGAAGGTCTTTAGATGAATGCCGTAGATGCGTTTGGAATGGCGCGCCAGGAAGGCCGCCGGATCACCGCCTCCCAGGTACCCGTGTCCAGCGTCCATGAGGAACTGGACCAGGTCGGGGCTGGTATTCTCCGCCAGGCCTTCGATTTCTGCATTGTGATTGGCGAACTCGGGATTGTGGTTGTGGTACGTGAGGCGCAGGCGATGGTCCTGGAGCATGCGCGCGAGCGCCTCGAGTTGCCTGGCTTTTTCAATCAGGGTGGCTTTCTCGAACCGTCCTTCCGGCGACAGACCCTTGCCGCTCATCACGATGCAATCGGCCCCGAGTGCGGCGACGCCCGCGACAACGCGCGCGCCCTGCGCGCCGCCGATTTGGTCCATGGAGGCGTGCGCTCCGATGAACTTTACTCCGGTTCCGTCAATTTGCTCGCGCGCCGGCGCGGCCCGGCCAAACTCGCTTTCCACAAACCGATAATTGCATTCAAAGCCCGTGTACCCCAGGCTCCTCATGGACTCCAGGGCTTTCAGCAGCCCCGGGAAATCATTCGGCTTCAGTGGAAAGCCATTGGCCTGACAACCCACCCGAACGGCTCCGCTTTTCGCCGCCCAGGCAAGAGCGGCTGAACCTGTCGCAAGGAAAACGCGGCGCGAGATTTTGTGGCTCATAAAGGCGATAGCCTATCCCAAAAACGAGTTGCGCGCCGCGACAATGACCAGGGAGTGCGATTCCCAACTCTTGGGCCGGTGCAAGTGAATTCCTTGCCGGGCGGCAATGGGCGTCGATCTTGATGATCTGCGGAATCTGCGGCTACCGTCCTGGCTTGGTGGGGAAAACCCACTTTGATACACTGGGCGG
>Ga0315295_10003224_pt1 | contig 13851 bp, 12 predicted proteins | sample YL17G14_0_MG_FD_204453 | JGI IMG/M metagenome (GOLD analysis project Ga0315295, IMG submission 204453) | Sediment microbial communities from Yellowstone Lake, YNP, Wyoming, USA - YL17G14_0 | ecosystem: Environmental > Aquatic > Freshwater > Lake > Sediment | place: USA: Wyoming | collected...
CTTCGGCTTCTGGACGGTGGTCTACAACAAGTACTACGTCGACGAGGCCTACCACGCGCTGGTCATCCGCCCGGCGCTCTTCCTGGCCGCGTTCCTGTCCTGGTTCGACCAGCACGTCATCGACTGGGTCGTGAACTTCGTCGGCTGGTTCGGCCGCTTCATCGCCGCCATCGACGACGCCATCGACAAGTACGTCGTCGACGGCGCCGTCAACGGCGTGGGCGGGCTCACCCGCGAGGGCGGGCGCCTGCTCCGCAGCATCCAGACCGGCCGCATCCAGACCTACCTCTACGGCGCGGCCCTCGGGTCGCTGCTCGTCGTCTTGCTGAACTTCCTCTTCCGCTAGGAGACCGGCGACATGATCCGCCCCGACAACGTGCTGGTTTGGGCCACCTTCCTCCCGGTCATCGGCGCCATCGTCATCCTGGCGCTGATGGCCGCGAGGCACTTCCTCGACCTGCCCAAGCGATTCGTCGACCAGTCGTCCCGCTGGGTGGCGCTCGTCGCCAGCTTCCTCATGCTGGTGGCGTCGATCCTGGCCTGGCACTGGTTCGACCCGCAGGCCCCGGGCCTCGTCGTCCAGGGCAAGGCCACCGGCATGCAGATGGTGAGCCGGGCCGTCTGGATCCTCCCGTTCAACGTCGACTGGTTCGTCGGCGTCGACGGGCTTTCCATCTCGATGGTGCTCCTGACCGGCATCATCTCGTTCGTGGCCGCCATCAGCTCCATGCCCTGGTGGCAGGGCGGCGCCAAGGCCACCCACATGGCCGGGATGGACGAGCACGGGCACGGCGAGGACGAGCACCACCCCAAGCACTTCTCGGTGCGGATGGTGCCCGGCTACATGATCCTGCTGCTGCTGCTCATGACCGGCATGATGGGCACCTTCGTGGCCCTCGACATGTTCCTCTTCTACGTCTTCTGGGAGGTCATGCTGCTCCCGATGTACTTCCTCATCGGCGTCTGGGGCGGCCCGCGCCGCGAGTACGCGGCCATCAAGTTCTTCCTCTACACCCTGGCGGGCTCGGTGCTCATGCTGCTCGCCATCATCGCGGTCTACTACCGCAGCCTGCCAGCGGCGCTGGCCGACGGCTCGATGTCGGCCAAGCACACCTTCAACCTGCTCGAGCTGGCCGCGCAGGGGCGCGCCGGGCAGTTCTCCACCGCGCTGCCCATCCTGGGCTTCGCCTTCACCAAGATCGTCTTCGTGGCGCTCTTCATCGGATTCGCCATCAAGATCCCGATGTTCCCCTTCCACACCTGGTTGCCCGACGCCCACGTCGAGGCCCCCACCCCCATCTCGGTCATCCTGGCCGGGATCCTGCTGAAGATGGGGCCGTACGGCATCCTCCGCTTCAACTACGCGCTGTTCCCCGACGCCACCGAGTGGGCCGCCAACGGCATCGCCGTCTTCGGCGTCATCAACATCATCTACGCGGCCTACGTGGCGCTGGCCCAGCGGGACTTCAAGAGGATGGTGGCCTACTCCTCGGTGTCGCACATGGGCTTCACCCTGCTGGGCATGGCGGCCATGACCCCCATGGCCATCTCCGGCGCGGTGCTCAACATGTTCACCCACGGCATCATCAGCCCGGCGCTCTTCCTCATCGTGGGCGTGATCTACGACCGCGCCCACCACCGCGACATGGAACGCTTCGGCGGCCTGGCCAGGGAGATGCCCGAGTACAGCGGGATCACCGGGATCGCCTTCTTCGCCTCCCTGGGCCTGCCCGGCCTGGCCGGCTTCATCCCCGAGTTCATGGTGCTGGCGGGCAGCTTCCCGGTCTACCTGACCTTCACGGTCATCTCGGCCACCGCGGTCATCCTCACCGCCGCCTACTACCTGTGGTCGATGCAGCGGGTCTTCCTGGGCAAGCTCAACCCGGCCTACGTCGGCTTTCCCGACGTGAACTGGCGCGAGCGCCTCACGCTCTACCCGCTCGTGGCGATCATGTTCTTCCTCGGCTTCTACCCCCAGTTCATCCTGCACGCGATCAACCCGGCGTTGCAGATGCTCATCCAGAACCTGCGCCCGGCCTAGGGCGGAGGGAGACCGGAGATGGACATCCAGCCTCATCTCGTGGCCGAGAACCTGCGCAGCGCGAGCTGGTTCCGTCCCGAGTTCGTCCTCACCATCGGCACGCTCGCGCTCTTCCTGGCCGACATGGCCTGGAGGAAGAGCGCCGAGAGGGCCCGGCTCCTCACCTTCTCGGCCCTGGCCGTGTTCGGGGTGGCCGCGCTCTTCCTGGCGGCGCAGCCTCCCACGCCGCAGTCCCTCTTCAACGGGATGATCGCGAACGACGCATTCGCGAACTTCTTCAAGTGGCTCTTCCTGGCCGGCGGCGCGCTCACGGTCCTCATCGCCGCGCCGTCGCGGGCCTTTCCGCCCTCTCGCATCGGGCCCTTCTACGCGCTGCTCGTCTCCATCGTCCTGGGCATGTTCCTCATGGCCAGCTCCACCGACCTGCTCATGATCTACATGTCGATCGAGCTGGTCTCGATGGTGAGCTACGCGCTGGCCGGCTACGCCAAGGGCGACCGAAAGGCGTCCGAGGCCGCGCTGAAGTACGTCATCTTCGGCGGCGTGGCCACCGGGGCGATGGTCTTCGGCATGAGCTACCTCTACGGCCTGCTGCAGACCACCGACATCACGCGGTTCGCCGACGCGGTGGCGAGGCTGCCGCCCACCTGGTCGGTTCGACTGGGGCTGATCCTGGGCGTGGTGCTCACCGCCTCCGGCGTGGGCTACAAGATCGCCGCGGTGCCCTGGCACATGTGGGCGCCGGACGTGTACGAGGGTGCTCCCACGCCGTTCACCGCCTTCCTCTCCACCGGCCCCAAGGCGGCCGGCTTCGCGCTGGCCGTCCGGCTGCTCTACGGGTCGCTCGACGTGAAGGGAGGGCTGGGTGGCCTGGGGGTCGCCGTGGGGAACGTCCCCTGGCCCGCGGTGGTGGGCGTCCTCTCCGCCGTCACCATGACGATCGGGAACTTCACCGCGCTCCCGCAGACCAACCTCAAGCGGCTGCTCGCCTACTCCTCCATCGCCCATGCCGGCTACGCGCTCATGGGCGTCGCCGCCAACTCCTTCGTGGGGACGCAGGCGGTGATGGTCTACATGCTCGCCTACCTGGTCATGAACCTGGGGGCGTTCCTCGCCGTGATCGTCGTCGAGCGCTTCACCGGATCGCCGTCGATCTTCGAGTTCCGCGGACTGGGCCACCGCGCGCCACTGGCCGCGGTCAGCATGGCGATCTTCCTCTTCGCCCTGACCGGGCTCCCGCCCTCCATCGGCTTCACCGGCAAGTACTGGCTCTTCGTGGCCGTGATCGAGCGCATCTCCGGCCCGGGCGGCGCCTGGTACGCGGTGCTGGCCCTCATCGCAGCCCTCAACACCGCGGTCTCGCTCTACTACTACGCGCGGATCCTGCGGGCGATGTTCTTCGAGGCCCCGCTCACCGAGACCAAGGTCGCCTACCCGCTCTCCTACAAGTTCCTGCTCTCCGGCTTCGCGCTCGTCACGGTGGTGTTCGGCATCTGGGTGTCGCCGGTGATGGACTGGACCCGGGCCTCTCTCGCCCAGTTCTACCGAGGGTGACGAGGGGCGCGGCGTCGCCGATCAGGGGCGCCGCGCTTCCAGCCGCTCCAGCTCGGCCGGGGCCATCGACGAGGTCCCGAGGAAGCGCTCCGGCGCCACGACCTCGCCGTGGTAGTCGGTTCCCGCGGTGCACACGAGCCCGGTCCGGTCGGCCGCCTCCCGGTACCTCGCGGCCTGCTCCCGCGGGTGGTCGGGGTGATACGCCTCCACGCCGTCGAATCCCAGGGCCCGAAGCCTCGGCAGCTCCCCCGGGTTCACCTTGGAGATGCCGGGATGGGCCAGCGTCGCCACGCCACCGGCCTGGCGGATCATCTTCACGCCGTCCTCGGCGAGGAGCCGGAAGCGCCCGACGTAGGCCGGCTGACCCTCTCCCAGGAATCGATCGAAGGCCTCCTTGACGGACCCCACCACGCCGGTAGCGAGCATGGCGCGGGCCACGTGGGGGCGGCCGATGGTCTTCCCTCCGCTGCAGGCCACGATGGCCTCCTCGGTCACCGACACGCCGTTCTCGGCAAGCAACCGGACGATCTCCCGGACCCGTGTGCGGCGGTGATCGGCCAGCAAATCCTCGAAATCCCTCAAGGTCCTGTGCACCGGGTCGACGAAGTGGCCGAGGATGTGGATCTCCCGCCGCTCGAGAAACGCCGAGAGCTCGATCCCGGGAACGAAGCGAATGCCCAGGGTCCGGGCGGCCCCCGCACCTTCCTCGAGCCCGGCCACGGTGTCGTGGTCGGTCAGCGCCCAGGCCAGCGTGCCGACCGCCGCTGCCCTTGTGGCGACCTCGGCAGGGGCATACTGTCCGTCGGACGCAGTAGAATGAGTATGTAGGTCGATGATATCGTTATCTCGAGCCATGAGCCGTTCTCGCCGGTTTCATCTTAATCCCCCCGAGGCGGGGTGCAGGGAGTCTCGATGCAGCACGTCCTCCGAATCTCCAGGAAGATCGATTACGCCATCCGGGCGATGATCCACCTGGCGTCCATCCCGCCGGGGACCGTGGTCCCCTTTCGCGAGATCGGGCGGCAGATGGATGTCCCCGAGGACTTCCTCGCCAAGATCATGAAGACCCTCGTCGACCAGGGCGTCGTCCGCTCGACCCGTGGGCCTCGCGGAGGCTACAAGCTGGCCCGGCCGGCCGAGACCATCAACGTGCTCGAGATCATCGAGGCCGCCGAGGGGCCGGTGGCGGTGAACGTGTGCCTCGACGACGACGACGCCTGCAGCCGGCAGTCGTTCTGCACGATGACGTCGATCTGGCGCGAAGGGCAGGAGCGGATGCTCGACGTGTTCCGCGGCACCAAGCTCTCCTCGCTGGCCACGCGGCCAGCACCGGCCGATCCCGCGCCGGTCGTGATCCACGCGGCCGGCAGCGTCAGCTAAACTCCAGTCGCGGCGCTCACTTGGGCCGGCCGCGCCGGAAGCGTTGACGGCGGGCGGGCCCTCCGACAGGATCCGCGCCCGCCATGCCCAAAGAGCCGACCCCCAAGCAGCTCCGCAAGCGCTACCTCTCCCGGCCTCCCGTCGAGCCCATGCGGCTCCGGAAGGGCATGTCGGTCGTGGACCTCGTGGACGTCTACCGGCGCGCCGGAGCCTTCAACGGTGGGCGTCTCGCGCAGGGATGCGACCTCTTCTGCCGGATGATCGACGCCGAGGCCACCATCGCCCTCACCGTCACGGGGGCCATGGCACCGGCCGGACTGGGTGGAGCCATCCAGGCGATGATCGAGGCCGGCTTCGTCGACCTCGTGGTGTCCACGGGCGCGAACCTCTACCACGACTTCCACTTCGCCCTGGAGCTTCCGGTCGTGCAGGGGCACTTCCAGGTCGACGACGGGGAGCTCTACCGGGCGGGCATCGAGCGGATCTACGACGTCTTCATCACCGAGGACTCCCTGCTCGACACCGACGCCTTCATCCGGGAGGCGCTCGAGAAGGCCCCGCCCGAGCTTCGCGGGCGCATCTCCACCCCGCGGCTCCATGCCTACCTCGGCCACCTCATCCTGGCCAACGCGCCCCGGCCGCAGCGCTCCTGGGTGGCGACGGCCGCCAGGTACGGGGTGCCGATCTTCACGAGCTCCCCCGGGGACTCGTCGATCGGCATGAACGTCGCCGCCATGAAGCTCCGCGGGGGCGAGACCACCATCGACCCCGACCTCGACGTCCTCGAGTCCACCGCCATCGTCTACGACGCCAAGGTGAACGGCGTCGTGATCCTGGGCGGCGGATCGCCGAAGAATTTCTACCTCCAGACCCAGCCCACCCTCTGGCAGATCCTCGACCTGAACCGCGGCGGACACGAGTACGTGCTCCAGATCTCCACCGACTCGCCACAGTGGGGCGGGCTCTCCGGCGCCACGCCCAGCGAGGCCATCAGCTGGGGCAAGGTGCAGGCCGACATGATGACGAACCAGGTGGTGATCTACTCCGACTCGACCATCGCGGCCCCCATCGTCTTCGCGAACGCGCTCTCCACCCGGAAGCCGCGCAAGCCGAAGCGGCTCCTCGACCGGCTCGACGGTCTCTACGCCAAGCTGAAGCGGGCCCACGCGAAGCGCCGTCCGGGCACCGACGCCATGCTCGGCGTCGGCAAGGACACCCGCAAGAGCAGGTAGCGCTCCCGGGGCCCTCGATCAACGCCGGGGAAGCTTCCGATCCAGCCGCTCCTGCGCGGCCTCGAGCCGCTCCCGGAACTCCGGGTCGGCGAGGAGTCGCAGGGCCTCCGGTGACCGCTCGAGCCTGCCCTGCCCGGCTGCCCGGGCCTCCTCGAGAAGCGTGCGGACGCGCGGGTCGTCCGCGAGCCTCTTCAGCTCGGGGTCGGAGGCCAGCCGTGCGGCCGCGCCCGGGTCGCGGACCACCTCGAGGAGCGAGACGAGCGCCAGCTCGGCCCGGCGTCGCCAGTCGGCGAGGAGGTCGTGCTGGCGGACCAGCCCGGCGAGGTCGCTCCGCGCGATCCCGGCCTGCCAGGGCGCCGGAAGCGCCGGCGCGATGGCGTCGGCAACGGCCAGCCCCACCCACGAGGCTGCCGCCGCGGCCAGGCCGCCCAGGAGCGCCCCGGCCGCCCGGTCGATCGGCCGCCCCCCACCCTCCGGCGCTCGCGCGAGCTTCCTTCCGGCAAGGGACACGACCAGCGTCACGACGACGAAGAGCAGGACGGCCGCCGCCGGCTGGGCGCCGCCGGCAGGCATCACCCTGGCGAGCACACTGCCCAGCGGCCCCGAGAGGTGGCGCGCCGCCAGCCACCCCAGCGCGGCACCGGCGAAGAGGAAGAGCGGGCGGAGGAGGCCGGCCAGCGCCCCGAGGGAGGCGGACGCGGCGAGGAAGGCGAGCACGGCCGCGTCGAGGAGCAAGGGGGTGCGCCCTACTTGATCCGGAAGTCCTGCTTTGGCCGGTGCTTCTCGGCGAGCACGAGCTGCTCCTTGAAGCGCTCGTTGCCGGGCTCGTAGGTGAGCGCCATGCGCAGGTTTCGCTCGGCGGCCTCCCATCGCCCGGCCTGGACGTCCGCGAGGGCCGCGGAGAAGAACCTCCGCCCGTTGGGCGTCTGCCCCATCTGCTCCACCGTGCGCCGCTTCGCGGCATCCTTCAGCTCCGCCTCGTCCTCCTCGGAGAAGCGGAGCTTGCGCGAGCGGTCCGGGCCAGCCACGTCGGCGGAGTACTTGCGCCGGCGCGCGTCGTCGCGGAGCACCGTGTAGGCCTCGTTGATGCGCCGGTAGATGCGAGCCACGTGCCCGCGGAAGGCGTGGTCGTCCACCGCGGCGTAGCGGTCCGGATGGTAGATGCGCGACTCGCGATGGTAGGCGGCGCGGATCTCCGCCGGGATGGCCCCGGCCGTGATCTTCAGCACCGCGAAGTAGTCGAGCGCGTCGAGGGCGCCGGCGAGCGCCTCGACCTCGATGCGGAAGGATTCGTCCATCTCGGTTCGGTGCTCCGGATCAGGACGCCGGGTGGCCGGCCAGCACGACCTCGGCGTTCTTGTCCGACGCGCTCTGCAGGTCGGCCTCGGTGAGCCCGGAGGACAGGTTGATGGTGGTGGAGGCCTTCTGGCCGGTCTCGGTGTCGGTGGCGGACACGTTGACGATGCCGTTCGAGTCGATCTCGAAGGTGACCTGGATGAGAACCTCGCCGCGGAAGCCCACGCGGAATCCGGAGAACTCGAACTCGCCTAGGAACTCGCACTCCTCGGCCTTCTTCGACTCTCCCTGGTACACGCGGATGCGCACCCGATCCTGGCCGTCGCGACTGGTGGTGAACGTCTTCGACTTCTCGATGGGGATGGGCGTGTTCTTGTCGATGATCGACTCGGCCCAGCCGCCGGCGGTCCCGACGCGGAGCGTGAGTGGCGTGACGTCGAGGAGGTAGCTGGCCTGTCCCGCCGTGGCGGCGCCCCGGTTCTGGAGCGCGGCGGCCTGGATGGCGGCCCCCTGCGCGACCACCTCGTCCGGGTTGATGCCCGCCATGGGATCCTTCTGGAAGTAGTGGCGCACGCTCTCCCGGACGATGGGCAGGCGGGTCGGCGCTCCCACCAGGATCACGGCGTCGATGTCGCTGGCCGTCATGCGCGCCGACTGGAGCGCCTCGTCGCAGACCTTGAAGGTGCGCTGCACCAGGTCCATCACCATGCGGTTGAACTGGTCGACGCCCAGCGCCTGCTCCAGGTCGAGCACCTGGCCCTCCGGCGTCTGGCAGATGCCTTCCACCTTGATGGCGGCCTGGCCGTCGCGCCCCACGTCGATCTTGGCCTTCTCGCCGGCCTCCTTGAGCATCTGCAGGCAGAACTTGTTCTGTCGCAGGTCGACGCCGTGCTTGGCCTGGAAGTCCTCGGCGAGCCAGGCCATGATCCGGTCGTCGAAGTCGTCGCCGCCCAGGTAGGTGTCGCCCGCGGTGGCGATGACCTCGAACACGTCGCGCCCGATCTCCAGGATCGACACGTCGAAGGTGCCGCCGCCCAGGTCGTAGACGCAGATGCGCTGGGAGATGTCCTTGCCGAACCCGTAGGCCAGCGCCGCGGCGGTGGGTTCGTTGATGATGCGCAGGATCTCCAGGCCGGCGATGCGGCCGGCGTCCTTGGTGGCCTGTCGCTGGTTGTCGTTGAAGTAGGCCGGGCAGGTGACCACCGCCCGGCGCACCTCGCGCCCCAGCGCCGTCTCGGCGATGGCCTTCATCTCCTTCAGCACGAGCGCCGACACCTCCGGGATGGCGAGCACCCGCTCGCCGACCTGCACCCGGACCGCGTTGTTCGGCCCCTCGACGATGCGGTAGGGCATCACCGCCTGGGCCTTCTTCACCTCGTCGGAGAAGTAGAAGCGGCCGATGAGCCGCTTGGCCGAGTAGACGGTGTTCTCGGCGTTGGTGATGATGTTTCGCTTGGCGCTGTTGCCGACGAGGACCGTGCCGTCCTCGAGGAAGCTCACCACCGAGGCGTGGGTGCGCTCACCCCACTCGTTGGTGAGGACCTCGGGCTGGCCGTCGACGATGGTGGCGACGGCGCTGTAGCTGGTGCCGAGATCGATTCCGACCGCGATGTCGTCGCTCATGGACCTTCCGTGCAGGGGGCAGGGAATCGTAGGCGCGCGTGCAGCGCAGTGTCAAACAATGGCCCAGGGGCGCGGCATGAACACCTTCTCCCACGTCTCCAGGGCGAAGCGGTCGGTCATGCCGGAGAGGAAGTCGGCGACGGCGCGGGGGAGGTCGTCGCCCGGCCGGGGGGTCACCCCGAAGCGGGAGCGAAGCCGTTCGCCGTCCTCCAGGCACCACCGGTTCAGGTCCTCGAGGATGCGCTGGGCCTTGGTGAACTCCTCCTGGACGACGGGGTTCTCGTAGACGCGGGTGTAGAGGAAATCGCGGAGCGCGAGCAGTGCGCCGTGCACGTCGCCCGACATGGCGATGTGGCCGCCCCCCTCGATGTCGGAGGAGCGAATGACGTCCCCGATGAGGTTGTGCAGGCGAACGGAGTGGCGCCCGCCGATCACCCGGGCGATGTCGCGAGGGACCTCCTCCTCGCGCAGCAGGCCGCCCCGGACGGCGTCGTCGAGGTCGTGGTTCACGTAGGCGATGATGTCGGCCAGTCGCACGATCTCGGCCTCGAGGGTGAGGGCCTTCCCCGCCCCGCCGGCCATGAGCACGTTCCCGCGCCCCTTGGAGTGGCGCAGGATCCCGTCCCGGACCTCGACGGTGAGGTTCAGCCCCTCGCCGTCCTTCTCGAGCACCTCGACGACCCGCAGCGACTGCTGCACGTGGTGGAAGCCGCCCGGCACCACCCGGTTGAGCAGCCGCTCTCCGGCGTGGCCGAACGGCGTGTGGCCCAGGTCGTGCCCCATCACCATGGCCTCGACCAGCATCTCGTTCAGGCGCAGGGCACCCGCGATGGAGCGGCCGACCTGCGCCACCTCCAGGGTGTGGGTGAGCCGGTTCCGGTAGTGGTCGCCGAGGGGGGCGAGGAAGACCTGGGTCTTCCCCTTGAGCCGGCGGAAGGACTTGGAGTGGAGGACGCGGTCGCGGTCCCGCTGGTAGGGGGGACGCATGTCGTCCTCGGGGTCCTCGCGATCCCGGCCGCGCGTCTCCCGGGAGAGCGCGGCCCGGGGGTGCAGCCTCGCGACCTCCTGCTCCTCGAGCATGGCGCGGATGGTGGGGGGCATGAGCCTGGATGTAACCCGTTCCGGCATCCCTGTCGTCTCCTTCACCGCGGTGCGATCAGGCTCGCGTCGAGCACGACGAGGAGGAGGTTCGACAGGGCATGGGCCACGGCCGGGGCGACGACGTTCCCGGTGCGGGCCCGCAGCCAGCCGAAGAGGAGGCCGGGGAAGAAGGTGGCGAGCCGCCAGGGCTGGAGCGTCACCAGGTGTCCGGCCGCGAAGAGCGCCTGGGTGGCCAGGAAGCCCGGTCCGAGCTCCGCGCCCAGGATGCGGCGGGACGGACCGGAGCGCGACCACGCGGTCTGCATCCACCCTCGGTAGAAGAGCTCCTCGGGGAGGGCCACGGCGAGCAGCTGGATCGCGGCGGCCAGGGCGAGCCCGGGAGGGAGCCGGGGCTCGAGGACCGCCGCGAGCCCGGCCGCGCGCGCTCCCGCGAACAGCGCGAGCGCGAAGACCGGGAGCACGACCAGCGAGACCCCGATCCCGGCGGCGACGCCTCGACCCCAGGCTCGCCACGTCCTCCCGTCGGAGAGCCCCCACCCCGGCAGCCCGTAGTCCAGCCAGGCCTCTCCCCGGGCACGGATCCGCAGATCGGGGACCAGCACGAAGAGGAGGGCCGCCACACCTCCGAGGTTTCGGCGGAGTAGACCGGATGGCTCCACTTCGCCCAGGGCCGCGGCAAGGCCAATTCCTCCCACGACCCAGCCCCACGTCGCCATGAGCTCGCGCCTGGACGGGGGAGGACCCCCGGTGGAGGGTATGTCAGGCACGCTGGAGGGGAGCATTATGCTTCACGTGGAGATGGAGCGCGAACCTGCGGTCGCCGGCCGATTCTACCCGGCCGACCCGCAAGTGCTGGCCGAGGAGGTGGCCTCGCTGCTCGCCGAGCGCCCGGATGGCCGGGCCACGGCAGGCCCGCCCAGGCTCGCCATCGGCATCCTCGCTCCGCACGCCGGCTACATGTACTCGGGGCCGGTGGCGGGAGCGACCTACGCCAGGGTGAACGTGCCCGATCGCGTGGTCGTCCTCTGCCCCAACCACACCGGCGTCGGGAAGCGGGTGGCCACCTGGCCGGACGGCGCCTGGGCAACCCCCCTCGGGCGGGTCCAGGTGAACGAGGCCTTGACGCGGGAACTCCTCGAGACCGGCCTCGCCTTCCCCGATCGCGAGGCCCACCGCTACGAGCACTCCCTGGAGGTGCAGCTCCCCTTCCTCCAGCTGCGCAATCCCGAGGTCTCGATCGCCGCCGTCTGCCTCGGCTCCCTCTCCTTCGATCGGTGCCAGGAGCTCGGCGTGCAGCTCGCCCGCATCGCCAGACGCCACCAGGCCCTCGTCGTCGCCTCGAGCGACATGAGCCACTACCTTCCGGCGGCGGCGGTCCGGGAAAAGGACCGCATGGCGCTCGACCGGGTGCTGGCCCTCGACGCTCGCGGCCTCCACGAGGTGGTGTCGCGCCACGGCATCTCGATGTGCGGATACGTTCCGGCGACGGTCATGCTGGTCGCCGCCGTCGAGATGGGGGCGCGCGAGGCCGAGCTGGTTCGCTACGCCACCTCGGGCGACGCCACCGGCGACGACCGCAGCGTGGTGGGCTACGCCGGCGTCGTGGTGTCCTGACGGGACACCTCCGGCGCGAACGCCTCCATCGCCGGATAGGCGACGCAGAGGGAGAGCATGGCGAGGGCCCTGCGCATCCCTGGAACCCAAGCCATCTTGTGCTAGCTTGCGCGCCCATGAGCGCTCCGGTCCGCGTCCGATTCGCCCCGTCGCCCACCGGCTACCTCCACATCGGGGGGGCCCGCACGGCACTGCTCAACTGGCTCTGGGCCCGCCACACCGGCGGAAAGTTCGTCCTGCGCGTCGAGGACACCGACCGGGAGCGCTCCACCGAGGAGGCGGTGCGCGCCATCCTCGACGGGATGCGCTGGCTCGGGCTCGACTGGGACGAGGGGCCGGAGGTGGGCGGGCCGTTCGGCCCCTACTTCCAGATGCAGCGGCTCGGGCTCTACCGCGAGTACGCCGAACGGCTGGTGAAGTCCGGCAAGGCCTACGCCTGCTACTGCTCGAAGGACCACCTGGACGCGCAGCGCGACCAGGCCAGGGCGGAGAAGCGCCAGTTCATCTACCCCGGCACCTGCCGGGAGGAGGGCTACGACCCCTCGCGCCGCCACGTGATCCGCTTCCGGCTGCCCAAGATCCTCGAGGTGACCTACACCGACCTCGTGAAGGGGCCCATCACCCGCCCCGGCTCGACGCTCCAGGACGAGGTCATCGTCCGGGCCGACGGGGTCCCGCTCTACAACTTCGGGGCCGTGGTGGACGACGTCACCATGCAGATCAACCTGGTGGCGCGCGGCGACGACCACGTGAACAACACGGCCATCCAGGTGCTGCTCTACGAGGCGCTCGGCTACCCGGTTCCGGCCTTCGCCCACCTGCCCATGATCCTGGGGGCCGACAAGACGCGCCTGTCGAAGCGGCACGGCGCCACCAGCGTCACCGCCTACCGGGACATGGGCTTCCTGCCCGAGGCGGTGGTGAACTATCTGGTGCGGCTCGGCTGGTCGCACGGCGACCAGGAGATCTTCACCCTGGCGGAGCTGGTGGAGCACTTCGGCTTCGACCACGTGGGCGACACCGCCGGCGTATTCAACCCGGAGAAGATGCTCTGGGTGAACCAGACCTGGATCAAGACGCTGTCGCCGCAGGAGCTCGCCCGGCGCGCCCTGCCCCATTACCGGGCGGCCGGGCTCGAGGTGGCCGACGACGCCCGCCTGGTCGAGGTGGCCCGGGTGTTCCAGGAGCGGGCCAAGACGCTCGTCGAGCTGGTGGCCCAGTCCCGCTGCTTCTTCGCACCGGTCCAGATGGACCCGAAGGCGAAGGAGAAGTTCCTCGGGCCCGATTCACTGCCGGTGTTGCATGGGATCCGGGACGGGATCGCCGCGACGGCGGCGCTCGAAGCGGCCGGCCTCGAGAAGCTCTTCCACGAGGTGGCGGCGGCGAGCTCGCTCGGGCTCGGCAAGGTCGCACAGCCGGTGCGGGTGGCGCTGACCGGCGGGACGGCCTCCCCGGGCATCTACGACGTGGTCCTGTTGCTCGGGCGGGAAGAGTCGCTGAAGAGGCTCGACGACGCGATCCGCTCCGCGCGGAGCTGAGACGCTGGTCACCGATGCGTCCCTCTTGGGGCGTTCCCTTTTCCAACTTCTCGGCTTTCGCCGTGGCCGGCTCAAAGTGCGCTAAGTTTTCGTGTGACCCTTTGGTGGTATTATCAGAAATTTTATACCCTTACCATGAATCGTGGACACTCGCGGGGTGCGGCCGCGCAGAATTAGCGTGTAAGTAATTAATTATCTTAAAATTCGATGAGTTATAGTCTTTGACAGAGGTCAATGTTTAGGAATGTCGAGTTCTTCTATCTTCCCCGGACCCCAAGGGTGCGCCCCTGGGAGTGAGCGCTCCAGGGATCGCTCGCAGGAGGGGAACAGTGCGGTACTTCGCTCGTGTCGCCTGGTGTGCGCTCGCCATCTACCTCGTTTCCGCGACCGGCCTCACGGGCTGCGGGAACACCCCGAAGCCCGTCGAGCAGGTCGCCGGCGCGCCGAAGGCGTCGCCCGCTCGCCCCGCCCC
>Ga0315295_10003225_pt1 | contig 13851 bp, 11 predicted proteins | sample YL17G14_0_MG_FD_204453 | JGI IMG/M metagenome (GOLD analysis project Ga0315295, IMG submission 204453) | Sediment microbial communities from Yellowstone Lake, YNP, Wyoming, USA - YL17G14_0 | ecosystem: Environmental > Aquatic > Freshwater > Lake > Sediment | place: USA: Wyoming | collected...
CGCGCCCCCGCGGCCCCCCCCCCCCCCCCTGCCCCCCCCCCCCCCCCCCCCCGGCCCCCCGCCCCCCGCCCCCCCCCCCGCTAACGCTTATTGGAAAGACATACTCCCGCACCATTTGCGCGTTTGCGTCAATCCGTCACCTCCGCTTTGCCGAGAAAGCGGGCAATCTCCTTGTTGCTGCATCTGGTCGTCGACGAAGGGGACAATGTGATGAATTCAGGGCTGGCTGGCGGTGCGCTCGAATTCGGCGAGGCGTTGATTTTCCCGCTCTTGTTCGTCTTTGGACGTAGCGGAAACTGCCAGGCGCTGAAATTTGACCGCTTCGGTCCGATCACCCCGCGCGTAGGCGACCTCGGCCATGGCGCTGAGCGCGGCGCTCTCCCTGGCGTTGATCTCAAAGGCGGTGCGGGCCATCCGGTCCGCAAGAGCAAGCGGCAGCGGGGGAACGAGCTTGGCTTCAATCGCCCTAGCCTGGCCGAGCTGGTTTTGTTCTTCGCGGCGTTTGCGTTCTTCGGCGGTGGCGGTGGCGGGAATCTCCTTGATTTGAAACGCCTCGACCGGCCGCAGGAGCGAAACCACCCGCTCGGCCAGCTTGTCAGCTTCATTGTGCTCACGGGCGATCGCGATGAGTGTGGCCACCGTGGCTTCGATGTCCGCGGCATTCCCGCGGCGCAGGGCAAAGGGTAGTTTGAGCCCCGCTTCTTGCTGCGCCAGGAGGGGCGCAATGCGTTCCAACTCGTCGTATTTCGGCCAGAATTGCTCAGGGGTGACCATGCCGTAGAGCGCGAAATGGAGTTCCCTGCCGGCATTCAGGCGCTGGGGGCCGGCCACCGGATCCCAAGTGCCGGCGATGGTCTGGGCGATCACGTCGTCCATGAAGAACGGGTGAATCGCGACCACGAGCCTGCCGTCTCGGCCGATGAGAAAGGAGTGCGGGATGCCGCGCACCCTGTTCATCCAAGACTTGTAGGTGGCCTTGTCGGGCGTGTCGTAGGCGACATGGTAGGCCATGCCGTCGCCGCGGCCGGCGACAAAGTCACGGACCTTCTGGAGCGGGTTGTTTTCCTTGCGCGGGCCGGTGTAACCCGGTTCGACATCGGGGGCCGTGAAGCCGATGACGACGAGGCCGTCCTTGGCGTATTTTCTTTGCAAGGCATTCAGGTGGGGGATACCGCCGACGCACGGGCCGCACCACGTCGCCCAGAACTCCACCAAGTAAACCTTGCCCTTCTCAAGTTGGGTGATCGGCGTGCCCTTGATCCATTCCTGCACCTGCAGGGCCAGCGCCGGCTCGCCGGGCCCGAACCCCTCTGGATGGGTTGGGGCGGGAGGTGGCGATGCGGACTGCGCGAGCACCGAGGCGGTGACAAGACACAGCGCCAATAATGAGGGGAATAGCTTCATGGGGATACTGGTAGTTTGAACCCCGGGCGGAGGCCGCCCAGGGTTCGGGATTAAGGGGGTCTTTACGGACAGGTCCTAGCCTGCGACGGTGGCGACCTCTGGCACCGGCGTGCCGTTGTCGGCGACACCCCGGGGTCTTTGGACAACCCGAGGGTGTGATCGCCAATTTCTGCGACTCATGCAATTGAGCGTTGGTTTCCCTCGGAACGTGGCCGCACTAAAAGGTGGTCGCCGATTTCCACATCGGCGACAGGCGTCGGTATGGAAACCGACGCCCACCAACTGCATGAGCCCGACTCAGAAGGTCTTCTTGATCGACAAGTATACAAACCGCTGCCGCGGGTCGTCCTGCGTGTTGTAGTAGGAGTTGCCGTTGGTCACCATCGACGGTTCATCATCGAAGATGTTCTGGCAGCCGACCGTCCACCGTGTGCCGCTCAGCAAGTTGCGCCATGCCGCCCGCCCTGCCTGGGTCGGCCAGTCGTAGGTGAACTGCAGGTCGTAGCGCATGAAGGCCGGGATGCGACCGCCGTCGAGCGGGAAAGCGGTGGGGAAGGCTACGGTTGGCGCCGTGGTGCTGGTCGAGAAATGACCGCTATAGCGCGCCGTCAGGGTCGCGCTCATCCGCTTCTTGGTCCAAGAGACGGAACCGCGCCCACGCCAGTGGAGCGGCCCGCCGGCCCCCGCCGTGTCGATGAAGGGACGACCCGCAAAGGCCTGGGTGGAAAACTCGTTCGTCCACGAACTGTTCGCGGAAAAATCCAGCTGGCCCGGTGCGCCCAAGTCGTGGTGATAGCGCAACTGGACGTCAGCCCCGTTCGTCTGGGTGATGCCGATGTTGGCAATCGTGGCATCTACCCCGGTGATTTCCCCTGCCGTGTAGCCCAGAGCCTGATCCGCCGGGGTCAGGGGAGCGCGACTGATACGACCCGGGTAATCATCGGGCCGCAAAATAATGTTGGTGTAGAAGACTGACGTAATCGCATTCTTTTTCTCGATCTTCCAGTAGTCCACGGTGAGCGACAGGCCCTTCAGGAAGCGCGGGGTGAACAGGAGACCGACGGAATAGGAATTCGACGATTCGGGTTTGATCGCCGGATTACCGCCTTGCACCACATTATAGACAAAAAGAGGCCCCGAGGTATTGCCCCGCAGCGGATCAGGGGCAACGGGCTGGTTGTTCAGAAACGTCGAGCGCGGTTGAGCGAAATCGTTGAAATCGGGCGGGTAGAATCCCTGCGTGAACGAGCCGCGAACCGCGACGTCCTTGACGATTTGGAGCTTCGCCGCAAAGACCCGGGTGTAGGACGTCTTCTTGTCCGACGCGTCTAACGGCGTGAAACCCAGTCCGGGCGGCACCAAGTAGTCGCTCTTGTCCTGCTGGACACGGGCGGAGAGGTTCAAATCGAGGCCCTCAACCAGCAGGGGCTTCCACTTGGGACTGAACACCGGGATCGTTGTCTCGAAAATGGCCGCCTGCGATTTGCGATCATAAAAGACATTTGCCTGAGGCGGGTTGCCACGGAAAGGGAAGCCCGTGAGCAGGGTATACATTGCATCTGTGCTATCGCTTAGCTGACCGGCTTGCCGGTGATAATCGGTATATTCCCCCACCAACGAGACGTTCCAAGGGCCGGCGGGCAGGGTCAGGGGCGAGCCGGAAAGGCGGGCGAGCCCCAAATAGTTACGGGTGATATTGCCGCTGTTCAGATATTCTTGCCAAACGGTATCGAGATCACCGGCCGGAACCGGGAATTGCCGGTGATCCGAGAGCAGCGGGTAAACGGCGCGCCGCGTGGCCTGGGGTGCAGCCACCCACGGCTGGCCGGTAACAGAGTCGGTGCCGAAGCCGGTGAAACCATTCGCCCCCTGCAGCGAGGGCAGCAGGGAGACGGTGTTGTTGTTTGAAGTGTAGGCGTGGTAGTAGTCCATGGTGCCGTCGACCGACCATTCCCACTGCTCGTTCAACTTGCCCCGCAGGCCGAGCACCAGGCGCCCCGTGTTGCGTTTTTCCAGGGTGCTGGGATCCGGGATATCAACCGGGTCGAAAAAGACGGTCACCCCCCGGCCGACAAATCCCGGGGTCACGCCGGTGCGAAACGGATTCAGCGGATCCGTGGCGCCCAAGCTGATCGACAGGAACTGCGGTGAGGAAAACCGGGACCGATAATCGATGTAGGACATCTCGGTGTAGAGCTGCAGTTTGTCGGGCACGAGTTCGTGCTCGAGCTGGAGGTTCACGTTGAAGGTGTCCAACGGCTTGTAAATGACACCGCGCTGGAACCGGTTTCCCCGGTTGAATTTGCCGGCTGTGGCCGTGAACGAGTCGGGCGTGAGCGTCAACGAACCGGCCGCCGTCGTGCCGAGCGGAATGGCGGCATACCGCACCCCGGGAGCCCCGGGGATGCCGAGATCGTTGATGGCCGCCGCCGGCCCAGCGCTCACGAGCAAGGTGGCCGGAGCCCCGGAAAATGCCCGCATGGTGCGGACTTCGAACATCGAAACGCCGTTCGCGTCGCGCAGCTGGGTGGTCGGGCCGTATTTGTCCCAGACCCGGTCGATGTAGTTGCGATCCGAATGCAGGAGAGGATCACGATGATTGTAGTCGAGGGTGAGCGTGGCACTGGTGCGGCGGCCGAACAGCTTGAAGGTCCGGCCTTCCAGATAAGTCGCGCGATACTCGGTCGCGCCACCGTCGGTGCTCGTGCCGACATAGGTGGTGAGGTCACGGCCGGCATAATCCTTGCGCAGAATCACGTTGATGGCCCCGCCCACGGCCCCGGCGCCGTAAAGCGCCGAGCCGGATAACGGCAGAATCTCCACGCGCTCGATGGCCGCGATCGGGATGCGGCCCAGATCGGCACCGCTGCCGCTGAATACACCGGAGCGGGGCTGCAACCGCCCGTTGATCAGGATCACGGTTTGTCCCGCAGCAAAACCGCGCAGTCCCACCAGAGAAATGTTGGCCTGGGTGCCGCCATTGGTGTTGAAGTTGCCGGGCAGGGACTGGAGGGCGTTGGCTCCCGAAGAGGTCTGCGGAACGTAGCGGAACAGCTCCTCGATACTGGTCACGCCGAGTCGCGCGATTTCCTCCCGGTCGATGACGGTGTGGTAGATCGGGGCCGCGATGTCGGTCGGCAGCAGGCTCTTGTTGATCATGCCGTCGACGCGGTGGCCGGTGACCTCGAATTTCTCAAGAATCAGGCTGCCGTCCTCACTCTTGCTTTGGCTTGTCGGGGTGGTCGTTGTCTGGGCCACCCTTTGGGCGTTTGGGAGCGGGCTTTTCCTGACGGCAAAGGCGCCGGTCTTGGCGTCCTGCGTCGCGACGAGGCCGGTGTCGGCCAGGAGCGCATCCAGCGCCGCCTTGGGCTCCAGGTCGCCCTTGACCTGGTTGGTCTTCACCGAGGCCACGGCGTTCGGCGCGAAGACGATCTCGCGGCCCGCCTGCGCGGCGAATGCCTTGAGGGTCTGGGTCGCGTCGCCCGGTTGCAGGTCGAAGGAGCGGGTGGCTTCAGCCGCGAGCGCCGGAAGGGAGCCGGCGAAAACCAACAAGGCGAGCGCAAGCGCCCGACGCAGGGTATGGGACAGGGTAGGGTTCATGGTGTGGGTGGAGAGGTTCAAACAACACGAACCCCGACCACCCGGATTCCGTTAAAAACATAATTGAGGAAATTCACCAGCCGGTGGTATAGGCCCCGCACCGGTGAAAACGCGGCCCGGACGGGAGGGAGTGCAGGGGCGCCGCTGGACAATGCCTGGTCGCCGGGCAGACGCCGCGGGAGCGGGCGCACCGCGCCCCGCCACGCAACCGCCACGGCACCCCACCCTCACCACGCCTTGCGCAGCAGGATATCCTTGCCGCGCGGCTCGGCCCGCAGCTCGAAGTCGGATTCCATGAGCCGCACGAAGCCCTCGACGTTGTCAGAGCGAAATGAGGCGCTGAGGCGCATCGTTCCGACGACCGGCTGCTCCAGCACCAAGTGCACCGGGTTGCGCCGGTTGAACTCGGCGACGATGTCGGCCAGCGGCGCGTCGGTGAAATCCATGAGCCGGGGCTGCCAGGCGAGGCGTTCCTGCAGTTCCGTGCCGCTGAGCATGACGACGGCGGGAGCCGTCGCCGCCGGCTGGAGGGGAACCACCGTGCGCTGCCCCTGGGCGAGTTCGGGCACCACCACGGCACTGCCGCCGACGGTCACGGCGCCGGGCTGATCAACGCGCACGCGGCCCTCGGTCACCACCACCTCGACCGAACTGCCGCCGAGCCGGACGTTGAAGGCCGTGCCGACGGCCCGCACATCCACGCCGCCGGCACTGACGATGAACGGGTGCACATTGTCCTTGGCCACCTGGAAATTCGCCTCGCCCTTCAGCAACTGCACCCGCCGCTCCCCGGGGGTGAAATTCACCGCAATCGCCGCGTCGCGGTTGAGTTCGACGATGGAACCATCCGCGAGCGTGCGCACCTCGATGGAGGCGACAAAAACCAGCGGGGCCGGGGCCGCAGGCCCGGTGACCTTGTCCGGCCCATAGAATACCACCATGAGGGCGGCCGCCGCGGCGAGCGCGAGCGAGCCGAACCAGAACATCCGGTGCCGGCGGGCGCGATGCGGCGCGGCCAACAGGTCGGGATCCGGCCGCGCGTGCACCGTCGTCTGGATGCCGGCGAGCCGGTCCATTTCGTCCCAGCCCCGGCGGTGCAGCGCGAAGGCGGCGGAATGCCGGGCGTCTTCGGCGAGCCACTGGGAAAAGGCGTCCTGTTCCCCGGCGGACAACCCGCGGTCGTGGCGCATCACCCAGATGGCGGCGGCCTGCTCAATCATGTCGCTGGTTGCGAAAACAGAATTTTTCATGGCCGGGAACGCGGCAGATAGCCGCGCCGCTGGAAATACTCGATGCACTTGCGCAGACCGATGCCGCCCTGCGCTTCGACGGTGTGCTCGGAGATGCCGAGCCGGGCCGCGACCTCGCGCTGGGACAGGCCGTAGACCTTCCGCAAGGTGATGATCTGGCGGCAACGGTCGGGCAGGGATTGGATGGCTTCGATCAAAAGGTTGAACTCCTCGGCGTGGGCGACTTTTTCGGGCACCCCCGCGCTGTCATCTATGACACCCAGCGGATTGATTTCCGCTAGGCCCGGCGGATGTTCGTGGCGCCGGTGGCGCAGTTGATTGAGGGCGAGGTTGCGCGCCGTGACATAGAGAAATGCCTTCGGACACGCAATGGGGCCCGAGGCATGCACCCGCAGCAACCGCGAAAAAGACTCCTGCACCAGATCGTCGACGTCCATGAGCCCCGGAAACCGGCCGTGCAGCCAGCCGCGCAACTGCTGCTCGTGCGGCAGCACCTCGTCCACGAACCAGCGGGCTTGCTCGGGATCTTGCGGGGGCATCAGGATGGGAAAGCAGAGGCGGAAACAACCGTCCCCGTGCATGTAACCTCCCCATCCGGCCAAACCAACAAAAGAATTCATCAAAATTCGTCCGGCCAGGCAGCCTATTGAGGCTCGCATGATAGTCCGACTCCCGAGGCTCTCCGGCCATTGGACACAAGCCAGACACCCCGCCTTGGCGGGCACGCCTCTTCATGGAGGGGATTTTCGACAGCGAAGGCCGGTCCCCTCTACCAAGGGGTGGCGCGGTAGCGCCGGCGCGTGTCAGGCTGAGCCGCGATCCTTAATGCGCCCGCCGCTCTGCAAATCCTTGAATCAAAGCCATCCCCGCAACAGCTGGCCGATGATCCGATCGCGGATTTGCCGACCGGGTTTGCGCAGCGGAGCAGAGATCCGGTGCTTCCCCGTCGACCGGGATCGGCCTATCGCTGTGGCGATTCCCTTGCGGGGAGGATCATGCGACCCACGGGAAACCACCACCCGCCCCGTGAACCCCCTGGGATTTCCCGGATCCGCTGGCAGCACATTGTCCCCCCAGGCTGCTTGAGGCATTTTGCCGGAATTGCCGTCATGCCGGTCTCCTCTTGCATCGGTCGATGCCATGACGGTCACACGCTGAGGGGCGTGCAGTAACACCCTCGTGATATCTAGCTGGACGATCTTATGAGACGCCCCCTGCTCACCCCCCCCCTCGGCTGGAACAGCTTTGATAGCTTTGGCGGCTACCTGCATGAGAGCGCGGCCTTCGCCCAACTGGAGGCCTTCGCGCGCAAGCTCGCGCCGCACGGCTACGACACCTTCGTCGTGGATATCGGCTGGTATGGCGAATACGCGTTCAAGCCGGGCACCAACTACCCCTCGCCCACGACCAAGCACGCGCTCGACATCCATCTCGACGCCCACGGATTGCCGCTCCCGTCAAAATGCTATTTCCCCAACGGGTTCACCCGGCTCATCGCCCGCACCCATGAACTCGGCCTCAAGTTCGGCGTCCACATCATGCGCGGTGTTCCGCGCAAGGCGGTGGAAAACCGCCTGCCCGTCCTCGGCGCGCCCGGCATCACCGCCGCCGACATCGCAAACACCGCTTCCACCTGCGGCTGGTGCCACTACAACTACGGCATCGATATGGCCCGGCCCGGCGCCCAGGCCTACTATGATTCTTTGGTCGCCCTGCTCTCCTCCTGGGGCGTGGATTTCATCAAGGCGGACGACATCACGGGATTCCCGGCCGAAATCATCGCGGTGGCCGATGCCATCGCCAAGTGCGGCCGGCCGATCATGCTCAGCCTGTCGCACGGCGGCGAGGCCGACCCGCAGCTGCTGCCCGTTTATCGCCGCGCCGACATGGTCCGCATCACCAAGGACATTTGGGACGACCACGAGTCCATCGAGCGTTCCTACAATTCCTGGCAGCACTGGCAGCCGCACACCGAGCCCGGCTTCTGGCCCGACCTCGACATGATCCCGTTCGGCCAACTCCAGACGATGAGCCCCGAGCCCGCCCCCGGCGAATTGCCCGCAGGGAAGAACCCCTCGCTTTGCGGCAAGGGCTTCAAACGCGTCTGCCAGCTCAACCTCGAGGAGAAGCGCACCTTCATGACCCAGCGGGCCATGTCGGCCACGCCGCTTTTCCCGGGCGGCGATCTCGTCACGCTGCCCGACGAGGACGTCCGCCTGCTCACCGATCCGCAGATGCTCGCGTGCAACCAGAATGGGGTCAGCGCGCATATCCTCTACATGCGGGGCGACGTCCAGGTCTGGCAGGCCGCGCACCGCACCAAGCTGGGCTGCGGCTGGCTCGGCGTGTTCAACCGCAACCCCGGTCGCCGTCCCGAGCAACTCATCCTCACCGCCGATCGTCTCGGTCTCGTCCCCGGCACCAAACTGCACAACATCTGGACCGGCGAATCCCTCGGCCCGCTCGACAGCAACCCGCACATCAGCCTGCCCCCGCTCGGCTGCGCGTTCATCGAATATTCCGAAGCTCGCTGGCGCCCCGGCGTGACCGCCCCGGAGCAGACGCACTAGCTGGCATCGCAACTCCCGCCCTCGCATACCCCATGCCCCGCCTGGTGGCCTTTTTCCTGTTGCTCGTGCCATGGGTCGCGGCGGAACCGCTTGCCGGGATGCCGCTGGAGACCCTCGGCAAGCCCCACGCACGCCACGAAGCCGCCTTTGTCGCGGCCGGAGACAAATTCTACCTGCTCGGCGGCCGCCGCATCCAGCCGGTCGACATCTTTGATCCCGCCACCAAAACGTGGCGCGAAGGGGCCGCTCCGCCCGTGGAAGTGCACCATTTCCAACCTGTCGTCTGGGAGGGCAGAATCTGGCTCGTCGGGGCCATGACCGGTCCCTACCCGCACGAGACCGCCCTCGACCATATTCCCGTCTACGATCCGGCCAGCGACACCTGGTCACGCGGACCCACCTTGCCGCCGGACCGCCGGCGCGGAGGGGCAGGTGCCGTCATCCGCGACGGCAGACTCTACGTCGTCTGCGGCATCATCAACGGGCATTGGGATGGCCACGTGGCCTGGCTCGATGTCCTCGATCTCAAGACCGGCCAGTGGTCGCGCCTGCCCGATGCCCCGCGGGCGCGGGATCATTTCCAAGTGGCGGTGGTCGGTGACCGACTCTACGCCGCCGGTGGCCGGCGCAGTTCCGGCGCCACCCGGCAGGTGTTTGATCTGGTCGAGCCCGCTGTGGACATCTTTGATTTCAAAGCCAACCGGTGGTCGACGTTGCCAGCTCCCGGGGGTAACTTGCCAACCCCGCGAGCAGGCTGCATGGCACTGGCGGTCGGTCCCTATGTGCTGATCGCCGGCGGGGAGAGCATGGCGCAGCGTGACGCCCATTCCCAGGTTGAGGCCCTCGACACGCGCACGGGCACGTGGAGCCTTTTCGCGACCTTCGCCCGTGGTCGCCACGGCAGCGGGCTTGTTCTCCGGGGAAACATCCTCTACGTTGCCGCGGGTAGCGGCCAACGCGGCGGCAGTCCGGAACTGGACACCACCGAAACCCTCACCCTGCCCATTCCCTTGCCCTGACTCCGATGACATCCCGCCCGAACATCCTTGTGGTCATGACCGACCAGCAACGCGCCGACTCCGTCTCGCTTGCGCCCGGGGGCTGGACCCCGCACCTCGCGGCCTTTGCCCGCGAGGCCGTCAATTTCCGCCACGCCTACTGTCCGTCCCCGCATTGCTGTCCGTCGCGCGCGACCTTCTTCACGGGGCTCTATCCCTCGCGCCACGGGGTCTGGAACAACATCCTCAACCAGCACGCCCTGTCGCACGGCCCCCGGCCGGGCGTGAAACAATGGAGCACGGCGCTCGCCACCGCCGGCTACGAGCTGCATTTCTCCGGCAAGTGGCACGTCGACACTGCCACCAATCCCTGCGACCACGGCTGGACGGAGCACCACACGTCGGCCGCGCACGGCCGGGACCACCACGGTCCGAAATGGGACTATTACGAGCAGCTCGTGCGCACCCCCGAGGCCGCGGGCCCGCGGCCCCGCGGCATGATTCGCCGTCCCGGGTATGGCGACCAGAAGATCTATGAGACGCTGCCCGCCGGCACCCGGATGGTCCACGACGAGGATGCGCAGGCCGGCGCGCTCGCCGCACTCGAGCGCCTGAAGGGGAGCGAGAAACCCTGGATGCTGTATGCCGGCTACATCGGCCCGCATGATCCCTTCAACGTGCCCCCCGAATGGCTCGCCAAGATCCCGCTCGCGGCCGCCGAGTTGCCGCCAAGCTACGCCGACCGGATGCGGGACAAGCCGGTGATCTACCAGCGGCTGCGCGACCAGCTTTGGGGTCAACTCGAGCCCGACGAGGTGCGCGAGGCCCGGCGACACTATCTCGCCTACTGCGCCTACACCGACCACCTGTTCGGCCAGCTCCTTGCCAAGCTCGACGCCATCGGCGCCCGGGAAAACACCGTGGTCGTGTTTCTCTCCGACCACGGGGATTACGCCGGGGACCACGGCCTGTTTTGCAAGGGCATCGCGGGTTTCCGCGCGGCCTATCACGTGCCCTGCTACGTGCGCTGGCCCGCCGGCGGCGTGGGCGGCGGCCGCACGAGCGACGCCCTCGTCTCGCTCGCGGACTTCGGTCCGACCTTCCTCGAACTCGCCGGTCTGCCCGCACCCGCCGCCGCTTTCACCGGGCGCAGCCTGTTGCCGCTCCTGCGCAACACCACGCCCGGCGACTGGCGCGACTGCCTCACGACGCAGTGCAATGGCGTGGAGCTCGCCTACACGCAGCGCATCGTGTTCACGCACGACTGGAAATACATCTACAACGGCTTTGACCGCGACGAACTTTATGACCTGCGCGCCGACCCGCACGAGATGGTCAACCTCGCCGCCCTTCCCGAGCATCGGGAGATTGTCCGCCAGATGTGCCGCCGGCTGTGGGCATTCGCCCACCAGGAGGGCGACGACCTGATCAGCAACTACTTTACCATCGGCCTCGCCCCCTTCGGCCCGGCCGAGGCTTTCCGCGACTGAGCTTCCGCGGTCCTGCGCCGCCGGCATCGACTTCCCTTATGAAGAAAATCCTGCCCCTGTTTCTCGCCCTGCTTTCGCTTGCCGATGCAGCCGACACCATCGCCACCGCCGACCTCCGCGTGCGCGACCCGTTCATCCTGCCCGACCCGGCGACGCAAACCTACTACCTCTACCGCCAGATCGCCAATGGTCGCGACGACACCACCGACGGCGTGCGCGGCGTGGAGGTCTACCAGAGCAAGGATCTCAAAAGCTGGAGCGGCCCGCAAACGGTCTTCGCCCAGCCCGCCAGCTTCTGGGCCGACGCCGAGGTGTGGGCGCCCGAGGTGCACGCCTACCGGGGAAAATACTATCTCTTCGTCACCTTTTCCGCGACGGGCACCCTGCCCGGAGAATCGCCCGTCAAGAACCGCAAGCTCCGGCCGCGCGGCACGCAGATCCTCGTCGCCGACACGCCGACCGGCCCGTTCAAGCCGTTCGCCAACCGCGCGCACACGCCTGGCAACTGGATGGCGCTCGACGGCACATTGTGGGTCGAGGACGGCACGCCGTGGATGATATTCTGCCACGAGTGGGTGCAGGTCTCCGACGGCACCATGGAACTCGTGCAACTGGCGCCCGACCTCTCCGCGCCCGTCGGCGAACCACGCACACTCTTCCGCGCCACCTCCGCGCCCTGGGTGAAGAGCATGAAGGAGTCCATCAACTACGACCACGGCTACGTGACCGACGGGCCGTTTGTCTATCGCACCAGGACCGGCAAGCTCCTGATGATCTGGTCGAGCTTCGGGACCGGGCGCTATGCCATCGGCATCGCCGAATCCTCGTCGGGCAAGGTCACGGGCCCGTGGATCCACCAGCCCGAGTTGCTGTTCAAGACCGACGGCGGGCACGGCATGATCTTCCGCACCGTCGCCGGCGAGCTGATGCTGTCCTTCCACGCCCCCAACCAGCGCGGCCTCGAACGGATGCAGCTCTTTCCGCTGGAAGACACCGGTGACACGATCCGGCTCGTCGCCCCCTGATTGGCGGGGCGCGTCATCCTCAACGCGCCCTCATTCAGCCGCCCGCCGCGGCCCGACGCAGCGACTCGACGTGGTAATCGAACCAGATGCCGCGATAGCGGGTGACCATCTCGTCGTGTTTGTGCGCGCGGCGGGTCGCGCCGCAGGCGCCCATGGGAAAGCCCTCGATGCAGCGCCCACGCCGGTCGGCGATCGTGCGACAAGTGGCGTCGAGCTAAGGGATTAGTTCCTTGATGATCATCGTCTCCGCCGGCCATTTGCCGTCGGCCGAATCCTGGTGGAAGTTCGAGCGACCGCCATTGGGCATCACCAGGATCATCGGCGGCCACTTGCCCGCGACAATACCCTCCTGCAACACTCGGGCCTCAAGCATGCTGTGCAGCTCGCTGTTCCCGGCGCCATGCAGATTATCAATCACCGGGTAACGCCGGCCGGCCTCGGTCGCACTTGCGTAGCCCGGCGGCAGTTAAATACAGTAACCGATGTCGCATCCAAAGGCCGCGCTGTGAAATGTCCGGTGCCCCACCCCTTCGGGCAGGACGCCGGGCTTGGGCTCGTTGACCCATTGCGTGGCGGCGTTCAGGGCGTTCACATCACCGGGAATCCCGGGCGCAATGTCCTGCGCGATCGTCGCACCGAACAGCAGCAATATTCCCATCCCGGTCAGGAGGGCCGTCAAACGAGGGGTGCACCTAGCGTGACTTCACGCGGCACTCCTGCGGGCGGCAACCGCCGGGCTTATGTGACGGAACAGCGCAGCGACTTTGCGCTGAAGTTGCCTGATAATTATTTTTCACCTCGCCCTGTTCGTTTTGAGAACGATACTTTTGCTCCACCCAACCTAACGTCACGCAAATAGGCGCTTCCCTCCCTCCTCTGATTAGGACAACCTGCCCTTCTCCTCTCCCATGGCCTCCACTCGCCCCAACGTCATCGTCTTTTTCACCGACCAGCAGCGCGCCGACACCACCGGTGCCCATGGCTATCCGCTCGGGCTGACCCCGAACTTCGACCGCATGGCCGCGCGGGGCACGCATGTGTTCAACAGTTTCACCTGCCAGCCCGTCTGCGGCCCGGCGCGCTCCTGCCTGCAGACCGGCTACTACGCCACGCAGACCGGGGTCTGGCGCAACGGCATCCGGCCGGATCCGACCCTGCCCACCCTCGCCCAGCACTTCAACCAGGCCGGCTACCACACCAGCTACATCGGCAAGTGGCACCTCGCGGAGCACAAATACCACGGGGCCGTCCCGCGCGAGATGCAGGGCGGCTACCAGAGCTGGCTCGGCGCCAATCTGCTCGAGTTCGTCTCCGATGCCTACGACACCCACCTCTGGGACCAGGACGGCAAGGAGCACAAGCTGCCGGGTTACCGGGTCGACGCCATTACCGACGCCGCCATCCGCTACCTCAACGGCCGGCAGGGCGCGACCGAGCCGCATTTCCTTTTTCTCTCCTACATCGAGCCGCACCACCAGAACCACCGCGACGACTACCCCGCGCCGGTCGGCTAT
>Ga0315295_10003226_pt1 | contig 13851 bp, 12 predicted proteins | sample YL17G14_0_MG_FD_204453 | JGI IMG/M metagenome (GOLD analysis project Ga0315295, IMG submission 204453) | Sediment microbial communities from Yellowstone Lake, YNP, Wyoming, USA - YL17G14_0 | ecosystem: Environmental > Aquatic > Freshwater > Lake > Sediment | place: USA: Wyoming | collected...
AGCCACGGAGGACGCCGGATTTAAAATAATCGGAAACATTACAGATATTATATACAGAGACGGAGAGTTTAAAGAACTGATGACTGATGGAATAGTGGCGTCTTCTGTTTGGGTAAATGCAAATTATGATTTAGCAATCAAATTCCAAAATACTCTTTATACAACCTATAAATATATCAAGGAGCACCCCGAAGTATACGATGACCCCGAAATCAAAAAAGCCTATGCTATTGAGGATGCAAAACCGGAAGTATTAAATAAAATAAAAGAACTTGTTCCAAGATATTATGATTTTGTTGACTGGCCGCAACTTGTTGACAATCAGTACAAATTTTTCGGATTAGCCCAAAGCGAGGGACTTCTAGATAAACTTCCTTCTAAAGAGGAACTCTTTCTTATCCCTAGATAAGTACTAGGCAGATATAATATAGTATCTTCGAATCTATTACAGTTCAGAATATGCAAAAGAAATTAGTACGTAGAGCACGACATAATATTTCTACGCTACTGGCAATTTTATTTATTCTTGTGTTATGGCAGTTGTTAAGCGATTCGACTACGTACTTTCTTATACCGAGTCCCTACGTAACATTAAAAGAGACATTACAAACGATAATAAGTACCGAATTCTTAATCAATTTTGGATTTACGATAAGAAGAGTATTAATAAGTTTCCTGATTGCTTTTTTCGCAGCCAATATAATTGCCATTACAGGCTCGGTTTTTTCCAGTGCCGAAAGGTTTTGGAGACCAATTATTCTTATCGGTCTCGCGACACCCGCAGTTATAGCCACCTTTATTGGGGTTGTGGCATTTGGCTCAAGAGGTCCCGTTTCAATAATCGTGGTCTCGACCGTTTTGATTCCAGAACTTTTTTTAATTGTTAACCCGGCCTATAAAAGTTTGAAAATCGATTTGTCAGAGCTAGCCAGAGTTTTTGCCATCTCGAAAGTCAGGTACTATAAGCAAATCGTGATCCCTCAGCTTTTACCGTTTCTTTTTTCAATGATTCGTTATGGAATAAACGTCGGGTGGAAGGTGACAATCCTAACCGAACTTTTTTCCCATAACAACGGAGTAGGATATAAGATTTATTACTATTTCGGACTATTTTCAATAAAAGGCGTATTGGCTTGGTTTTTAGCCTTCGGACTTATTATGACGGCAATAGACTACTTAATTATCGGCAAGATAGAGCGAAAAATATTAACCTATGAAAGGTATTAGACAGGCAAGCCTACAGATATCTCAGCTTAGTAAGTTTTTTGAGCAGCCAAGAGTGACAGTTTTTAGAAAACTTGACCTAAAGTTGCAACTTGCGGGACCGCTTTGTATTTTTGGCCCATCAGGTTGTGGTAAAACCACCCTCCTTAGGCTAATTGCTGGCCTTTCAACGCCAGATATGGGTAGTGTCGAGGTGGTAGACTTACAAGGAAAGTTAAATGGACGAGGGGGCAAATTGGGTTTTGTTTTCCAGGAGCCCCGACTCCTTCCTTGGAAAAGCGTGGGTGAAAATATCTCTTTAGTACTCGATGAGACTGTTACTAAGGCTTCCGAGATAAAAAAGAGGGTAGATCGGGCCATGGCCTTGGCAAAAATACAAGGCTATAGTGAGAGATTTCCGACGCAACTTTCTGGAGGAGAAAAACAAAGAGTTGCCATCGCAAGGGCTTTGGTTAATGACCCGCACCTCATACTTCTGGACGAACCATTTTCCCACCTGGATGAGTTTACTGCGACAAAACTTAGGATTGATCTTGGCAGGGCTATTCAAAAAATTAGGGGCTCCGTGATATTTAGTACCCATAACCCATTAGAAGCAGTCTTTTTAGCAAATACGATCGTTGTATTTACCAAAGGAAATCCCAGTCGAGTGAAAAAAATCATCAAAGTGGATCTGGACAAAAAAGGAATAGGTAATCTTTATAAAGATTTTATTTTTCGAAAAGCCGTTCAGAAAATTATCAAAGAGATGTTCGAATGAAACCCAACAAAGAAAATATTGTATCACTCACCCGTCAACTTTACGAAAGTAAATTCCCGTTTTTTTACGACGCCCTTTACAATAAAGAAGAACGGTTCAAAAGAGAACGCCCTTTTTATCAAAAAATTGTGAAGAGCCGTAAGATAACCAGTATTTTAGACGTAGGCTGTGGGAATGGTTTCCACCTTATTTTATTCAGCAAATTGTCAGGCGTAAAAAGCGTGGTGGGAGTAGAAAATTCTGAGAAAATGCTAAAACTTGCGCAGGAAAATCTTCTTCGGGAAAACTTAAAGAAAGTTATTCTTTTAAAAAAGGATATTAGGGATATAGATAATATCGATATTAAATTCGACTTAATAACCTGCATATACGTTTTGTCTGCATTACCGTCGAATCAGCAGGTTCAGGCGTCTCTTAACAAATTTAGAAAACTTTTGTCTCCCGGAGGGATGTTGATTATCGAGGATACAAACGGGGATCGAATAATGAAGCAGAATCCAACCGTAGAGTTTCGACCCATGGAGGCTGAGGAGCTGCGGCTTTTCAAAAGACTCAATATTGAGGTCTTAGTTTGCCAAAAACTAAGACCGCTCATTCATATTAGGAAGAAGGCTAATAGAGGTTGGCGGTTAAAAATATCATCTCCTTCTATTTTTAGGTTTTTACAGTCGAAAAATCTTTATTTTAAGGTTTATCATAATCTTGACCCCTTTTTGGTAAATGATCATCTTTTTTTGTCCCAAGGGCTTATTAAAAGAAAACAATTAGAATCGTTCAGAACGGTTTGCTGTCTGCTTCCGAGAAGAAAATTAGAGGAATTTCTAAGGAAGGCAGGATTTCAAAAAATCCGATTTTACAGTAGCCACAGATCTACTCCATATACCAACGCTTCATATTTTCAGATAGTTACCGCCCAAAACTAACTGATTTTTTCAATTATCTTTTTGATCTTTACCTCCCAACTATTGCCTATTGCCAATCGTTTTTGTTCCTCTGAATAATTTTTTGACCAGGGTTTAGAGAGCAGAGTTTTGATGTTTTGCTTCCATTCTTCGGCATCTTCACCAATTTTTACATATTTAGGAAACTTTTTAAGTTCCTCAATTGGAGTCGAAAGGACCGGCAGCTTCATGTAGAAATACTCAAAAAGCTTCATAGGATAGCAAAAGCGATTGAAATCAAAACGGATGTCATAGGGGATAATTCCTATATCAAAGTTAGACAAGATCTCTTTTATGACGCTTCGGTAGAACGTTTTGGGAATAAAAAAACAGTTGGGGGCAGAACGGATTTTGTCTAGGAGTATTTGGGTTCCTATAAGCCTGTCGTCGTCGGGTATGGGAAGAAGAGCATCCGTAAAAACAAACGATACTTTCGGCATTTTTTGGATTAAGGAAAACATCAGTTTGAAATCGAACCTATATGTCAGTGCTCCGACAAAACCTACGCGGGGACGCGGAATTTGGGAAAACAGTTTTCTAACGTAGAAGATCTCTTTCTTTTCCTGGGAAGTTAGAGTTTCTTTTCTGGCAAATGACTTTGCGTCAAACCCCTGGGCAACCACGGCATGGGGTTTTCGTATTTTTCCTTTGGTTGCGGCAAGGGCGTTGGAATTTACAAAAAAATAATCGACCGCCTTTATCAGTTTCCTTTCTTTTCCTTTTATTTGTTCATCAACATTGGAGTTTAGGGAAGAAAAATAATCAACACAGTCATAGATTGTCTTCGTGCCTTTACCGACCTTTTTAACAAGGTCAATGTCAGCCGGGTCAAAGCACCAAAGAAAGTCAGCTTTTGTAGACTTTATAAAATAATTCGTGTAAAAAAGCTCGAAAAGGCGGTTTATTTTTTCAATTACTTTAATTCTTTGCAGCCGTATGGGAAAAAGGGTTAAGGGGTTAATTACGAATATTTTATTTTCTTCAAAAAACTTGCTTCGGGCGTTTGGGCCTTCTTTTTTACCGAATAAAACTTTAGCAATAGAGGCGGGGTTGGCAAGCGTGACCAAATAAACAATGTTTCCACTATTGGCAAGGACTTTCGCGGTTTGGAAAATGTAATCACAGACAACCTCGAAACTGTCGTTATAGGGAATTATTATAATTTTTTTTGACGGGAAGCCATCCCAAAGTAAGTTTTTTAAAGCGGCTTTAGTTTTTTCTGTCACGGAAGAAGCTCGAACCAAAGACCACATTAAACTATACAAATTTTCTTTGTCCATCTTATGAATATTGAGCTTTTCTAAGTCTAAAACTACTTCGAAGGGAAGTTTTTTAAGAACATCTGATAATTTGTGGGTTCTGACTATTGCGATTGCCGCCCGTTGCGAGAGTGCTCTGAGGAATTTTTGTTGTTGTTGGTTTTTTCTTCTAGACAAAAAGAAAAAACTGAGAACATCCTTTTTATAAAGAAACGTTTGTAGGGCATAGCAAAAGCCCCCCAAAATTGGCATAGATGGTAGTTTCGAGTAGTGAAGGTAGATAGGTCTAGGTAAGTGGTTCATAGCAAGATTTCTTTCTTATGATAAGCTCGTCGTGCAAAAGTCCGACGATATTTTTTTTGACATCTGACTCTTTAGTTGCAACATTATAAACATAAAGTGGACGCTTTAGTACTTTGAAATTACCTTCCACGATCTCTAGCATTGGGTAAAAGATTGCCTGATCTTCGGCGAATTGTAACCATGTCTGGTCTGGTCTTAAGAAATCTTGCCGTTTTATCTTCTTGAAAAGAGAAACCTTCCAAGTTCTAGGATGAAGAGGTAGGAAAGGAAATATACGATATTGATTTAGGGAAACTATGCTTTTAGGGTAGGCGCAGTTGGTGTAAGGTTTTAAAAACCTAGAGGGTAGGGATAAACCCTTTCCGTTCCAAAAAACACACTCCCCGTAAGTTAATAAAAGGCTGGGGTGTCTTCTATAAACATCCGCGAGATAACCCAAAACTTCGTTGTCGATTAACCAGTCGTCGGCATCCAGATTAACAACAACCGCTTCGTTATTCGTGGCGTATTTATGTAGTACCTCGTAGGCGTTTCTTAGGGAATATTTTCTATATTTATTGAATAAAACCACGTGGCTTTTTAGTCTGTTTTTAATGTAGTTTTTTTGTCGGGTGGTATACTGAGAACCGTCGTCGACAAAAAGAATTTGATAATTTTTATACGTCTGCCCCAGGACCGAGTCGACACATTTGTCGAAGTATTTATATGCGTTCCAAGAACGGATTAGGACATAAAAATAAACGCTCTTTTGTTTTGGATGTCTTTTCATTTATTACCTCTTCCGACCAGGCCTATATTTTAGCAATTTTTCTGACAATTAACGCCATTTTACTGTCGGGGATTATCTCTAATCTCAGAATAGCCGTTGTCATTTTATTTTTGGCGGTTTTTGTTGTCTGGCTCCGCTTTAAAAATCTGTTTGTTGCCTCAGTTTTAGTGTCTGTCTTTACCCTTCCGATAATATATCCCAATAAATACTACTTTATAGAAGTAATAAGGGGAGAAGAAATCTTAGAGCAAATTTATCAAGAAGGATATTTGGTAGGTTACGGATTAAACATTCCAAATATTTTTATTCTTCTGGGTTTTGTGTCCGGGATATTTGAAATCATAAAAAGAAAGAGTCGTCCCATCAAAATTAAGTCGACGGCAGTTAAATTGGTTTTGCTTTCGGGAGTTGGCTTTTTTCTGGCGTGTCTTGCGGCCTCTATCAAATACTCGCCCTTTATAGATCTTTCGTTAACCTGGACTCTTCAGTATATGCAGCTTTTTGTAATCGCATTTCTCATTTTGCTGTTTTATTTGACAGCTAAAAGCAAATTTAACTTAATTAGTCTGAGTATTATATCCGCGGTTATTCTTGAAGGGGCATTAGCACTTCTGCAATTTGCAAGACAGGGGTTTGCAGGTATACCAATAGAAGCGGCCGCAGGAACCGCTTTCCCGCTTGGACTAGACGAAGTAAATGCGATTTTCAGGGTGGCTGGAAGTTTGATGTTTCATAACCAACTAGCCCTGGTTATGCTGACCTATTTGATTCTACTTCTGCCGCATTTTTTGCAAAGAAGAAAAGCCTTGGATTTTCTGGGCATCCTAATTTGTGTTATTACAATCGTATTGACCCAAAGCCGGTCGGTTTGGATAGCCAGCTTAGCCGTTGGTTTTCTTGCCGCCAGCATATTTAAAAAAGAAATTGTGGCATTTGCAAATTTAATGGGGACAAGAAAGGTAATAATTTATTCTGTAATTATAGCTTTGGGACTTTCGTATATTGTTTTACCTAGAGTCGTATTGAGTTTTAATGCATTTTATGAAGGGGCGGGGATTCCAATAAGATTAAAACTTCTTAAAGAAGCGCTGGACGCCTTTGTTCAAAATCCTTGGATAGGATATGGGGTGGGGACAAACGAATACGTGCTTCATTCGCTTTTTCCTACCGGGGTTACAACGGTTTTTCCGACAGTCGTACACGCCGGGATATTACAACTTATTCTTGAGGTTGGCTTAATCGGGATTTGTTTTATTTTACTTCCGTTTTTTTTGATACTCCGGGGAATTATTAACGGCCGTTTTCTTAAATCCCAAATTTTGCAAAAAAGGCAGTTTCCTTTCTCCTTTATCGCGGGACTTCTGGCTTTCTTTCTGTATTACCTTTTTCTTCCGCACGTTGGTATAATCGAGTTTGCTTATTTAGGAATAATTTTGGGTTACGGAATGGTATCTTTTGAAGTCTAAAAAATATCGTTATGAAACTTATCAAACGCCTCCTTCGTCGTATTTCCACTTTCGATCTGGCTGCGGTTGCAGTGATTTTTGCTTTAATGGCTGGATTTTTTTTGTTTTTCTATAGAAGGCCAGAATACGTAGATATCAGGGTTAAGATTACTGACAAAGACGTGCTTTATGCAATTACCCAACCTACGGCCTGGTATGCAAACAGATTTATTGAGGGCGATGTCGAAAAAGACGTATTGGGAAGAAAAATTACGGAGATTAAAAATGTAGAGAGTTTTAACACCTCTAGCGACAAAAAAGCCGTTTACTTGGACCTTACAGTTCGGGCAACTTATGATACAAGAACAAAACTCTATTCCGTTAAGGGCAAGCCGTTGGTATTTGGTACGGCGCTTAGGTTTAATCTTTCAACGATAACATTTGACGGAATCGTAACCGAGTTTCCCAATTCCCAATATCAGAAGAACCTACAAATTAAAGATACTACAATTGTTGCAATCCTACGTGGGAGAATTCCGGAACAAAAACCAGTCGAACCAAGGACTCTCGAGTCAATTAAAGTTGGAGACAAGATACTAGATTCAAACTCAAATGTCTTGGCGGAGGTACTGGCGGTTGAAATAAGTCCAGCAGAAAGAGTAACCGAAACGTCAACGGGACAACTTCTTCTTAGAAGGGACCCTTTTTATAAAGACGCCACTCTTACCTTAAAAGTAAGAAAAAAAGTTCTATCTGGCGAGAAGTTTATCTTTGACAATATTCCCCTCAAGATTGGCGAAGAGGTACCCTTGAACTTTGAAAATTTGTCGATAAAGCCCGTAATAATAAAAATCTTTCCAGATTAACTTTCCGAAAGACAGCGAAGGATTTCTTCTGAAGTTTTTTCCCAGGAAAGGTCCCTTGCAACTTTATAGGAGGAGGAAATAATCATCACTTTTTGTTTCTTGCTAAGCTGAAGTAGCTCAATTATTTTTCTTGAAACTTTTTTGGGACTTGTCCCTTTGATTAATAACCGACTATCCAAATCCCCAAGATAACTTTCAACTGCTCCGGCAGGGGTTGATGCGAAAAGTGTTTTGGTAGCAAAGGCCTCCAGCATCACAAGAGGGAGGTTTTCCAGTTTTGATAGTAGTACCGTCAGGTCACTTACCCCATAAAGATCGGAAGTGTTTTTCGCGTCTTGCCTCCACACAATATTTTTTTCTACGCCTTGGTCTTTGGCGAGTTTTAATAACTTGTTTTTATATTTTTTTTCTTCGGAAGTAACCAGCTTGGGATGGGCGATAAGAAGAATGATACTCGGAAGACTTTTGACGATAAGAGGCAAGGCCTCAATAGCCAAAACCGCCCTTTTTAGGGGATTAAGCCTTCCGATTACAAGGATTACCTTGGAGTTTTTTGAAATCCCCATTCTCTTCCTTTGTATGTCTCGAGTTTTGGAACTTAGACTCTTGAAGACACCTAGGTTTACGCCATTGGACACCACGACAATTTTCTTGGATTTTGCTATCCGGAGGCTGCGTACCAAGTAGTTTTTGGAGTACTGAGACGTAACAATAATCAAATCTACTGCTTTGAGGAGTAGATGGTGGAGCCAATAGGTTACTTGATATTTGAGCCTTTGGGTAGCTTGCCTAAAAAGGGGAGCCGTAGTATTTTTGGGAGGGATTCTTGAGCCGTGGTAATGAAAGCAAATTTTAAAATTCCGAAACGGTTTTAAAATTGCTGCTGCAACACCCGCGGTATAGGTAGTTGTATAGACCCAATCGAGAGTCTTGGTTTTAGCAATTATCGATGCCCACCTTATGATACTTATAAAAATCCAACCGAAATATCCGAAAGAATCGGTTCTTTTTAAAGGATTCAAGGATTGTGAATTGAATCTTAAATCCTCTCTTTTTTTAAGCTCTGCGATAACCTGTTTAGTGGCAATAGTTTCTCCGCCCGAGTCTTTTTCGAAGCAAATAAGAAGCGATAATTTTTTGTGAGTCATTTTTTTCGAGCCCATATGCTATATCCGGGATCTTTTTTGTCCCTCGATATTTTTACAGATACAATATTTTTAAAATAATTTCGGAGCAATGAGCGAAGTTGGTCTAAGGAGATTCCGTAACCCCAGTACTTTGTTTTCGAAGTGGAAGGAAAAATGTTAACAATATAAAGGCGCCCGTCTTTTGCCAATATTCTACCGACTTCCTTTATAGCTTTCTTTTTATCAAAAACCCAGGCGAATGAATCGAGAAATAGGGCCCTTTTGGCCGCAGAATCTCGAAGGGGAAGTCCAACTTCTACATTTGAGCAAATAAGCGTGGGTCTTTGTGATAAAGAGGAAGAAGCCATAAGAAGCGTGAGAAAATTTTTGTCAATTCCGACAATTCCGGAATTTTTGGGCGAAGTTTCATAAAGCTTGTCTATCAAGAATCCGGCCCCGCAACCGATATCAACAACGACCTCTTTCTCGCCTAGAGCCCCGAGCATCTTAAGGGCCAGCGCGAAATCGGAGCGCGTTGTCCTATTGAGAAGGTACTCAAACCACTTTCTAGAAGGACCAGTAATACTCAAGACCAATAGTAAAATGCGAAAGGGGATCTTTATGCCAAGTGTTTTTGACACCAGATAAAAAGAAAAAGTAACTATCCGGTGAATTCGGGAACTATCAGCCAAGGCTTCCCAAACTGCCCTAAAATATTTCCGCTTTCTAAGTAAAGACACGATGGATTTGTTTGTTTGGCGGTCACTTTTTCGAAGGAATATTATCCCCTCGACAATGGGGTAGACGTCGCAGTTACATTTAGCGAACCCAAAATCATTTGATGTTTTTATAGAAAGCGGGCTTTGGCAGTAAGGACAGGTAAAAATATTTTTCATGAAAGTCAAGGTTAAAATTGGCTTAAGTATAATATAGACTTAAGGGCTATAATGAAAATCAACTGTATTATACCCTCAACCTGTGCCCAAAGGGTTATTCCTTATCTTAAGAATTGTATAGCCTCGCTTAGAAAGTCTTCGGCAACTACACAGGTAGACCTTTTGATTTTTTTGATAACGGACAGCCGAGGGGCGAAAAATCCATATAAATCAAAAATCGACCAATTCCTTTATGCTGGACAAAAACCGGGATTTTCTAGAATGAATAATTTGGCTATAGAGGCCGCAGCAACTTATTTATCTGATTATTTTCTTTTTATAAACGACGACGCTTGGGTAGAGGAAGATTTTTTAAAACAGTTTAAGATTTTTGTCAAAAACAAAAACCCGGATATTGTTGCCCCCCTAATTTTTGAGGGAAATAAAAGAGTAATTGACTCTTTTGGGGTAGAGTATTTTACCTCAGGATATGCAAAAAACACAACTTCTTTCGACATTCCGACCCAGCTCGCCCCTGCAGCCTGCCTTTTTGTTAAAACGTCCTTTCTTTTGAAAATAAAAAGGGTGTATGGATTTTGCTTTAATGAGGTACTCTATTCATACCTTGACGATGTTGAGTTTTCGATTCGGGCAAGGGCGCTGGGGGCAAAGATTGAAATAACTAAAAACCTTGTTGCTCACCATAAAGTCTCGCTCTCGTCGGGAAGAAGAAGTTTCTTTGTGATGTACCAAACATATAGAAACATACTTTGGGTAATAATTATGACCTGGCCTTTATCGTCTATCCTAAAACATGTCTTCAGCATTTTATTGGTACAAGGATGGGTTGTGTTTTATGGTTTAAAAATCCACGGGCCTTCAATCCACACAAAAATTATTTGGGAAACCGTTTTAAACTTGTTTAATCTTCTCAAATTAAGAAAAAAGATACTCTCCAGCTATCCCGCGGACTTTAACTTTGAAGAACTCTTTTCTGAATATGCCTTCAGAACCTACCATGGAATTACAATAAAAATTTAATAAATTGACCATAAAATTAAAATCGATAAAACGATACATCCTTTCGTATAAATACGCGCTTCTTGTCGTATTGCTGGCGTTATTAAAAGTCTTTCTTGTCAATGCTCAAAGTATCAAAGCAGTTGGGTTTGCTCTCCACGACGATATGCATTTTGTAATTCAAGCAAAAAATATTTTAGAAGGTCGTTGGCTTGGGCCTTACGACGAAATGACTTTGATGAGGGGGCCTTTTTACCCAATTTGGATTGCTTTTTCGCACACCTTAAAAACACCGCTTTTAATTAGCGAGCACGCTCTTTACATCTTCGCTTGCATCGTTGCCTATGTGGCCATTAAACCTGTTGTTAAAAACAACCTTTTTAGATTCTTTGTTTTTCTAATTTTGTTATTTAACCCCGTATCCTTTGATAGTTCGGTTTCGCTTCGTGTGATTAGGTCCGCAATCTATCCAGCGGTGACCCTACTGGTAGTATCAAGTTTTTTCGGTTTAGCCACGAGAGCTCTTAACAAAAAAGGAAGGTACCTTATTGCCTGGGCGACGCTAGCGGGTATATCGTTGGGCACATTTTATTTAACCAGAGAGGAAAGCGTTTGGCTGCTCCCTTATTTTTTGTTTTTATACCTTTATCTGATTATAAAAATAATAATTCCAAAAAAGACAGACTTATCGCTTTCGGTTTCCTTATTGGCTTATCCGTTTGTAATTTGCTTATTTATAGTCTATTTAGTTGCACAGATTAACTCAGTTAAATACGGCAGATATATTATTACCGAAATTAAAAGTAGCGCCTTTAATTCTGCCTATGGTTTTTTGTCTAGGGTTTATCAACCTCGGGAAAGATATGTGCCCGTTACAGCTTATGCTCTGGAGGCTGTTTACAAAATAAGTCCGAGTATGGTTAAGATAAAACCATTCCTCGGGGGAGGCACCGTTCTTGCCTGGTCCAATGTCAGTAGGGCAGTACTTAAAGATCTGCCGACAAACGAGATAGGGGGTGGCTGGTTTGCGTTTGCTCTGAGAGATAGCGTCTATCTTGCACATTACCATGATAATTTAAGCGAGGCTTTGGATTATTACAATCAAGTAGCAAAAGAAATAGAAACAGCGTGTGACAAGGGAGAACTCCAGTGCCTGGATTTAAAAAGAACGCTTGTGCCTGTAATAGACAAAGAAGATTATCCTTATATTCTTCATAACTTATATTCGGCTACCAAGATGATATTTAATTTTCAACCAGTAAGTGTTGACTCGCAACCTAGCGAAGGTACCGATGAGCAAATTGAAATTTTTGAAGCGATTACATTAGGAAAGGTTGCTCCGGCTTCGGGGAAATTAAAAAGAGGAGGGATTACAGATTATAATGAATTGAAAAAAACAGCTGCATTGAATTTAATTACCCTAGCTTACCAAAAAATAATGCCTTACCTCATAACGTTTTCTGTCGCGGCGTTTTTACTCAAACTAACCTCTAATATTAAAAGCAGAAACTTCGATATATTCATTGTTTTTTCGTTGGCTTTATTGGCTGCTGTATTAGCATATTCTTCAATAGTCGCCATTTTTGCAACCAAATCTGATCCATCTGTTCTATACGACCTTACTTATATTTCAACCGTTTTTCCTTTGGTGATTCTTTTTGTGAGTATAAATATATATTCATTTTTTAGGGATAATTTAGGATGGGTTAAGTAGAGATAATTGCATCGTTTACAGAATCGTAGCTACTTGTAAGGTTTCTAATTCGAAGGTTTATTTAATGACTCGGGCCTTTCTAGGGGTACGGGAATCGCCATCTAAAGTTTCTAATATGAGTTCTTTATAATTCCTAAGCATTTTTTCTCTTGAAAAAAAGTTAGGCCTAAATAGGCCCACCCGGGAATAGTAATTGTAAAATCTTTTAGTAAGTATTTTTAAGATTGCATTTTTTAAAGCATCGGGTTTGCCCGGAGGAACAAGAATGCCGTATTTTCCGTCTTCTAGGATTTCTCTCGGTCCGAAGGGCACGTCAGAAGATACCACGGGAATGCCCTGGGACATCGCCTCGATAAGTACGTAGCCGAACCCCTCTCTTTTTGAGGAAAGCACAAAAACGTGGGACTTGTTAATCAGGCGGTTAGGATTTTGGCGCCAGCCAAGAAACTTTACAGAGTGTTTAAGACCAAGACTATCCGCTAGGCGAGTGAGACCCTTTTTTAAGGGGCCCTCTCCCGCAAGCCAAAGTTCGCTTCCGGGTTTCGATCTGTTAAGAAGCGCAAACGCCTTAAGTAGTGTTTCATGGTCCTTTTGTTCGGCAAACCTAGCGATAGATAGGATGATAACTTTGCCGGTGGGAAAAGTTTTGGGCCTGCCCCTTTTTAGCGAAAGACCGTTATAAATCGTTGTGGGAAGCCTTTTAAGTTCGAAAAACCTATGGAGGTTTTGGGACAACATCTGGCTTACGCAGACTACTTTATCTGCCCTGTTTAAAAGAAATTTAAGAATTCTTCTAAGAATCCAGTGAAGATAAAAAGTTGATTTAACTGATATGACCTCCTTTAAATTATTGTGCATCGTTACAATGGTCTTGAACTTTTTTCGATAAATAAGTTTCGTGACCTCTGAAAGAAGCAAGCAATGAGAGTCGATTGTTAAAACTACATTTGGGGAAAAGGTGTTTATGTGTTTCCTAAACCAAAAGATTTCTTTGACGAACTTGAAAACATTATTTAATGAGGGGGTGTATTTTTCAGGATAATATTTAGGACTAGTCCAATAAGAAAAATTGTTCGATCTTATTTTTCTAAAGCTAGGCCTTTCCAATACAAGTGTTTTTATTATTAAGTCTCCTTTTCTAAAAAGTTTTTCAATTGCTAAAAAATTCAAGACAAAAGTTCCAGTTCCTCCGTCGAGCGATTTGGCAAAAAGAAGTAGCCGTATTGACCTATTCATTAAAAAGTATTATTTCGGAGTATTGTGGTTCCCTTCGAAAAAGTAAAGGGTATTGTGAAGAGTATTTCTTAATCGATTCTAATTTTCGCCGGCTCATCGGCTGTATAGACCGTTTTAACATAAAGAGCCTAGCAAGAGACTTAAGATTCCAATTAAAAATTTTGGTTGCGTAGGGATAGTCGATATAATAGGCGATTTTGTTTTTGGCGAAAATTGTCTCTGCTGCGTTTCTGGTTATTTCATGGTCAACGTGCCTGCCTACACCCAGGGGAATTATTATCTTGTCGAAATTATTCAAGTTTTTTAGTTTCC
>Ga0315295_10003227_pt1 | contig 13849 bp, 9 predicted proteins | sample YL17G14_0_MG_FD_204453 | JGI IMG/M metagenome (GOLD analysis project Ga0315295, IMG submission 204453) | Sediment microbial communities from Yellowstone Lake, YNP, Wyoming, USA - YL17G14_0 | ecosystem: Environmental > Aquatic > Freshwater > Lake > Sediment | place: USA: Wyoming | collected...
GCCTTATCAACCCCAGCACGCACACAGAGTTCCTCTGCGTACAGCCCGCTGAGGTTCATGGGGGTCGCAAGGGTTCTGACAATGTCTTTTGAGCTCTTTGAGAGGAGTTCTTGGAATTCTTGTTCAGAGATATCAAAAGGGTTTGTCTGAGATGGTGGTGGTTTGTAGATCTCACCACTTTTAATTATGCGGGATGCCCATTCCTGTGAGATGAGCGGTCGGATGATTCTTCCCTCGGGGTTGAGAAGGATAATATTCCCCTTGGAGAAGAGTTCGAATACCAAGGTGTAGTCTCCCTCTTTTCTCCCGATCTTTATCTGTATGATACGATCGAACTCATGTTGGGTGATTTTACTGATTTTTCCATTCAGTAGGTATTTTCGTAACGTCATCGCGAACACGGATGGTTTCTCAGGAGCCTCAAACGATCTCTGGGTGCGACAGAAGAGTTCTCCGTTTCGTATAAACAGTGATTCTTTTTGATTGCCTGTTTTCTGCTGAACTCTGAGAAGGATCTCGTCGCGAGTGAGTTGATAGATTTTTTCTACGAAACATCCTCTCAGGTCTTGTAGATCTGAGACGATGACGTAGATGTCAAATGATGCCAGTCCTCGTTCCATGGTTTACGTGCCATTATCTATTTCAATCTTAAAAAAGAATAGGATGGAACGATGGTGAAAAGAATGAGTGGTTTGATTAACTGATTTTTTTAAAAATGTTGATGAAACGGATTTCTCTCCAATCTGAGGAGTTTCTGCCTAATTGATCGTACACCATGACGGTTATCTGGTGTTTCAGTAAAGAGAATTTGTTGAACTCCCATTTAAACGGCGCCTCGGTATCGGTATAGACTAGTTTCCCGTCGTAGTAAAACTCAGCTCGTTGAATGGGGATTGTTGCATTGTCGACTTCCACCCAGATCCAGATGTTGTTGATGACCGTTGTTTTGAATTCACTGAGTGGGCGTTTTTGCATCCCATCGTTATACAGAAATCCAACGCGTGGTGAGGTGATCCGTACTTGCGGAGGGGTTTGATCCATATCCGCGAGATAGGCAAGTGCTGCAGCGATCATACGGGTTGTATTCACCAGGTAGCTGAGGTTCACGTTGCTGAGATTGTCCAGTGCGGAATGGAAGTTTGGATCGTGGTCTCCTTCCCAGCAGCAGATAGATTCCCAGCTATACGGAATAAATGCTGAGTAGTCACTACCACCAAGACCATGACCTGCTCGGTTGATAGTTCCGCGATTGACGGTCAGCCCAATCGTATAATTCGCATTCATGCTTTGGAAGATCTCTGCGACCCAGCCAGCATCCTCTGTTGCGGTGACGGTCATCGTTTTACTTCCTTCATCATGTCCGACCATGTCTGCATTGATTTCGACAAGAATGTTGTCGTTTCGTGCATACGCTTCTTTTGTATAGGCCTGGCTTCCGAGTAATCCGACTTCTTCTCCTGAAAAAGTGACAAATTTAACCGTGCGTTTAAAATCGAAATGGCTCAGTGCGTAGGCTGCTGCAAGTACGGCGACGGTCCCTGAACCATCATCGTTAGCCCCGGGTCCTTTTGCGACTGAATCGTAATGTGCATTAAAAACAATGATTGATGTATCTGTCGGATCTGTTCCCGGTCTCGTTCCTTCTATGTTTTGGCTTGTATAAAGTCGGGGAATCAACTCGTTTCCCCGTCCTGTCCAGTTTTGATACCGTGCGAGAAGACCATTTTCTGTGAATTGTTGATGGATGTATTGAGCGGCTTTTTCACATCCGTATGTTCCTGTCTTACGAGGACCAAAGCCAACGATATTTTGGAGATAGTTTAGAATGAGGGTTTCATCAATCATGGATAGAATATCTGAGATTTTTTGACTACTCGTTGTCTGTGCATTTTGCTTTACAAGCAGTGATGAGTTTGTCGTGTTTTGTTGGGAAAATGAGACAGAGGATGCTGTGGTGCTAAGAAGAAAAACAATGAATAGAACGAGTACTGTTTGGATGATATGAACCGATGATTTCTTCATGTTTTCTAATTATGTTATAAGACGTATCAATATTATATAGTTTTTCTAATAGAAATAAAAAAATAAGTTGTTTTTAGTATCTTCTTTTCACCGGTGGTTTTTGCGCGATTTTTTTCACAGTATTCAGCAGGGTGCTGATATCAAACGGCTTGGTGATGTAATCGGCGATATACGGATAGATTTCGTTGAACTCTTCTCCTTGGATGCGTTTTGCGGTCAGTACAATAATAGTGTTTTCGTCGGTGAATCCATCGATCGTCATTTTCTTTATGGTTTCGATCCCATCCATGATCGGCATCATGAGGTCTAGGATGATGATTCCCTGAAAACCTTTTTCGAGTTCAACCAGACAAGTTCTTCCGTTTTCCGCTGTGGTGACCTGAAATCCTTCTCTCTCAAAAAGTTCCTGAAGGCTCAGGACGATATCAGGGTCGTCGTCGACAATCATAATATTTTTTTGATAATATCGTACCTCGTTCATATGTGTATATCTTCCTTATTTTACTATATAAAATTACGTCGTACAAATGTCAAAACCGACAAAAATACATCTGGTATGATGGGATGAGGAGAGGTACCTCTGGGAAAAGGAGAGATGGGATGCTTTGAAAGGCCGAGGTACCTCATGAATGTAGGAAGGATTTTTTCTTATTGGGTGTTTGAAGAAGGATGGGATGTGGGAAGAGATGAGGAGGAACGTTGCTACCTGATTTTTTGTTTGAAGGTGTTTTACTCCCCCAGGCGGATGCTTTGATGGGTTGGTAGCGATGCAGTTTTTTTAGAGGAGAATTCATATTTTTTTATCCCTTCACCACTTTGCCAGGCGTTTCTGCATGGCAATAAAAGCATCATCTATGTGGTATATATACTTTTCTTTCTTTGCATGGCGTTACTGATTGGCAATAACGAAATGCATAAATACACAGGAACGGATAATCAGTCGTGGAGAGTTATCAAGAAGAATTAGCACAGATAAAAACGATTCTAAAAAATAATCCAAAAGGAATGACGGTCAGCGATATCGCCCACGAAATCCGCATTAACCGAAACTCAGTTGCAAAATACCTCGATATCCTCCTCATCTCCGGACATGTCGAAATGGTTACCTTTGGCCCAGCAAAAGTTTTTTTTCCCTCATCCAGAATACCACTGGCCTCCTTATTAAATTCCACCCATGACTATATTGTCCTACTGAACCGCGAATTAAAATTTTTACAAGTCAGTGAAAACCTCTTAAAATTCATAGAAATCCAACGCTCTGAAATCATAGGCAGACCGATTCAAACATTCACTGTGTCTTTCTTTGAAATCCCTGAACTCGCACAAAACGCGAAAAAAGCACTCGAAGGAGCAGAACAGAGCATCGAAAAACAATATATCCAAAATAAACAACTATTCTACCTGCGGATCAAACATATTCCCACGACCTTCGATGACGGGGAACCCGGAGTCACCCTCGTGATTGAGGACATCACAGATAGAAAACAAACCGAAGAAAAAATGAAACGCAGCATCCACGAATGGGAGACAACATTCAACTCCATTTCGGACATGATCTTTATTCAGGACAATGACTTCTTTATCCTTCGAGCGAATCGCTCGTTTGCGGAATTCCTTCACAGAACACCAGAAGAGTGTGTCGGAAAAAAGTGTCATCAGCTCCTGCATAACCTCAACAATTCACATTCTTCCTGCCCCTGTCAACAAGTACAAAAAACAAAAAAAACCGTAACCGTTGAAATCTATGAGCCACATCTCGGCAGATACCTGGAGATCACCGCATCACCGATTTTCACAGACAGCGGAGAAATCACCGGCTCTGTTCATATCATGAAGGATATCACCGAACGAAAACGAAAAGAAGTCTAGCCGACTCTCCGTTTTTTTATTTAATGTTAAGGATGGTCAGCAGTTTTAAAGTAACCAACACCAGTAAAGTAATGATCGAATTGGTTTTCAAATCAAAGACTTTGACCCATTCGAGCAACGCGATGATCACATAGGATAAAATTAGCAGCAACACCAGTTGAAGTACAGCAATACCGATAGTGTAGAACATAGTTGGGTACGATCCGTTGATGAGGACGTCCCATATCGTAGCAAAAAAGGCTAACAAGCCAATGGTAATTTGAGCTTTCGTAATCTCTCTCATCGATGTTGTCAGCACATGCTTTCTATATAAAGATTATTCATCGACGGTCTCTTCACCTAAGCAACTTTCGCTCCCAGACTTACCTGTATTGCTATTTTTACTGCATCCACCATTCTCTCTAATGGCATCCCCTGAGGGTCTTGCGAATCTAATAATGGTACATGAATAAAACCTATTGAGGTGTTAAGGTCCTGATCATTTGCATATCCTAACACTCTATAAAACAATGCGTTGCAGATATACGACCCAGCAAAAAAACTCTGCTTCGCAGGAATATCTGCCTCCCGTATTTTTCGAACAATGTCATTTGTTCTCAGAGAGGTGATGCGAAGAAACGGTCCGTTTTTATCAATCCGCTGGGGAAACGACCATCTCCCATCATCCTTTGGGTATCGTTTGATGTTCACCCCAATTTTTTCTACCTCGATGACTTTTGCTTTCGCGTTCAATCCAAGACTGATCACCAAATCTGGGTGGTACACCTCAATAGCTTCTCTTGCTATCTCAACAGATGTCGTAAAATTCACAGGCAGGACAATCCCGATGATTTCTGCATCGTTCAGGGTAGATCCATTCAGCGTATCAGCGATTAACTGCGACGGGTTTGTTGAATACGTCCCAAAAGGTTCAAATCCTGTAACAAGTACGACTGTGGCACCAGTCGCACTATAGATCCCAAAAGGAACCACCAGAATGAAAATTCCAATAACGAGGAATCCCTGTCGAAGTCTCATCCAATTTTTATATGTTCTTTCCCTATAAAACTATTCCTCTTCGACGATCATTTATACGATGTCGCAAGCTCCACAATCGTAATATCCATTTGATCAGATGCTACCTTCCCCGTCGTCGTATACGCATAGATATCAAGGATATGCTTCCCTATGATGGGAATAAACCACCCCTGGATCGTCCATTCATACGGTGGTTCTGAATCCCAGAACATGAAATACCCATCGATACAGAAGACCACATATTGAATCGACTCATGGGAAAACACCTCGGCACTCGCCAATGTCCTTCCCCCAAGGATAAACGTGGACCCCCGAAGCCCATTAAAATATTTTTTCCCAAATGAACTTTCAAAAATCGGGTGTGTAAAGAAATACGTGTATCCCTCGTACGGTTGATTTAGAACAACCTGAACATCAATTGGTTTTTGTGCAAACTCGGCAGTAATCGCAAGCATCAGTTTTGTCGCCTTCACATAATACGACCAGTTCAGATGATCCGCGGTATCATTTGGTGAATGACCCCAGGCGTACCCATCTTGGTGCGCGATCCAGACCCCATCATACCCATAGTCAACAAACGCCTGATTGTCAGCTCCACGATATCCTGGGAGCGTCACGACCTTCATATCAATAATGTCATTGTATTTCTCACCAATCATGGTTGCATCACTCGCAATCCAGGAAGAACGCTTTGGCGGGAAAAACCGCAGGACACGTCCCCCTTCTGTCGTGCTTGCATACCCAATCATGTCCATGTTTAAAACTGCGACGATGTTATCACCGCGATAGGATGCATCCCGCGCATAGGTAAAACTCCCATACGTTCCAACTTCCTCACCAGAAAATGTGATGAACCGGATTGTATGGTTAAACTGATAGTTCCTCAGAACCGAGGCAATCGCAAGCACTGCTGCTGTCCCAGAACCGTCATCATCTGCACCAGGAGCATCAACAACCGTGTCATAATGGCCACAGAGGATGTATTCTACCGTACTATCCACATCTGTTCCATGCAGGGTCGCAACGACATTTTTACTATGAAAACCACCATACCGCCATTCATGAAACTCAGTCTCAAGCCCCATCTGTTGAAATTCATCGTAGATATATTCTGCAGCAAGGTTACAGCTAATCGACCCTGTATATCGAGGTCCAAACTTCAGCAATCCAGAATGATACTCATATAAAAGTGACTGGTTGATTTGATTGATCATCTCGATGATGGTTGCCTCATCAGACGATGCAACGGCTCCATCGGACTTTTTTTCCTGTGCTGATACGAGGAAAGCGGATGAATCGAACAGCAACGCAACAACAAAGAATATCAACAGTGTCTTTTTCATACGTCTCAACCTATGTGAAATGATTCTCCTTTGATTATATAAATATATCTTTATAAAATATAACTGGAAAAAAAGGATCAGGAGAGATATCCTCCAATGAGAAGACTGGGGTCACCAAGCAGCACCCATTCCTGCGCAATCTTACAGTCGGTTTGATCCGCCATGGGGGGATGCTCATTCATGTAATAGATCAGATTGGTCCCATGCGTCGCCCCAAGGTTCACCTCTCCATTGTGATAGGCTTTGAAGAATAACCATTCCAGGTGCCGTCCCCTTTCGGTCAATGTATGCTCTCCTGGTTCTCCGTATCCAAGACCACTATTTGCAATCACCGCGATCGCACCACCTCTGCTCTGACTTGTCATAGCCCATGCCCAGCAACGGGGGATCCATTCATCGTACCAGAAAGCCCCAAATGGCCGAGTCGATTTAAAGTAAGATAACCCATCCTCTAATACTCCCTTGAGTATGTTATAGAGGCTGGTGTTGAACTGCGCGTTATGACAGCCGCCAACGATTACAATCGGCTGTTGATCCCCATTGGACAATTTCTTCATCTCAAATGCATTCGGCCCGTCCACCCACGTCTCATTTCTCGGAGGATGAGTCGACCAGGCTAGAGGGTTCCCATGACCCGAGAAATGCACAAACCCACAGCCTTTGCTTATTTCAGCGATCACCGCATTCGCATCCGTGAACAGACCATTAGATGTCCAAATCATTGAGGCATCAAACCCAAGGCTTTCCAACTGCTGAAACGATGCATTGGTCGCAAGCTCACCTTCATAATACGGATCATTGGGGTCTGGGTAGGTATCACCAGCGACACCAACAAATGTCTTAAACCATTCAGCCCCATAGGTTGTCGTCTCATACGTAATGATTTTTTTCACCATAGTTTTTACTTGAGGAATATTTGTACATGACAGACGACCAACATACACATCAGGATACATATCCAGGACGTCCCTCTGTGTAGTCGTCCACTCCGCAAAAACCCCGTTATTGTTCGAATCCCAGCTCGAGAAACTCCCATTGCTATCATACAGATCAGCAAAATACAGATCGGTAAGATAGGAGCCTTCCCCGTCGTCATTGAGTAAAGAGTATCGAACCGGTACCCACCATTTTTCTTCCATGACGCCCCCGTTCCTTCCCCCAACCAACAGGACGTATTTCGTCGCCCATTGGTCACATGCGTTCTTGATGAAATATTTCATTTTCTCCGCACAGTCTCTCCCCTCTGCAGGGAAGTAGACGCTATTACAGATATCATCGCGTGTCACAAGTTTGGTTGTCATCCCTTTGTCAATTTTATGGGTGACGAGTGGCTGTAACGCATCTGAGAATTTTTCAGGAGCGATGATCACAAGCTCGTATTGATCAGAGGATGTTGTCGAACGTGTCTCTGGAAGTGCATAGGTAATCGAGATCTTCGCATTTTTGGCACAACGCAGGATGTTCTCTGAAGGAAGATACTGAACCGGATAGAGATGAATCGCTAAAAACGTCGCCAGGTTGTCATTCTGTCTTCCAGCTGCCATATGATAGCTATACCTTTGCTCCGGACAGATCTTCAATGAAGTCGATTGAAGGGATACGTCGGTCGATTCCGTCCCGTTATCCGCAATCGCTTCGGGGGCAAGCTTCAGTGGTTTTGAGATAGGTATTTCTTGTGTCTCAGAAAAACTGACCACAACATCTGTTATCTTTGTCAGAAATGGAAACGTATACACCCGCGTCACGACCGGTACCGCATAACTTCCTTGTGTGGTCAGATACGAGGTTGCTTCAGAAAGATCAACAGTGGTGAAATCCTGTTCCTCAGAAAGTTGGACAGACGAAAACACGAAGGTATCTGTTTTTTCTGCGCTATTCTGGTCTGCAAACGACGTGGCAACAGCTCCATATCCGCTTATGATCACTACAGCGACGATAATTCCAACGAGGCTTTTCTTCATAGAATATCCCCTAATTCAATAATTAATAAAAACTTTCAATAATATTTAAAACTTTGCGAACAAAAAAAGAAAGAAAAAAGGGGAGTAATCTACTTTACTCCAATCACAAATAACAGGAGAACTATCCCTGTCGAGGTTGCTTCAGCCGCCTCTACGTGCATCGCTATCCCTGTCTTTCCGAAACCAAGGACGAAATCGTTTACGGTGACCGATTCGTCTACTGCAAGTTCGTCAATGTTGCCTGATTTTGTTTTTCCTACAAAAATTAGTTTTCCGTTCAGACTCATCGTCCAGTTAAGGTCCGTCAGATTCGTCGTCCCCGTGTTCGTAATGGTTGCAGAGACGCCTAGCCCACCTTTTATCGTGATGGTGACCGATGGTAGTTCCTTCTGGATGGTAAAGGAGCAGGTTTTCTCCGTCTCCGTGTTACCAACGACATCAACTGAATAGAAGGAGACCGTATGATTCCCGTTTGTAGACACGACAAATGGTGCAGTATATATCGTCCATGTCCCATCGTCGAGTTTGTATTTCGTGTAATCAACACCAGACTCATCAGTCGCGGTGAGGGTAACGATCACATCACTGACATAGACATCACCTTCCAGCTCCCCTGCTAAGGTGCAGGTGGTCACTGGTGGAGTCATGTCTTCACCTAGGCTGACAATGATCTTCTCAAGGGTGCTAAAGTCACACCATCCACGTTCATTGTTATGACCTTTCACCCGGTAATAATAGGTCCCATTGGTCTTCCCAGTGATATCATAGAAATCATTAGTGATAGAACTCGAAAGTGTCGTCACCGTATCGAAATCTGCGACAGGGGTGATATCATCCACATAAAATCCTTCCTGTAATGTCCCTGAATCGGTCGTATATCTAAATCGAATGAAGAGTGATTCTCCGGAATAATTACTCAGATCATACTCTTTGTAGACCCAACTGCTAGATGATCCGGTGAAGATATCCAAGACGTCGTAGGACCGGCCATCGGTACTGACCTCAACAAACGCATCATCGTAATTATTCTCGGTATTATACCAACACCAGAATGAAAGATTCATTCCCGTGGTTATTGGGATTGGATTGACGGTGGTCATCGAAGAAACATCCGCATCGGTATGACGAGATTTAAAGCTAGAGCTCCCAGAATGGTATCTTGAGGTTGAAAGAGCAAACCCATCAAGACTCCAGAGTCCAGACCCGGATTCTGCATCATCAGTCCCGATGGAAAGTCCGCCCAGTTCATCAAGCTGGAAATAATCAGGCTGTGCTAACGGGTTCTGTTCCTCCCATGAGACCCGATAATTCCCGTCAGAGTCATTGGGCAACTCATCAAGGATCGGTGGCATCACACGAGGGACGACCGAGTCGCGTATGTTCTCTGCCTCTGAAAGGAGATATAATGCCCCGTCGCAGTTCTCTTTACATATCTGATCAAGGTAGCTTGTTGAGGGGTGGAAATCAGAACAGGCTTCGATGGTGTACGAGAAGGTCGTCCTACCAAGGACATAATGGCTATAACCGTACTCCCAGTCGATGTTATCTCCGGTAGTGCCATAGAGTCCATGGGATTGTCCTGGTGTATATGTACCAGACCCATCCTGTTGTGTGATCCGCTGCGCGATCTGTGTCCCCACTGCACTAATGTATGTATTATCTGGGACATGCGATGCGGTGTACCCCCACGGCCAGTACAACTCCTGTTGGTAAGTATGCCAGGAGATTGATGCACAGATATCATGTGTCACGAAGAAACTACTTACTGCTTGTACTTCAAGCTCAGAGGTAGGTCCAGGCCCACAGTACACCTCGCTCCCAGGATCATGAGTCACAGACGCATCAAAGATAGACCCCCACGCGCCCCATGCATCTCCATTACTAGATCCCGCATAGTTACGATTTAAATCAACACCATAGGTCCCATACTCTGGGAAGTAATGCCGATTCTTCCGCCAATCGTTCCCAAGGTCATGACAATAATAATACCCATCTGGGTTCACACACGGGACGACCCATATTCTCCGGCTGTCCACAAAATCGGTGATAGTCGAATTCACACCGTACCCTGAGGTGAGATTGTTCGCGATACGCAAGCAGATCTCTACAGTTGGCCATTCACGGGCGTGATGAAGCCCCATAAACAAGACACCCGGTTCCTCTTCATCCACACCAGGATTATCAGTGATTTCCAGGCACCAGAGAGAACGTCCTTCATAGCTTGTCCCAATGCTGAAGAGACTCGCGATGTCTGAGTAATTGGCTGCAATACCCTCCATGATACTTTGCATCTGAGCATACGTATGGTACGATCCCATCATTGCCGCATGGTAGGCATCCATATCTGCAATAAGAGTGGTAAACGATATCTCATGATTTGTCAACTCTTGTAAACGATACTGTGGGATGATAATATCGACCCATTCACCCTGGTTTTCTGCAACGACCTCCACACCCTGCGGAAGCACCACATTTCCCTGGGTGATATCGACTCTTACCAGAGCTTTGACTAAAGTTGTGGGCTCATCACTCGCTGATCCTGATAGAGGAACAGATCCACACAGAAGCAACACCAGCGATCCAAAACAAATGATTATCTTTTTGGTCATTTCTTCTACCTTCCACCTATGAATATCCTCCTATTTGCAAACTAGGGTCACCAAGAAGAACAAATTCCTGGACAGTCTTGCAATCAATTTTATCAAGCATCGGTGGATACGCATTGAGATAATCGATGAGCGCTTGGGTGTGCGCCTGACCAAGGATTGTCCTATTATTCACCCCGTAATTTTTAAAAAACTGCGTATTGGCATATCCTGAATAAAATTGGGTGCAATCAGGGATGGTATCATTATTGCTATCTCCAGTTCCAAACCAGTCAAGCCCTGTGTACCCCATAGTTGCGATACTTCCACCATTCTTCACACTTACCAATTTCCATGCCCAGCATTCAGGCGTCCATTCTTTCAAGTAGAATCTCCATTGGAAATATTTGAATCCCTCCTGGATAAAGCCTTTGAGAATATTCAAAAGACTGGTATTAAACTGTGCGTTATGACACCCTCCACAGACAGTAACCGGGAGTTTTTCACCGTTTGTCAGCTTCGACATATCCTGGACAAACAACCCATCAATCCAGAGGCTTTCATTTTTCGGAGGATGCGTGGACCAAACCATGGGGTTTCCATGTCCATCAAAAAATAAGAATCCACAGCCAGCACTGATTCCATCAATAACATCTTGTCGGCCGGTGAGGTTCCCGTTCGATGTCCAGAGTCGAACACCTTCAAATCCAGTCATGTACTCTAACGCAAGTTTGTTTTCTTCTTCACCTTCATACCAAGGATCTGTCGCATCCGGTGCAGAATCACCCCCGACAACAACCATTCTATTGAACCATTCTGTTCCCGCGGTTGTGTTTTCATAGGTGATTATCTTTGTGACAAGAGTTTCAACCTCATCGATGTTTTTACAAGCAAGTCGTCCGATATATACCTCAGGGTACATGTCAAGGATATCCTTTCCTTGGCTGTTCCATTCAGCAAAGATACCGTTCCCATTGGAATCCCACGTTGAAAAATTACCAAAGGCGTCGTAGAGATCCGCAAAATACAGATCTGACAGATAGCCTCCCTCCCAGTTCTCCCCATCGTCAAGGTTGGTGTATCGGACCGGGACATACCATTTTTCGTTCAGAATCCCACCGTATCTTCCTCCAACTAAGAGCACATAATCGGTTCCCCATTGATCATAAGCATTCTTTATGAAGTATTTCATCTCCTCGGCACAGTCTCGACCTTCTGCGGGGAAGTAGACACTGTCACAGATTTCATTGCGTGTGACTAGTTTCGTCGTGATTCCTTTGCTGATCTTATGGTTCACCAATGGTTGGAGTGCCTCAGAGAATGTTTTCGGAGCAATAATAACTAATTTGTAATCATCGACAGTCGATGTTTCAGGGGATGGGAGATCATAGGTTATTGAGAGCGATGCTTTGTAACGGAAAAGGATTTTGTTCTCCTCTGGTTTGTATTGGATGGGAAAACAGCGGACCGTCACAAAAAGAACATGATCTTCACCAGAGATACCTGCACCAAGGTGATAATCAAAAAGTGTTTCTGGATAGGTCGATCCCATTACTTGATCTTCTTGCTTGTATGCTACTTTCTTCCCTTCGACATAGGTTATTGGTGCTTGGGCTGACGCGATTTTTTTTTCTACATTGTATTCTTCTGGTTCAGAGAATGTCACATCCACGGTTTTTATCTGAGTGCCGAATGGGAAGATATAGGTAGTGACGGATGCGGGAAGCATCGGTGCACCGGGTGTATTGAGCCATGCGTTCGCATTGTCTACTGTAACAAACGTATAGCCTTCTTTGGTTGTGATTTCTGGGTCTAAAAAAGTGATTGTCTCTGTTTTTTTCAATGGTGTTTCTGAGGTTTTTGAAACGGCAGCAGCGCCAAGTCCACTGAGGACCATGATTCCAATTATTACGAGTGATACAACTTTCTTCATAACTTATCCCCTATTTTTTTTTTATTGAACATCTATGATGTTTATCCCCGTATGTTCTTAATTATATAAATCTGTATTTAAATCTATCTTAGGATACGGACCTGCAGGAAAGACAATATGTCTTTTGAGAGAGCACCATTGAATCCCTTGCAAAATAAATTCCACTGCAGGACAGTCTTCTCGACCGGGGCTACGAGTTGGACTGATATGATTCCGTAATCCGCATGGTTCTCCGTATTCCATATTTTTACTGAGCCTGTGAATGTCCCTTGTTCATCTGGTACGTCAACATATACATGGACTGTGACCGGGTCTCCTGAGGGAAGATTCATGCCACTGTTTGGTTCAAAGACCCAGTTGCTCCCCCAGTCTGGTGTCTCAGCGATTGCCCAATCCAGGTACGAGTCGCTAAACCCTTCGGGGTCACTGCCGATATTTTCCACCGTGAACGTCCCAAGGGCGTAATGATTAGTACCAATTTTTACATTACCCTGAAGCGCGCCACTGACCTGGAGATCTGGTTCTGGAGGATCATAGGAATCTGAGAGCTGGAACCAGACTTTCGCATCGTTCTCCTCATCACTGTTATCTCCTCCATCTGGCTGGTACGTCCCTGAGGTGGTGATATACCCCCCTTCAGAGATGATTGCATCGATCTGAATGATTTGGTTGGTGATGAGGTCGTATTGACAATGGAATATCGCTCCTCGGACATCCGTCGTGCTGTCATCTGTTCCTCCACCGGTGTACCCGCTAACATCTGCGAGGTCGTCTCCGGTAATCGTATCTCGATCCCAGACTTTTATGGTTATCTCAGGTGTTGGTGTCTGGACATGGAACCGTTGAATGACGTCTTCCGAATGGTCGTCTTCATTGCTGGAGTAGTCATCATTGATTTGTTCTAGCCATTGACTACCGATATAGACTTGTACTCGATAGGACCAGTCCGCCTCTCCTTCTAACCATCCTTCAATCTCGCCGATCATCTGGATTCGATGTATCTTGACATTCACTTGAGGACCGTTCTGGGGCACATAATCAAAATACACGATTTCTTGGCCGATTTTGCAGTCTCCATACAGTATTTTGAACCATCCGTCCTCACCCCAGGATGTCCCC
>Ga0315295_10003228_pt1 | contig 13848 bp, 9 predicted proteins | sample YL17G14_0_MG_FD_204453 | JGI IMG/M metagenome (GOLD analysis project Ga0315295, IMG submission 204453) | Sediment microbial communities from Yellowstone Lake, YNP, Wyoming, USA - YL17G14_0 | ecosystem: Environmental > Aquatic > Freshwater > Lake > Sediment | place: USA: Wyoming | collected...
GTCTGATTTTTGTTAATTCTGTAGATTTTGCATTTAATAATTTATTGAAACCGCATCAGAAGGAAAGGGTTGAAATCATGCTGGGAATTAAATCTGATCCACATGGAACAGGTTATAATGTTAATCAATCAATAATTTCGGTAGGGTCAGGAGGTTTTACCGGAAAGGGTTATCTGAAGGGTACGCAGACCAAATTCAAATTTGTTCCTGCCCAGAGCACAGATTTTATTTTTTGTACAGTTGGTGAAGAATGGGGATTTATGGGATCATTCGTGATAATAGGATTATATGTTTTTCTGCTTTTAAGGCTTATTGTGCTTGCTGAACGACAACGATCAGTATTTTCCAGGATTTACGGGTATGGTGTCGTTTCAATACTTTTCATCCATTTTTTTATTAATATAGGTATGGCAATAGGAATTGTACCGGTAATAGGTATTCCGCTGCCTTTTTTAAGCTATGGTGGCAGTTCATTATGGGGATTTACAATTCTGTTGTTTATTTTTCTCCGGCTTGATGCCAGCCGTACGGAATATCTGGTGTGATCAGAATGGTATTGTTATCCTGTGAGATATCTCTATCCCAAAATCGTTTTCCACATAATCGATCAGCTGGGGAAAAAACTCCATGAAATCATCCTGAAGAGAATAATAATTTTTTTTCAGAGCTTTTATTGCAAACCTGGTTTCGGTAGGAAGAGAAGAGCGTTTGCTTAAGGTGCTTAAAACATGACGTATGCCGCCTACTGTTTGATATGATTCAATCCAGTTATTAATAATAAAAAAAGGCATCATCTTTCTGACATCATCAGGCAGGATCTCAAAATTATTTACCATTGCCCTGTAAAAATTGTAAGTCACACTCTCAAGTGGTCTCCTCGAAAAGAAATTCCATTCCCTGGTAAGGAAATGATCATAAATAATGTCGGTAATGACACTTGAATATTTGTGATATTTCCTGGTAAAAAATATTTTGCTTCGGTGTACAACCGGATGCCTGTCAGTGAAAGCATCAATGTGCCGGTGGAGTATTATCCCTTTTCTTATCTGATCGGGGTATTTGAGATAATCGCGCCCTTTAACATAATCTCCTATGTAGTTTCCGATGATAATTTTATCAGAATCACCGGACAGATATATGTGGGCCAGGACATTCATTTCACAGCATAATAGTACAAAGAAATTATATTTGCCTGATTATATCGGAAACATTTTCTTTAACATGTTTTCAGAACTTCAAAAAATCCGAGATATTATGTTGTAATTCAGAAGTTTATGCCTGAATAACCCTTAGGCAAAAAATAGACTGAAATGTTCGGATTTTATGTATGCAAATTATAAATTTGTCGTTTCACTTTACATATATAAACGACTTTAACCAGTAACAAATTATAAACAGGATAAGGAGGGTATATGACTAAAAAGAATGTCGTAATAATCGGAGCAGCTGGAAGGGATTTTCATAACTTCAATACTTTTTTCAGAGATAATGAAAGCTACAATGTTGTAGCATTTACTGCAGCCCAGATCCCCGATATTGACGGCAGAAAATATCCTAAGGAACTCGCCGGAAAATTGTACCCTAAAGGCATTCCGATCTTTCCTGAACAGGAGCTCCCTGAATTAATTAAGAAGCATAAAGTTAATGATTGTGTTTTTTCATACAGCGATGTTACATACCAGAAAGTAATGTCGGTAAGTGCCATAGTGAATTCTGCGGGTGCAAATTTTGTTCTTCTTGGCCCGGCCGATACAATGGTAAAAAGTACAAAACCTTTAATTGCTGTAGGTGCCATAAGGACAGGATGCGGAAAGAGCCAGACATCGAGAAGGGTAATTGAGCTGTTAATGGAAAGAGGACTTAAGGTTGTTGCTGTACGTCACCCCATGCCCTATGGGAACCTTGCTGAACAGAAAGTACAGCGTTTTGCCACGATAGCGGATCTTGCAAAGCATAAATGCACTGTGGAAGAGATGGAGGAATATGAACCTCACGTTGTTAGGGGCAATGTAATTTATGCCGGGGTCGATTATGAAGCTATTCTCCGTGAAGCCGAAAAAGATCCGAAAGGATGCGATGTGGTTTTATGGGATGGCGGCAATAATGATTTTCCATTTTACAAACCTGATCTGATGATCACCGTAACTGATCCGCACAGAGCAGGTCATGAACTCAGATATTATCCTGGTGAAGTCACGCTTCGCCTTGCTGATGTTGTGGTAATAAACAAAATTGATAGTGCAGCTCCTGAGGCAATTCAGATTGTCAGGGAAAGTATTGAGAAAGTAAATCCCAAAGCAGTTGTAATTGACGGAGCTTCTCCTATAAGAGTTGATGATCCCTCAGTGATCAAAGGTAAAAGAGTGCTTGCAGTAGAGGACGGACCAACCCTTACACATGGTGAAATGAAGATTGGTGCAGGTGTTGTTGCAGCCAGAAAATTCGGAGCATCACAGCTTGTTGATCCAAGGCCTTTTACAGTCGGAAAGCTAAGCGAAACCTTCAGGCTTTATCCGAATATTGGAACTCTTCTTCCTGCCATGGGATATGGAGAGCAGCAGTTGAAAGATCTTGAAGAAACAATTAACAATACTGATTGCGACAGCGTTATTATTGCCACCCCTATTGATCTTAACAGAATAATTAAGATCAAAAAGCCCAATACGCGTGTATATTATGACCTTCAGGAAATTGGAGATCCAAACTTCTCTCAGGTAATTGACGAATTCATAAAAAAGCACAAATTGGCTTAATATAATATTTCCCGCAGTTCCAAGTAATCGGGATCGCAGATTGCCGCAGATGTAAAATCAGATCTGCGAAAATCAGCGAGATCTGCGGGAAATTCTTACCGCTTTACTCTGGCGTTTCCTTTCCAGATGCTCCAAACCTGCTCTTCATCTGCAGGCTGACCGTAATCGGTATTGACAGTAGTGACGAGAGCTCCTGTTGCCCACCCGAACTGAATCCATTTTTCAGGATCCCATTCTTTGAGGATTGCATAAAGCAAACCTCCTACAAAACCGTCACCTCCGCCTATACGATCAAGGACATTTATTTCGCGGGGCTCGACAATATGCCATTTATCGCCTTCGAGCATTATAGCGCCCCAGAGATGTTCATTTGTACTGATTACCTGCCTCAGTGTAGTGGCAAAAACTGAAGTTCCGGGAAATTCTTTTTTTACCCTTTTGATCATCTCTTTAAAACTGTCAATTTTTGCGGCCAGATCCTTTCCTCCTTCTTCCGGTCCTGCAATTCCGAGACAAAGCTGGAAATCCTCTTCATTCCCAACGAGAATATCAGAAATACCTGCTATTTCCCTGAAGGTGGCAGAGAGCTCTTTTTCCCTCTTTTTCCAGAAAGAAGCACGGAAATTAAGATCGAATGATATTCTTGTTCCGTGTTTCTTTGCTGATCGTGCCAGTTCAAGGCAGAAATTGCTGGTTTCTGGCGACAATGCCGCTATCAGACCGGAAAGATGAAGAATCTGTACTCCCTCGTTGCCAAACAGTCTTTGAAGGTTAAAATCTTTAACGTTCAATGTTCTTCCGACTTCTCCTGCCCGGTCATTCTGTACTCTGGGGCCACGTGAACCATAACCGCTGTCGGCAATGTTGAACTGATGACGGTAACCCCACGGTCCGCCCTGTTCGACATCAACCCCTTCAAAAGCCATATGCCTGCCTGAAAGGTTATCCTTTATCATACGGGCTATGGGACTCTCTTTTACAAAAGTTGTAAGCACTTTTACAGGAAGCCCAAGATACGAAGAAATGCTTGCTACATTGGTCTCGGCGCTTGTGACCTGCATCTGGAACATATCACTGCAATGCACTGGCTGAGCATTAACCGGAGTTATGCGTACTCCCATGCTGGAAGGTACCACCAGTGACCATTTGAAGTCTTTTTTAAGTTCAATTCTCATGCTATCTCAATCTTTCTCTTAGTTTTTTACCTGCTTCTTCAAAACCTGGTTTGCTGAGAAGGGCGAACATATTCTTTTTGTAGGCCTCAACACCAGGCTGGTCAAATGGATTAACATCTAGTATATAACCACTGACCGCACAGGCCAGTTCAAATAAATAGAACAGCTGTCCTATATAATACTCATCTATTTCAGGAATGGTAACAATCAGTACTGGCACTTTTCCGTCGTTATGTGCAAGAATTGTTCCGGCTTCGGCATTATGATCAACCTCCGAAAGCCTTTTCCCGCTTAGATAATTAAGCTGATCCGAGTCATCTTTTTCTTTCGGTATAGTCAGATTTCTCCTGGGATTAGTAACTGAGAGAACAGTCTCAAACATTATTCTCTGCCCATCCTGAATATATTGCCCAAGGGAATGAAGATCGGTAGTGAAATCAACCGCCGCGGGGAAAATTCCCTTGCCGTCCTTTCCTTCGCTTTCCCCGAACAGTTGTTTCCACCATTCAGCAAAGTAGTGAAGCTTTGGTGTATAGCTTACCATGATTTCAGTTGTTTTACCGGTTCGCATTATCAGGTTCCGGGCAGATGCATAGAGCAGGGAAGGATTGGAAACAGCATTCCTGTTATGACATGTAATCATTTCCATTGATTTGGCCCCTTTCACTAGTATTCTGATATCGATCCCGTTGAGTGCAACAGGCAACAGGCCGGCAGGTGTCAGAACAGAATATCGCCCTCCAATGTTATCGGGGATAACGAATGTTTCGTATCCGTTTGAATCAGCCAGCGGCCTCAGTGCACCCTTTTTGCTGTCAGTTATTGCAATGATCCTGTCTGCTGCTGTAGCTTTACCCACTTTTTTCTCAAGGTGATTTCTGAGGATTCTGAATGCAATCGCAGGTTCGGTTGTGACCCCGGATTTTGAGATCATAACTATTGAATAATTTCTTTCATCAAGAATTTCGATCAGTTCACTGAGATAATCCTCTGATATATTTTGTCCTGCAAAAATTATTTCATGATGCTTTTCTTTTCGTAAAGAAGAAAACGAATGTGTAAGTGCTTCTATAACAGCTCTTGAACCAAGGTAGGAACCTCCGATTCCTATTACTACTGTCATATCTGAAACAGACCTGAGATGTTTTGCAATTTTTTCTATCCTGTCAAGCTGCGGCAGAATATCGTCCGGAAGAGAAAGCCAGCCAAGAAAATCACTTCCGGCTCCGGTCCCGGCATTCAGGCTGTCAAGATGTCTTACCGACTGCTGTGCCAGAGCGATGACTTCCTCGTATGAAATAAAATCTGCGGCGTTCTTAAGATTTACACTAATATTTTCTTTCATTAATTTAGTGATTTAGAAGATCTGAAATGTTGCGTCACAAAGTTAAAAAAAAGCCGGCAGGATATACCTGCCGGCTCTTTTTACGGGTAAAATATATGTTGATGAGAACTATTTCCTGTGTACTCCGCCGGCACTTGATGAGTGGGCATCAACGTATTTAGGATTTCCGCGGTAATTTACATCTCCAGCACTGGAAGCCCGGGCTCTGAGCCTTTCGGTGACATAAATATCTGCGTCACCAGCACTGGAAGCAGATACATCAGCTTCTCTTACTTCAAGTCCATATGCATTCAGGTCTCCTGCACTGCTGAGATCAGCATTGAGGATATCAGCCTCTCCTGAAATCGTAACATCGCCGGAACTGCTGATATCTGCCTCAATATCTTTTGCATATACCTCCAGTTTGATATCGCCTGCACTGCTTGCTGACAGATCAAGATTATCTGTCTTAACCGATGTTTCTCCTATGATATCTCCTGCACTTGTGGTTTTAAGGGAATTGATATCCTTCATGGTAACATATACCCTTTTCATTTCTGCTTCTCTGATGTTAGCATCGGCATAAATATGCAGGACTCCGTCCCTGATTTCTGTCACAATGTACTCATGAAGATTTTCATCTGCTTCAACAATGATTGACTCATCACCTGTTTGTTTTAAATATACATCAATCCCGCTGCTTACTCTTAATCCAGTAAACTTACCAGCTTCTCTATCCTTTTTAACAACATGGTTATTACCGTATACCGTTCTTCGGATCTGACCATCTGCGCAAATTGTAATGCCAAGAGTGAGTAAAATAACCAGAAAATACTTCAGATTTTTCATGTCCTGCTTTATTTAATTTTTTGAATTTGTTCCTGTATAAAGACTTAGAGAAAGATAGAACGTTGCATGCCCGTTAAAAAATTTTAATTTTCCAACCAAAAAAGGAGAAGTCAATCATTTAGATGGAAATCTAAAGAAGGTTAATGCCATTTAAATATCTTCAGACCAGTACTGAAAAAAATTATTCCGGTTGCTAACAATATCAGAATCGGGATTGCAACTTCATTATAACCAGCTCCTTCGTTGAAGATGCTTCTGATCCCGTCGGTAAGCATTGTAAGCGGAAGCATCTGAATTACCTTTACGCTCCAGTCGGGGAAATTGTGATAACTGAAAAATATACCCGATAATATCATCATCGGCATAACGACGGCATTGATTAAACCATTTCCGACTTCAGTGTTTGATGTATGGGATGATACAAAAACGGCAATTCCTGCAAATGCGATGTTCCCGGCAATAAACATAAGTATAAGTGCGGAGAGGCTTCCCTGGATTGTTATATTGAATGTGATAACGGCAAATATAAGCAATACCAGAGCTTCAATGAAGTTCATTGTTATCCTGACTGTTATAAGTGCAATGAGAAAATGTGACTTCTTCATTGGTGTTGCAACAAGGCGGCGCAGAAGTTTCTTTGAACGTTTTTCAATTATCCCGTAACTGATTCCCCAAAGGGTCGACATCATCACTCCCATGGTAATCAGGCCGGGAACAAGAAAATCAATATACCGTGTCCCGGTTATCGTCAGCGGTTTTATTTCAGATGTAGTTTCAATACTAAGGATCTCTCCTGATCCGATAATGTTGCGGAGCTTAAGGTATGTCAGTTCAGCATCAGAATTTACAGGGTCAAAATGATATTCGGTTTTGCCATTGTTGCTTTTCAGGATAAGATTGATATTACCCCTTTTAAGCATGACCATTGCCTCATTCCAGTCCATCTCGTAGAACAGGAAAAGCGTATTGCCAAGCTTATCATCTTTAAGTTCATACTGCCAGTTGAAATCCTCTTTAGTACCGGACTGTTGTTTTTTGCATTTCATTTCAAGAAATCTGTACAATTCCGAGGTGCCCTGATCTGAAATTTCATTGGAGCGGCTGACAGCCACTTTGCGGACGACATCAGCTTTCTTCGTAAATGCCAGTCCAAGCCCCAGCGACATAAGTATTGGGAATAATATTCCCCAGAAAAGAACTCCTGGTTCACGGGTTATTTCCCTGAATTGGGCCAGGGTAAGCTGCCATAACTGATTCAGGCGGAATAATTTATTCATTGATCCTCCTTCCTGTTAATGAAACGAACAGATCATCAAGCGTCCCGGCTTCCCGGAGCAGGCTGTCCAATGTTCCTTCACGGAGGAAAGCTCCATTGTGCATAATTACTATGTAATCACAAAGATTTTCAGCTTCCTCCATATAATGGGTTGTCAGAATCATTGAGGTTTCCGATACCTTTTTCAATCTGTGGAGGATATCCCATATTTCCCGCCTTGCATTCGGATCAAGGCCGGTAGTAGGTTCATCCAGCAAAAGAATTGCCGGTGTATTGATAAGTGCTATCCCAATTGCGAGCCGCTGTCTCTGACCGCCGGATAGATTTACAACATAAGATCTTTTCTTTTCTTCAAGACCGACAATGTCAATTATCTCGTTAACTCTGTCTCTGCCCAGATTAAAAAAACTGGCAAAAAGCTGTAATGTTTCCGTTACCCTGAGTTTGTCAATGAACCTAGTCTCCTGAAGTGAGAGCCCTATAATCCTGTGTAGTTCATCCTCGTTTCCTTTCCAGTGCTTACCCATTATTGTGATTTCACCTTTATCAGGTTTCTGAATCCCTTCGATCATTTCAACAAGAGTGGTTTTTCCTGCTCCATTAGGACCTAAAAGCGCTATAAACTGACCTCTGGGGATTTTGAGATCGATCCCTTTTACAGCCTGGACTGTCTTAAAGGATTTCCAGACATTTTTAACCTCTATTACCGGATTGGTCATTACACATTAATTACAGAAATACTGAACAGGATAACAAAAACCCTGATAAAAAGTTAAAAGGATAAAGATCCAAATTTACTTAATTTGTAATGGGATGTACAATTTTGATAATGTAAACCGAAGTTAGAATCTACTTACATTATTGACTTAAAACCGGGTAATGTTGTAACTTTAAAGAAAAAATGGTTAATATAAAAGCAATAATTCCTTTTATGATTCTTGCTTTGGTCTTTGGCTGTAATTTTCCAAAAGCCAAAAAAGAATCAGCTCAGGCTCCGGAAGCGGTAAAAAGTGAACTGAAAGGCAGTTTTTCAATCAGTGGAGCATACGCTCTTTATCCATTGATATCAAGGCTCGCCAATGAATTTATGGTAACTCACCCCGGTGTCAGTATTGAGGTGACTAAAATAGGTACGGGTGAAGGGATTACCAGTCTTCTTTCCGGTAAATGCCAGCTTGCTATGATCTCTCGGCCTCTCACGGATGAGGAGATTGGAGCCGGGATCTGGGTAATACCTGTGGCAAAAGACGGCGTAGCCCCCATTGTGAACCAGAAGAATCCCAGTATTGAAAAAATAATTGATATGGGACTCAGCCCTGATGAATTCATGCATGTATTTTCATCCGATAAACAAATGACATGGGGAGAAATACTTGGTACCGATTCTAAGGATAAAATCACAGTATATACAAGAGCTGATGAATCGGGAGCTGCCGAAATATGGGCGGGGTTCATTTACAAGAAACCTTCAGATCTCCTGGGCATAGGTGTAACAGGAGATGACGAGATGATTAAAAATATTCAGGAAAATCCTCTGGCTATAGGATTTTGTAATTTCTCATACGCATTCGATGCCTCAACAGGAGAGAGAATAAAGGATATTCAGATTGTTCCCTCTGATCTTGATTTTGACAATAAAATTGACAGGGTTGAAGCCCCCTTTATCAACCTTGAGGAAGCACATCGCAGTCTGTGGCTTGGCTTCTATCCTGATCAGTTATGCAGGGAACTTACATTGGGATCGGTTGGTAAACCGAGTGATCCGGCAATTATTGAATTTCTTTACTATGTTCTTGGTGAAGGTCAGACGAGCGTTAATAAGGTAGGCTTCTGCCCTTTGAACAACGTTTATGTAAACTACGCCCTGGATTTTTTGAAGTAAACGAGAGATTTTGTTTAACTTCGGTTAGTTTAAAAATCAATTACGGCCTAACGATCTTTTTATGAGCGAACCTATCCTGAGAGCCCTTATGCAACTGTTTGCCCTGATCAGTGACATTGGAAATGTCAGCGAAATCTCAGCCAGGGAGAAAGATGTAGTAAAATCCTTTCTTGCCCGTCATCTGAACAATGAACTGGTTGAAAAGTACTTCAGAATATTTGATGAGTACCTCGATTTATTCACAAATAAAGAAGCAATTACAGAACGTGCGGGAGATAATGAGATCCCGGCTCTTAAAGCTATGAGAATAAAGAGGATCTGCGAGGGTATCAACAGGGAACTTCGTCAGAAACAGAAGATCTATATAGTGATTCAGCTTATAGATTTCATTTCGTATGGCAAGGAGATTACTGAAAATGAACTTGATTTTCTGATGACGGTAGCCCTGGCACTTAATGTTCCTGAAAATGAGTATAAGAATATCAAGAGTTTTATTCTTGATCATGTTTCTAAAATTCACGAAAAAGAAAAACTTCTTCTTATTAACAACAATTCCACATGTAAGTTTCTCAAAATAAAACATATATATAATCCAAATCTTTCAGGTGAGCTTATATTCCTGAATATCGCAAGCACAAAGACTTTTATCTTAAGATATACAGGAGACAGGAATCTATACCTCAATGGTCAGCATATTTTTCCAAAGCAGTCATATTTATTTGACAATGGCTCGACAATCAAGGGGCAGGGATTAAAAACTGTATATTATTCGGAGGTGTTCGGTTATTTTAATGATTCAAAGTCAGAAGCAAAGGTTTCACTTTCAGCAAATGATGTTACTTACCGTTTTGCCGACAGTGAAAACGGGATCCAGAATTTTAATTTTTATGAAGAGTCAGGGCAACTAATAGGTATACTTGGAGTAAGCGGAACAGGAAAATCGACGCTTCTAAACCTTTTAAACGGGAACTTAAAACCCCAGAGGGGAAATATCCTGATTAACGGATATGATATTAATAATGTAAAGAATAAAAACAAGCTTAAGGGAATTATAGGATATATTCCCCAGGATGATCTTCTGATTGAGGAGCTTACTGTTTATCAAAACCTCTTCTATAATGCCAGGCTGTGTCTCAGTAATCTTCCCGTGAGCAGGATAAAGAAAATCGTGAGCAGGATTATGATCGATCTTGATCTGTGGGAGAGCAGGGACCTGAAAGTTGGCAATCCGTTGGACAAAGTCATCAGCGGAGGGCAGAGAAAAAGAATTAATATTGCCCTGGAACTGGTCCGTGAACCGTATATACTATTTGTTGATGAACCTACCTCAGGGCTCTCATCAGTCGATTCAGAAGTGGTCCTTAACCTCCTGAAGGAACAAACATATAAAGGGAAACTGGTGGTGGTTAATATTCACCAGCCATGTTCCGACCTGTATAAATTATTTGATAAGATTATAATTCTGGATAAGGGAGGATACCAGATTTTTTACGGAAATCCCAACGCAGCAATAGTTCATTTTAAAACCCTCAGTAGGCAGGCAAATCCTGAGGAAGATCAATGCACAAAATGCGGGAATATAAATACTGACCAGGTTTTACAGATTGTTGAGGCAAAAATAGTCGATGAACATGGAAAGCTGACTCAGACACGTAAAATCTCACCCGAAGAATGGTCCAGCCTGTTCCGGCAAAATTATAAGGACCAGTCTGGCATTACACAGGTGAAGAAAAAGAAGTTACCGGAGAATTTCTACAGTATTCCGGGGAGATTTAAACAAATGGGAATATTCTTCACCAGAGATCTGTTATCAAAGCTGGCAAACAGGCAATATATTTTAATAAGCCTGCTGGGTGCCCCCTTGCTTGCTTTACTGCTTGGATATTTCACCAGGTATTCCAAAGACGAGACGTACAAGTTCATTGATAATGACAATTTGCCGGCATACCTTTTCATGTGCATTATTACTGCTCTGTTCCTTGGTCTCATAATCAGTTCCGAAGAAATCCTGAAAGACAGAAAGATCCTTAAGAGGGAATCATTTTTGAACCTGAGCTGGTTCAGCTATATCAATTCCAAGATAATAATGATGTTTCTCATATCGGCGATCCAGACAATATCTTTCATCCTGGTTGGTAATTCAATTCTTGGAATAAAAGGGATGACATTCCAGTACTGGCTGGTTTTGTTCACAACTTCGTGCTGTGCAAACATGATAGGGCTGAATCTCTCTTCTGCTCTAAATTCTGTTATTACAATTTATATCCTGATTCCGTTTATTATTATCCCGCAGTTATTGTTCAGCGGAGTTCTTGTGAAATATGACAAGCTTCACATTACCGGCAACTCAACAAATGAGTATGTCCCTTTGATAGGTGAATTGATGCCTGCGCGATGGTCTTTTGAAGCATTAGCCGTTGAGGAGTTTAAGAATAACAGGTATGAAAAAATGTTCTTCTCCTATGATATGAAAGTCAGCCGGAATGATTATGTTGCTTCTTACCTTATACATGCGCTGGAAAAAGATCTTTATTATTGCCGGAGAGCTAAGACACAGAACGACACTATAAAGAACAATTTCAGGAAACTAAACTATTATATTGGGCAACTGTCGGATGAGGCCGGCTTTGAAATTCCGGGGAGTATTACAACAGCATTAAGGAAAGAGAGACTTGATTCCTTAGCCGCGGAACAGGTAAGAATTTACCTTAACATGCTGTCAGCCGAATTCAACAAGAGACGAAGGCAAGAGATGGATTCGAAGGATTCATTCAAAAAAACAGTTGCTGCAAACCGGGCGGACAGTGATAGACTGATGCGCCTCGAAACTGATTATAAAAATAAAGATTTGGTTATTTTTGTTCTGAATGAAGATTATCCGATTAAATCGGTAGAAAAATCAGATCGTATAATTCAGAAGTTTGAACCAGGTTACATGCTGCCGACAGCAAACAATGGACGCGCTCATTTCTGCGCTCCTCTCAAGATATTAGGTAATACGGAGATTGATACATTCTGGTTCAACCTGATGGTTATCTGGTCGCTGTCACTGTTGTTATATATTGCACTTTATTTCAACTTTCTACGGAAGATAGTCTCAGGATTTGGAGATGCCAATAAACGAAGATCAGATTCAAGCTTCCTGATAATAAAAGAAATATCATCCTGGTAAGCAGGATCAGGGCAAAATAAAATATTACTACCTGAACAGAGCAGGATCGGTTAGCCTTACATCATTTTTGAAAGCCACAACGAAGGCGTCAGGGAAACCTTCCCTTTTCAGCACGCTCTGCAGAAAAGCTGCAGCAGATTTGTTGCTGAATTCACCGGCACACGAACGATAAGCACCGTTATACAAATATTCGTAGGTTTTATATTTCTTTCCGCCAGCAATTATCTCATAACTTCCCCGGGACTTCGAGTTTGATGCAAACTGAACACGATAAATAACTTCATCACTGGGAACTGATGCTTCTTCAACAGGAGGTTTTGCAGGTTCCTCATTTATTTTAACCGGTTTCTCAGTTTGAGCCATTTCAGTTAACGGCTTCTGTTCAGGCTGTTCCTGTGATTTTGCAATCGACTGAATAGAACCGGTTAACCTTTCATTGTTCCTGAACGCCACCATGAAAGCATCAGGGTAACCCTCACGCTTCAATTGATTCTGAAGGTTAACTGCAAAGCCCGGGGCAGTAAAATCACCGGCGCATGAACGATAAGCACCATTATATAAATATTCGAAGGTTTTATATTTTTTTCCTCCTGAAGAGATCTCATAGCTGCCTTTGGGTTTCGCATTTGATGCAAACTGAACCCGATAAATAATGGCATCACTGGCTATTGGCGCTTCCTCAACAGGAGGTATTAATGGTTCCTGTTTTATTTCAGGCTGTTTTTGAGGCGGAATTGCTTCTGCAACAGGCTCCTCTTTTTCCGGTTTATTAACCTCAATCTGATTATCTGGCTTGTTGACAAACAGTGTGTCAAATCTGTTGACCTCAACCTGCTTATCCGTTTCCGCTATGAAAGCTTCTTCCGGCGAAAATCCTGCCTGAGCAACATACTGAAATGCATTTGATAAATTTGCAAATTTTCTAATTGAATATGGATCCCGAAAAGTGACCCTGAACAATTTAGGTGATCTGTCGCCTGATTTGGTACTTGTTGTAAAGAATGCAGATTTTGCATCAAGACGGCTAAGTGTAAATGCAAGATCGTTGTCAGGCGTATTGATTCTTTGTGTTAGATTTACCGGTTTATCCCATCCACGACCGTTATAATGGCAGAGGTAAATATCATAGCCTCCGTACCCTTTAATGCCGTCGGATGAGAAGAACAGGTTATTTTCCTGATCGAGAAACGGGGATGTTTCATTACCCGGTGTATTAATTAAATTCCCGAGATTAATCGGAGCTGACCAGTCATTGTCCTCTTTATATGATATAAATAAATCAAATCCGCCGACACTCTCCCTCCTGTCACTCACAAAGATCATCTTTTCTCCGTCATCCGAGAGAGCCGGATCTGTATAAACTGATTTGTCGGAGCAGAAACTTAATGGCTTGCTGTCACTTATCCAGTCTCGTTTT
>Ga0315295_10003230_pt1 | contig 13843 bp, 11 predicted proteins | sample YL17G14_0_MG_FD_204453 | JGI IMG/M metagenome (GOLD analysis project Ga0315295, IMG submission 204453) | Sediment microbial communities from Yellowstone Lake, YNP, Wyoming, USA - YL17G14_0 | ecosystem: Environmental > Aquatic > Freshwater > Lake > Sediment | place: USA: Wyoming | collected...
ACGAAGCCAGGCTTGCCAGTGGCTTAAGTTTACCATCAGGCAGAAAGACGAACTGATCCCTGATCTGGTTAAGCCCGTTTATTGTACTGTTTGGATAGATCATCCTGATATTTGTAAGCTGTTCCTTTTCAGGAATACTGCCTACAATATTGCCTTCCATCATCGTCTGTAGCTGGAACTGAAATGATGCTGGAGTGACATTAAACTGTGCAAGCTTATTATGATCCGGAATTATGTCAATATAGGGACCGGCAATTAAAATGCCGTTATAAATATCTTCTATCCCTTCAACATTCTCAATCTCCAGGGCAATCTGTGACGACAGTTCATTAAGTTTATCCTGGTCACTTCCAAATACCTTTATTTCAACAGGCTGAACTGATTCCATAAGATCTCCCAGCATATCTCCTATCACCTGGCCAAAATCTATCTGCAATGCCGGCTGTGTAGCCTCAACTCTCTTCCTGATGTCATCAATCACCTCTTCAGTAGTGCGTTTTCTGTCCTTCTTTAGCTGTATCAGAAAATCTCCGTCATTTGGCTCAGTGATAAAGAATCCCATTTCTGCTCCTGTCCTCCGGGAATATGTTTCGAACTCCGGTATTGAAACAATTATCTTTTCAACCTCATTAAGTATTCTGTTTGTTTCATCAAGAGATGTCCCAGGTGGGGATTTATAATCAAGCACAATTGATCCTTCATCCATTTCAGGAAGGAATCCTGTTTCAAGCTTGGGAAGAATATAGATTATTGAACCTGCAAGAATGATCAGGAATACGATGCTGATTACCGGATTCTTAATGAAAAAGCTAACCCATGTCCTGCTTTTTACGGTTTTAATCTTCTGCTCCTTCTTCGCCGGGAACAAAGGTTTCAGTCCTGAAAACCAGATATAAATGACAGGTAAACCAATCCATGTAACAAGAAATGAGCAGACAAGTGTAATTATCATTGTGTTTGTAAGGACATTGAAATATGCTCCCGCTACACCGCTAAGCAGCATAAAAGGGAAAAAGATGACAATAGTACTTATTGACGATCCCACCATGGAAGGGAAAAGGTAAGTAATTGCCTGATGAACAAGTTGTTTTGAAGGTCGTTCAGGATATTCCTCGTGTGTCCGATGTATCTGCTCGACAACAACAATTGCGTCGTCAATAATCAGACCTATTGCTGCAGCAATTGCTCCGAAAGTCATAATATTCAGAGTATAGCCGATACAATAAAGTACTATAACTGTCAGTAACAAGGTAACCGGAATCGTCACCAGTATTGTGGAACTGGCACGGAATGACCTCAGGAACATAATTGCAACCAGAATTGCAAGTAATAACCCTATCCATATACTGTCGTTGACGCTCCTTATTGCATCATTTACAAAATCGGCCTGATCATAGTACAAAGAGAGGCGGACATCGGCAGGAAGTATTTTCTCAAGGTCCTTCTTTTTCTCAGCAACATTTTTAGAGAGCTCAACCAGGTTGGCATTTGGCTGTTTTAATATAGCCACCAACAGCCCCTGCCTTCCATTTGCATTAATTCTGGTGTATTCCGTCTTCTCGCGGACACTGACATCTGCAACATCCTTAAGTCTTATTATTCTTTTGCCATCGTTCCGGATCACTGCTTCAGAGATATCGTCAAGACTGTAAAGAGCAGCGTCGGTAATTGTCAGGTACAGCCTTCGGTAATCAGAAAGGAAACCATTTGAGCTTATAAAATGGTTCTGGCTCAGCACCTCGCTTATCATTTCAGGAGTAACTGAAACAGCTGTCATTTTCTGCTGGTTAAGCTCAATCCAGTACTCTTTTGTTTTTCCTCCGATAATACCAACCGATGAGACACCTTCAATCTGGGAAAGAAATGGCTTTACAACATATGTCGCAATAAGATTTAGCTCAATAGGAGTTTTTTTATCACTTTCCACAGTGTATCCGATAACCGGAAGTATTGACGGATTCATTTTTTCAATCTGGATAGTGACATCAGCAGGAAGCATGTTTTTAATTTGGGCTATCCTCGATTCGAGCATCTGTTGATTTACATTTATATCTGCATCCCAGTTCAGGAATGCCGAGATTTCACAGGTGCCGCGGCTGGTGGTGCTTCTGAGCATTTTAAGATCAGGAACCTGTTTTATGGCATCCTCCAGGGAACGTGTAACCGAAACCATCATTTTATCTACCGGCTGTTCTCCATTATCGGCTATTACCTTGATCTTGGGAAATGTTATTTCCGGGAATAGAGAAGTTTGTATCCGCCCGTAAAGAAACAGACCTCCGATTATGATTCCGGCCAGAACAACTGAAATGGGATTTTTATATGTAAGGAAGAAATTTTTCATCCTGTCATTCCATGATAATGATTGATGCTGTATCAGGAAGTCCGTAATTTCCCGTGAGGATCACCCTGTCGGAAGAACTGAATAGAGGATCAGTAATCTCAACTTCATTATTAGTCTCTATTCCTTTCTTCACAATAACTCTGATCGCAATGCTGTCATTTACAAGTTTCATCACCCAGAATTCCGTCAGAGCCTCATTCCCAAGCACTGCAGGTTTGGGAAGCACTACTGCGTTTCCCTTAATGTTTTTGATAATGCTTGCTATTGCAATAAGGTTTTGTGGCAGCCGGCCGGTGGTAACAGGTTTCACCAGGAAGCTGATAGTCTGAGCCTGCACATTCATCTCCGGGAGCTTTCCCTTGATTAATCCTGTTATGACGGAATTATCCGGCAATTTTAATGAACATGTACTTCTTTTTTCAATTAAGCTTTTAAACTCAAATGGCACTTCCAGGATAAAAACAAGGCTGTTTTGCTCGGCAATAACAGCAAGTTCATCACCCTCCTGTACAAAGTCACCATTCTGATGCGATATGGAGCTTATAATCCCTTCCTTTGGAGAGAAGATTTTTATTATCCCTTTAAAGTTAAGGCTTGAATCACCTGTCTGTGTGTTTTGAACAGCCATCGCCTCCCTGGTCTTAACTGTAAAAAGAAGCTGGTTCCTGCTTATAAAGTCTCCCGGGGTGACAGAAATTTCTTCAATTGTGCCTGTTGTTGCTGATCTTATGATGTTTTTGTTCATAAAGACCGATACAGCCGACAAATCTATTGTTTCTGAAATTGTCTTATCAGAAACCGATACGATTGTGACTGGCGTTCTGGCTTCAATCTTATTTTCTTCGCTTTTACTCCCGGGGTTTTTACAGCAGGGCAATATAACTGGGGTTAACAGAATAAGAAGAAAAATGAAATTATTAAAAGATGATTTTGACATTTTATTTTTTTCCATGGTTTATCCGAAGGAATTATTCCGCGAGTATATAATTCATCTCATTTATAATACTTAACACCTCAATATTGGTCATATTGAGATTGTGGTTTATGCTCCTGTAATTCCTGAGTGCGTTCAGGTAATCGGTCATTTTTGCTATACCTGTTTCAATCTGTGCTTTAAGCGATTTTACAAGCTGATCAGAAATCTGGAGTTGTGTTGCGAGCTTGCTTCTGACTTCTTTTATCCCCTGCAGTTCTCCTTTCAGTCTGAGATATTGCTGATCATACTGTTTTCTTGAACTGAGATTATTAAAAGATCTTGTATTCTCCCTGATCGACAGTTTTTGATCTTCAAGTTTTCTCTGCTGCCCGTCAAAAATGGAAATACTTAAAGAGAACCCGGCGCTCGCCCCGAAATGCCTGTAAAAATATTCAGGTTTACTTGTCAGGATTCCTGCATCAGCAAACCAGTTCACTGAAGGCTTGTACCTCAATCCCAATGCTGTTCTTTCGTTTATAATTTGAAGGCTGTCGATCGTAAATTGTTTCAGGAAAAGATAATCTGACTTATTATTGGTTTCTGCCGGTTTAATTTCAGGTAACATTAATTCGATGTTGATGGTATCAACAATTCCGCAGGCCTCGTTCAGTAATCTGATGTTTTTTTTATACAGGTTCCTGAGCTGACTGATTATTATCTCCTGACCCTGGGTTTCAACAAGCAATGAAAGATAATCAGACTGGCTGAAGATACCGGCTTTTACGAATTGATTTACGACTTGATTCTGATCTTTCATCAGCTCAAGGAATGAACTGTTAAAGGCAAGTTCAGAGTAAACCGAATATGATTCCAGATAAAGACCTGTAATAAGTCTCTTAAGGTCTGCCACGGTAATTTTCTTATTCAGGATGATGCCCTGCCTCTGATTATCTATAGTCTTGTATTTGTTCTCTGTGGTTTTACTGTTGAAAATATTCTGTGAAACATATCCGGTTATCTGATAGTTACCTCCGTCAGTAATTACTTCATCATAACCAAAATGGTCATTATATGGTGAATAAAGAAGTTGCGACTGCCCTTCAATCTGAGGCTTTCTCTGAGCCCTTACAATCAGGCTGTCGATCAGCGTAGAATTAATCTGATTCTGAAGATCATTTAAAAGCGGACTGTTCTGTAATCCTTCATTTATAAAATAATCGAGGCGCCTGGTCTGAGACAGGCTGATTAATTCAATGAAGAAAAACGACAGTAAGAATAAATATCTTTTACAGGAACAGATCATTTTCATTTCAGCCATACTTTTATAAAGATATATAAATTATAAAAATGAACTTTGTGCAAACAGGTGCAAAAATTCTACAATGAATTTCAGGCATTTTCAGCTTTTTCCTTAATATCGAGACATTCGTGAACGAGCCTGAGACTCTCGGCATTTTCAGCAATTATAACAAGTGTGTCATTCGGTTCAATGATTGTCGAACCGTTGGGTGTTATAAAACTGCCTCTTCGTTTGATGAGCGCTATCAGAGCAGCCCTAGGAAATCCAATATCCAGGATACGCTTCCCTGCTGCAGGGCTCTTATCATCAATCTCAATTTCTGTCAGTTCTGATTTCATTGTATCCGACAATTCAATATCAGGAGGCGTTTTTTGCTTTGCCTTCTCAGGAACAGAAACACGCAGCCACTTTGCAACATGCCTGAGTGTAGTTCCCTGCAACAGAACAGATGTCAGCGAAATAAAAAAGACAAGATTGAAGATCATCTGCGACTTTTCAATGCCTGCAAGCAATGGGAATGTTGCAAAAACAATGGGGACAGCTCCCCTAAGCCCCACCCACGAAATAAATGTAATTGTCTTCAGTTTCAGCCTGAATGGTAAAAGACATGCAAATACGCTGAATGGCCTCGCAACAAACATAAGGAAAGCAGAAACAAGTAGTCCGACGCCAACCAATGGAATTATATCCCTTGGGAATACCAGTAATCCAAGTGTAAGGAAAAGAACAATCTGCATAAGCCATGCGAGGCCGTCAAAGACCTGCATTATTGTTTTTTTATGGATAAGGTACTGATTTCCCAGATATACCGCTGATAAATATACCGCAAGGAAACCATTCCCTCCGATAAAATCTGTAAATGAAAATGTAAAAAACATCAGGGATATTACTATTACCGGGTAAAGTCCCATGAAATCAAGCTCAATCCTGTTTATCAGTTCTTTTCCTAGCCTTCCCGTAAGTAACCCAACCGCACTGCCAATTATTACCTGTTTTATGAACAAAGGAATAATACTTAAAGCAGATTGATCCCGGTTCAGCATGAGGCCCATTACCGCAATTGTAAGAAAATAAGCCATAGGGTCGTTGCTGCCGCTTTCAAGTTCCAGTGTTGCACGGATGTTCTTTTTTAATCCCAGATTCTTTGACCGGAGGATTGAAAACACAGCTGCCGCATCTGTTGATGAAACGATTGCTCCCAGTAGCAATCCCTCATAAATTGTAAAGTCAGTTACAGCCCATACAAAAACTCCGACCGAAAGCGCGGTAAGTAAAACTCCTGATGTGGACAGGGTAAGTCCATGCCAGAAAACCGGTTTTATTACTTCCCAGCGTGTCTCGAGCCCGCCCGAGAAAAGAATGAAATTCAAAGCGACAATGCCAATAAAGCGTGTTACTCCCGGGTTATTGAAATTGATCCCTCCAATACCTTCTGAACCGGCAAGCATCCCGATGATAACAAACAGAATAAGTGTAGGCACACCCAGACGGTAAGATGTTTTTCCGGCCACGATGCTTAATCCCAGAAGAACTGAGCCAATGAGAAGTATATTTTCGAGCGTGAGATTCATACAACTCCTTTTGCACCGGAATAACCTCTTCTTACCGAAAAATAATCATGCCGGAAGAGGTCTCAGGAACATTCTATTCGGTTCGTAAAATAGTTATTTTATTTTAAAGAAAAATTGCCGGCAGTAAAATATGTCGCAGTCCTGATTTCATTATTCAGATATTTACCTGACAAAAAAATGCTTTCTTGAAGTTGCGGATTAAATAACTATTTGTAAATTGCTACATCAAGGTATCATTTATGAATTTTTCAAAAACAACATCATATTCTTTAAATGTCCTGAGCTACATGGCTGAACATGAAAGTATTAGAATGTCAGCCAGTTATCTGCATAATCAGCTTAATATTCCTTACTCCTATCTACGCGTGATGCTTGGTGAACTCTCGAAGAACAGGTTTATTAAAAGCATCAAGGGAAGGGATGGAGGTTATATTCTCAGCAGGGATAAGTCAGATATCTTTCTTATGGAGATTATTGATATTACCGAAGGACCCGACAGCTTTAACCGATGTCCTATGGGATTTGACAAATGTCCAATTAATGGCGGGTGTTATTTACATCCTGTCTGGACTAAAACGAGGACTGATATTATTAAGATACTAAAAACTACTTCATTGGCTGATGTGATAACCGGGAAAAAACTGATTAAATAAAACATAATATATAATACATAATAAATAATACATAAAAAGGGAGGTCGCATGGTTGATTCAAAAATGGTTCTTACAGGCCAGACAATTGCATACACATTTTATTGTATTGTAATTATCCTGCTCGTAGCCTGGTTTGCCTGGAAAGTTACAAGTAAAGGCAACGGAAAAGGAGTTAAACCGGCACTGTTTTACACTTTTGTCGGATTTCTGACGGTTCTGGGTGTATCGTTGCATATTATTACCTATAATACGATACCCTGGACGCATGTTGATCTTAACAGGTCTGATTACACGCCTGACAAGACATTTAACATTACTGTTAAAAGCCATCAGTTTATCCTGCCGTCGGAAAAAATGATCATCAATGTTAATGATGATGTTCTTTTTGATGTAAAGTCAGAGGATCTGACCTACGGGTTTGGTCTTTTCAGAGAAGACAACAGCATGCTATTTCAGATGCAGGTGGTGCCAGGGCACCGGAATGATGTAATCTGGCATTTTGACCGGCCGGGGGTTTATACAATCCGTTCAACCGAGTACTCAGGTCCGAAAGGGGCATTTATGGTAGTAAAGGATGCAGTTGAAGTTGTGTCAGAAAATTCAACAAACTAAAAAAACATTCAGCAATCTTAAAACTATACCATTATGAATTTCTCTAAAACATTAATAAACGGTGAAGAAGGACTTTTCAAGTCCGAAACACTTACACCGATGCAAAAACTGACACTTCGTTTTGTTGTTGTTGGTCTTATCTATTTCGGCTTTGTTGTCATTGAAGGAATGCTTATGAGGCTCTATGAAGTCAAGCCTCTTCCGTTTATCTCGGAACCTCAGTTTTTTGCAATTCTTACAGCTCACCCGTTAGTTGGAATCTTCGGATCGACCTATTCGATTGTGTGTGGAGCATTTCTGTTCCTGGTGCCCTTTCTGATGAAAAAACCTCTTTGGAGCATAAAGCTCGGCAACTGGACTTTTATCCTTATTGCAGCCGGAACATTTGTATTCTGGTTTGCCGGTTTTGTGAGCCACTATGCCCCCCTTTACACACTTTATTGGCCGCTTCCGGCTGATTTTTCCCAATTCAGCGTTTGGGGAGGAACATTTTTTATTGTCGGGATTGCAATGATTATGGTCGGAACTGCACTGTTTATAATAAATATCTTCAAAACGATCACATACACTCCTGAAGGCTGGGAAAAACAGCGCACCGGTGCCCTGCTGTCATCTGCTCTTGGTGTCACTGGTTTCAATAATCTTTTCAGGAAAAATAAGAAAGAACATCTTGTCCCTCTTCCTGTTGCAGCTGTTGCAAGAGGAAGTGTTGACATGGCGTTGAACACAATAACAATTCTTTTTACAGGCGTTCTGATTCTTGTTTACATGGTAGGCTCAATACTGGGATTCGATCTGAAGGAAACTGCCATTGATGCTCTCCTCTATAAAAACTGGTTCTGGTGGGGCCTTGACCTGATTGCCGACGGACTGGTTCTGATCTTTGTTGCAGGAACCTGGTATCTTCTTGCAATGCTTATCACAAACAAACCGCTTTTTATGCAGAATATAGCCAGGGCAGCATTGTTGGTTGAACTTGTCGTATCATGGACCGTCTGGTCACATCATCTGCTCTCCGATCAGGCTCAGCCTGCTATACTTAAGGTTGTTTCAGGTGAAATGGTCACAGCATTCGAGCTGATCACACAGGGGCTTGCATTCTTTATCACCCTGGCTACTCTCTGGAGCGCGCGGCCCCTTAAAATGACAAATCCGTTAAAATTCCTCCTTGGCGGATTACTTGGTTTTGCCCTTGCAGTCCCTGCTGGAATCATGCAGGCTGATGTCGGACTTAACAGGATCCTTCATAACACCCAGTGGGTTGTCGGACCACACGTTCATGTTGCAGTACTGGTCGGTCTTACCATGACTCTCTATTCAGCTATTTATCTCCTTTTCCCCATCCTTACCAATGGTGCAAAAGTCTATAGTCAGAAACTGGTTAATGTCCATTTCTGGTGTCATCTGATTGGTGGGATCGGAATGGGAGCATTTATGGGCATGGCCGGACTAAATGGCATGCTTCGCAGGTCGTTGTATGTAAACGGGGAGTTTAATTTCTTTATGATTCTTGCTGCTCTTTGCGGAACACTACTGCTTATTGGATTCCTTTCATTTTTCTTTAATATAGTAATGAGTGTCGGACTGAAAGGAGTTCTGGGAATCTTTATGCCCGCCAAAATTAAGACAAAGGATCTGATACCGGCAGCTTAGTTTGGTTTGAGGGTTGCAGCTTGTTTGTAGTCAATAATGACTTAAGAGTTTTATTGAGATGAAAGTGATTTCGTATTGGTAATCGAAAAAGTATTTACATATGAGCGAGTTAATCAATAATTCGAAGTTCAGGAAGGAAAAGCTCAAAGAGCTTATCCTTAGGCTGCATCAGGGAGAAGATCCGAAACAGGTGCGTGCCGAACTTATCAGCAACCTCCGGCAAATTCCCTATGGTGAGGTGGTTGAGGTGGAACAGGAGCTGATAGCAGAAGGATTACCTGAAACGGAAGTACTTAAGTTATGCGATGTCCATGGCGAAGTGCTCGATGGACACATTGATCAGAGCGGGGCAAAAACTATCCCTGACGGGCATCCTATTGATGTTTTTAAGCACGAAAACAAGGAATTACGGAAAGCAGTTGAAAAAACCCAGATGTTTTTAGGCACCCTTTATGCTGTGTCTGAAGAGAATTTCAGGGAACATGCGCTTAAATTGCAATCATGTTTTAATGACCTGATGGATGTTGATAAGCACTATAAACGCAAGGAATATCTTTTATTTCCCTATCTGGAAAAAAATGAGATTACAGGACCACCAAAAGTAATGTGGGGCAAGCATGATGAGATCCGCGACCAGTTAAAAGGGTGTATTGAAATACTAAGGACCATTGGGTTGAAAAAATCAGATCTGGAGGATGCTCTTGAAATCCTTTTTGAACCGGTATTGAAAGCAGTGGATGACATGACAAAAAAGGAAGAAGATATTCTCTTTCCGATGTGCATGGATGTGCTTACAACTGAAGACTGGTGGCATATTCACAGGCAAACACTTGAATTCGGTTTCACTCTTTACGATCCTGAAGTTGACTGGAAACCGGATGGGATGGCTACTGACGCCTATGAAAACACGGGCATACTAAATGAAAACGGTCTGATTCAACTACCCTCCGGAAGCTTTTCTGCTAAAGAGATATTGGCAATATTAAATACTGTGCCTGTAGATATGACCTTTGTTGACAAGGATGACAAAGTGAAGTACTTTACACAGGGCAGGGAACGTATTTTTGCCCGCAGCCGCTCTATTATAAACCGCGATGTAAGGCTATGTCATCCTCCGGGAAGTGTCCATATTATTGAGAAAATACTTGACGATTTCAAATCAGGGCGAGCCTCGCATGCTCCTTTCTGGATACAAATGCAGGGTAAGTTTATCCACATAGAGTATTTTGCTCTTCGAGATGGGAATGGTGAATATTTAGGAACTCTAGAGGTTTCGCAGGATCTGACCAGTGGAAGAAAACTTGAAGGAGAAAAAAGGATTTTGTCATATACTGATAAAAAAGAATGATCATGGAAAAGCTTATCATAACCCCAAAAACAAAGATTTACGATTTGCTGGAGGCATTTCCGGAGTTGGAAGAGATTCTGATCAGTTCTGCACCTGAGTTTAAAAAATTAAAGAATCCTATTCTTAGAAAGACTATTGCCAGAATTACCAATATCAGTCAGGCAGCCACTATAGGAGGCCTTAATGTGGAAGAGCTTGTTAACAAACTTCGGGAAAAAGCTGGACAAGGTAATATTGAACAATTAGACGATACCGGGATTAAATACCTGACCATTTGTCCCGACTGGTTTGAAAAAGAAGCAGTTGTAAAAACTATCGATATACGTGAAATGCTAAACAGGGATGAACAACCGGTTCATGAAGTACTCGCAGCTATCAAAAGGCTTAATGAAAATGAGATTCTGGAAATTATTGCACCATTTATTCCGGCACCCCTGATCGATAAAACCTTAAGCCTTGAATACAAACACTGGCTCGATAAAAAAGCGGAAGGTGATTTCAGGGTTTATTTTATAAAATAAATTTCAATAATAGGGACATTCCATGGAATGTCCCTATTTTGATAACAAATTCCCAATTTTATATTGCCGATCCGCCTCTTTCTCCGGTACGGATCCTAATGCATTCTTCAAGAGGGGTGATAAATATCTTGCCGTCGCCAACATTGCCTTCTACCCCATCGGTAGTTCTTGCTGATTTAAGAATGGTATCCACGGTAATATCAACAAATGTGTCATTCACCCCTATTTCTATCTTTATTTTAGGTATCAGGTCAGGTATGATCCTTTGTCCCCTGTACATTTCCTCAATTCTTTGCTGACCGTGTCCTGATACCCGGCTAACAGTAATTCTTGTAATCTCAGCTGCGATAAGTGCTTCACGTACTTTATCAAGCTGAACTTCACGTATTATGGCAGTAATCATTTTCATTGCTATACTTTTTACTTTTTGTTTATTTAGCTTGGATTGAGCATTCCATATCCCCTTTCTCCATGATATGATCGGTCGAGACCCGCCATTTCGTCATCTTCGGTTGATTTAAACTTAATGAACTTATTCAGCAGAAATATTATTATGAATGTCATAACAGCTGAAAAAGTTATTGCGATTACGACAGCAAGAGCCTGAACACCAAATTGATTCCAGATTGTCCATGATCCACCATGTGCTGCAGCGGCCTCTTTCATCCAGGAAGGGCGTATAAAAAAGGTCAGGAACAGGGCTCCGGTAATGCCGCCTATCCCGTGAATCCCGAATGCATCCAGACTGTCATCGTAACCAAGTTTGTTTTTAGCCTGGATAGCCATATAACAGACAGATGAAGCAACTATCCCAAGTATCAATGCCCCGTATGGCTGAACCACTCCTGCAGCAGGTGTCACAGCTACCAGTCCGGCGAGTATCCCGCTGGCAAATCCCAGCGCAGTTGCCTTTCCCTGATGAATGCTTTCAATTATTATCCAGGCCAGTGCCCCTGCAGCAGCTGCAACCTGTGTAGCTGTTAGTGCCTGAGCAGTGCTAAGCCCGCTGGAAACAGAACTTCCGGCATTGAAGCCAAACCAGCCTACCCAGAGCAATCCTGCACCCAACATCGTTATTACCAGATTGTTAGGACGTATTACCTGATAAGGGTATCCCCTGCGTGATCCAAGATATAAGGCAGCAATCAGGCCACTTACTCCGGCAGATATATGAACAACTGTGCCGCCAGCAAAGTCGATTGCACCTTTTGCCCCAAGATTGAAAAGAAAACCGTCTGATGCCCATACCCAGTGGCACAATGGATTATAGACAAAAATGCTCCACAAAGCAATGAAAAAACAGTAAGCCTTAAATGATACCCGCTCAGCAAAAGCACCTGCAATAAGTGCTGGCGTAATAATTGCAAATTTGCCCTGGAACATTGAAAAAACATATTCCGGAATACCGGCCTCAAGAATATTTGAATCTATTCCCTTCAGGAAGAAATAATCGGGATTCCATCCAAAAATGCCTCCAAGAAAGTTTTTGCCAAAACTCATAGAATATCCGATTGCAACCCACAGGATACTGATAATTCCCATGGCAACATAACAGTGCATGATTGTTCCGAGGACATTCTTGCTTCTGACCAATCCTCCATAGAACATGGCCAGACCCGGAATCATAAGCAGAACAAGAGCTGTTGAAGTAAGCATCCATGCGGTCGCGCCAGTGTCAATAGCAACTCCGTCTGAAGCAGATAAACAAGTTATTCCTGTTAAAAATAGGATCAGCATTACCAGGATTCTTTTCAATTTAAGTTTCATAGTTTAGAATCTAAATGTTGTAATATTGGTTTTTCGCGACAAACCTATATATTTTAGGGGATCCAACAAATTATTTTACACATTTATTGCTTAACAGCCATTTTATAGGGGGTTAATTCCTGTTTTAATATATATTTTTATGATATACCCCCTATTTTTTTAGGCTTAAGACCAAATTATGTATGATGTATTATGTATTATGTATTATATTTTGTTTTGCAGACGATATAAAAAAGGCGACAGGCGATGAGTTTCAGGCTTTAGGAAGACAACAAGCTCCCCTTGGAGGGGATGGGGTGGGTTGTTAGCTGGCATATGGAACAGGGATTAGTAAATCTATGTGTAAGTTCTTGATCCTTTGCGCTCTTTGCGACTTCCCTGTGTCCTTTGCGACAACTTAGTGTGCTTTACGGTTAAAATAAAAATCATTAAAGTGTAAATCCGACGACAAGAAATAGTTGTTCCCTGTCGGGATTGAATATTAACTGCCCCAGAACCGGCAACTCAAATGTTTCGGTAATTTTGATGGACCTGGAAACTTCGAGTCCAAGATTGCATAATTTAACTTTATCCTGGTCTGTTTCCGGATCTTTTAAAAGCCACCCGTTACCTGCCCCGGCAAAAAGGCTGAAATGGCGGAAAGAAAATCCTGCCTGAAGATAAAGATCATGGCCAGCCGAACCTATACCTCCGGCTTCATTAAGGATATAATCTGCCTCAAGGCTTAGGTTTTCACCTGAAAATCCCAGAGTCAGCTCAAAAGCGTGACTTCCTGATTTTCTGGAATAATCAAAATATCGTAAATCCGGGGAATAATAATCTGTAATTCCAAGGCTGAATCCTAAAGGAAGTGAAAAACTGAGATAGAGGTCGACCTCCTGGTAGCCCCTGAAATCGAATGATCCCCATGCACCTGCCGTGAAGGAGCCGGAACTGTGTTCAAGAACCGGCTGAATTGCAGGTCCGCTGCCGTTCTGCACCCCCCTCCATATAAAACTGCTGTAAAAATCAGCCCCGGCTGTCCATGGCGAGACTTCCTCTGTCTGTGAGTACAAGGTTTTATTATAAATGAATCCTGTAATCAATACCAGGCAGGTGAATATTTTGAGATCTAATTTCATACTTACAAATAATTAATAAAAATATACTTTTGATGAA
>Ga0315295_10003233_pt1 | contig 13841 bp, 8 predicted proteins | sample YL17G14_0_MG_FD_204453 | JGI IMG/M metagenome (GOLD analysis project Ga0315295, IMG submission 204453) | Sediment microbial communities from Yellowstone Lake, YNP, Wyoming, USA - YL17G14_0 | ecosystem: Environmental > Aquatic > Freshwater > Lake > Sediment | place: USA: Wyoming | collected...
GAGGCATGGTCGAACCCTCCGGGGTGACGATCATGTCTACGCAGGGCGGGCTGCCGGGGTTGCGCCGCGGCCGTCCGGCCCGCGCGCCCCCGCTCCAGCCCCCGGCCGGCGCGGTGGCGGGGGCGGGCGGAGGCATGACCTTGACCCTGCCCGGCCCCCGGTCGAGACTTGCGTGCAGCCGAAGAACGGAAGTCCAGCAGCAGTCGTCGGTGGAGACCGCGATGACCTCTCGCATCCGGGCGCCCGCAGCGCTGTTGGTCTGCTGCGCCGTCTTCCTCCTTCTCGCCGGCCCCGGGGCGAGGCCGGGCACCCCGCGTGCCGCTGCCGCTCCTCCCCGGCCGACCCCTTCGCGACCCTCCGACATCCTCCCGCCAGCCGATCGCCTGGCCCTGCTCGCGGCCGACAGCTTGCACCAGGCCGGCCGCCGCGACACCGCGCAGGCCATCATGTCGCGCCTGGTCCACCAGGCGCGCGCGCGGCGATCGGGCCGGCGTCGCGACGCTGCGGCGGATCCAAGGCACCATGTGGGTGCTCGCCGGGCAGCCTCTGCGCGCCGAGCCCATCCTGCGCGACGCCATCACCCTGGCGCGGGCCGCAGGCGACAGCGCCACGCTGACCGGCGGCACGCGCTGGTTGGCGGTGGCCCTGGGGGATCAGGGTCGGCCCGCCGCGGCGGCCGCATGCTGGAGCGAGGTCCTGTCGCTGGCGCGTGCCCGCGGCGATGCCCACGCCGAAGGGGTGGCGGAGATGGGACTGGCCTACGGGGCGCTGTTCGCCGGAGAGAATGCGACGGCCCGTGCGGGCTACGAGCGTGCCGCGCGGCTGCTCGCGGGCACGGGGGACGTCGGGGCCGAGCTCAACGCCTGGACGGGGCTCGGACGGGTCCTCTCCAACCAGGGCGAGTTCGAGCCTGCGCGCGCCTGCTTCCTGCGCGTGCTTCGTGCAGCGCAACGGGCCGGGATCGCCTGGCAGGAGGCCAAGGCCTGCAACAATCTCGGCTCGCTCGAGTTCATGCTGGGCGATCCAGGGCGATCGATCGCCTACTTCGAGCGCGCCCGGCAGATCGAATGGCGTCTGGGCGGGCGCGACTGGATCGTACCGACCACCAACCTCGCCCTCGCGCAGCGCCATCTGGGCCGGCTGGGGGAATCGGCCGGCACGCTGGAGGGCCTCCTCCGGACCTGCCGCGCGCGAGGCTACGCCGACCTCGAGGCCAGCGCGCTGGCCAAGCTGGCCGTCACGCGCCACGCGCAGGGCCTGCGCCATGAGGCGGAGCGGCTCTATCGGCAGGTCCTGTCTGGCAGCGCGGCAGCGGGGCCCGGCCTGTGCGCCGACGCGGCACTCGGGCTCGCGGACGAGATCGAGCCGGAGCACGGTCCTGCCGCCGCGCTGGCGGCGCTGGATCGTGAGATCGCGGCCCTGGGGGCGCACGTGCCGCCCGACCGCCGCGCGGCCGTCGAGGCGCGGCGCGGCCGGCTGCTCCTTGCGCTGGGCCGGCCGCTGGCCGCGCGTCCTCACCTGGCCCTGGCCGAGCGGGAGCTGGCGCGGCTGGGTCTGGGCTGGCGGAGGATCGAGCCGCTCACCGTCCTGGCCCGCTGCGAACGCCGGCTCGGCCGCCCGGATCGCTCCCTGGCGGCACTCGAGCTGGCCACGCGCGTCTGGGAGGAGGAGCGCGGCCTGCTGCGAGATCCCGAGTGGCGGGAGACCCGCGGCGCCTGGGCCCGCGACCTCTACGCCGACCTCGCGGGCCTGCTCCTCACGTATCCGCCGCAGGCCGGCGCGGCCGAGCGCTCGCGGGCGGCCTTCGACCGGATCCAGCGGTTCAAGGCGCGCACGCTGCGCGAACGCATGCTGGGTCCGGCGTGGGCGGCGACGGAACCGGAGCGGCTCTGGCCGCGGGCCGGAGTCGGCCTGGACCGGCTGCAGCGCGATGTCCTCGAGCCCGGCGAGCTGCTGCTGGATGCGTTCTGCGGGCGCGACACCTCCTACCTCTTCGCCGTCACCCGGCAGGGGTGCCGCGTCGTGACCCTGCCGGGCGAGGCCGCGCTGACGCCGCGCCTGCGGCTGTTCCGGGACCTGCTGGCCGCGCCCGCGACGGATCGTGCCCGGCCTGACCCGGCGGCACTCGCGCAGGCGGAGCGCGAGATGGGTGGACTGGTGCTCGGGGAGGTCGCCGATCTGCTCGCCCAGAACCCGCGCGTCATCCTGGTCCCCGATGGCCCGCTCCAGGTGCTCGCCTGGCCTGCGCTGCGGGCGGGGTCCGGCGCGGACGGCCGCGGGGACCCGCTGTTGGCGGGCCACGAGGTGCAGATCGTCCCTGCCAGCGCGCTCCTCCTCTTGTTGCGCGAGCGCGGCCCCCGGCGGGCGCGGGAAGGCCCGGGCCGCATCCTCGCGCTGGCCGGGTGGCGCGGCGCCGCGGGCGAGCGGCTGCCGGGTGCCGCTCGCGAAGTCCAGGCCCTGGCCCGCACCTGGCGCCATGTGCACCTGGTGGTGCCGCCGGTCGCGGGGCCCGCGCCGGCGTGGCCGGAAGGACTCTCCGCCTACGACGTGCTCCACCTGGCGGCACACGTGCAGGCCGACGACCAGCGTCCCTGGCGCTCGGGCGTACTGCTGGCCGGGCCCCGGGATACGCTGGGCGACCCGTACCTGCGCGCCTCGAACGTGGCCACCATGCGTCTCGGCGCGCGGCTGGCCGTGCTGTCCGGGTGCGAGTCCGCGGGGGGCCGCGTGCTCTCGGGTGAGGGCGTGCAGGGCCTGAGCGCCGCCTTCCTGAGCGCGGGGGTGCCGGCGGTGATCGCCTCGCTGTGGCCGGTGGACGACGCCGCAACGGCGGATCTCATGCGCCGCTTCTATCACGGGCTCGGCCAGGGCAGGACGGTGGCCGGCGCCCTGCGCCAGGCGCAGCTCGAGGTGCGCCAGCGCGAGCGCACGGCACATCCCTTCTTCTGGGCGGGCTTCACCGTGATAGGAGACGGCGGCGTGCGCGTGCCCCTGGAGCGGCGACGGGGGTCGGGCGTCGTCTGGGTGGTCGTGGCGATCCTGCTCGGGGCCACGGGCCTCGGCGCGTGTGCCTGGTGGAGGAGGCGTGATGTGTGACGCGCAGGAGCCGCCTGCGTCCTATCCGACGAGCGCGAGCACGCGCGATGCGGCGTCGGACGAGGACCTGGTCCGCCGGGCCCAGCAGGACCCGGCGGGCACCGCCGGGCGGCGGGCCGCGTGCGCGCTGCTGGAGCGGTATCAGGAACGCGTCTACCTGTGGTGCTACCGTCGCGTGCGGGACCACGAGCTGGCCCTCGATCTGGCGCAGGACACGCTCCTGAGCGCCTACCGGGGGTTGTCCGGGTTCCAGGGGCGGGCCCGCTTCTCGTCGTGGCTGTTCGCCATCGCGCGCAACCGGTGTCTGAGCCAGCGGCGCTCCCGAAGCTGGGAGCGCGAGGAGGACGCTGACCTGGATCTGCTGCCCGGGCCTGCCGGCGATCCCGGGGAGGCCGTCGTGGAGCGGCAGGAGGAGGAACGGCTGCTGGCGCTCGTGAAGCGGCACCTGGAGCCGGTCGAGCAGGACGCGCTGTGGCTGCGGTGCTTCGAAGGGCTGCCGGTCGGGGAGATCACCGGTCTCCTCGGCATCCGGCAACCGTCGGGCGCGCGCGGGGTGCTGCAGACCGCGCGGCGCAAGCTGCGCGCGGCGCTCGAGCGCCGCGCGGATGACGGGCGGGAGGGCCCATGAAGGAGATCCGCTGCTTCGATGCGTCCGAGATCGCCGCGGTCCTGGACCTGGGCCCCGACGATCCGCGCCGTCGGCATCTGGCGGAGTGCCCGCGCTGCCGGGCCCTGGCCCTGAGCTTCCAGGAGTTCCTCGCCCCGGAATCCGTGCCCGATGGGGCGCGGCCTGCCGAGGCCGTCCGCCGGTTGTCGCGCGTCGTGGCGGACGAGACCGCCGCCCCGACACGGGCGGGGATGGGATCTCCCGCGGCCGGCGGGCCGATGGGGTGGTTCGGCAGGCTATGGCTCCGCCCGCCGGTGCGTACGGCCTGGGCGATGGCGGCGCTCGTGGTGGTGGCGGGCGGCGTGTTCCTCGCGGTGCACACCCGTCAGGGACGGGAGCCCGTGCTGCGCGGGCCGCAGGCGGCGGTGCTGGCCCTGCAGCCGGTCCGGCTGGAGCCCGACGGCGCGCTGCGACTGTGCTGGGCGCCGTTGGCAGGGGCCGAGCGCTACCAGGTGCGTCTCTATTCCACGGCGCTGGCCGAGGTCGTCCGACTGGAGCCGGTGACCGTCCCGGAGGCGGTCCTGCGCAGGAGCGCGCTGCCGCGCGGGATTCCGCCAGGCACAGCGCTGCTGTGGCGCGTGGCCGCCCTGCGGGGTGGCGACGACATCGCGCAGTCGCCGGTCGGGACCCTGCGAGCCCCGTGAGCCGGGCGGCGCCCTCTCTGCCCGTCGTGTGATTCCCGGGACCGTTCCGCGTCCTACAGACGCGAGCGAGCATCCCGTCCCCCGGGCATCCACCCGAGCCGAGAGGTCAGCCATGACTGCCGCACTCTCCACTCTCCGCCGCCGGGCCGGATTCGGCCTGGCCCTGCTCTGCCTGCTGTTCCTTGCCGCCGCCGGCGCGCCGCCCGCGCCGGCCTCCACCCTGCTCTGGGACGACGACGGCAACCTGATCCTGGGCGGCCCCTCCGACGACTGGCCGGGCATGATCGCGAGGCACGCGGTGGGCACGACCGTCTGCACCGACGGTGACGGCGGCCTGATCGGCGCCGGCGTCACGGCGCCCTGGGGCGCGACGATGTTCGAGCTGCGCATCCAGCGCCTGAACTCGTACGGCAACGAGATGTGGAGCGCGGGGACCGGGATCGCCCTCACCGGTGGCCTGGTGTCGGGCTCCGGGCCGCCCCACGTGGTGAGCGACGTCGCCGGTGGCGCCTGGGTGGCGTGGGCCGACGACCGCTCGGTCACGCCCGGGATCTACATCCAGCGCGTGTTCGGCAACGGCGTCTTCGCCTTCGCCGGCTCTCCCACGGGCGTTCGCATCAGCAACGGCGATGCCGACTCCCAGGGCGACGACGACGTGGACGTCGAGGTCACGCCGACCGGCAAGCTCCTGGTCGCGTACTGGGACGCGGGGCTGCGCCTCCAGCGCGTGACGCTGGCCGGCGCGCTCGAGTTGGGCGTGGGCGGCCTGCTGGTCACCAGCGACGCCGGACACGGCCGCCTCGACCTGGTGGCCGACGGCGAGGGTGCGCTGGTGGTCTGGGAAAGCCAGCGCGCCGGCCAGTCCGGCGCCACCTCCATCTTCGCCAACCGCGTGGACGCGGGCGGCGCGCGCCTGTGGGGCACCGAGGGCGTGCAGGTGTTCTCCGCGTCAGGGGTCGTGCCCGAGGTCACGCACGCCGCCTGGGACGGCACGAGTCTCTTCGTCTCGTGGGAGCAGAACCGCAGCGCCTGGTTCGACGTCCACGCCCAGCGGCTCGACGGGACCGGCTCGCGTCAGTGGGGCGGCGCGACCACGGGTCTCACCGTGCTGGCCGCACCCAACACCGCCTGGGACCGGACCGGCGGTGACAGCCGGCCGCTGCCGCAGCTCGTCGCCGACGGCGCCGGGGGGTGCATCGTCGCGTGGCAGGACTACCGCGACTACGACCGCGGCACGAGTCCCTACTTCCATCGCGAGGACCTGTACGGCCAGCGGCTGTCCGTGGCCGGCGTGGCCCAGTGGAGCGCCAACGGCGCCCCGCTGGACACGCTGCTCGGGCGGCAGATCGACGTGCAGATGATCTCCGACGGCTCGAACGGGGCGATCCTGGCCTTCGCCGACTACGTGGACGTCGACTTCGACATCACGGCCAAGCGCGTGGATGGAACGGGCACCTCGCTGTGGCGCAACTTCCTCACCGGCGGCCTCGACAACGGCGGACAGTACGACCCGGTCGTGGCCCACGACGACGCCGGCGGCCTGCTGTGCTCCTGGCGGGACAGCGGCGGCAGCAGCAACGCCTGCATGGGCACGCACCGCATGGGCAGCGGACTGAAGTACGTGGCCGGCATCACCGTGACCGCTCCGAACGGCAGCGAGCGGCTCCTGGCCGGGCAGTCGTTCGACGTCACCTGGACGACCAGCATGGGCGGCGACGTGAAGATCGAGTACTCGAAGGGCGGCGGTGTGCACCAGAACATCGCGGCCTCGACGCCCAACGACGGCGCCCACTCGTGGACGGTGCCCAACGACCCCTCGGACCAGGTGAAGATCCACGTGTCCGACGCGCTGGACGGCCAGCCCGCCGACAGCAGCGACGCCTACTTCACCATCTGCGCGGGACTCGCCGCCTCCGCCACCAGCTACGGCAGCGTCGGGAGCATGCCCTACGACGTGGCCGTGGCCGACATGAACCGCGACGACATCCTCGACCTGCTGGTCTGCCACATCGCGGGCTCGACGAGCCGGCTCTACGTGCGGCGGGGTGACGGCACCGGCGGAGTCGGCGACGGGACCTTCTCCGCGGGAGGTCAGTACGTCGTGGGCGCGCCGGCCATGGCGATCGCCGCCGGCGACTTCAACGAGGACGGCTACGTGGACGTGGCGGTCGCGACCGCCACCGACGTCCGCGTGATGCTCGGCACCGCGGCCGGGGGCCTCGGCGCGGCGGTGTCGTTCGCCGCGGGCGGCCAGTTCACGGATGTGCTGACGGCCGACTTCAACGAGGACGGCATCGCCGACCTGGCGGCGACGAACACGAGCAGCAACAACGTCGCGGTGCTGCTCGGCAGGGGCAGCGGAGGCGTGGGTGACGGTACCTTCCTCGCGGCCATGACCTTCGGCACGGCGACCAGCCCGGTCCACCTCGCGGTCGGCGACTTCAACGAGGACGGCCGGCTCGACCTCGCCATCACGAACAACAGCTCGGTGAGCAACAGCGTCTCGATCCTGCTCGGCAACGGCGTGGGCCCGGTGGGCAACGGCACGTTCCCGACGCCGGTGCACTACCCGGCGGGCTCCAATCCGTACGGGATCGCCACCGGCGACTTCGACGAGGACGGCATCACCGACCTCGCCGTCACGAACTCGGGGAGCGACGACGTCTCGATCCTGCTCGGCAACGGCAGCGGCGGCGTGGGCGACGGCACCTTCGCCCCGCAGGTCCGCTACGCCGCCGGGAACATGCCGCGCGGGGTCGTCGTGGGCGATTCCGACGGCGACGGCATCGCGGACCTGCTGATCGCGGCCAAGAGCAGCGATGCCGTCGCCCTGCTGCGCGGCGGCGGCGCGGATGCCGCGGGCGACGGCACCTTCGGAGAGCCGGTGTTCTACCCGGTCGGGGACGGGCCCGAGGCACTCGTGGCGAGCGACTTCAACGAGGACGGAGCGATCGACGTCGCCGAGGTCAACAGTTCGGGGAACAACCTCTGGGTGCGCCTCGGCTCGGACTGCGGCCTGGGGCTGCCCGCGTCCGTCAGCATGGTCACGCCCGACGGCGGCGAGGGCTGGCGGGTGGGCGACGAGCAGACCTTCGTCTGGTCGCGCGGCGAGGGCGTCATGGCCGTGAACGTGGACGTCTCCCGCGACGGCGGACTCACCTGGGAGTCCGTGGCCACGAACCTCACCGGCACGTCCTGGACCTGGACGGCGACCGGTCCGCCGACCACGTCGGCGCTCGCCCGTGTCTTCGACCCCACCGCGCCGCAGCGCCGCGACTCGAGCGACGCCACGTTCGTGATCTTCCCGGCGGGCGTCGGGGTGCCGCCGGGCGCCGCGCCGCGGGCCGCGTTCGCGCCCGGATGGCCCAATCCCTTCAGCGACCGGGTGCGGTTCACCGTGGCCGTGCCCCGGCCCGCGCGCGTAGGCGTGCGCGTCTACGACCTGGCCGGGCGCTGCGTGCGCGCGCTGCTCGACGGCGAGCTGGGCGCGGGGGAACACGCGGTGACCTGGGACGGGCGTGACACGTCGGGAGGGGAAGTGGGCGCGGGCGTGTACTTCGTGCGTGCGTGCTGGGCGGACTTCGCGGCGGTGCGGCGGGTGGTGCGCATCCGGTGAGGAGCGCGCGGTTGCGGCATCGCGACGCCTTCCACCGGCGCCGGGGGCCGGGACGACGTCCCGGTCCCCGCGCGTGCCGGCGCCGTCCGCCCGTTCCCGCTATCTGGACGCCATCCCGTGGGCCATCGGGCGGTTGGCGGCCACGCCCCAGCCGGTGCGGTCCACGGCGATGAGCCCCACGTCCCAGCGCGCGGGGAACATGGCCACGGCCTCCTCGACCGCCTTGCGCGCGGGCACGCCCGCGGCCATGCGCTCGTAGACCGAGCGGGCCAGGAAGCGCCGGATGATCTGCTCGCCCTCGCCGGTGCAAGCCACGGCCCCGGCCGGTCCCGCGAAGAGCCCCGCGCCGCAGACCGGCACGTCGCCCACGCGCCCGCACAGGGTGACCGAGGTGCCGCCGGTCGAGAGCGTGGCGGCGAAGTGGCCGTCCGCGCTGCGCGCCACCGAGCCCACGGTGTCGCCGTGCCGGCTCCACTCGAGCACGTCGGCCGGCATCGGGCCGGGGAAGTTCCAGTAGCGCCGCCAGTCGAAGATGGTGGTGTCGGCCCGCGCGAACAGCTCGGCCTGGCGCTTCATGCGGGCGCGGTACTTGGCCTCGGCCTGCGGGCTCGTGGGCACGACATCGGCGAAGCCGACGCGGTGCGCGAAGCGCGTGGCGCCCTCGCCCACCATGAACAGGTGCGGGGTCGAGTCCATCACGGCGCGCGCCACCAGCACGGGGTTGCGCACGCGCTCGATGGCGCCCACGGCGGCGAAGCGGCCCTCGTCGGTCATGATCGAGGCGTCCATCTGGATGGTGCGGCCGTCGAGGCGGATGTTGGCGCCCGTGCCGGCGTTGAAGCGCGGGTCGTTCTCGAGCCACACGGTGCCGGCCAGCGCGGCGTCGAGCGCCGAGCCGCCGGCGCGCAGCACGCGCAGGGCGGTGTCGGCGGCGGCGCGCGGGCCATCGGCGTACTCGGGGCCGGAGCCCACGCCGCCGTGCGTCACCACCAGCGCACCGGGGGCGCTCCCCCCGGCCAGCGTGGCCGGCGGCGGAGGGGCCAGCAGCGGCGTCGGGACCGGCGCGCGCTCCTGGGCCGCGGGTGCTCGGGGGAAGGCGAGCAGCGTGGCGAGCAGCAGGGCGAGCAGCACGCTCGCGCGGAGGGGATGGACGATCCTCATCACGGGACCTCCCGGGTCGCAGGTCGGACGACGTGGCCGCGACACGTTAGGACGTTGCAAGGACCGGGGTCAACGGCCGCGTCCGCCCGCGTTGGCGGTGCGCCCCGCGGGCGCTATGATGCGCGCGTTCCCCGCACCCGAGCCGAGCCCGGCGGTGTATCAGGCAGAGACCACCCGACTCCCCGGCCGAGCCATCGGAGCCCCCATGGACGAGACCCGCAGACGCATCCTCTGGGCCGACGACGAGATCGACCTCCTCCGGCCGCACATCAAGTTCCTCGAGCAGAAGGGCTTCGCCGTCACGGCCGTGCCCAACGGCGAGGACGCGCTCGCCGAGCTGGAGCGCGCCCGCTACGACGTGGTGCTGCTCGACGAGATGATGCCGGGGCTCGGCGGGCTGGCCACGCTGGGCCAGATCAAGGACCGCGACCTCGACGTGCCGGTCATCCTCGTGACCAAGAGCGAGGAGGAGACGCTGATGAACGAGGCGCTCGGCCGGCACATCACCGACTACCTCATCAAGCCGGTCAACCCCTCGCAGGTGTTCCTGGCGTGCAAGCGCGTGTTCGACGCGCCGCGGCTGCAGGACTCGCAGCGCGCGCGCGACTACGTGACCGAGATGCAGCGCTGGCAGATGCTGGACCTGCGCCGCTTCGGCTGGAGCGAGTGGGTGGACCTGGCGGTGGACGTGGCGCGCTGGGACGTGCGCTTCGATGCCGGCGCCGACGCGGGGCTCAAGCAGGCGCACACCGACTTCCGGCGCGGCCTCAACATCGACTTCGGACGCTACGTCGAGGACCGCTACCCGCACTGGGTGAAGGGCGTCGCGGACCGTCCGCCGCTCTCGACCGACGTGGTGAAGCGCGCGATCGCGCCGCACCTCCAGGCGGGCCGGCGCGTGTTCTTCGTCATCATCGACTGCATGCGTCTCGACCAGTGGTTCACGCTGGAGCCCCTGCTCGAGGACCTGTTCGAGGTGAAGCGGGAGTACTACTGCTCCATCCTGCCCACCGCCACGCCGTACTCGCGCAACGCCATCTTCTCGGGGCTGCTGCCGGCGCAGCTCAAGCAGAAGCATCCCGACCTGTGGCAGGAGAACACCGACGACGAGCGCACCAAGAACCGCTTCGAGCGCCAGCTGCTCGAGGCCCAACTGGCACGCCTCGGCGTGGGACCGGACAAGACCGTCAAGTACATCAAGATCTACGACCAGGAGGAGGCCATCGCGACGCGGCGGCAGATCAACTCGTTCGCCGGGGTGCCGCTCGTGAGCCTGGTCTTCAACTTCGTCGACATCCTGGCGCACGGCCGCTCGGAGAGCGAGATCCTGCAGGAGCTGGCGCCGGACGAGGCCGCGTTCCGCTCGGTCATGAAGGCATGGTTCGTGCACAGCCCGCTCTACGACATCTTCCGGGCGCTGGCCACGCAGGACGTCACGCTGGTGGTCACCAGCGATCACGGCGCGGTGCTGGGCCGCCGCGCGGCGCTGGTCTACGGCAACCGCGACACGTCCACCAACCTGCGCTACAAGTACGGCGTGAACCTGAACTGCGATCCCAAGCAGGCGGTCATCGTGCGCCGGCCCATGGAGTACATGCTGCCCGACGACGGCGTGAACAAGAACTACGTGCTGGCGCGCGAGGACTACTACTTCGTCTACCCGACCCGCTTCCACGAGTTCGAGCGCCAGTACCGCGGGTCGCTCCAGCACGGCGGCATCTCCGTGGAGGAGATGATCCTGCCGCTCGTCACCCTGACCCCGCGCGCGACGTGAGCGAGGGTCCCGAGCGCTCCCGGGGTCCGGCCGCGCCGCCCGCGCCGGCCGTGCGGTCGCCCTCGGCCGAGGCCACCGGCCGGCTGGGCGAGCGGCTCGCGCCGTACCTGCTCGCCGGCGACGTCGTGGCCCTGAGCGGTCCGCTCGGCTCGGGCAAGACCTGCTTCGTGGCCGGCCTGGCGCGCGGGCTGGGCGTGAGGTCGCGCGTGCGCAGTCCGTCCTTCACGCTCATCAACGAGTACCGCGGCCGCCTGCTGCTGCTGCACCTCGACCTCTACCGCCTCGAGCGGGTGGACGCCGAGTCGCTGGGGCTCGAGGAGGACCTCGAGAAGGGACCGCTGGTGGTCGAGTGGGGCGAGCGCCTGCCCGCGCGGCTGCTCATCGAGGCGCTGACGATCCGCTTCGAGGTGGCGGGCGCGGAGGAGCGCGTGCTCACGGCCGGCGCGGAAGCGGGCCGCGGGCTCGAGCTGCTGGACGACTGGCGCCGCGCCCTCGCGGAGGGCGCGTGAGCGGACCCCGCGCGGGCGCGGACGTGGCGGCCGATCGGCGGGGAGGGCCCGGGGACGGGGCCGGGCTCGTGATCGAGTCGGCCACCACGCACGTCGAGGTGCTGGTGTGCGCCGCCGACGGCGCGATCCTGGCGCACGAGGTCGAGGACGTGGGCTTCGGCCACACGCGCCGGCTGACGCCGCTCGCGGCGCGCGCGCTCGAGCGCGCCGGGGTGGCACCGCGCCGGCTGGCCTGGGTGGCCGCGGACCTGGGCCCGGGCTCCTTCACCGGGGTGCGCGTGGGGCTCGCTACCGCCGGGGCCTACGCGCTGGCGGCCGGCGCGACGCTCACCGGCGCCTCCTCGCTCGCCGCCCTCGCGCACTCGGCCGGGGCGCGCCGCGCGCTGGTCGTGCCGCTGGTGCCCGGGGGCCGGCGCGACCTGTACGCCGGCTTCTTCCGCGCCGACCCGCGCGGCGCGGTCACGCTGCTCGCCGCCCCGCGCGTGGGCCCGCCGGCCGAGTTGCTCGAGGCCGTGGCCGAGGCGCGGGCCATCCTGCCGGAGCGCTGGAGCGTGCGCTTCGTGGGGCCGGGCGCGGCGCGCGAGCGCGACCTGCTCGAGCGCGCCCATCCGGGCAGCACGGACCCGGCGTGGCGCTTCGCGGGGCTCTCGGCCCACGACCTCGCCGGCGCGCTGCGCCTGGGCCTGGGGCGCGGGGCCGGGCTGCCCGCGCGGGGGGACGAGCCGCGCCCGCTCTATGTGCGCTCGGCGCAGGCCGAGGAGCGCGTGCGCCGCGCCGCGCTGGCGGGCGAGGACGTCCGGCTGCGCGACCTGGCGGGGGCCGACCTGCCGCGGGTGGCCGAGATCGAGCGCCGCGTCTTCAGCGATCCCTGGCCCGAGTCCTTCTTCCGCGGCGAGCTGGCGCACCCCATGTCGTGGACGCGCGCCGCCGATCACCGCGGCACCCTGGCCGGCTACCTCGTGTCCTGGCTGGGCCCGGACGCCGGGCACATCGGCAACCTGGCGGTGGTCCCCGAGGCCCGCCGCCACGGCATCGCGCGCGCGCTGGTCGAGGACCTGCTGGCGCGGGCGCGCGCGCTGGGCACCGCCAGTGTCACGCTCGAGGTGCGGGTGGCCAACTCCGCGGCCCAGGCGCTGTACCGGGCCTACGGATTCCGGCTGGCGGGCCTGCGCCGCGGGTATTATCGTGACGACGGCGAGGACGCACTCGTCATGGAATGGCGCGGTACGCCCACCGGCGTGGAGCCGGGGGCGGCCGGGCCCGGCCGCGGGCAGTCGCCCCTCAACCCGGATCACGACTAGACCATGTCCTGGCTCAAACGCGAACGCACGGGCATCAAGTCCCGCAAGAAGGAGGAACGCTCCGAGGTCCCGGAGGGATTGTGGACCAAGTGCGAGGGCTGCGGCGAGGCGCTCTTCCAGACCGTCCTGGAGGAGAACCTCTGGACCTGCCCGCACTGCGACCACCACTTCCGCGTCCCGGCCTGGACCTACCTGGGCTTCCTCGTGGATCCGGACTCCTTCCAGGAGCGCTTCGCCAACCTCGTCTCGGGCGACCCGCTCGAGTTCCGCGACGCCAAGGCGAAGTACCCCGACCGCATCCGGCACGCCCAGAAGGACACGGGCATGAAGGACGCGGCGCTCTCGGGCGTGGCGACCATCGGCGGCAAGCCGGTGAGCATGACGCTCATGGACTTCTTCTTCATGGGCGGCAGCATGGGCTCGGTGGTGGGCGAGAAGGTGGCGCGCTCCATCGAGACGGCGCTGGCGGAGCGGCGTGCGCTCGTCATCGTCTCGGCCACCGGCGGGGCGCGCATGCAGGAGGGCATCCTCTCGCTGATGCAGATGGCCAAGACCTCGGCCCTGCTGGCGCGGCTGCAGGACGAGCGCCTGCCCTACATCTCCATCCTCACCGACCCCTCGACCGCCGGCGTGCTGGCCTCGTACGCCTCGCTCGGCGACGTCATCCTGGCCGAGCCCAAGGCGCTGGTGGGCTTCGCCGGGGCGCGCGTCATCCGCCAGACCATCGGCGAGGAGCTGCCGGAGGGCTTCCAGCGCGCCGAGTTCGTGCGCGAGAAGGGCTTCGTGGATCGCGTCGTGCACCGCAAGAAGATGCGCGAGGAGACGGCGCGCCTGCTCGAGATCCTGTGGCGCTCGACCCGCGGCTTCGCCGCCGAGGGCCGGCCCTCGCCACACGCGAACGCTCCCGGCCGCGAGCCGCCGGAGCCCGTCGCCGCACCCGCGCCCGTCGCGGCGCCCGCGCCCGTCGCGGCGCCTGCGCCCGTCGCGGCACCCGCGCCCGTCGCGGCGCCTGGGCCCGTCGCGGCGCCCGCGCCCGTCGCGGCACCCGCGCCGTCCACCCAGGACCGTGACCG
>Ga0315295_10003236_pt1 | contig 13833 bp, 8 predicted proteins | sample YL17G14_0_MG_FD_204453 | JGI IMG/M metagenome (GOLD analysis project Ga0315295, IMG submission 204453) | Sediment microbial communities from Yellowstone Lake, YNP, Wyoming, USA - YL17G14_0 | ecosystem: Environmental > Aquatic > Freshwater > Lake > Sediment | place: USA: Wyoming | collected...
AAAGAAGTAAACGAACTGGCAAAAATACTTAAAGATGAATATGGTATTGAGCCCGCTGCTGCAGCTGTTGCAGTTGCAGGACCCGCAGCCAGCGGCGATGCACCTAAAGCTGAGGAGAAATCTACATTCGATGTTATCCTGAAAGCTGCCGGCGGACAAAAATTGCAGATTGTGAAACTGGTTAAGGATATCACCGGTCTTGGACTTAAAGAGGCAAAAGCAGTAGTTGATGCTGCTCCGTCTCCAGTTAAAGAAGGTGTTTCAAAAGAAGAAGCAGAAGCTATTAAAGGTCAATTAGTAGACGCAGGAGCTGAAGTTGAACTTAAATAAGTCATACCTGATTATTGGGTTATAGGTTTAGCCCCGCCAACCGGCGGGACTAGGCCTTTTCGTTCTTTTAATTATAAGTTCACTTAATCCTTTTATAAATGTCCTCAAAAAATACTGAAAGAATTAGTTTTGCTTCCAGGAAAAATCAGCTAGATTATCCCGATTTTCTGGAAATTCAGTTGAAATCGTTCGGAGAGTTTTTCCAGCTCGGAACTACTCCCGAAAACAGGAAGAAAGAAGGACTCTTCAAGGTCTTTACAGAAAACTTTCCAATTACCGATACAAGGAATAATTTCGTTCTCGAATTCCTCGATTATTATATCGACCCGCCGCGATACACAATAGAAGAATGTATTGAACGCGGACTGACATTCAGTGTTCCCCTTAAAGCAAAGCTTAAGCTGTATTGCACTGATCCCGAACATGAGGATTTCGATACTGTTATCCAGGATGTATATCTCGGAACAGTTCCTTACATGACTGAAAGGGGCACATTCGTCATTAACGGAGCTGAAAGAGTAGTAGTCTCGCAGCTTCACAGATCCCCCGGTGTATTCTTCGGTCAAAGCATCCATGCCAACGGTACCAAGCTCTACTCCGCAAGGATTATTCCCTTCAAAGGTTCATGGATCGAATTTGCAACAGACATCAACAATGTGATGTATGCATACATCGACAGGAAGAAAAAACTGCCGGTAACAACACTTCTCAGAGCTATCGGCTTTGAGAGCGATAAAGAGATCCTCGAAATCTTCAACCTTGCCGAAGAACATAAAGTCTCAAAAACCAATGTCAAAAAACTTGTTGGCCGTAAACTTGCCGCCAGGGTTTTGAAAACATGGGTAGAAGACTTTGTTGACGAGGACACTGGAGAAGTGGTATCAATTGAAAGAAATGAGGTAATTCTCGACAGGGAAACAGTCATCGAATCAGAACATGTAGACATGATTGTTGATTCAGGTGCCAAGGCGATACTTCTGCACAGGGAAGACTCAACCCTTTCAGATTTTGCGATTATATATAACACACTTCAGAAAGATCCGTGTAATTCCGAAAAAGAGGCAGTTATTTATATTTACCGCCAGCTTCGCAACGCTGAACCACCTGATGAAGCAACCGCAAGGGATGTGATAGATAAGCTGTTCTTCTCAGACAAGAGATACGACCTTGGAGAGGTTGGTCGTTACAGGATAAATAAAAAACTTGGACTTAACACCGAGATGAATGTCAAGGTCCTTACTAAGGAAGACATCATTAAAATTATAGGTTACCTTATTGAACTTATAAACTCCAAAACTGATATCGATGATATTGACCACCTGAGCAACAGGCGGGTACGTACAGTCGGAGAACAGTTATATGCGCAGTTTGGTGTTGGACTGGCACGTATGGCCCGTACAATCCGCGAAAGAATGAACGTAAGGGATAACGAAGTTTTTACTCCGGTTGATCTTATCAACTCAAAAACACTCTCGTCTGTTATAAACTCATTCTTCGGGACAAATCAGCTGTCTCAGTTTATGGATCAGACCAATCCGCTGGCTGAGATGACACACAAACGGCGTATGTCAGCCCTCGGACCTGGTGGTCTGTCGCGTGAAAGAGCCGGATTTGAAGTAAGGGATGTGCATTATACTCACTATGGACGGCTTTGCCCTATCGAAACTCCTGAAGGGCCGAATATCGGCCTAATTTCATCTCTCTGCGTCTATGCCAAAATAAACGACCTTGGATTTATTGAAACACCTTATCTTAAAGTCAAGGATGCCAAGGTTGATTTCAGTCAGGAAGGAATAGTATGGCTAAGCGCTGAGGAAGAGGAAGAAAAAATGATTGCCCAGGCCAATGCACCTCTGTTACAAGACGGTCATTTTGAGAATCCAAGGGCAAAATGCAGATATGAGGCAGATTATCCATTCGAGGAGGTATCGAAAGTCGACCTTATGGATGTAGCTCCGAACCAGATCGCTTCAATTGCTGCTTCATTGATCCCTTTCCTTGAACACGACGATGCCAACAGGGCCCTTATGGGATCGAACATGATGCGTCAGGCAGTTCCCCTTATTAACCCGGAATCGCCTATTGTCGGAACCGGTCTGGAAGGACAGGTGATAAAAGACAGCAGGATCCTTTATGTAGCGGAAGGCGACGGTGTTGTTGAATTTGTCGATTCAAACGAAATCGTAATTCGCTACACACGTACCGATGAAGAGAAATTTGTAAGCTTTGATGATGATATCAAAAGATACATCCTTCCCAAGTACAAGAAAACAAACCAGAATACATGCATAAACCTTATTCCGGTTGTTAAGAAAGGCGAAAAAGTTACTAAAGGACAGGTACTTACAGAAGGGTACGGAACCAAAAACGGGGAACTGGCCCTGGGACGAAACCTTAAAGTGGCTTTCATGCCATGGAAGGGATACAATTTTGAGGATGCAATTGTTATTTCCGAAAAAGTTGTCCAGGAGGATATGTTCACTTCGGTTCACATTGATGAATATCTTCTTGAAGTCCGCGATACCAAACGAGGTCTCGAGGAACTAACCTCAGATATTCCCAATGTCAGCGAAGAAGCTACAAAAAACCTTGATGAAAACGGTCTGATAAGGATCGGTGCACATATAATGCCCGGAGATATCCTAATCGGTAAAATAACACCAAAAGGAGAATCAGATCCATCTCCGGAAGAAAAACTGCTTCGTGCAATTTTTGGAGATAAAGCTGGTGATGTTAAAGATGCCTCTCTTAAAGCAGGTCCATCACTCGAAGGTGTGGTAATCGATAAGAAGCTCTTTACCAGGGCAATAAAAGACAGGAAAGCGAAAGCAGTTGAGAAACCTCTCCTCGACAAGATCGAAAACGATTTTAACAGGAGCACTGATGAGCTGAAAGCACGGCTCGTTGATAAACTATTTATCCTGGTAAATGGCAAAACTTCACAGGGTGTGAAGGACTATCTCAATGTTGACGTAATTCCTAAAGGAAGCAAATTCACTCTGAAACAGCTTCAGGAGATAGACTTTCTCAATATTAATCCTAATAAGTGGACCACTGATAAGAAGAAAAACGACAGTATCAAACAGCTCCTGCATAATTACATAATTAAGTATAAGGAGATCGATGGCAACTTTAAACGCAAAAAATACAACATTACCATCGGTGATGAACTTCCTGCAGGAATAGTGCGTCTGGCAAAAGTTTATATTGCCAAAAAACGCAAGGTAAAAGTGGGGGATAAGATGGCCGGTCGTCATGGTAACAAGGGTATTGTTGCCAAAATTGTACGTCAGGAAGATATGCCTTTCCTTGAGGATGGCACACCCGTGGACATTGTCCTGAACCCCCTTGGTGTTCCTTCGAGAATGAACCTTGGTCAGATCTATGAAACGGTTCTCGGATGGGCCGGACAGAAGCTTGGACTCCAGTTCTCCACCCCGATTTTCGATGGCGCTACGATAGATCAGATAACCGAATATACAGAAAAGGCAAAATTGCCAAAATATGGCAAGACATATCTTTACGATGGCGGTACAGGTGAAAGATTTGACCAGCCGGCAACTGTTGGCGTAATTTACATGCTTAAACTGGGGCATATGGTTGATGATAAAATGCATGCCCGATCTATAGGACCATATTCGCTTATTACGCAACAGCCGCTGGGTGGTAAAGCGCAATTTGGTGGTCAGCGATTTGGTGAGATGGAAGTGTGGGCACTCGAAGCCTTCGGTGCTGCCCATATACTTCAGGAGATACTCACAATTAAATCGGACGATGTTATTGGCCGTGCGAAAGCATACGAATCAATAGTAAAAGGAGAACCGATGCCTCAACCCGGAATACCGGAATCATTGAACGTATTGCTGCATGAGCTTAGAGGTCTGGGATTAAGTGTAATTCTTGATTAGCCCGACACGTTTTCATAATTTTTAATTATTGAATAAATAAATTTCAGTATATGTCATTCAGAAGAGATAACAAAGCAAAAACAAGTTACTCAAAGATCTCAATAGGTCTTGCTTCACCGGAGGAAATACTCGATCGTTCCAGCGGTGAAGTGCTGAAGCCAGAAACAATTAACTACCGTACTTATAAACCTGAGCGTGATGGACTATTCTGCGAAAGGATCTTCGGCCCTGTCAAGGATTATGAGTGCCATTGCGGGAAATATAAAAGAATACGTTATAAAGGGATAGTGTGCGACCGGTGCGGTGTTGAAGTTACTGAAAAAAAGGTGCGCCGTGAAAGGATGGGACATATTTCACTCGTTGTTCCTATTGCGCATATCTGGTATTTCCGTTCTTTGCCGAATAAGATCGGTTACCTGCTCGGACTCCCGACAAAGAAACTCGATTCTATCATCTATTATGAAAGATATGTAGTTATTAACCCGGGTATTAAGGCAGTGGATGGTGTCAAATACCTTGATTTCCTTACAGAAGAAGAATATCTTGAAATAACGGAATCGCTTCCTAAAGAAAACCAGTATCTCGAAGATAGTCATCCGGATAAATTTGTGGCCGATATGGGAGCTGAAGCGCTATACAAACTGCTCAGCCGTATCGATCTTGATGAGCTGTCATATTCCCTCAGGCACAGAGCTAATTCAGAAACTTCGCAACAGCGTAAAAATGAAGCTCTTAAGCGCCTTCAGGTTGTTGAAGCGTTCAGGGATTCAAAAAATGTCAATAAACCGGAATGGATGATAATAAAGGTTGTTCCGGTTATCCCGCCAGAACTCAGGCCTCTTGTTCCACTCGATGGCGGACGTTTTGCCACCAGCGACCTGAATGACTTGTACCGCAGGGTGATTATTAGAAATAACAGGCTGAAAAGGCTAATCGAGATCAAGGCTCCCGAAGTTATATTAAGGAATGAAAAAAGAATGCTTCAGGAGGCAGTTGATTCATTATTCGATAACTCCAGGAAAGCCAACGCAGTTAAAACTGATGCAAACCGTCCTCTTAAATCGCTGAGCGACAGTCTAAAAGGTAAGCAGGGCCGGTTCCGTCAGAACCTCCTTGGTAAGAGGGTTGATTATTCTGCCCGTTCGGTTATTGTTGTTGGTCCGGAACTTGACCTTCACGAATGCGGCCTTCCGAAGGATATGGCGGCTGAACTTTACAAACCGTTCATTATCCGGAAGCTTATTGAAAGAGGTATTGTAAAAACTGTAAAATCGGCTAAGAAAATTGTTGACCGGAAAGATCCGGTTGTCTGGGATATCCTGGAAAACGTGCTTAAGGGTCATCCGGTTCTTCTAAACCGTGCACCCACACTTCACCGGCTTGGAATCCAGGCCTTCCAGCCAAAACTTATTGAAGGGAAGGCTATTCAGCTGCATCCGCTTGTATGTACAGCTTTCAACGCTGACTTCGACGGTGACCAAATGGCTGTTCACCTTCCTCTGGGAAATGGCGCAATACTTGAAGCCCAGATGCTTATGCTGGCTTCACACAATATCCTTAATCCTGCAAACGGGGCACCAATAACTGTTCCTTCGCAGGACATGGTTCTCGGCTTGTACTACATAACGAAAGGAAGAAAAAGCACTTCAACAGAAAAAGTGAGAGGCGAAGGTCTTGTTTTCTATTCTCCTGAAGAGGTTAATATAGCATATAATGAAGGGAAAATAGATCTTCATGCCGTTATTAAGGTTAAGGTAAATGACCGGATTGAAGGTGAATTTATAAATCATCTTGTCGAGACATCAGTTGGCCGTGTAATCTTTAATCAGTTTGTACCTGAAGAGGTTGGCTTCATCAATGAGATCCTTACCAAAAAATCGCTGAGGGATATTATCGGCCGGGTACTGAAACTTGCAGGAACAGCAAAAACAGCAGCTTTCCTTGATGCTATTAAGAACCTCGGATTTTATTCAGCTTTTAAGGGAGGATTGTCATTTAACCTGGATGATGTTATTATACCTGAGGAAAAAACAAAATTTGTAACCGAAGGGTATGAGCAGGTTGAAGAAGTGCTGAACAACTACAGCATGGGATTCATTACAAACAATGAACGCTATAACCAGATAATTGATATCTGGACACACGTCAATGCAAGGCTCACACAGTCGCTGATGAAACAGCTTTCAACCGACAAGCAGGGTTTCAATTCAGTTTATATGATGCTCGATTCCGGAGCAAGAGGATCCAAAGAACAGATCCGCCAGCTTTCCGGAATGAGGGGTCTTATGGCCAAACCTCAGAAATCAGGTTCAACTGGGTCAGAAATCATTGAGAACCCAATCCTTTCGAACTTTAAGGAAGGTCTGTCGGTTCTGGAGTATTTTATTTCAACACATGGTGCCCGGAAAGGTCTTGCCGATACAGCTCTTAAAACAGCAGATGCAGGTTACCTGACCCGCCGTCTGGTTGATGTATCACAGGATGTTATCATTAACGAAGAGGACTGCGGAACATTAAGAGGATTGGTCGCCACAGCTATTAAGAAGAGTGAAGAAGTCGTCGAATCGCTTTATGAAAGAATTCTTGGACGTACGACTGTTCATGATGTTTTCCACCCTCTTACAGGGGAATTGATAGTTGAATCCGGACAGGAATTAACAGAGGAACTTGCTAAAAAGATTGAAGATTCTCCGATTGAACAGGTTGAAATACGTTCGGTACTTACCTGTGAATCGAAAAAAGGTGTTTGTGCAAAATGCTACGGACGTAACCTGGCAACAGGCCGGATGGTCCAGAAAGGCGAAGCTGTCGGAGTCATTGCAGCACAGAGTATTGGTGAACCGGGAACACAGCTTACCCTTCGTACCTTCCATGTTGGAGGTACTGCATCGAATATCATGACTGAATCACGACTTGTTGCACGTTATAGCGGCATTGCAGAGATTGAAGAGATCAGATCGGTTCCTAAGAAAGACCCTGAAAAAGGCGATATCGATATTGTTATCGGACGACTGGCCGAGTTAAGGATCATTGACAAGAAAACAAGCATTGCTCTGACAACCCACACAATTCCTTATGGTTCAAAACTTTATGTTAAACCAGGGCAGGATGTTGAAAAGGGTAAACTGATCTGCGAATGGGACCCTTTCAATGCTGTTATTATAGCTGAACTTGGAGGTAAAGTGGCTTATGATTACCTTCTTGAAGGAATCACCTTCCGTGAGGAATCAGATGAACAGACAGGCTTCAAGGAAAAAGTAATTATTGAGAGCAGGGATAAGACCAAAAACCCTGCGATCAAAATAATGGGACCAAAAGGTGAAGAAATCAGATTGTATAACCTCCCGGTCGGAGCACATCTTGTAATTGATGCAGACAAAATGGTCGAAGCCGGCGAAGTGCTGGCAAAAATCCCGAGGGCTGTTGGTAAATCGGGTGATATAACCGGTGGTCTTCCAAGAGTTACAGAATTGTTTGAAGCCCGTAACCCTTCGAACCCTGCAATTGTCTCCGAAATAGATGGTGAGGTCACTTTCGGTAAAATAAAAAGAGGTAACAGGGAAATCTCTATTAAGTCAAAGACTGAAGAGATCAAGAAATACCTTGTACCGCTTTCAAAACAGATCCTTGTCCAGGAAAATGATTATGTAAAAGCAGGTGTTCCTCTTTCCGACGGAGCTATTACTCCATCAGATATACTTGCAATTAAAGGTCCTACAAAAGTTCAGGAATATATTGTAAATGAGATCCAGGAAGTGTACAGGTTACAGGGTGTGAAGATAAATGACAAGCACTTTGAGATCATTGTACGCCAGATGATGAGGAAGGTTGAGATTGTTGACCCGGGCGACACTAAATTTCTTGAACGCCAGGTTGTTGATAAGCTTGAGTTTATGGATGAAAACGACTGGATCTATGGCAAGAAATATATTGTTGATGCCGGCGATTCTCAGACCCTTCGTCCGGGTATGATTGTAACAGCCCGTAAACTGAGAGATGAAAACTCGGTTCTTAAGCGCCGCGACTTGAAGGTCGTTGACGCAAGAGATGCTGTTCCGGCAACCTCTAACCAGGTGCTGCAGGGAATAACAAGAGCTGCACTTCAGACTAACAGCTTCTTCTCGGCTGCCTCATTCCAGGAGACTACCAAAGTACTTAATGAAGCTGCAATACTTGGTAAAGTCGATAAGTTAGAAGGATTGAAAGAGAACGTGATTGTAGGTCATCTTATTCCTGCAGGAACAGGTCAGCGTCATTACAACAGCATTATAGTGGGATCGCTTGAAGAGTACGAAAGCCTAACCGATGTTGCGGTTGAAGCTGAATCGGAATCCCGCAGATAAAATTTTAAAAAGTGCAAGACATGTCAGATCCAAAAAATCCTAATCAGATCAGCATTGAACTGAATGAGGAGATTGCCCAGGGTACTTACTCAAACCTGGCGGTTATTACACATTCAGCTTCAGAATTTGTGATCGACTTTGTGCGCATAATGCCGGGTATACCAAAAGCACAGGTGAAATCGAGGATAATCCTTACACCTGAACATGCTAAACGGCTGATTGCAGCGTTGCAGGATAATATTGCCAAGTATGAATCAGTTCACGGCAAAATTAAGGATGTGAAAAGCTCCGCACCTGTTTTGCCTCTGACATTCGGGGGTCCGACAGCACAGGCTTAGGAACGGATACATTTATTGTTCTGTGAAGGAATACAGAATATCTTTTATAGGTGCAGGAAAAGTTTCAGGTGCTTTGTGCCGGAAGATGTATTTGTCTGGCTTTAAAATTCAAAAAATAATTTCAAGAACTGAAAAAAACGGCCGGGCTCTTGCAGGATCTTGCAATGCGACCTGGTCACCGCAATTTGATTTTACCATACCTGATGATATTATCATCGCTGCTGTTCCGGATGATTCCCTGACTGAGGTCCTGAGCAAAATAAACTGCCCTGAAAACACTCTGGTTGCTCATACCGCTGGAAGCGCAGGCCTGGACGTTTTCCCTGCCCGCATGAAACATACCGGCGTCTTTTATCCTTTGCAAACATTCTCAGATGGCAGGAAGATTGAATTCATTAATCTACCATTCTTTCTTGAAGCATCAGACGATTATTCTTCCGGAATCCTGAAAGATCTGGCGGAATCAATAGGAGGGAAGGCGTATTTTCTTGATTCAGAGCACAGACGATTGCTTCATGTTGCAGCAGTTTTTGTCAGTAATTTTACAAATCATATGTTAACTGCAGGCAGTCAGATAACTGCAAAGGCAGGACTGACTTTCGAAGTTATGGAACCTTTGATAAATGAGACTATTATTAAAGCCAGGGAAATAGGTCCTGAAAATTCTCAGACAGGTCCTGCGTACAGATTTGAAAAAGGCACTATTAAAAGACATATTGATTTGTTATCTTTCTCACCTGAATTTCAGGGTGTTTATAAAGAAGTAACAAAATCGATAATGAAATTTTATAAAAACCGGAGATAATGACCAATTTTAAGGAGGATCTCGCAAAGGTTAAAGCATTCGTTTTTGATATCGACGGTGTATTGTCGTTACAAACCATAAGCCTTAACGCTTTTGGTGTGCCAAACAGGACAGTCAATCTTCGCGATGGTTACGCCGTTCAGCTGGCCGTAAAAAAAGGGTATCTTGTGGCGGTTATCTCGGGCAGCAACTCAAAAGAATATCTGAAAAGACTGAAACAGCTTGGCGTAAAGGATGTTTACCTTAACAGCCGGTCAAAGCTTGACCATTTTAACGATTTTCTTAGGAAACATAATCTTGAAAAATCTGAAGTACTGTTTATGGGTGACGATATTCCGGATTACGAGGTAATGAAAGTTGCTGGAATTCCGGTGTGCCCGTCTGATGCAGACAGCGAAATAAAACAGGTCGCTTCATATGTTTCGGATAAAAAAGGAGGCGAGGGATGTGTGAGAGATGTCGTTGAACAGGTCTTACGTTTACATAATAAATGGATGGATAACGAAGGATTCACATGGTAGCTTATGAAAGCATTTCTTAACCTTATCAGATGGCCAAACCTTCTCATCGTAGCCCTGACAATGATACTGATGAGATATGCTGTTATTGCACCCGTCATCAGCAAGATAAATGTTGAACTGATTAACGTGCCGGGCGGAGAAACTCCACTATCACTTCAATTTCCATGGTACTATTTCCTGATCCTGGTCCTAGCCACATTGTGTATCACTGCCGGAGGATATGTTATAAATGATTATTTTGATATTAAAACAGACCTGATAAACAAAGGCGAGGTGATTGTCAGTACAAAAATCTCCAGACGCCAGGCAATGATGTGGCATAATGTTTTAAATATTGCAGGTGTTGCTGCAGGATTTTTTATCTCATGGAAGGCAGGATATTTTTGGATGGGGATATTGTTCCTGATTGTCTCCGGACTGCTTTATTTCTATTCAGCAAGCTATAAAAGGCAGTTTCTTATCGGAAATTTTGTAGTGGCATTGCTTACCGCAATGGTCCCAATGCTTGTGGTTATCTTTGAATGGCCTGCTCTCTACAGATATTATGCAGTTAACGCTGTAACACTTCCCCAGCTCAGTATTATGTTTTACTGGGTGGGTGGATTTGCAATATTTGCTTTTATGACTACCCTTACAAGGGAGATCATTAAAGATATTGAAGACTTTGAAGGGGATATGGCTTACGGAAGGAATACCATTCCGGTGGTTACCGGCACTCTGACTGCCAGGATTATCTCAATATCACTTATCCTTATAACTATAGGACTTCTTTATATTGTCTGGTATTTCTTTCTCAATGATAAAATTACTTTGATATATATTTCCTGTGCAATTGTACTTCCGCTTTTATATGTTGTATATCAATTGATTATCAGTGCCAATAAGAAACAGCTCCATAACGCCAGCCGGCTGATGAAGATTGTCATGATTGCAGGGGTTCTTTATTCGGTAGTAGTGAAGGTGATTCTCGATCAGAATCTTGTCTGACATGGGTATTGAGGAGCTTAATAAATACAGAATAATCCTTGCCTCGCGTTCTCCAAGGAGGCAGCAGCTTCTAAATGAATTGGGACTAAAGTTCGAAGTTGCTGTCAGGGACTGGGCTGAGAAATATCCAGGTAATCTCAAAGGGGAAAAAATAGCATTATACGTCGCCACGGAAAAGGCAAAGACGTTTCAATCTGAAGTTAAAGATAATGAGATTGTTATTACTGCTGATACCATTGTGTGGTGCAATAATAAGGTGCTGGACAAGCCTGCCGGAAAATACGACGCAGAGAAAATTCTGCATGAGATTTCAGGGAATACACATGAAGTAATTACAGGTGTCTGCCTGCTTTCATCCGATAAGATAACCTCTTTTTATTCATCAACAAAAGTGACTTTTACAAAACTTACTGATGAAGAAATTGAATATTATATTGATAATTTCAGCCCATATGATAAGGCCGGAGCATACGGAATTCAGGAATGGATAGGAATAGCAGCATGCAGCTTTATCGAGGGGTCATATTTCAACGTTATGGGCCTGCCCGTTCAGCAGGTCTACCAGGAATTAAAGAAATTTGTAAAATGAGATTAATCCACATGGTTCCTCTCCCTCGAGGGGTCAGGGGTGGGCTATCTGCTGAATGAAATGACAATTATAGAATAATCCCCATCCCCCCTAAAGGGAGGCAAATATCAAAAGCAATAAAAAACCCCCTTCAGGGGGAAGGGGGTGAGAAGCAATCAGTACGATTTGATTTTCTTTAACTTGTCAGCAAACCTCTGGTAAATAGCTTCCTGGGCAGCTACCTGCTCCCTAACCCTTTCCTGCATACGTTCATTTTGAGGTATTTCGTTGGTAGCCTTATTAATTTCCTCGTTTGATTTTTGGATCTTCCTTTCAGATGACTCAATGGAATTAAGTGCTTTCTTTTTTCTTTTTTCAAGGTCCTTGATCTGATCGGCTTTTTCTTTCTTGGCAGGACCTTCTTCCATTGCAGCCAGTGTGCTATCCTGTCCCATCGAGGCAATGTCTACGATATTCAGTTCATTGTTCTGGAGAGTGATATTCTCCTTATCACTTATTATACTGTTGTTATTTGACTGAATTGATTTCTGCATGCGTGATTTTTCATTCTCAAGCGATGATAATTCCTTCTGGAGATCACGAAGCTTTTTCTCCTCTAAACCGGCCTGGTCTTTTGCGACCTCCATATACTGGTTTTTCGCAAATTCCTTAAGATAGTCAAACGCTTTAGTGTACTCGGGAGCTCCGGTAGATCTTTCAATATATTGATCTTTTTTTGTTTCAAATGACGCAAAAAGCTGAAGCATTGAATCGAGCCTGACAAGCTTGCTGTAAACATTAACCGGCAAAGAGCTTATGGATTTTATCTTTGCACCAAAGATTGACATTTCGCCATTTTCCGAAACAACTTTCGATTTTGTGCCTGCCTGCAGATCTCTAATCCAGACTTTTAATGCTTTTTCATAATTAGCTTCAGGTATAGTAACTGACAGTCCCGGAACAAGGCTGTTGCCTATTTTAAGACTGTCTTCAGAAACAATGATTGGTTGTTGAGCTTTAATTCCGAAAAAAGGAACTAAAATCAATAAAACAATGGTAAACTTTGATTTCATAGCGATGAATTTAATAATCAAACTTAGTTAGATTTGTCAAAATATACAAATAATTAAATAAACAGATATAATAAAAAACAAGATATTATATATCAAAAACAATACCAAGTGTATTTAATTGTTTATCAGTACTTTGGCTTAAGTGTTGAATGAACGTCCGGGAATTGTTATTTCAATTGCCATAACTCGTATTTAACTTTTTTTTAATATTAACCGGATACAATTTATCAATGATTATAAAAAGAAACAAATTTTATTAACTTTCAGGAGAAAATTGACAGATATGGTCAGAATAATTGCAGATGATAAAATTCCCTTTTTGAAAGGAGTTCTTGAACCTTTTGCAGAAGTTACATATTTGCCTGGAAATCAGATTAACAGGAATACTGTTCTGGGGTCTGATGCTTTACTTGTAAGGACCAGAACAAAATGTAACTCTGAACTGCTGATGGGCACTCCTGTGAAGTTTATCGGTACTGCCACGATAGGTATTGATCACATTGACACTGATTATTGTGAAAAAAATGACATTAAATGGACAAATGCTCCGGGCTGTAATTCATCCTCAGTTCAGCAATACATTGCTGCCGCATTATTAAGGATCTCAGCAGAATCTGGATTTAGCCTGAAAGACAAGACACTTGGAATCATTGGTGTTGGAAATGTAGGTTCAAAGGTTCAGAATCTGGCAAATGCACTCGGAATGAACGTGATACTGAACGATCCGCCAAGGGAAAGGAGGGAAGGAAAGAATAATTTTACGGACATTGAACATCTTCTGATTGAATCAGATATTATTACCCTGCATGTTCCGCTTAATTTGGATGGACAGGATAAAACATTCCATCTCTTCAGTGATGGAACTTTTACTAGGGTTAAAAAGGGAAGCTGGCTTATAAATTCTTCAAGGGGAGAGGTTGTTGAAACTGAAGCACTGAAAAATGCACTTACAGGTGAAAA